>Ga0134122_10000188_pt1 | contig 37707 bp, 41 predicted proteins | sample KB302_FD_96461 | JGI IMG/M metagenome (GOLD analysis project Ga0134122, IMG submission 96461) | Terrestrial soil microbial communities without Nitrogen fertilizer from Kellogg Biological Station, Michigan, USA - KB3-0-2 | ecosystem: Environmental > Terrestrial > Soil > Unclassified ... | reverse complement strand
GGGGGAACTGGATGCTCCCGCCCTGACGAGCTGGACGGAGTTACTCAACTTCGCAGTCACAGGAGGCGCGACCGGAGTCACTGTCGACCTTCGCGGCTGTCGGGTCATCGATATCGGTTGCCTTTCCAGAGTGGTGGTGGCCTCCGGCAGGCTCAGAGAACGCGGTGATCCGGGTATCAACCTGGTGATGACGCCCGGGTCGGCCATGGAACGCCGGGTCGGGGCGTCGTCCGCCAAGGGGCTGCCCGGGTACTCCTCCGCTGGCGAGGCGCTCCGATCACTCCGCGACGTGGCGTACACCCCCCGAGCCCCGGGCAGATCGGCCTCTTTCTTGCGGCGCGAGATACTGCGCGGGCGAGGTCGCAGGAGAAACCTCGCGGATTCGCCTAGGTAGTCCGCTGGCGTTGCCGTTTGACCGGACCCCGCCCGTCCTCCCCGAGAAGCACTTCCAGCAGGTCGCCAACCCTCCGCTGCTCTAGCTCCTGCACGAGCGGATGATGCAGCGGTCGCTCGCGGTTCACCTTGTAGACGTTTCGCCGACCAATTCGCTCCCTAACGATGTAGCCGTCCTCGACCAGCTGGGAGATGATCCGATGGGCGCTTCGCTCCGTCACCCCCACGGACTGGGCGATATCACGCAGGCGAATGCCGGGGTCGTGCGCCACGCAGAGGAGGACTTGAGCGTGGTTCGTGAGGAATTCGTATTGGGGCATCTATTTTGCTCCGGTCCGGCCAGTCATGGAGCGAGGTTTAGCGGGTTCCTAGGCATACGTCACTAGATATAGATAACATGATACAGTCTTCTTATCTACCCTCGTAACGGGTAACGGGCGCGTATAGCAAATGGCCCGAAGCCGCGCCCCATCCAATCGGGTGGCCAACCCGCCGCCCCGAAAGCAAGGAGATCGATTCATGCGGACTAGAAGACGCACCGCACTACTTCTGTGCTCGGCCGCGGCACTCGGGGTGGGCTTTTTCGCCTTCACCGGAAGCGCCGCCGCCGCGCCGCCAGTTGTTCCGACCTGTGCCTTCCCGGCCACCGCGGGCAGCGATTCCTGCGCCTCGCTGCGGACCACCGGGGTCGCCGCGCCGATCGGTTCGACGCTGGAGCCCATCAAGCTGGGCGTTCGGGTTCGCTCGCAGTTCAGCCCGGCGAACAGCGAGACGACCAGCGTCAAGTTGCAGTTCGACGAGAACATCGCGCTCAACCTGAGCGGGATCCCGAGCTGTCCCGCGGCGGAACTGGTGAACAAGAACGTCGCCCAGGCCTGGGAGCAGTGTGGCCCGGGGGCCGACGGCAACCCGCCCAGCGAGGGCAACGCCTACCTGTCGACGGGGCTGGGCTCCGGGACGGCCGCGCAAGTCAGCGGCATCGGGTCGACGATCCCGAACGGAGGAGGCGCAGTCGCCTGCACGATGGTCTTCAAGGGTGCAGATAACACCCACGTGACGATCTACGCGCGGGCGCCCGCCAACACCTCCGGGTGCGACAACCCCGCGACCAACACCGGTGGCACGACCACGGTGCTGTTCACGGGCGCGTTGACACATCAGCCGGCCAGCTCGATCTTCGACTGGACGCTGACGATCGCCAACACCCAGACCGCGGATCCCGCCCTGGACGACTTCTACGCGACGCTTGCGCGTGGAACCGCCTTCCGGGCGAAGTGCGTGACCAGGAGCCCGAGCGCCCACAGGATGCAGGGCACCTGGGACTACACCGCCACCGGTGATGCAAACGACAACTTCACCGCGGTGCACGCCTGCCCCCACTAGTGGGAACGGATTCCTAGGCTCGAAGGTCGGGCCAAGGACGTAGCGAGAGGGGCGGCCAGGTGCCGCCCCTCTCGTGTTGGCGACATCCCGCGAGATACTCGCGTCACTGCCACCGACCGGGACTACCGGAGCGGCGCCGCCGTCCGACCTGGGTCAAAGGTGCTCGAACTCCCGCTGGCGTAACTCGACTCGACGGATCTTGCCGGTCAATGTCTTCGGCAGTTCGTCGACGAACTCGATCTTTCGCGGATACGCGTATGCCGATGATGGGCCTCTCCTCGGCACGGCGCAGCCGCAACCGCCTAATGCCGGGACCGAGCACGATGCCGTGTACAACGGCCAGCACGAGCACTCCGATGAACAAGGTGGTTTTCCAGAGGATCAGGGTGCTCGGTTCACCTGAGAGCTCTTCCCAACCTCCGTACAGATCCTCAACCAAGAGGCTGCCCGAGAGCCCCAGCAATAGGGCCGCGACCAGCCAGGATCCCAGGTAATCCGCGTGCCCTAGGTCAGCGTCCCGCCGAGAGCACATTCCGCTTGGCAATGAGGATTTCGGCCACGTGGCGGTCCGGAAGGAGCCGTTTCACACGCGAGAGGTCCCTGGTTCGAAACCCCGCGCCCATGGCGTAGCAAGTGGCTGGCATCGAGCGACAGACCATCGAGACGCGACTGATACGAGCGAACAGCCCCAACACCGCTTCGCCGAGCGGAATCTGGCTCTACTAGCGGAGGGGGAGGGATTCGAACCCTTGAGGCGCCTAATCGACGCCTAACGGTTTTCGAGGGAGTTCCAGCCGGGGCGCTGCTCCGCATACCTAAGCCCTTTTGCGCCGGCGTCGCCTCCTCCGTGGGTTAGCCCATGGGATAGCCGCCATGTAAATAGGAAGCAGCTACTCCCGCAACCCGGCGGCTTCGAGGGCTGTGAGCAGTCGGAAATCCAGGCTGCGTCTAGCCGCTCACGGTGCCCGGATGAAGCGCGCCACGGCGTCCAAGACGTCCGCGCCGTGGTAGACGCTCCCCCCGTCCGGGCTCACCGCGACGCCGGGCCCGTTGACCGCGCGGCCATCGGCACAGCCCCCGACCCGTCGTTGAAGATGCAGCCGGTGGAGCCTGCGGGCTGAATGGTCCCGCCGCTGGTCGTGTTGCGATCGAGGCGCACCAGGTTACCCCTGGCGACGTAGACGTTATTCCCGTCGAGGCTCACCGAAACCGCCCAATTTGCGAAGAACAGGTCGGCCGGCGTGGACGAGGGTGGGTTAAATTGCCGCGGGCTTGCAGACGATCAGGCAGGGAAAGCCGGCTAGCGTGGGAATAGCAACGACCGACCGGAGGGCGGGTGTCGGAGACGCCCAGGGGGCCGATCTCGCGAGCCCCCGACGCGAGGAGTGGGTGACCGATGCCCGCCGCTTCGCCGAGCTGCGCGATCCCTGGAACCGGCTCGCCACAGACAACCTGTTTCTGACCTGGGACTGGCTGGACTGCTGGTGGCGGTCGTTCGGCATGGGGGCACGGATGCGGGTCCACGTGAGCTGGGACGGGCCCGAGCTCGCGGGAGGGATCGCCTTCGGCCTGCGGGGGCGCCACCTGGTCGCGATTGCCAATGCAGCGACGGATCTGTTCCGGCCCGTGGCGCGATCGGAGCCCGACCTCCACCCTGCTCTCCGACCGGTCTCCGAAGGACCCTGGTCTCGGATCACGCTTCGGGGCCTTCCAGGGGATGACCCCGCGACGCAACGACTCCGGGAGGTGCTGGGGTCTGACGGATGGTTGGTCGATGAGAAGTTTCGGGAACGGTGCCCGATCGTCAGCACGAAAGGCAAGTTCGAGGACTACTTACGCGGCTTAAGCGCCAAGACGCGGTCCAACGACCGGCGGGCGCGTCGGAGGCTGGAGCGCGAAGGGCGGGTCGAGCTCCGGGCCATCGAGCCCGTCGGACAGCTCGAGCCGGTGCTCGCAGAGAGCTTTGCGGTTGAGGCCGCGGGTTGGAAAGGGCGCTCGAACAAGGCCATCCTCTCCTCGGAGCGCCGAGCGCGGTTCTGGCGGGCCCTGTTCGAGCGTTTCCACCGACTCGGAGGCGTTCGATTCTCCGAGCTGCGACTGGACGGCACGCTCATCGCCTTCAGCTTGGACGTGGTCCATGAGGGTCGCCTGTACGGTCTGAAGACGAGCTACGACGAGCGCTATGCCTTCCTCGGGCCGGGCAATGTCCTCCTCATGGAGATGATCGAGCGCGGCTTCAAAGGTGACCTGCAGGCCATCGAGATGCTCGGCCCCACGAGTCCTCGAAAGGAACGCTATGCAACCGAGGCCCGTGACACGGTGCAGTTGCGCGCCTATCGGCGCCGCCCTGGATCTCTGGCCAGGTACGGGGCGCGACGGTGGATGGTGCCCTGGCTGCGACCGATATATGTGAGGCCGCGCAATGCACTCGACCGCGTGGGCGAGCGGGGTCTGCGGGGCCTGCGCGCAACGCAGGACGGTGGGCAATGCCCTCCCAACAGTGGGCCATGCCGACCGGCCCCCGAATGACTCACCGTGATGCTGGGGGATTGGTGTAGTGGTAACACGTCGGTTTCCAAAGCCGAAGCCCGAGGTTCGACCCCTTGGTCCCCCGCTTAGCCTTCGCCACGCGTATCACCCCCTATGTCCGGTCCACCACGACCGCGACCTCGCAGGTCCCCAAGGTGCGAGCTGATCCACTTCCCCAGCTTCACTAGCAACGGGGCCTTCCTAGCGACCTGGTAGAGCCGCCAAAACCCCCGCGGAGGCAAGTGGGCAAGTAGCGGAGAGAAACGGTAACGGCGAGCGAGCAGGGTCGCGAATTGCGGGGGCTCGAGATCGATGTAGCGGTGGATGTTCTCAAACCACCGGGCGCTGTACCGCGCCTCGCTCTGCGGCGAGCGCAGAGCGGCCTTGCGCTCCGTCGCGTACGCGGCAAGGACGGACCGGGCATCCTCGTGGTGATGCAGCCTCGCGGCCAGCCCGATCGCATCTTCCATCGCCAGTTTCGTACCCGACCCGATCGAGAAATGCGTTGTGTGAGCGGCATCGCCCATCAGCACGATGTTGTCGTGATGCCACGCCCGGTTGGTGACGGTCCGAAAATTGAGCCACGGCGTTCCGTCCGGATCCCGCCTGTTGACCATCAGCGGATGACCATCCAGGTACCGCTCGAAGGTTGTCTCCAGAAGCCTGAGGCTCTCGTCCGTCCCGAGCCTGTTGAACCCGAGACCAGTCCATGTCTCCGGGGAGCACTCGGCTATGCACGTGCTTGTCTCGCTGTTGAAGCCGTACGCGTAAAACCAGATCCACCCTGCGTCCGTTTCGACAAATGAATAGGTGAAGGAGTCGAACACCCTGCTCGTCCCCAGCCAGATGTACTTGTTCTGGCTCACCTTGACACTTGTCTTGAACTGGTCGCCATGGAGCCGCCGTAGCCGGCTGTTGACGCCGTCGCAGGCAACGATCAAGTCGCTGTCTGCAAGTTGGGCGCGGTCCACGACCTCGCGCTCGAACTGAACCCGGACCCCAAGATCCATCGCCCGCTTGGCGAGGATGTCGAGCAACCGCTGGCGGCTGATGCTGAAGCCGCCGGACCCGCCCAGGTGAAGCATCTGCTTGCCCTGTACGCCCACTACCTGGCCTTGCCAGCGGAAGGAGCTTTCGCTGATCTGGCGCGCGCTCCGGGGGTCGCTGTCGTGGAGCTTGCGGAGCAGATCGGCCCACAGCGTCACGCCCCAACCGTAGGACAGTCCGGCGGGGTCGCGCTCGAAGACCGTGATCTCGTGACCAGGGTCCCCCAGCTTCATCAAGATCGCGAAGTAAAGACCGGCCGGCCCCCCGCCCACGCACGTGATTCTCATGGGTTTCTGCGGTCTCGACTACCTCTTGCGGATCCCGGACGCATGCATCCTGCACTGCGGGTGCAGAAGGCGCCGGGGAACCGCCAGCTTACGCGGAGCCCTACTCGCCTGCTGATAGCTGAGGAGCTCCTCGCGGCCGCTGCCGCCTGAGGCCGCGACGGTCAGCACGGGGCCGACGTCTTGCGCGTAGAACGTGTGGCCTCGGGGCCTGCAAATCAAGTAGCAGAGCCAGATCTGGCTCTATCAGCGGAGGGGGAGGGATTCGAACCCTCGATGGACCAAAACGGCCCATAACGGTTTTCGAGACAGGCGGCGGCGCGGATTGATTCCGCTTGGATAAGCCATTTGCACGCCGTCACGAGGAGCCGTGTGCCAATCGGAGGGCCAGTTCGCTCTCCTACTCCCGCAGCCCGGCGGCTTCGAGGGCGTCACCCGGTTCATGAAACCAGGCATACCGGGAAACCTTGCCGTCGCGGAGGGTCCACAAGGCCGACTCTCGCCCCTCCACTTCGAGGCCACTCCCTCGGCCCCGCGCGCGGTAGCTCAGCACCACCGCCACGTGATCCCCCAGGTCCTTGAACTGCTCCGGCTCCGCCTGCCAGGTCTCCCAGCCTTCGAAGAGTTTTTCAACGCCCTACTGAACGCAGCGCGACCACGTCGGGTTCCCGGTTCCACCGCGCCAGCGGGATTGAGGTACTCGATCTCTGGGTCCATGAGCTCGACCGGTCCCGGGAACTCCTCTCGCCCCCAGGCGTCGTAGAAGCGCCGCACGATCTCCACGTTCTCCTGCGACATCGCCTACTCCGAAAGTCCGGCGGCTTCGAGGGCCTCCGCGCGGCCGGCAAAGCCTTGACCGTAGGTGAACTTCCCGTTTTGGATCGTCCACGTCTGCCAGAAGGTGAACTTCGCCTCTGCGCCGCTTTGCTTGCCACGGCCGCGAAGAGTCGACCCGACGACCACCGTGTCGCCAGCGTCGATCAACTCGTCGATCCCAGCTTGCGCATCGTCGAACTCGCTTCGCAGCCAGCCGATGAACTCCTTGTAGCCCTCGCGTCCATGAAAGACGCCGGTACGGTCGGGGATTGTCCCGGCGGCGGTGTAACGACAGTCGGGGGCAAAGTCCGACACCGCCCCATCAATGTCTCCCCGGTTGTAGGCCTCGTAGGCCCTACGCACCAGTTCCACGTTCCCCTCCGACATCGCTTACTCCGAAAGCCCAGCGGCTTCGAGGGTGTCGCCGTGGCGCAGCTAGCGCCTGATGATGTTGTGGACCTCGAATACCTCCGGCTCGCCAGGCTCAATCCCGATATCGGACAGCACGGGCCTCAGTCGCTCGCCAAACGCTTCGAACTGCTCCCGCGAGTCCCAGATTTCGCTGACGCGAACGCCGTCGTCTACGAGGAAGGCGACGTGGTACTCCAGCCCCTGCGGTGGAAAGTCACCGGCCTCTTCCAGGTGACGGACAGTCTCGTCGTATTGCTCGGCCGGCGGCGTAGACGGGGGGGCGTAGCGGACAAGGATGCTCATCAGTCGGTCCTCCTTAAGTTGGTCGCGCCGACCCTATTCGACAGGACGCTCCAGTCCGGCGATGTTCTCCTGCGACATCGCCTACTCCCGCAGCCCGGCGGCTTCGAGGGCTTCGGCGCGATCGGAGAAGTCCCGCTGCCAGACCACCAGGCCGCGCCGCATTCTGAAGAGCTGAACGAGCGGGATGTCCACCGGGACGCCGCTGCCCGACCCGTGCCCCGTGTAACGAGTTGCGGCGAGAAGCTGGTCACCCAGGTCGATGGCCTCCAGTGGCTCCACACGGAAGTCCTCGAAGGAGTCGATCATCAATCGCCAGACCTTTTCGTAGCCGTCGTGGCCGTGCAAAACCGCATCCATATCGAGAGGCAGCTGGTCACCGTTGGGGTAGTACTCGATCCCGGGATCGATGGCGAGGAACAAAACCTCGAAGTCGCGTCGATTGACGGCGGCCGCTGCCCGCTCGCTAATCCGGGTGAGGATCAACCGCCGAAGCCGAGACCCGGGTGGCAGCCGCATCCACGCATCGGCGACCAGCCGGTAAGCGGCGGGGAACCGGACGAAGAATCGTTCGTCAAGACTCCGGCGCTGGGCGCTTCTCTCGCCGGGAAGGTGAGATGCGGTAGCGCACTCCACGCACGATGTTCTCCGGCGACATTGCCCGCGCAGTATCTCGCTACTCCCGCAGCCCGGCGGCTTCGAGGGCTTGTTCCCGTTGCGGGAAGATTTGGATTTCAACAATCTCGCCGTCTCGCAGCGTGGTCACTTGCCACCAGCGACCTTCGACGACGCCTGGGCTTCCGCGTGGCCGCCCTCGTTGATGAAGCGCGATAACCACCTTGTCGCCCGCATCGGTGATCTCGGTCGCTTCCATCGTGAGGTCGTCGAAGGACTCCACCCATGCCGTCATCCAGTTGATTGCCGCCCCGCCCCAGTAGGTACCCGCATCTGGCAACTCGGGGCTGGTTACCAGCTTGAAGTCGTCGCGGAGGGTCGCGAACGAGCTGAAGTCACCGTGGGCGAACTGCTCATAGAAGCCCCGCATGATCTCCACGTTCTCCTGCGACATCGCCTACTCCGAAAGCCCGGCGGCTTCGAGGGCTTCGTTTCGGTCCCGATAGCCGCCCTCGTACCGGACCACCTTGCCGTCGCGGAGCGTCCAGACGTTCAAGAGGTGCATGTTCACGTCGATCCCGCTACCGCGCCCCTTTCCGGCTATACGAACCGCGGTGACTACCCGGTCGCCCCCGTCGACGAACTCCTCGACCTGCAGGTCGAACGTCTCCCACATCTCGTCTATTTGATCGACGAAGCGCCGAAAGCCATCGAGGCCACGATGAACACCAGGGTTGAAGACGTTTCGCGATACGTCGAAGACGAGGTCGGGATCGACCACCTGGGCGAGATAGGCGAAGTCGCGGCTCCTAAAGAACTCAGAGCATCGACGCACGATCTCCACGTTCTCCTGCGACATCGCCTACTCCAGGAGTCCGGCGGCTTCGAGGGCCTCGCTCCAGTTCCCGTACAACCTGACACACACGACTTTGCCGTCCTGCAAGGTGAAGACCTGCCCCAGGTGCCGCTCGACCTCGACCCCACTGAGCGTGCCACGGCCACGCTCTTGGGATAGGACAACCACCTCGTCGCCTGCCTGGGCGTAACGGGAAACTTCCAATTTGTACTCCGTCCACTTTTGGGTCCAGCTTTGGACCGCGTCACGGAGTTCTTCGGTCCCCGTGTAGGTGGCGACGTCGGGGCCGAGGCTTGGCATCTCCACCCACTCAACGTCAGGGTCGCATCCCGCCAAAATGGTGTCCCAGTCATTCCGGGCCAAGGCTTCAACGCCGCGACGAACGATCTCGACGTTCTCCTGCGACATCGCCCGCGCAGTATCTCGCAGCGGGAAGAGGGCCATACCGGGTATCCCCCACCAGTCTTGCGAGGTTGATTAGTCCAAAAAACCGCCTACTCCGAGAGTCCGGCGGCTTCGAGGACTTCGTCGCTACGGGGCATCGACCCCTCGTGCGCCTCCTTGGACCGCGAAGGGCGGAACTGCGGGAGTCGCGCGGCGCTCGTCGCTAGTGGACCAGCTGGACGTGCGAGATCAGGTTGGCGTCGAGGGCCGCGTGCAAGGCAAAGCCCGCGGGTACGGCGACCCACTCGTCCTCCGCCGAGCTGAAGTTCAGCGGCGCCTGTACGTAAGTGCTCGGAACGGTCAGCACGGCACGGCCCGCGAGCTCGCCGGTCATCGTGCGGTGCACGTGACCGGCAACGAGCCGTCGCAGCTGCTGGTGGCGCTCCACCACTTCGCCGAGTGCTCGCCGATCGGCAGCAGGCAGGCCGACCTCGTCACACGCCGGTAGGCCAGTGACAAGCGGTGGATGGTGCATCGCGAGCAGGGTGGGCAGCTCTGGCGCCTTGGCCAGCTCGGCGTCAAGCCAGCCCAGCCGCTCGGCGTCAAGAGCACCAGGGTCCTCGCCGGGGCGCGTGGTGTCGAGCACGACGAGCCGCAGCGGGCCGAAGTCGACCGAGTACTGCACGGGGTCGCCGTCAGCGCCCGGCACGCCGAAGTGGCGATGGAGGGCGCGGCGGTCGTCAGTGTTGCCCGGCAGGACATACAACGGCGCTTGCAGTGGGGCGAGCAGTTGGCGCACCTGCTCGTACTCGGCATCTGTGGCGTTGTCCGCGAGATCGCCGGAGACGAGCACCGCATCCGGCTGTTGGCGCATCGAGCGGACCGATTCGACCGCCGCCGCGAGCCCCGCCACGGGATCACCGTCGGCCCACTCCGCTCCGATGTGAGGATCGCTCAGTTGCGCGAGGAAAAACGGGCGGACGATCTCCACGTTCTCCTGCGACATCGCCCGCGCAGTATCTCGCTACTCCCGCAGCCCGGCGCTTTGAGGGCTTCGGCCATCGACTGGAAGACCGTATGGCGAACAGCCTTCCCGTTGCGGAGGGTCCAGACGTGGGCAGTGTGGGCGGTCGTCTCGACTCCGCTCTGCCTTCCGATGCCAACGAGACGGACCGAAACCACCACGTCATCCCCAGCATCGACGAACTCTTCAGGCTCGACTCGCAGCGTTGCCCATTGTTGCCGCAAGACGGCCATCCCCTCTCGCACCCCGTCGTGGCCGTGCAAGACCGAGGGATCGAATTTCGGCGCGACCAGTCGTAGACGATCTCCGAGTCAAGGGCGCTGTAGTCAGGCTCGCCGGTTCGGTTGTAGTGCTCATAGCCCCGACGCACAACCTCCACCTTCTCCTGCGACATCGCCTACTCCGAAAGCCCCACGGCTTGCAGCGCCTGGGCGCGGTCTAGGTAATAGTCGGCCTCCACGATGAGGCCCTCCCGCAGGCGCTGAACGACGGCGAATGATTGGGTGTACGGAGCGTCCGCCCCCTGCCCCACCATGCTCGTGCAGGCGACGAAACGTCCATCGCCCACGTCGATCAGCTCGTCGAGGCGCACCTCGATCGGCCCGAGCAGACCGATCAGGCTCTGCATGCGAGCGAGCGCGGCGGCACGTCCTCGGTAGACACCCGCATTGGGCCAACCAGGTCCCTCGCGGTAGACCGCATCCTCAGCCCAGAACTGGCCGGTGAGTGCCTCAGGACCCGACTCGTTCCAGACCTCATAGGCGCGGCGGATGGTGTCGGCGTCCTCATGCGACATCGCCTACTCCGAAAGCCCGGCGGCTTCGAGGGCTTCATCAGGGGTGGCGTACACCTGCCCCCGCTGGATAAGCCCGCCCTCGATTGTGTAGACGATGCCGTAATACATTTCGACCCACGAGTCGCTGCCGCGCGGTTTGCCCCGCTGGTGGAACGTCGCCGCGACTCGGTTCCCGCCTGCATCGAGAATCTTCTTGACCTCATAGCTGAAGTCGTCATACGCCTCCATCCAGGCGGCGCGGAATGCGAGGAACTCGTCCATGCCGCGAAACTCACGTTGCCCCGGCCAGCCCGAGTAGGTCCCCATGTCCCAAGTCGCACCCGGCGCGAGGAACTCGGACAGTCGCTGAACATCGGCGAGCCCCTCATCCACTTCTATCCACGCGTTGAGCGAATCCCGTACCACCTCGACGTTCTCCTGCGACATCGCCCGCGCAGTATCTCGCGCCAGGGGTGAGGATTCGAGATCTTGACCAGGCGTGCCCGACGACCGCCCGGCTAGCCCTCCGGTCAACCGCCCCTGAGTGCCAGTCGAGTGCCAGTCCCGCACCTTCTCAGGCGGCTGGTAGAGGAATCGCTTCCAGCGATTCACGGAAACCCGGATGCGGACCCGCTGATGGCGTCCGCTTGCCCCATCAACAAGCCGAATCTGGCTCTATAAGCGGAGGGGGAGGGATTCGAACCCTCGATGGACCGAAATGGCCCATAACGGTTTTCGAGACCGCCGCATTCAACCACTCTGCCACCCCTCCGGACGGCGGAGCCTAGGCTAGCGGGCGGAGCACCGCCGAATCTGGCGCTAGAAGCGCATGCTCACGCCAAGGAGCACGAGCGGCCAGAGCACGACGGCGAGCGCCGCCTCAGCGACGTTTTCGATCTTGTTCACGTGTTCGAAGTAGTTGTGATCGGAGGCGATGAATGCCCCGATCACGAGGTAGATGATCGTCAGGAGGCTCGGGCCTCGGCCGTATCCCATGCCGCCGTCTTACCCGCCACCCCACGATCAAAACCGTGGGCGGCAGCGCGAACCTGGGCGGCCCACGCCGCCCGACTAGTCGGATTGCCCCACCGCGCGGGCGAGCGGGAGCGCGTACCAGAGGCCACCGAAGATGAGTACCGCAATCACACCGGACACCACGGTGAGCGTGTCGCTGAAGACGAAGTTCGCGATCAGCATCACGGCTCCGACCATCGCGATCGCGAGGAAGCCCAGGCCCGCGATGGCCATCCGGTTCGACGTGAGCAGAATCACCTCCTTGTCCCTGCGGCGGAAGCGGATGCGGTGCCAGGCGGATGGAGCGATCAGAAGCGCGGCCGAGATCGCCGTCGCCGAGAGCACCCCGAACAGGAGGTCGCGCTGGAAGGCGGTCGTCTGCGCGAAACCCTGGCTGAACGGCACCGTGAGCAGGAACGCGAACAGAACCTGAACACCGGGAAGGGCTACTCGAAGCTCGTTGAGAAGCTCGATCAGCTCGCGGTTGACCCGCTGCGACTGGTCCTCGCCCGCCTCTCCGTTCGGCATCCCCGTGGGTTCCGCGCCCCGAGCGGATCTCCTGCATGCCCATGGAACCGGGACGCCCGGCGAACGGCGGCGCTGGCGTGACCGTCGTCTGGGCGGCCGCTATCGTCAGGGCGCCCGGAGAGGTGACCGAGCGGCTTAAGGTGCGCGACTGGAAATCGCGTGGGCGGGTTAAACCGCCTCGTGGGTTCGAATCCCACCCTCTCCGCTCAACGACTAAACCGGCAGTCAGTCAAAGAGAGAGCAACCCGCGAACCCGCCCGTACGCCGGACGCACCCGTGGCAGCAGCAGCCGTCGTCCCCCATACCGAGCCAGGCTTGCGGGACGGCGACGGTAGGCCCGCAGGATGCTCGTCTCCCGGGTCTCGGTTGCGTAGCGCTCCTTGAAGGGGCCGGTCGGACCGAGAAGCTCGTGTGCCGCGATCCCGTCTTCGCAGGAACGCTTGATCATCTCGAGGTACAACAGGTGTCCGGGGGAGAAGGAGGAGTAGCGCTCGTCATAGCTCGTCTTCAGCAGGTAGAGGCGCCCTTCATGAAGCACATCGAGGCTCATGGCGATGAGCAGGCCATCGAGGCGCAGCCCGGAGAATCGCAGCTTTCCGAGCCGGTGATAGCGCGCGAACACGGCGTCCCAGAACCGCCTCCTCGGCTCGTCCGAGAGGACGGCTTTTCCGGAGCGGCCCTTCCATCCGGCCGCCTCCAAGGCAAAGCTCTCGGCGAGCACCGGCCCGAGCTCGCGCACGGGCTCGACCGCCGTGAGTTCGATGCGTCCCTCAGCCGCCAAGCGTTGCCTGCTCCGTCCGAGCTGCTTCCGCGCGTTCCGGCTCAGGCTTCGGAGGTAGTCGTCGAACGACCCGCTCGTGTCGACGATCGGGCAGATCTCCTCGACGGCCCGGTGTACGAACCACCCCTGTGACCGCAACATCTCTTCAACGCACTCCGTCGCCGGATCGCCGCTGGGAAGCTTTCGGAGCCTGATCCGGGACCAGGGCCCCGCGGTGATCGGTTCGAGCAGCGCGTCGAGGCCACGCTGCGATCGCATCACGGGCCGAAACAGATCCGTCTGCCCACCCGCCATCCCGAAAAGGAGGCCATTTCGAAGGCCCAGGGCGAACCCTCCGGCGAGCTCGGGCCCCTCCCAGCTGACGTGGACTCGCATCTCCGCGCCTTCCCCGAAGGCCCGCCACCAGCAGTCCAGCCAATCCCAACTCAGAAACATGCTGTCCCCGGCAAGTCTGTTCCAGGGCTCGCGCAACTCGGAGAATCGGTCCGGATCGATAACCAGCTCCTGGCGAACGGGCCGCGGACTCGCGCTGGCGCCCCGCGTGCGGGCTCGTTGCAGAGCAGTCGCGAGCTCCCCGGACGGGCGCTTTCGGTCCACCGCGGGCATCCGGCTTGACTATCGGCCCGCCGCAGATGCAGCTTGAGGAATGACGAACGCGCCGGACGTTCGGTTTTGACCTCCCGAAACGATGGCTGACGCCCGTCTCACCCGGGAGCGGGGGGTTCGGGAGGCATACGCGGCGCGCCCCCGGGGGGCTTCGGCTCCGCGGCCCGGTCGCTCGGCGAGCGTCGCCTCGCGCGCAGATGGCTGCTGATGTCTGCCAGCTCCCTGACGGTGGCCGGCGAGATCGCCGCTAGGGCCGCCAGATAGAGCCCCATGCCCAGCACTCCCTCTGCACCAAGCAGCGCCAAGCCAGCGACCGTGCCATGCCCCTGCGCATCGAGAACCAGCTCCAGCCCGTACACACCAGCGGCCATGACAGCGGACGCAGCGACCGACGGCCAGGCCTCTTCGAGTATGCGGCGCACCGGAGCACCGATGATCGGCGAGACTGCGCGGATCGCATAGGCAGACGTGGCGACCGACGCCACCGAGATCGCAGCTCCGACGGCGGTGACCCCGAACGGGACCGCCGCGACGATCAGGCCGCAGGTCGCGACGCCGGAGAAAAGCTGGAGCCTTGGCAGCGCCTCGGGTCGCCCGGACGCCTTGAAGACCTCCCTCGCAATCGAGTTGAAGGCGCGAGCCGCGGTGAAGGCGAACATCGCGCTCGCGAGATGTCCAGCCTGAAGCCAGACGCCACCGAACACCAGGACGGCGATGGGTGTTCCGAGCGGGAGCACTAGGAAGCTCACCGGCACTGCAAGCGAGCAGGTCAATCGAACGGCCCGTAGGTACGCCTGTCTGAATCGCTGAGCATCGGTCGCAATCCGCGAGAAGGCCGGGAACAGCACGTAGGAACCGGCGTTGACCACTACACCGAGCGGCACCTGCACGAGCCGGAAGCCGTACTCGAACTGCCCCAAGGTGGCCGTGCCCAAGAAGCGTCCGATGACGCCGGTCTGGACGAACCCGCTGGCTTCAGCGATCCCGCCCGAGGTCAGCACATGACGACCGAAGCCGGCCAGCTCCCGCCACATCGCTACCGATGCGAGGCGCAGCCGAGGCCGCCATCGAGCCAAGACCCAGGAGGAAATGGCCATGGTCGCGAACTGCGCGTAGTTGCCGAGGACGAGCGCCCAGACGCCCAGTCCCCGTGCCGCCGCCGTGATCGCAACAGCTCCGAATACGACCATGCCCAGCGGATCAACCACCACGCGGCGGGCGAACGAGAAGCGCCTCTGCATGAGGGCGTCCGGGACGATCGCGAACGCCCGGACGACGACCCAGCCCGATGCGGCCGCCGCCACCAGGGTGACCTGATGGCTGTGGAAGATGTGACCGATCAGTGGGGAGAGCGCAAGGGCCCCCAGCCCGAGTCCGATCCCGGCGAGCACCGTGGCGATCACGGCCGTACTCGCGGCCTCCTCGATCCGGTCGTGACGCTGAATGACGGCGGCGCCCATGCCCGAATTGGCGAACACGAGCCCGGCCTGCACTAGGACCGCGCCGGCGGCGAGCTGGCCGAACTCCTCCGGGGTGAGCAGGCGGGCCAGCACCAGGTAGACGGCGAGGTTGATCAGCTGGAAACCCACGTAGCCGCCCGCGGCCAACCCCACGCCGCGCACGACGGTCCCCGTCATGCCGCGGGGTGTGCTGGAGCCTTCGCCGTTCATCCCACCGAGGCCACCTTCGAGCTCGCTCCTTCTCCTCTTCTAGATCGGCATCTGCGGCGCGGGTGCCTAGGTCGGGAAGAAGCGGTCCGCGTCAGCCGGCTTCCAGCGGTCCGCGAGGATCCCGAACGGGATCCCCAGAAACCAGATGCCGACCGCGAGGGTGGTGCTGGCGAAGGCCACCGGCACGGAGGCGAGGAAGAACGCAACCGGCGACAGCGACCCGATCACGCCCCAGCGATAGACGTCAGCCGGCATGGCCTCCGCGAGCAAGCCGTGGCGATGGGCGTGGCGAAACAGGACCACCTCGAGCCCGCTGATGAGCGCCACCATGACCGCGTACAGCGCCACCGAGAGCGGGTTCTCAATGTAGGTGCCGAGCAGGGCGGTGGGATATGGCAGGAAGGCGATGAAGGCGAGATAGAGGAGGTTGATCCCGACCAGCCGGCTATCCGCACGGGACAGCAGCGCGAAGAACTGGTGGTGGGCAACCCAGTATCGCCCGATGACCCCGAAGCTGATGAAGAAGCTGATGACGTTCGAGGTCCGGTCGTTGAGCAGGTCGGCGAGCTGGGCGACGCTGCTGGCGTCGGGGAGCACCGGCACGGTGATCCCGACCACCAACAGCGTCATCGCGATCGCGAACACGCCGTCGCTGAAGGCCAGCACCCGCGAGAACTCGACGGAGCTTCGCTCATAGGTCCTCGCTCGAGGCAGAGCGCTCGGGTCAGCCACGGCCACGAGGCTAGCCGTCGGGCAGGCGGGAGCAGGTCCGGATCCTGCGGCGGGACTTAGCCTTTGCCCATGAGCGACCAGCAAGGCAGCCCAGCACCCAGCCCCGATGATCCGGGCCTGCTGAGCGCGTCGCAGGTTTCGCTGCTGATCGACCAGTACGAGCTGACGATGTCCGCCAGCTACCACACGCAGGGACTCAACGGCCCGGCGGTCTTCGAGCTGTTCGCGCGCCGGCTGCCGCCCAACCGCGACTGGCTGCTCGCCGCCGGGCTCGGGCCGACGCTCGAGCTGATCCGGGAGCTCCGCTTCGGCGAGCCGGAGCTCGACTACCTGCGCTCGCTGGAGCTGTTCGGCGACGACTTTCTCGACTACCTCGGCTCCTTTCGCTTCAGCGGCGATCTGGAGGCGATGCCCGAGGGAACGATCTGCTTCGCCAACGAGCCGCTGCTCCGGGTGACCGCCCCGCGAATCGATGCGCAGCTGCTCGAGACCCTGCTGCTGAACCAGGTCAACTTCCAGACGACGGTGGCCACCAAGGCCGCCCGAGTCGTGCTGGCCGCCGGCGGGGGCGAGCCTGGGGCCGGAGAGCGAGTGATCGACTTCTCGCCGCGCCGCGACCACGGCATCGACGCGGCGATGAAGGTCGCGCGCTCGGCGGCGGTCGCCGGGTGTGGCGGCACCTCGAACCTCGCCGCCGCAATGCGCTACGGCCTGCAGCCCGTGGGGACCATGGCCCACTCGTACGTGCTCTCGTTCGCGAGCGAGCAGGCCGCCTTCCGATCCTTCCTGGAGGAGTTTCCCCAAAACGCCACGCTCCTCGTGGACACCTACGACACGCTCGAAGGCGTTCGCAGCGCAATCGCGGCCTCCCGAGATACCGGCATACCGCTGGCGGGCGTGCGGCTCGACTCGGGCGACCTGCTGGCCCTGTCGCGCGCGGCTCGCCGGCTACTCGACGAGGCGGGCATGAGCAAAACGCGCATCGCCGTCAGCGGCGACCTCGAGGAAATTCTGATCACCGAGCTGGTCGCCGCGGGCGCGCCGATTGACCTCTGGGGCGTGGGCACCGACCTCGGGACCAGCCGCGACTCGCCGGTCGTGAACGGCGTCTACAAGCTGGTGGCCGACAAGCGCGCAGACGGGTGGCGGGGTGTCTGGAAGCTGTCGCCGGACAAGGAGACGGTTCCCGGCCCGAAGCAGGTGTTTCGCCGCTACGACGGGAACGTGATGAGCGCCGACGTCATCGCTCAAGCCGACGAGACGATCGAGGGCGAGGCGCTGCTCGTACCGGCGATGCGCAACGGCGAGGTGGTGCACCGCGAGTCGCTGGAAGAGATCCGCCGGCGGTCCGCCGCCCAGCTCGATGCCGTCCCCGAGCGGTTGCGGCGTCCCGGCGGCGAGGACGGGGTTGAACCGCACCCGGTGAGCTACTCCGAGCGTCTGCGCGCGGCGGTCGACCGGCGCTAGCGGCGCGCGGCGAAAAAGGACTCGAGGAGGCCTGCCGCCTCATCCGCCAGCAGGCCGGCGTCCACCCGGGGACGGTGGTTGAGGCGGGGTTCGCCGAGGACGTCCAGGACGCTGCCCGCGGCGCCCGCCTTCGGATCAGGGGCCCCGTAGACCACCCGAGGCACCCGGGCGAGCACGATGGCGCCCGCGCACATCGGGCATGGCTCCAGGGTCACGTAGAGGACCGAGTCGGGAATGCGCCAGCCGCCGATCCTGTGCGAGGCCTCTCGCATCGCCAGCACCTCCGCGTGGGCAGTCGGGTCGGCCCGGAGCTCGCGCTCGTTACCGGCCGCCGCGAGAACCTCGCCCTCGCGAACGACGACGGCGCCGATCGGCACGTCGTCGTGGTCGGCGGCTCGCTCCGCCTCGCGAAGCGCCAAGCGCATGAAGTGCTCATCGCGCCCGAAGAAGTGTCCGTCGAAGGACATCGCCGGACAAGTATCGCCCAGCCTCCACTGGGCTACGCGAGGGCTCAGGTCGTGCGGATGATGAGGACGCCGCAGGGGGCGTGGTGCGAAACCTTGTTCGGCACGCTGCCGAGCAGGAACCGCTTGGCGCCCGTCATGCCCTTGTTGCCGACCACGATCAGGTCGGCCCCGGTCTCCTCGGCGACGTCCAGGATCGCGTCGGCGGGATCTCCTTCACGAGGAAAGGCCTCGGCCTCGACGCCCTCCTGCTTGGCCTTGCCGACGGCGCCGTCGAGCGCCACGTTGACGTCCTCCCGGGGACCAACCGCGTACTGCACGTCTCCCGGCACCTCACCCCCCTCCTCGCGGAGGCGGCTGGAGGGAACCGGCTCGAAGGCGGCGACAACGTCGAGTCTGGCCCCCGAGAGCCGGGCGAGCTCGATCGCCTGGCGAACGGCTTCGGTCGCCGTCTCGGAGCCGTCTGTGCCGACCACTATGCGCTTGAACAACCCGTCTCCCTTCGTCCGTGACCAACAAACGTCAGGTGGCGCGCATCCTATCCTCAGATGAGCTTCACGAGCGCGATCACCATCGACGCAAGCAAGCAGACGATCAGGATCGCCATCGTGATGATCCAGCTTCTGGGCACCGCCATAGACTAGGCCGCCCTTCATGCCCACCGTCGAGACGGTCACCGGCACGATCAACGCCGACGAGCTCGGCACCACACTCGTCCACGAGCACCTGATCTATCGCGACGAGGCGGTGACGAATTGGTGGCCACACCTGGGATCCGTGGTCCCCGTCGATCCGCCGCGAGCATGCGGGCCGGACGAGCTCCATGGGGTGGCCGTGGAGAGCGCGCGCGCCGTCGTCGAGCGGGGCGGGCGGACGATCTGCGAGCCGACGGGCATGTTCGGCGGTCGCGACGTCATCTTCTCGCGCCAGGTCTCGGAGGAGACCGGCCTCCAGGTGGTGCCCTGCACGGGCATCTACACCTACGACTACCTGCCGATGTTCTTCGTCACCCGCGACGCCGACGCGATGGCGGACCTGTTCGTCCACGACATCGAGCAGAGCATCCAGGGCACGGGGATCAAGGCGGCGTTCCTGAAGTGTGCCGCCGACGAGCCGGGCATCACCGAGAACGTCGAGAAGGTGCACCGCGCGGTGGCGCGCGCCAGCGTGCGCACCGGGGCGCCGATCATGGCTCACTCACGTCCCGCAAGCAAGACGGGACCGCGACAGATCGAGATCTTCGAGCAGGAGAGCGTCGACCTGTCGAAGGTCCAGCTCGCCCATACCGGCGACACCGACGACCTGGACTACATAGAGCGCGTGCTCGAGAAGGGCGTCTACATCGGCATGGACCGGTACGGGCTGGAGCTGTTCCTGCCCATCGAGAGGCGAAACGCCACCGTCACCGCCCTGCTCGAGCGTGGCTACGCCGACCGCATGTTGCTCTCCCAGGATTACTGCGCCACCTTGGACTGGTACTCCGTCGAGACCGAGAAGCAGCTGCTCGCCGCCGGAGTGGCGAAGGGCTGGAGCATGACGCTCGTTTTCGACGAGGTGATTCCCGCCCTGCGCCAAGCGGGGATGACCGACGACCAACTCCAGACGATGATGGTCGAGAACCCGAAGCGCTGGCTGGGACGCTGAGTGAGCGACCCGGGCCCCGACACGCTCCGCCGCTCCTACCAGGCCCTCAACGACGGTGACCTCGACGCCGCCCTCGAGGCGCTGGACGCCGACGCGGTTTGGCACGAGAGCCCGGAGCTGCCTGGCGGCGACGAGTTCCGCGGCCGCGAGGCCGTCCGGGGGTTCCTAAAGGACTTCCTGGCCGAATGGAAGCAGTTCCACCAGGAGGTGGAGGAGATCGTGGTCGCCGGCGACCGGGTCGCCGTGCTGATCCATTTGACTGCGGTCGGGCGCGGCAGCGGCGTCGAGGCCGACACTCACTACGGCCACGTATGGACGATGCGCGGCGGGAAGGGAATCAGGGTGGACGGCTACCGCGATCGGGAGGCCGCTCTGCGGAGCCTGGGCTCCTGACCGCGCCGTAAAGGCCGACCGCGAGCACCGAGGCGCAGGCGGCGACGTAGACGGCGACTCCCATGGCGGGCGCCGTGAAGTCCTCGCCGTGAAACGCGGCGGCAGCCAGCTCAAGCGCTCCGAGAGTCGCATAGGCCAGCGCCGCGCCGTGCAGGCGGCCGAACTCGTCGTCTCCGACCGCGAAGGCGGCCGCAGCGCCGAAGCCGACCAGGAATGCTCCGATCGCACGGCCGGTGAGCGGCGTGAGAGCCCAGGGCCACAGCGACGAGGCGCCGACCGGGGCCGCGAACAGCGCGACGCCCAGCGCCAGCATGCCCAGCGCCTGGACGCAGAGGACCGCTCGCAGCCAACCAGGGAGCGGGCGACATTCATCCTCGGCCGGCCCAGACCGCCGGACCTGGCTCCAGGTCAGGTAGGCGAGCAGGGGGACCACGACCAGATAGACGGCCTCCCAGAAGCGGCCGAACAGATCGTGGTGGAAACGGTCGAGGTGGATCACGGTCGCCACCACGAGCAGCACCGCGATCGTGAACACCGCCGGCAGAGCGGTCCGGGCGCGCGCCCAGCTCCGCTGGCCCGCGGCCCAAGCCAACAGCACCATCGCCGCCCAGTAGGCCGCCCCCAGGAAGGCCGCCGTCAGGGGCGGATCGATGGTCCAGGAGAAGAAGCGGTCGGTGTCGGCGGCCCCAACGAACAGCTGGAACCCGGCCACGGCAGCGAGCACCGCGGAGACGCCGAAGAACCAGCGCAGACCGGCGCTCGGACGCGCTGGATCGGTTGCGTTCACGCAGCAAGCTAGAGTGACAGCTTCGACGTGTCGAGCGCAACCCTCCAGACGAGCGCCGGGCCCGTGTCGGTCGAACTACATGACGAGGCGGCCCCGAATACCGTCGCCAACTTCCGCAAGCTGGCCACGGAAGGCTTCTACGACGGCCTCACCTTTCACCGTGTCATCCCAGACTTCATGATCCAGGGAGGCTGCCCGGAGGGAACCGGAACGGGCGGGCCCGGCTATGTGTTCGAGGACGAGATCAACGATCACAAGGTGGTCCGGGGCGCGCTCGCGATGGCGAACGCGGGACCGGACACGAACGGCTCGCAGTTCTTCATCGTCACCACCGAGGCGGCGCCCTGGCTCGACGGCAAGCACACCGTGTTCGGCCGCGTCACGGACGGTATGGAGGCCGTCGAAGCGATCGAGGCGGCTCCCACCGGCGGCAACGACCGTCCGCTCGAGCCACAAGTGATCGAGCAAATCGACCTGGCCGATTAAACGCGGCCGCAGGTGGCGTGGCTACCATGGCCGGCTGAATGAAGCTGGTCATCCAGGTTCCGTGCCTCAACGAGGAGGCCACTCTGCCGCAGGTCCTGCGCGAGCTTCCGCGCGACGTGCGTGGCTTCGACGAGGTCGAATGGCTCTTGGTCGACGACGGGTCGAGCGATCGGACGGTGGAGGTCGGGCGAGCTCACGGAGTCGACCACGTGGTGAGGCTGACCAACAACAAGGGCCTGGCCGCTGCCTTCCAGGCCGGGATCGATGCGGCCCTGAAGCTGGGGGCAGACGTGATCGTCAACACGGATGCCGACCACCAGTACCGGGCGAGCGACATCCCGAAGCTGGTCGAGCCGATCCTGGCCGGTCGCGCGGACATGGTGGTCGGAGACAGGCAGGTCAAGGACATCGAGCATTTCTCCGCTTCGAAGAGGTGGCTTCAGCGGCTGGGGAGCTGGGTGGTGCGGCGCGCCTCGGGCACCGCGGTCCCTGACACGACGTCCGGCTTCCGCGCGTACAACCGAGAGGCGGCGCTGCAGCTTCAGGTCGTCTCCAACTACACCTACACGCTGGAGAGCCTGATTCAGGCGGGCAAGATGCTGGTCGCGGTCGAGCACGTCCCGATTCGGAGCAACCCGGAGCTCCGCGAGTCCCGGCTCGTCGACTCGACGCCTGCCTACGTGCGCCGCAACGCGCTCGCAGTCTTCCGAGCCTACGTCCTGTATGAGCCGCTGCGAGTGTTCACGGTCGTCGCCTGCGCATTCGGTGTGGCCGCCCTGATCGCCTGGATGCCGTTCTTGCTCGACTGGATTTTCAACGGCGACCGAAGCGGGCACGTGCAATCGCTGATCCTCGGCGCGGTCATGGCGCTGATTTCCGTCCAGATGTTCGGGCTCGGGGTGGTCGGCGACGCGATCGCCGGCCAGCGCGTGATCGCGCAGCGGACCTTCGAGCGCGTGCGGAGGCTGGAGCTCGAGTTGGGCATCCAGCCATCGCACTACGAGGCGGGCGAGCCGACCGGCCGCGGGCCTGCCGAGAACGGACTCCGCCGGCGGGACGGAGTGCGGGTCGAGCATCCCGGCGAGGTGGGCGACTGACCCGGGTGGCGACCTTGCCGCCGGCCCCCGGTGGCAACGTCTACGACAAGTACGGGTCGCGCCATCCAGTGGAACGGCGGCTGGTCCGTGGGTTCTGCGACGAGCTCGAGCGCCTGGCGATCGACACCGGCGCGCGTGACGTGCACGAGGTGGGGTGCGGCGAAGGGGAGTTGGTGCTTCGCCTGGCCAGACGCGGGCTGCGCGCTCGGGGGTCCGACGTCTCCGAGTCGGTGATCGACGAGGCGCGCCGGCGTGCCGCCAGGGCGCAGCTCGACGTGTCCTTCAGGGCGGCGCCGATCGAGGTGCTCGATCCCAGCGAGGATGCCGCCGAGCTCATCCTCTGTTGCGAGGTGATGGAGCACCTGGATGATCCCGAGGCCGGTCTCGAGATCATCGCCCGGCTGGCGAGGCCGTGGGCGATCGTCAGCGTGCCGCGGGAGCCGCTTTGGCGCCTCCTGAACCTGGGACGGCTGAAGTACCTGCGGGAGCTCGGCAACACCCCGGGCCATCTTCAGCATTGGTCGAGGGGCTCATTCCTCCGCTTCCTCGAACGGCGCCTGGAGATCGTCGCTGTCCGCAACCCGCTCCCCTGGACAATGGCTCTGTGCCGGGGCGCATGAGCCGGGCGAGCGTTCGAGCACGGGCCGGCCTGCTCGCCATCGCCTCGCTGGGCATTGCTTGGGGCCTGGTGATGCACTCCATGGGCTGGGCGCAGCAATCCAACTACGCACAGGTTCGGGCTCTCGCCGCCGGACAAGCGGAAATCGACCGCTGGCACTGGGAGACGAAGGACAAGGCGTGGTTCGACGGCCACTTCTACTCCGTCAAGGCGCCGGGCCTGGCGGCGTTCACCCTTCCCGCCTATCTGGCGCTCGACGCCGCCGGCGCCAAGGCGATCGCCCGGGATGCGGCCGCCAACGCGAGGGAGACGGAGCATCCCCGGTGGACGCCACCCGACCACCCCGACCTGAGCGAGTACGCGTTCAGCACCCAGCGCGCACACCGGATAGAGGTCCGGGTGGAGCACGAGGCGCCCATGATCTGGGCGCTGACCCTGGTGGGCGCCGTGATCCCGGCGATCGCGCTCTTGTTCCTGGTCCGCTGGGTTGCCGAGCGGATCGAGCCGGGGTACGGCACCGCAGCGGCGATCACGCTCGGACTGGGAACGATCGTGATGACTTTCGCCGCAGAGTACTTCTCCCACGTGGCCGCCGCGACACTCGGGTTCGCCGCCTTCGCGCTGCTGTTTCGCGAACGCGAGGGGCCAGCAAGAATCGGCCTGGTGGGTGCCGCCGGGCTGCTGGCCGGCCTCGCGGTCACCTTCGAATATCCGCTCGGGATCCTGGGGGCGATCCTGTTGGTCTACGCCGCGGCCCGCCCGCGTCGTCTGCACCGGGCCACGGCCTACGCTGCCGGCGCAGCGATAGGCGCGGCCCCCGCGCTCGCCTTCAACCTGTGGGCGCTGGGATCCCCGCTCGAGTTCGCCTATTCGCATGCCGTCGCGGTGCAGGGGCTCACCGGCCACGCCGAGCTGGGCTTGAACTCGAGCGGCTTCTTCGGAATCGAGCTCCCACGCCCAGGCGCCGCGGTGGATTTGCTGATCGCCAGCCGTGGGCTGTTGACCCTGACGCCGGTGCTCGCAATGGGAGTCGTCGGCGCAATCATGATCCGCAGGGAGGGCCGACCGGCCGAGGGAGCCGTGATCGCCGCGGTCTTCATCGCGTACTTCCTCTACAACGCGGGGTACTGGCTCCCGTTCGGCGGCGGTTCGCCCGGACCTCGCTTCCTCATACCCGTGCTGCCCTTCGTCGCGGTGGGACTCGCGCCCGCCTACAGACGCCTTCCCTCCCTCACCCTGGCGCTGGCGATTCCCTCTGTCACCTTCATGGTCGCTGGAGCGCTCAGCTTCCCGCTGATCGGCGACAGCGGCACGGGACGGTGGGCGAATGAGCTCGGCAGCGGGGCCCTGGAGCACACCCTGCTCACGGTGCTCGGGGTCCACAACGGCTGGCTCGCGGCCGCTCCCGTAATCGCCGCGGTGACCGCCGCGGTGGCTTTCTGCGCGCTGGCCACGCCGCCACTCGAGGTTTCCGACTTGCGGCCGGCCGTAGGCGCAGTAATGGCGTGGGCGGTGATCTCGGTCGTTGGGCCCAGCGTGGCGGGAGACGCGATCACTCCTCTCGGCAACGGTCCGGCGGCGCTGACCCTGGTGGGGGTCGCGATGGCCACCTCCCTGGGCACGCTGCTCGCTCTGCGCTACCGCGAGGGCCGCGCCGAAGGCGGGCGCGAGCGGCTGGTTGCGCCAACGTCGGCGGTCGGCGAGCGGATCTCGTAGATCACCAGGCCGTCCCGACTCCGCCGGCTGAGCGGGAGCCCGGCGACCGGGCGGGTCGCCGCGGCCTCCCACGGCGTTCCCCTGGCGCGATTCGTGTGCAGGATCACGCTGTTCACGCCGAGCCTCTGCAGGCGCGCCGCCGTGTGCCGGTCGGGGAACGGCTCCATGCTCTCGATGAGGCGCCCGGTGAAGGCAGGATTCAGGCTCGATCGCCCGTTGACGATCGCCGGGAAGCCGTCCGTCGACCACAGCAGGTAGCGGCGGTTGTCGGTCGCTCGCTCGGCTGGCAAATGGAGTTGCGGCGGAGTGACCGAGGCCACGGAGGGCGGCACCGCGGGCACCTTGGGCTGCGCCTGGTTGTCGAACGGGTCGAACGGAAGCCCCCTTCCCTCGACCAGGATGGCCAGAACCAGGAGGCCCGCGACCGCGGCACCTCCTCCCCATCCGGACAGCCTCCGGCCGGGGCCACCCAGGATCGCCCTCTGCGCGCCGGCGCCTGCGAGCAGCGCCAGCCCCAACGAGGCGAACGTAACCAGCCTGCCGGGGACCCTGATCGCATCCCAGCCAGGCAAGAGCTCATAGACGACGCGGTATGGCCACAGGAGGCCGCCGCCTTCCCTGAACCCCAGGGCCAGGACGAGGAGTGCCAGGACCGCCACAGCAAGACCGCGCCGTAACCAGAGCGGATACGAGGAAGAGGTCAGCCCGGCGACCGCCAGGGCGAGGATCACGAGGCCGGGAAACAGGGTCTTCTCGGCCACATTCGTCAGCTCGTCCCGCAGCGGCGCCGTGGCCCCGCCCCAGACCAGGTTCTCGGCGGGCGCGACGAAAAGGATCCAGGGTGGCCCCGAGAACGCCGCCACGTCCGCGGGGGTTCGATGGGCTTCCGGGTGTGCGTCGGCGACCCGCATGTAAGGTCGGCTGAGCAGGAGCCCGGCGGCGAGGAAGATCGCCGCGCCCGCGACGGTGGCGATGACCAACCCCCGGTGGGGGCGGGCGCGTGCCCCGCGCAGCCAGACGACCAAGGCGATCAGCCCGAGCGTCGCCAGCAGGTAGGTGAGCGGGAGGCCGAGGGTGAAGCCGATCGAGAGCTGCCAGGCGGCGATCGCCCATCCCGCGAGCACCCACCCAGGTCGGCGGAGGCGATAGCCGCGCAGGCCGAGGGCAAGGGCCAGTGGGATCCCGCCGCTCGAGATGACCTGCATGTGCCCGTCCTGCTCCAGCCGGAAGGGGGCGAACGCGAACGCCGCCCCGGCGACCGCCGCTCCCCCCCGTCCCAGTCCGAGCTCGCGCGCTAAGAGGTAGGCGCCGGCGAACGCCAGCGCATAGGCGAACAGGAAGGCCAGGTCATAGCGGGACACTGCCGCTTCCGGACCCGATCCAATGAGCCCCGCGGGCGCGTACCCAACCAGGGCATCGGAGAAGGCAAGCGTGTCGGCGAAGGGCCAGAACTGGTTCGACTGAAAGAAGTCGAGCGGCTGGTGCGCGAGGGCGTGGCCGTCCCACGCCACCTGCCACGACTGTGCGAGCGGATCCCCGAGGTCCTTGGGGATGTTCCCTCCGAGGTGCAGCACCAGCGGCCAGTGCATGACGATCGCGAGCAGGCATGCGCCCGCGGCGAGCGCGACCAGCTCGCGTGCCGTGACCCGCTCACCGGCCTCTGGCATCCGCGGCATGCTCGCGGATCCCGCACAGTGGCGACGCTCCGAGTGGATCGGCGCCGCTTGCACCCCAGACGTGATATTCACCTGGAGGTCACCGATGACCGACCACGCGATCAGCCGTCGCCGGTTCTTGGGCTCGTCGGCCGCTGCGGGCCTGGGGACGATGCTGGGGCGAGTCCCCGGGGCCACGGCCGCCACCGCCTCGAGCCTCAGTGCGGACGTCGTGGTCGTCGGCGCCGGGTTCTCCGGACTCATGGCCGCCCGGAAGTTGGTCAAGAACGGACGCTCGGTGATCGTCTTGGAGGCTCGCAACAGGGTCGGCGGCCGGGCCCTGAACCGGCCGATCGGCGGCGGCGAGGTCTCCGAGCGGGGCGCCACCTTCGCGGGCCCCACCCAGAATCACATCCTCGATCTGGCGAAGGAGCTCGGGGTCGCCAAGTTCCCAACCTTCAACGACGGCGACAACGTCTATGTCAACTCCCAAGGACAGCGAAGCACCTACAGCGACACGGGACCGCTGGGGACGGCGCCACCGGACCCGCTGATCCTCGGCGAGCTCACCGCCGCGGTGCTGCAGCTCGACGACATGTCGACCGACGTCCCGGTCGGCGCCCCATGGCAGGCCTCCCAGGTCGAGGACTGGGACGGACAGACACTCGAGACCTGGATTCGCGACAACAGCCAGACCCAGCAGTTCCGCGACCTCGTGCCGCTGGCGACGCGGCCGATCTTCGGCGCCGAGCCGCGCGATCTGTCGCTTCTGTTCGTGCTCTTCTACATCGCCGCCTCGGGCAACGAGCAGAACCCCGGCACCTTCGAGCGGAACTTCAACACCCGCAACGGCGCCCAGATGTGGCGCTTCGTCGGCGGCGCCCAGCTGCTGGCGCTGAAGATGGCCAGCCGGCTCGGGAGCCGGATCGTGCTCAGCTCCCCGGTGGAGCGGATCGTCCAGCAATCAGGCGGGGTCACGGCCCACACGCGGGGAGGGCTCCAGGTGCAGGCCAAGCGGGCAATCGTGGCCATCCCGCCCACGCTCGCCGGCCGGATTCAGTACAGCCCAACGCTCCCTCCGGAGCGCGACCAGCTCACCCAGCGCCTCCCCCAGGGCACGCTGGTCAAGGTGACCGCCGTATATGACCAGCCCTTCTGGCGCGACGCTGGGCTGAACGGGACCGCGGTCTCCTACACCGGTCCGGCGAACGTCACCTTCGACGACTCCCCCCCGGACGGGTCCGCTGGCGTCATCTTCGGCTTCGTCGGAGGCGACGAGGCCCGGCACTTCATGCGACGGTCGGCGGCCAGTCGCCGCGCCGCCGTGCTCGCCAACTTCACGACCTACTTCGGTGCGCAGGCCGCCCATCCGCGCTCATACTTCGAGTCCAACTGGACCACCGAGGAATGGACGCGTGGCTGCCCGGTGGCGATCGCCGCGCCGGGCACCCTGCTCGCCTATGGCCCGGCGCTTCGGAAGTCGGTCGGCCGCATCCACTGGGCGGGAACGGAGACGTCGACTTACTGGAACGGCTACATGGACGGCGCGGTTCGCTCCGGCAAGCGGGCGGCAAGCGAGGTGCTCGCCCTCCTCTAGGCGCTCAAGTGCTTCTGAGCTGGTGACTGGCGAGTTTGGGGCGGTATGCGCCACAAACGCGCCACCCCGGCGGGCTATCCCTGCTTGAGGCCGAAGTCCGCCGTGTAGGTGGCCGCCCGGGCGCCCGGGTTCGAGGGGCTTCCCCAAACCAGCCCGATTCCCACGTTCCTGAGCCTCCTGTCGAGGATCACATGGCGATGGGCGTAGCTGTGCATCCACGCCTTGACGATCGCCCGCGGCGTCCCGAGTCCCCTCGCTCCCCAGGCGAGCGTCTCACCCACTCGCCACGTGCAGTTGCAGGGCAGGTAACTGGTGGCATAGATCCTCCCCACCAGGTCCCTCTCGCCGGCACACTGGTGCGCGAAGCAGCTGTGGCGCTGCATGTACGTCGAGTGTCGCCTTCCCGCCTTGCGGAGCGCGTACTTCGTGTTGACGGCCTTGAGCCCGTGCTTGCGTCGCTTCTTGTTGATCTGGCAGACGACCGCGTGACGGGCATGGCTCGGAGACACGTGGCGTGGACCGCGGTGGGCCCACCTGCACTTCGCCGCGTCGGCGCTCGCGACGCCGAGGTCGGCGACCGCGGCCGTGACCAGCATCACCATCGAGGCCAGCAATGCCGCGGTGATGACGCCGACCACTGCGCCGAGCATCACCCGGATCGTCGTTGCCCTGCCGCGCGACCCGCCACCCTGCACATGGGCCTTGGGGTCCGCCTGACAGCCTGGGAGCCGTCCCTGCATCATTTCCTCTCTGTCGCTTTCGGGGTTAGCTGACGGGCTCGCGCCGAAAGGACTGGCGCTACGCGGGTCGGCCCCGCGATTCGCCCCGTTAAAAGGGATCTGGGTCCCCCGATCCCCGCGGATATGTGGCGGGAATTCAGCGGGTAAGTCACGCCATCCTAACAGGACGCTAGGACGATCTTCGCCGGTTGACAGTACGACGCTAACATCGCTCCTCCTGCATTCGGCGCCCTTCGAGCGGGGCGCGGTGGAAAACGCCTGCTGAGGCTGCAGTCCGGTGACAGACCCCCGCGAAGTCCCCGTTTTCAGGTATCGACTCCCCAGCAGAACCTGAGTAGACTCGCGAAAACTTGAGGTGCAAACGGGCCGGCCGTGAAGGGACCGAGTCGGCTCACTTTGAGGGCGGGGGATGCAGGCCTCTACCTCCGCCCCCCCCGGGGGATTCACATGAGAGCCAAAGAACTCTGGCGCCTGGCGCCGCGGACGCAAACGAGAAAGGAGCCCAAACGGGCGGCCGCCCTGCCGCCCGAGTCGATTCCTGCCCTGCCGCCCGAATCGATCCCATCAGAGCTCCAGGCGAAGATGGTGGCCGCCTTCGAGCGTGCACGCGCCGAGCGCCTGGCGCCGCAGACCTCGGAAGGGGGGGTCCGCGCGGCCGGCGATCCGCGGATGAGTGCGAACGCGGCTGCGTTCCTGACCCTGGAGCGCGAACGCCTGGATGTCGCGACGCGCCTTTCACGTCCTTACCGGCGTCGCGGAGACCGCTACCGGGACCTGGTCCTGATCACGGAGCTGATTCGGATGGAGTACGAGCACGTTTCAGGGCGAGCCGGCGAACCGGCGAGCAGCCCGTCGGCCACCAACGGGCTCCACGGCGACATGCCCGCTGATTGGGCTCGGCGATGGGGGGCGGGTCGGATGGCCGAGATGGGCACCGCCTTCGCGTTCTACCGGGATCAGTGCGACCGAATGGCCAGGTGGCTGCCGAGCGCAAGCCGGCGCAGCGCTGCTGCAGCGGCAGACGTGCAGCGGGCCCGCATCGTGAGCCGTGTCCAGAGGGCCAAGGGCGGGCGAATGCTCCGGCCCGAGCCCCTCACCGAGCCGGAGTCCCACCGGGCGCACACGTGGGCGGGCCTTCGCTTCCCAAGGCGGGCGGCGGGCGTCGCTGTCGTGGTCGCGGCGATCGGGACCGCCGGAATCCTCGCTGGGAACCGGGGCGGCGAGTCCCTGGACACCGTCAGCGCCCCGAGCCGGGCCGTCGTCGCCGTGCCCGAGGCGGTGGCCGCCGTGAACGAGCGGCCACATGAGCCCCGGTCCGCTGGTGGCTCGGATGATCAGTCGAAGGCCGTCGTACACGAAGCGCGAGAGGGCCCGAGTGTGAGCCAGACTGAGCTGGCCACGTCGCAGACACCGCATCGGGACAAGCCCGCGCCCGCGCTCGAGCCGGCCGCCGCCCCCGCTCCCACGCCTGCGCCCACTCCGTCATCGGAGCCCCAGCCCAACCCCGACGCTCAGCCCGATCCGAAGCCCGGACCCGTCGGCTCACTGCCGCCCCCCGTCGGCTCCCTGCCTCCTCCGGGCGACGACTCTGGAGCTGGGGCAGGATGATCCGAGCTGGTGTTAGGGCCCGCCTGGCCGCGCTTGCCATAGCTGGGGGCTTGGCGCTGGCCGCCACCCCGGAGGCGCTGGCCGACCCCATTCCGCTCGCGCCGGACGACGGCGCGACGCTCACGGCGCGCGTTGACCAGCCTGCCTTCCAGGCGTCCACCGCCCTGAGCCCGGCACCGACCCGGATCGACTTCTACGTCGCGCGGAGCGCCGCCGCAGTGCTCTCGAGCCCCATCGACAGCTTCTCGGCTGGTCCCGACGCGAGCCTGCCTCCCGTCTATGGGGCCGGGCCGGACTCGGACGCCGGCTGGCCCAACAAGCCGGATACGTACTACTGGCAGGCGCTCTACCACAACTGCGCCCTGGCCGATCCCAACTGCTTCAGCCCGATCCAATCGTTGACCATCGAACCGCTGGCGCCGCCAACCCAGACCTCGCCGGAGGACGACGCGAAGATCCCGTACGGCGCCGATGCGACCTTCACGGTCCAGGACGTTCCCTCCTATACGCGCGACGGCACGCGCATCTACATCGAGTTCTCCAAGAGCACTGATCTGGCCCCCGACGGGACGTTCGCCAATCGATACCTCCTCGTGCAGCCGAGCTCGGTGGGAGATGGCGTCTACGAACACAAGGCGACCGAGCCCATCACAGACAGGGCGGGGACCTACTACTGGATGGTCGAGCGCCTCGATTGCTCCGCCGAGCCCGACTGCGACGTGACCGATGGCGAGATTCGATCCCTCACGGTCGCGAAACCGGTCGCCGCCGGGGCGCCCAACACCTTCTTCACGCGCCATCCAGCCCGGCGGACCCACAAGCGCAGGGTCAGGTTCGCCTTCTCCTCCACCGTCTCCGGCGCCTCCTTCCAGTGCTTCTACACCGGCGGTTGGTCAAGGTGCCGATCGCCGCAGCGGTTCCGGCGGCTCAAGCCGGGCCGCTACCGGTTCAAGGTTCGGGCCGTAGCCAACGGGAAGAGGGATCCGACCCCGGCCTCGTGGCTGTTCAGGGTCGTCCGGCGCGACTAGGGGCCGCAGCCACCCTCCGTTCGCGGTAGGCTCGCGCTCCGATGCCCGCGCCTCCCAATCCCGAGGCTTCGGCGGCCGGCGACCGACCAACGCTCGGGGGACTGCTTCTCACCGAGCGCGAGCGCTGGCCCGACGGGCCCCCGCACGAGCTGTTCCGGCAGCTGCGAAGGGAGTGCCCGGTTCACTGGACGGCCCGGATCGGGGAGTACCCGGAAGAGGCGGGCTACTGGTCGCTCACCCTGGCAGACGACGTCCACGAGGTGAGCCACGACTGGGAGACGTACTCCTCCGAGCGCGGTGGAGTGACGGCTCTCACCCATTCGATCATGCCCCTCGAGCTTCAACAGGCGATGTTCATCGGCATGGACCCGCCCAAGCACGACCGGCTGAAGATGCTCTTCCAGCGCGGTTTCACGCCGCGGCGGATCGCCGAGCACGAGGACGCGATCCGCGCGATAGCGGTTGGAGCGTTGGAGGGGATCGCCGGCCGGCAGACCTGCGATCTCGTCACCGAGGTCGCCCAACCGGTGGTTTCGCGCGTCATCGGCAGCTTCGTGGGAACCCCTCCCGAGGACGATGAGGTCTGGGCGCGGCTGATGAACACCACACTTGGCGCGGGCGACCCCGACCTCAACCCGGAGGGCGTCGAGACGGTAATGGAGCGGGACGTGCCCGAGATCTTCGAGCGCTGCCGAAAGCTGATCGCGGAACGCCGCGAGCGACCCACCAGCGACCTCACCAGTGTCCTGGTGCACGCCGAGGTGGACGGAGAGCGCCTCGAGGAACACGAGATCGTGATGGGCTTCTTCCTCCTGGTTGCCGCCGGCAACGACAGCACCAAGGCGACCTTCTGCAGCGGCATGCGGGCCCTGATGGAGCATCCGGAGCAGCGTCAGCTCCTGCTCGACGAGCCGTCGCTGATCCCGAGCGCAGTCGAGGAGTCGCTGCGAATGTTCCCCGCCTTCGGCCACTTCCGCCGCACCGCGACGCGCGACACCGAGCTGGGCGGGCAGCCGATCCGCGAAGGCGAGAAGGTCGTGATGTGGTACGTGTCGTCGAACCGGGACGATTCCCGCTACGAGGACCCCGACCGCTTCGACGTAACCCGCAATCCCGAGCACCAGGCTTTCGGTGCCGGCGGCCGCCACTTCTGCCTGGGGGCTGCTCTGGCCCGGCTCGAACTGCGCATCCTCTTCGAGGAGACGCTGGCTCGCTACCCCACTATGCAGCTCGACGGTAAGCCCGAGTTCGCCGAGTCGCCGTTCATCAACCAGCTGAAGACCCTGAAGGTCAGGCTGCGATGAGCACCGTCACCAAGGCCCCCGTCGCGTCCGCACGCCGGGGATTCGACTCGCTCGCGAATGAGACCCAGGTCGACGCCCTCCCGGTCCGAGGCCAGCTTCCGCCCTGGCTCGAGGGGTCTTTGCTTCGCACAGGCCCCGCCAAGTGGGAGATCGGCGGCCGGAGCATGAACCACTGGTTCGACGGGTTCGCGATGCTGCACCGGTTCTCGTTTGCGGATGGAGAGGTCTCCTACGCGAACCGATTCCTGGAGAGCCGCGCCTACCGAGAAGCGCGGGGCAAAGGGCGTATCGCCTACTCGGAGTTCGCAACGGACCCGTGCCGCTCGCTCTTCGCGCGGGTGAGCGCCATGTTCTCGCCGAAGCTGACCGACAACGCCAATATCAACCTCACCAAGCTCGGCGAGCGGTTCATCTCGATGACGGAGACGCCGATCCCGGTGGAGTTCGACGCCCAGACGCTCGCCTCGGCGGGCGTTCCCTACAAGCCGCCGGGGCATCTGTCCACGGCCCATCCGCACCTGGACCGCGCCACCGGGGGACTGCTGAACTATGCGGCGAAACTCGGCCCTCGGACCAGCTACCGGTTCTTCCTCCTGCGCCCCGGGAGCTCGGAGCCGGAGGTGCTTGCGACGAAGCCGGTTCGCGAGCCCGCTTACATGCATTCCTTCGGGCTCACCCAGCGCTGGCTCGTGCTCGCCGAGTTCCCGCTCGTCGTCAATCCGCTGCGGCTCGCGTTCAGCGGCCGGCCCTACATCGAGAACTACCGCTGGAAGCCGGAGCTGGGGACCACCTTCACCCTGTTCGACCGCGCGACCGGGGAGAGCCTCGGCCCGTTCGAGACCGAGGCGCGGTTCGGCTTTCACCACGTCAACTCCTATGAGGAAGACGGCGAGGTGGTCGTCGACCTCTGCACCTTCCCCGACGGGGGCATCGTCGAGGACTTCTACATGGAGCGGCTGCGGGCCGGGAAGCAGATCGCCGCGTCATACCTGGAGCGCTTCCGCATCTCGCCCAGAGCGGGAGACGTGAGCAGGGAGCGGCTGATCGAAGACACGATCGAGCTGCCCCGGATCAACTACGGCAAGTGCAACGAGCGGCCCTACCGCTATGCCTGGGGCGTCGGCATCGGCGGCGGCTGGTTCGACCGGATCGTCAAGGCCGACGTGCTCGAGCGGCGCTCAATCACGTGGTCCGAGCAGGGGTGCTTTCCCGGTGAGCCGGTCTTCGTAGCCGCCCCCGACGCGGACGGCGAGGACGAGGGGGTGTTGCTGTCGATCGTTCTCGACGGACGCAAGGGCAACTCCTTCCTCCTGGTGCTCGACGCCCGCTCGCTCGACGAGCTCGCCCGGGCGGAGGTCCCGCACCACATCCCGTTCGGCTTTCACGGTCAGTTCGCCCAGACCTAGCTCACGCGGTCCGGACCGGCTCGCGCTGCGGCGCCGACAGCGTCACGCGCGACCCCGCGTCCGGAGTGATCGTGATGTTGCGCCGTCTGGCGCGCTCCGGGAGCGGCCCGGCGGGCGCAACCTCTTGGCGCTCCAGCACGCTGCGGATCACGATCTTCATCTCGAGCATCGCAAAGCTGGCGCCGATGCACCGCCGCCTGCCGCCGCCGAACGGGATCCAGGTGTAGGTGCCGGGCGACTGTTTCAGGAACCGCTCCGGCCGGAAGGTGTACGGATCCGAATAGATCTCCGGGTCGTGGTGGACCAGGTAGGCGTTGGGCACCAGGCACACGTCCACGGGGTAGCTCCACCCCCCAACCTCGATCGGTTGCTTCACCAGGCGGGGCGCAGCGTTGGGCAGCACGGGTCTGCGCCGCAGCGCCTCCTGCACGGTTGCGGTGATGTAGGCGTCTCCGTCCGAGCCGCCGATCTCCTGGCGGAGTCGACCAAGGACGTCGGGAAGGCGGACCAGGCGCTCGAAGGTCCAGGCCAGCGTCGACGCCGTGGTCTCGTGGCCGGCGATCAACAAGGTCATCAATTCGTCGCGCAATTCCTGAGGGGACATCGGCGATTCGTCCTCGTGGCGCGCATCGAGCAGCAGGCTGAGGATGTCGTCGCGCTCGGCGTGCTCGGCCCGTCGCTCGTCGATGAGCTCGAAAAGCAGCTCGTCCGCCTGCTCCTGCAGCCGGACGAAGCCCGCGAACGGCCCGCGTCGCTCGAGGATCGCTTGGAGGCGCCCGGGGGGCGGGGGCAGCAGGCTGATCGGCCGATCGCCGAAGGCGAGCATTGCCGACAGACGCTCCCGCAACCCATCCAGGCGCTCGCCGGGATCAAGGCCGAATACCGCCCGCAGGATGATCTCCATCGTCAGGCGCTGGAGGCGAGGCCCGAGCCGGAATGGCTCTCCGCGAGGCCAACTCGCAACCTCTCGGTCGGCCACCTCCGCGATCAGGTCGCTGAGACGCTCCATCTTCTCGCCGTGGAAAGCGGGAAGCATCAGCTTGCGTTGCTCCAGGTGCGCGGCCTCGTCCAAGAGGATGACCGAGCTCGTCCCGACGACTGGCTCGAGCACCCGGGCTCCCTCACCGGGGTGGAGAACATCAGGTGGCGCCGTGAATACGCGCTTGACCTCGTCCGGGTCGGAGATCATCACGAAGGGCGGCGCCAGCGGCAGGCGAATCGTGAATCTCTTGCCGTATCGCGCGCGGCAGCGCTCCAGGAAGGCAAGCGGCCGCGTCCAGAAGCCGATGCTCTGGATCCAGGACGGATATGACGGACCTGGGGGGATTCCCGAAGGCATCACGCGCTCTCCTCCTGGTGTTCGTGTGGAGCCTTCCGCACAAGCGGACAGCGCTGTGTGAGCATAGACACACTCAGGCCCAGCCCATGAAATTGAGAATCAGCGTGTTCTCTGGTGCTTCGGCTCTGAGCGCGGTTCGAGCTGGATCTCGCGCTCGGCCCCGTGCTTGCCCTCCCGGAGCTCGAGGCTCCGCTCCCGCTCGGCATTCAGCTGGTGTCCAAAGAGAATCGCCACGTTGGTGATCCAGAACCAGATCAACAAAACCACCAAACCGCCGAGAGCGCCGTACGTCTCGTTGTAGGAGCCGAAGTTGGCGACGTAGAACGCAAACGCCGCGGAGGCGACCACCCAGACGACCAGGGCGAGAATGCTGCCGGGGGTCACCCATTTGAAGCCGCGCAGCCTCACGTTCGGCGAGGCGTAATAGAGGACAGCGATGATCAGCGTGAAGAGCCCCGCCAGCGCCGGCCACTTGGCGAAGCTCCAGATGGTCGTGGCCGTGGAAGAGAGCCCGATCGGGCCCGCGACATCGTCCACGATCGGCCCCGTCAGCACAAGCCCAAGCGCGACGATGGCCATCAGGACCACCATCGCCAGCGTCAGCAGCAGCTGGAGCGGTCGCAGCTTCCAGAAGGACCGCCCCTCCGGAGTCTCGTAGATCACATTCGAGGCCCGGATGAACGCGCCGACATAGCCCGATCCCGACCAGAGCGCAGTCACCAATGCGATGACAAGCGCAATTCCCGCGCCGCTTCGGTTCGACGTGATCGATTCGATCGGGCCTTGAAACGTCTGTGCGGCTGAGTCGGGGCCGATTGACGTCACCACGTCGGTGATCGTGGAGGTGGTTGTGCGGGGATCTCCGAACAGGCCGACGATCGCCACCAGCGCGATCAAGACCGGGAACAGTGACAGCAACGCGTAGTAGGTGAGCGCCGCGGCCCAGTCGCTGAGGTTGTCCTCGCGAAACTCGGCCACCGTTCGCTTCAGGGTGGCGAACAGTCCCGTGCCCTTGGCGGTACTGACAGAACGGGCATCGCACCGCGGGGCGTCGTTGGTTCGCTCCCGGTGCGGCCCGTGCGGGATCTCGGTCGTTCTCGTCGCCATGGATCGCCTCGCGGTTCGTCCACTATTCGCTTGCCTAATGAGTAACTGATCAGGCGCGACGCACACGTAGCGGGGCGGTTCCGATCCACTCGATCAACCGGGCGATCAGCGCGCCCGCGATCAGGTACACCAGTGCCGCAATGCCCCAGTTGACTGCCACGGCCGTCTTGGCGTTGTCGAACGAGAACATGTCGTCGAATGGACCCACCAGGGCGCGAGCCGCGTCGTCCACCGTTGAAACGATGTCGTTGCTGGAGTTGGCGTCAAGCACGATGAACAGGATGCCCGCGACGATGATCGCGGCGACCACAGCCGCTGCCAGGCGAACGAGTCGCCCGAGCCCATGGGCGGCAAACGCAAGCGGCGCTGCACCCGTGGGGTGATCGTCAACCGGCCGCCTGCGGAATCGCCGACGCCTAACCGGGCGGTCATCCGCCACCTCAGCATCCGAATCCACGTCTCTCGGGGCGCGATCCATCTCTGCGCGCGCCTCTGCGTCTGTGTCTGTGCGTGTGCGAGTAATCGACATTTCCACTCCTCTCAGACCGCGGTTTCCCGGCATCGAGGTCCGCAAACGGGTGGTCAGCTTGATAACTGGCCCGATTGCTTACGGCCGTCTCGAGCGGCCGACGACGGGCCCACGTGGGCGATGAAGCAGCCGGCCGACGGGTTTTCTTCGGGTCGGCCGGGGTAAGGGCCGAGCATGGAACTACCGCTGCTACTGATCATCATCGGGATCGTTTTGGCGATCCTGGTCCATTACGCGCTGGGAATCCTCTGCATCCTGATCGGCTTGGTTCTGCTGATCTGGCCGCGGCTGACGGCCTCGCGCAGTCGCCTCTAGCGCACGCCCTCTGAGTCGCGCCGAGGCCCCGCGCGAGTCGGTGCCAGACTCCCCGCCATGGAGGTTCCAACCCTCCACGGCGAACGCGTGACCCTGCGCCCGCTGAGCGAAACGGACATCGACCAGCTCGCCGCGGTCATCGCCAGCCCCGGGGTTCGCGAGTGGTGGAGCGCGAGCGAGCTCAACGCGGAGCGGCTGCGCGACGGGCTGCGCAACGATGGTGCGGCCTTCGCCGTCGACGCCGAAGGTGAGCTCGCT
>Ga0134122_10000187_pt1 | contig 37747 bp, 37 predicted proteins | sample KB302_FD_96461 | JGI IMG/M metagenome (GOLD analysis project Ga0134122, IMG submission 96461) | Terrestrial soil microbial communities without Nitrogen fertilizer from Kellogg Biological Station, Michigan, USA - KB3-0-2 | ecosystem: Environmental > Terrestrial > Soil > Unclassified ... | reverse complement strand
CGGCCTGGTCGTTCGTGTAGATGCCCTCTCCCAGAGGGCCTTGGCGCTCGTTGACGACGAACGGCAGCGAGGCCGCCGCCGCGACCAGGAGGATCACCGCCAAAGGGGCGCCCGGAGCCGTTCTGGGCCGGGTTTCCCAGGTGCGCCAGAGCTGGAAAAGCGAGGCTCCGACCGCCACCCCGATCAGGACTGCCACCGTCACGGCCCGGCCGGGAAGCCGGATCAGGAGAGGAGCGGCGATCGTCAGCGCAGCGAAGCCCACGGCGCCTGCCAGCCAGGTCGCCTCGGTGCGTCCCAACAGGTGCAGCAGTGCCCGGCCGACGACCAGCGAGGCGAGCAGGATCGCGGCCGCCGACGCGTAGACGCTGAGCATCGCGGCAGCGTACCTGGGCACGTCGGCGGCCCGGCGGGGGTGTGGACGTTCTCCGATCAGGCAATAGGCAAACCCCAAAACCAGTCAATAAGGGGGCATCCCCAAGCCACCACTCCGGTCGCTGGCGCGTTTATGGCGGTATGCGCCACAAACCCGCCATTCACCCCCTCTCGGTGCCTGTTCGGGGGCACCGAGCGTGTTCGGAGCAATCAGTCGTTTTTTGACGGCGTGCCACTCAGGTTCGGCACGCTGTGGAGCTGGGCTTCCGTGAGCGGTCGCTGGCCCGTGCAGCCGGCGGGGTCCAGCGGCCCGCGAAGCTCGAACACCCTCACCGGGCCGTCGCGCAGGACGACCCGGGCGTTGGGGTCGGACTCGGTCCAGCGCCCCTCGGGCGAGTTGCGCATCGTGCCCGGCAGATAGGGGTCGAAGGTGGTGACGACGTGCGTGTAGCCGCCCGCGTTGATGGCGCTGCGCCACTCGCGGCAATTCGGGATTCGCAGGTAGGCGTCGTGCGGGCCGCGGAGGCCGAGCCACTGCACCCGGTTCGAGAGGTCGGTGCCGTAGAAGGGGTACTGCGTGAACACCCCGCGAATGCCCCCGATGGCGATCCGGGCGTCGCGCACGTCCCGGGACCAGCGCAGCGCGCCTGCGAGGTCCTGGACCCGGCCGGTGTCCTCGTATCGGTGGGTGAGGTAGTGGTGCTGTTCCGCGTAGCCCGCGGCGACGGCGGCCACAAGTGCGGCGACGGCCACACTCGCCCGGATGCGCCTGGGGATGGGGGGCGCGAGCGTCCCGCGTGAGCGCAGGATCCAGACGACCACCGCAGCGCCGATCACCAGCGCAGCGGCGGCCACGGCGCCCTTGGTGTGGCCCTGGTCCCACTGCACCAGCGAGCCGACCGTGAAGGCGAGCAGAACGGTGAGCCCGGCTAGGACAGCCGCCCGCCGCCGCGGCGTCGCGCGGAGCGCGGGCAGACAGGGCAGGATCGCCAGGCCAATCGCGACGGCTGGAGCCAGGTAGCGAACGTTCCACACGAACGAGATCGGCTCCCCCTCCTCGCCGGCGGCGGTGAGCGGCGTGAACAGGTAGGCGATCGCGGTCACCGCCACGACGCCGCCCAGCGCGCGCAGGATCGGCTCGCGCCCGCGCCAGACGGCCAGCACACAGACCACCACCATCGCCACCAGGGTCAGCGGCCAGAGGGTCCCGAACGAGTCGTTCAAGCCGGGTGCGAACCAGTGCCGCCACACGTCCGTGTCGTTCCAGTAGTGGACGACGGCGAAGTCGGGCCGAAGCTGGAAGTCGCGGTCCGGGGCGGGCAGCGAGATCGGGCCCAGCGAGCCTATGTAGGGGATCGGGTTGCCGACCGCGATCAGGTTGCGCACGTACCAATAGCCCCCGGCAGCCAGCATCGGGATGCCCCAGAACGCGGCGGCGCGAAGGCGCGTACTCCGCTGGGCGATGACGACGACGGCAATCGTGAGCGCCGCGACCGGCGCCAGGAAGGAGAGCTTCGTCCCCGCCGCCAGCCCGGCCGCGATCCCGGCCACGGCGAGCACCGCGGGAGCGATCGTACGCCCGGAGTCGGGGCCCCTGGCCGACGCGTACCCGTTGACCAAGAGCGCCACGGCGGCGAGGAGGAAGGCGAGGCCCGTGATGTCGTTGAGCGCCTCGCCGGCCTGGAACTCGACGAGGCTCTGCGAGCCGAGCGCCAGCGAGGCGCCGATCAGGGCCTGCGGCGCAAAGCCGTAAGGCCGGCCGATGCACCAGGCCGCGAGCAGGGCCGCCGAAAGCCAGCCCAGGTTGAGCAGCGGCGAGACGCTGTCGCGGTCCGTGAACAGGATCGGGACGGCGTGCAGGACCTCGGAGTTCGCGGGATAGAACGAGGCCAGGAAGATCGGGTCGAAGAACTCGATGTGGCCCAGATAGCCCGTCTGCACGAACCGGGCCGCGAGCGGCATGTGGTACCAGAGGCTGTCGGCGCGATCCATGCCCGCCGCCAGCGTCCCCAGGGTCGGCACCATCCAGGCGGCGGCGAGGGCCGCACACGTCAGCACCGCGACCGCGCGGGCGAGGCCCCAGGTGGGGGGCGCCGGTGGCCCGGTGGCCGACCGCGCGGGCCTCGAGTCAGCCAGCCTGGTGGCCACCAGGCCGGCGGCCAGGCCCGTCACCACGAGGGCGCCGAGCACGATGCCCTCCTTGAATCCGCCGAACGTCCCCACCGCTTCGCAGACCCAGATCAGGCCCGCCACCCCCAGCACTCCCTCCGCCAGCCGTGCCGGCGCCCCGGACCAGCCCGGCAGGAGCAGGGCGCGCACGCGGTAGGCGCCGAAGGCGAGCGCCGCCAGCACCACGGCCAGCTCGAGGACGCCGCCCACATACGCACCGACGGTGAGCGTGCGGTCGCCCGTCGGCGCGATGACGAACGCGACGCTCACGGTGTTGAGCGCGGAGTCGCCGGAGTTATTTGTCCAGGCCGCGGATCACGTAGGCACGCTCGCCGTTTGTGACCATGCCCAGCTTGCGCGCCGCCCGGACGGCGGCCTTGGAGTCGTCGAGGGCGGCCGCCTTGGCGGCCAGACGCTCGTGCTCCTTTCGCAGCTCGACCAGCTCGCTGCGCTGAGCGCGCGAGTCTCGCCAGGCATCGATGAAGTTGACCGCCGGATTCACGTAGGAGAACAGGATCACGAACAGCACGATCACCAGAACGACGCGGCCCAGCTTGTCCCAGTGAATGCGGCTCGCCGGCCGTCCGCGGGCCTGCCGGCGTGGTGCCACCCGATAGGCGCGAGCGCTCACGCTCCATGGTTCGGCGCCCGGGCTCTACCTTCCTGCTGCAAACGCTCGAAAGGCGCTGATCCCCGGATATGAGGCTCGCTCGCCGAGCTCCTCCTCGATCCGCAAGAGCTGGTTGTACTTCGCCACCCGATCGGAGCGTGAGGGAGCTCCCGTCTTGATCTGGCCGCTGCCGGTGGCAACCGCCAGATCGGCGATCGTCGTGTCCTCGGTCTCGCCCGAGCGGTGGGAGATCACCGCGGTATAGCCGGCCTCGTGGGCGATCCCGATCGTCTCCAGGGTCTCGGTCAGGGTGCCGATCTGGTTCAGCTTCACGAGGATGGAGTTCGCGACGCCACGCTCGATGCCGAGCCGCAGACGCTCGGGATTGGTTACGAACAGGTCGTCGCCCACGAGCTGCACCCGCTCGCCGAGCCGCTCGGTGAGCGCCTTCCAGCCGTCCCAGTCCTCCTCGTCCATCCCGTCCTCGAGCGAGACCACCGGATATCGATCGCATATGTCCATCCAGTAGTCCGCCAGGTCGGCGGACGGCAGCGACCGGCCCTCGTGCCGGAGCGCGTAGGCGCCGTCGCCGTACAGCTCGCTCGTCGCCGGATCGAGGGCGATGAAGACGTCCTTGGCCGCCTCATAGCCCGCCGCCTCGATGCCGGCCACGAGGGCCTCGAGGGCCGCCTCGTTGGAGTCCAGGTCGGGGGCGAACCCGCCTTCGTCGCCGACCGTCGTCCCCAGGCCACGCTGCTTCAGGATGCCCTTGAGAGCGTGAAAGACCTCGGCTCCGACCCGCACCGCCTCGGAGAAGCTCCGGGCGCCGGCGGGGACCACCATGAATTCCTGAAAGTCGACCTTGTTGTCGGCGTGGGCGCCCCCGTTCAGCACGTTCATCATCGGAACAGGCAGCACGGTGGCGCCGGCGCCCCCCAGGAAGCGATACAGGGGCTCGCCGGCCTCCACGGCGGCGGCGCGGGCCACCGCAAGCGAGACCCCCAGGATCGCGTTCGCGCCAAGCCGCGATTTCCCCGGCGTGCCGTCCAGGTCAATCAGAGTGCGGTCGATGGCGCCCTGCTCAGTGGCGCGAGCGCCCACCAGAGCATCGGCGATGTCCCGGTTGACGTTGGAGACGGCCTGCTCAACCCCCTTGCCGTTCCAGGCCTCGCCGCCGTCGCGAAGCTCGGTGGCCTCGAACTCGCCGGTGGAGGCGCCGGAGGGGACCGCGGCGCGCCCCGTCGCGTTCGAGTCGAGCGTCACCTCGACCTCGACCGTCGGGTTTCCCCGCGAGTCGAGGATCTGGCGTGCGTGGATGCGCTCGATGGTGGGCATCTGGGCCGCGACAGTTTGCCAGGGACTAATTGCCCTCCACGCGCTCGCGGAAGCGGTTCGCCGAAGCGCGAAGGGCCAGCTCGGGGTCAACGCGCAGGCGGCGCGCGAGATCGACAAGCGCGAACAGCGCCTCTCCTATCCAGCGCTCGGCTGCGTCGCGGGCAACCGGGTCGCCGATCCGTTCCTCGGGCTCGGCGCCCTCCAGGCCCGCCGAGTGGGCTCTCCGCTGGAGCTTGCGCGCGTAAAGCAGCGCGGGCAGGTTCTCGGGCACGTTGCCGAACGGCTCCCCCGCCCCGTTGCCCTCCTCCTCGCGCTTGATGCGGTCCCAGTTCCGCAACACCTCGCCCGCGGTTTGTGCCTCCGCTTCCCCGAAGACATGGGGGTGGCGGCGGATCAGCTTCTGGACGGTTCCCTCGGCGACCTGGGCCAGGTTTCCCGCGCCGCGTTCCTCGAGCAGCAGGGCCAGGAAGTAGACCTGGAACAGGACGTCGCCGAGCTCATCGACGAGCTTCGCGTCGTCGCCGCTGCCCGCGGCGTCGGCCAGCTCGTAGGCCTCCTCGACGGTGTGCGGGACGATCGAGCGCTCGTCCTGGTCCCGGTCCCAGGGGCACTCGCGCCGCAGCCGGCGGGTGATCTCGTCGAGGCCGCGGAGCGCGTCGAGCGCGGCTCTATCCACCCGGCGCGGGCACCGGCGCTCCGCCCTGCGGGATCGGCGCTCCGCCCGGTGGAATCACGCCGGGCTGCGCTGCCGCGACCTGGTTGATGGGCCCCTGCGGCAGAACGGTGGGCGCCTGGCCGGGGAACACCGTCGTCTGCCCCGGCGAAACAACTGGCCTCGCAAGGACGGGGGCGGCGCCCGGGATCGTCTGGACCGGGGGCGTGAAGTTGTCGCAGCGGTCGACCACGTACCCGTCGGCGCAGAAGGTCCGCGACCTCCACTTCTCCAGGAAGTCCGTCTGGAACTCCTGCGCGACCTGCTGCTGCTTGCCCGACCTGAGCTGGTCCTCGATCTGCTTGCTGACCTGGTCGAGCGGTGTCGTCTGCGCGGGGGTGATCTTCTCGACCTGGATCAGGTAGTAGTCCGTCTGGCCCTTGAACGGCCCGACGAGCTCCCCCTCGGGGGCGGCGAAGAGCTGCTGCTCGAGGGCAGGTTCGCTCTGTCCCGCAGTCACGCCCGTGATCAAACCGCCCTTGTCCTTGGTCGCGTCCTCGGTGGAATAGCGCGCCGCCACCTTCTTCCAGCTCGCCGCCGAGTCGTCCTGTTCCAGCAGCGTCTTTGCCTGTTCCACCTGCGCCTGGTCCTTGTTGACGATCCGGCGGATGGTGAGCGACTCCGGCTGCTGGAACTGAGTCTTGTTCACGTTGTAGTAGTCCTCGATTTCGGACTGCGAGACCGGCTGCTCCCCGCCGAGGACCTGTTTTTGGACCTCGTCGCCCAGCAGCTGAAGCTCAACCCGGGCCCGCGCCTGCTCGGGCGTGAAGTGATTCTGCTTCAGGAAGGTCTCAAACTGCTTTTGGCCGCCGAAGTCCTGCTTGATGATCTGATCCAGGCGGTTCGAGATCTCGCTCTCTGAGAAGCTGATGCCGCGGTCGGCGGCCTCGCCCCGCACCCAGCGACCCAGGAGCAGGTCCGCCATCGTCGCGTCGCGCAGGTCGCCGTAGGAAGGGTCGTCCGGCGGCGGGATCTTCTTGACTCCCTGCTGGGCGGCAATCTGCTGCAGCGCGGAGTCGTACTCCTCCTGGGTGATGTCTCCATTCGAGACATCCTCGACCGTCGCTACGTCGCCCGAGGGGACGCTTGGATTGCCGATGCCCTGGGCGATCGCCACGATCACGAAGAGCACGACCACGACCGCGCCAAAGACCGCAGCCGCCACGATTCGCCTGTCCTTGGGGATGGGCACGAGGCGGGAGCATAACGGGCCTGACTTACGGCTCTCTAAGTCGTAGCTACCGCGACTTCGTCGCTAGCACGGGCCAGGGCCTCGGTGAGACCGAGCACCGCAGTCAGACGCGCGCCGGGATCGTCGGGGACGCGCACCGACACGGTCTTGACCCGCGATTCGTACATCGCCTCCGGGATCCGTTCCCGCAGCCGCCCCACCGCCGCGGCGTCCAGCTCGAGGGGCGACACCGATAGCCGCTCGCCGCGGAACTCCACCGCACGGGCGCCCAGGCTGCTCAGCTCGATCCGCGCGCGCTGGAGCTCGAACAGGCTCTCCACCGGCTGCGGTGGCGGGCCGAAGCGGTCGCGGAGCTCGTCGCGCAGGGCGCGCAGCTGGCCCGGCTCGCGGGCACCCGCGAGCCGCCGGTGAACGTCGATCTTGGCGGCCTCGAAGGGGATGTAGTCGGCGGGCAGGTAGGCGTCCACCTCGACATCCAGCCGGAGCTGGGCCTCTGGGGCGCCGGCGCCGTCGCCGGAGCGAAGCTCCGCGACCGCGTCGTCGAGCAGCGAGACGTAAAGCTCGAATCCGACCGCCGCCACGTGGCCCGACTGCTCCTCGCCCAGCAGGTCACCGGCGCCGCGCAGCTCCAGGTCGCGCATGGAGATTGCGAATCCGGATCCGAGCTCGGTGTGGTCCGACAGCGTCGCCAGGCGCGCCGAGGCCTCGGAACCGAGCCCCTCGTCCGAGGGATACAGCAGGTACGCGTAGGCGCGCTCACGGGACCGCCCCACGCGCCCACGAATCTGGTAGGCCTGGGCCAGTCCCAGCTCGTCGGCCCGTTCGACGATCAGCGTGTTCGCCTGCGGGATGTCCAGTCCCGACTCGATGATCGTCGTCGCCACCAGGCAGTCGGCCTCCCCGCGCAGGAACTCGAGCATGGTTCGCTCGAGGTCTGCCTCCTCCATCTGGCCGTGGGCCTCGGCGAAGCGGACGCCGGGGCAAAGCATGCGAAGGCGCTCAGCGACCTCGTGCAGGCTCTCGATTCTGTTGTGGAGGAAGAAGGTCTGGCCACCGCGGTTGGACTCGCGCTGGATCGCCCTCCGCACCAGCTCTTCGTCGTAGGGGCCCACGTACGTGCGAATCGGCCGCCGCCCCTCCGGCGGGGTCTCGATCACGGAGATGTCGCGCACGCCCGCCAGGCTCATCTGCAAGGTGCGGGGGATGGGCGTCGCCGACATCGAGAGCACGTCCACCTTGAGCTTCAGCTGGCGCAGGAGCTCCTTCTGACGGACCCCGAAGCGCTGCTCCTCGTCGAGGATCAATAGCCCGAGCTCCGCCGCGCGCACGTCGCGCGACAGCAGCCGGTGGGTGCCGACCAGGATGTCCACCTTGCCCTCCGCGAAGCCCGCCAGCGTGGCCCGAATGTCGGCCGGCTTGCGCAGGCGCGAGACCATCTCGACCTCGATCGGGAACTCCGCCAGGCGCTCGCGGAAGGTGCCCAGATGCTGCTGAGCGAGGATCGTCGTGGGCACGAGCATCATCACCTGCTTGCCGTCCGACACGGCCTTCTGGGCGGCGCGCAGCGCCACCTCGGTCTTGCCGTAGCCGACGTCGCCGCAGATCAGCCTGTCCATCGGGCGCTCCGACTCCAGGTCCGCCTTCACGGCCTCGATGGCCTCGAGCTGGTCGGCCGTCTCCCGATACGGAAAGGAGCGCTCAAGGATGAGCTGCCACTCTCCGTCCGGCGGGAACGCGTGGCCACTCCGGGCACGACGCTCCGCATAGAGGTTGAGCAACTCCCCGGCCAGCTCGCGGGCGGCGCGGCGCGCGCGGGCCTTTACTCCCTCCCAGCGCGCCGACCCCAGCGCCGAGAGCTGTGGCGGCTCGCCCCCCGTGCCGACGTAACGAGTGATCTTCGCGAGTTGGTCGGTCGGCGCGAAGACGCGATCCGAGCCGCGGTAGGCAAGCTCCAGGTAGTCGCGGGTGACGCCTGCGACGGTCTTCGTCTCGAAGCCGTCGAAGCGAGCGATCCCGTGGTCCTCGTGGACGACGTGGTCGCCGACCCGCAGGTCCGTGAAGGTCGCCAGCCGCCCGCGCGCGGGCGCCGGGGCGGCCTCCCGGCGGCGGTGCACGAGCCGGCGGAAGGGGATCACCGCCAGGCGCAGGTCGGCGGAGACGAAGCCGTCGGCCAGCCTCGCCTCAGCGAAAACGACCTGCTCAGCTGGTGGCAGGGATTCACCGTCTAGGAATCGCGCGTCGAGGCGCTTCAGGTTGTAGCGAGCGCGCTCGGCCTCGCCGCGATTCTCGAACGCCACCACGACGCGGTAGCCGGAGCCGACCTCGCGCTCGAGCCGGGACTCCGCCTCGCCGATGGTGCGGGCTGCGGAGGTCGGGGCTGGTGCCCGGAAGGAGAGGGGATCCTCGGCCTCGGCGCCCGGCTCCGACGGTGTTGGGTCCGTGCCCACGCCGTGGACCCGCAGCACCGCGCGCTCCGCGAGCGGCGCGGCGACGTCGACGTAGAGCCGACGCGCGTCGGCGTCGTGGAGCGCCGTGGTCACGTCCTCCCAGTGATCGCGGAGAGCCGTCTGGATCTCCTCGCCGGCGGTGATGATTACCGCCGCCTCGGAGGGGATCAGATCGAGCGGAGCGCGAAAGCTCTCCAGCGGCAGCAGCTCCCCGAGATCCGGCCGCTCGGCGTCTTCCTCGAGGGCCAGCTCTGCCAGCTCCCTGTGCTCCGAGGCGAGCTCGGCGGCGGGCGACAGCTCCACGCGGTCGGCGTCGCCGAGAGACCGCTGCGTGAAGGTCGAAAACCAGCGGATGTGCTCGATCTCGTCGCCGAACAGCTCCAGCCGCGCCGCCCGCTCCTCAGTGGCGCCGAACACGTCCAGGATGCCGCCGCGAACGGCAAACTGCCCGCGCTCCTCCACCTGGTCGATGCGCTCATAGCCCGCCTCTACGAGGCGGTCGGCGACCTCGTCCAGGTCGACCTCGTGGCCACGCTCGAGCGTGAAGCCGGCGGGGCGAAGCGAGGCGTCGGGCACCGCTTCAGCGAGCGCCACGGCGCTCGCGACCACGACTGCCTCCTCGGAGTCCGCGAGCGCGTCCAGAGCCGCGATCCGCAGTCCGACGAGGTGCGGCGGCGGGGCAACGTGGGACGCGTAGCCGGTGCCGCGCGACGGGTAGTAGCGGACGGGGCGCGGCGCCAGATAGGCCGTCAGCTCGCGGGCCAGGTCGCGGGCGCCGATGTCGTCGGCGGCCACCACCAGCACCGGCCGCCCGGCGAGCCCCTCCTCGGCCTCCGTGAGCGCCGCCAGCAGGTAGGGCTGAATCGTCGCGGAGATCTGCACGGGCGCCGTGCGCCCTTCGCGGGCGGCCCGCGCCAGCGAGCGGAACCGCTCGTCGTCGGCGGCGATCTCCAACAGAGGGCGAAGGCTCATCGCATGTGATCCTAGGATGCTCGAATGCCCAGGACGCAGTACTACTGCGCGAGCACGCTCGACGGCTACATCGCCGAGGCCGACGACACCCTCGGATGGCTGCTCGAGTACGAGGGCAGCTTCGAAGGGGACGGCGTCGAGCCGATCAAGGGCTCCTACGATCGGTTCTACGAGAACGTCGGTGCTCTGGTCAGCGGCGCGGTGACGTACGAGTGGATCCTGGGGCACATCGGCGACGGCGGTGAGTGGCCCTACAAGGGAAAGCCGTACTGGGTCCTGAGCTCCCGGGACCTGCCGCAGCCCGCGGGCGACGAGGTCGACGTGCGGATCGCGGAGGCGAAGGTCGCGGATCTACACGACGAGATGATCGCGGCCGCCGGGGAGCACAACCTTTGGGTCGTCGGCGGCGGCAACGTCGCGTCTCAGTTCGCGGACGCGGGTCTGCTGGACGAAGTGCTGGTAACGGTGGTCCCGGTCGTATTGGGCGAGGGCAAGCCGCTGTTCGACCGCCGCCTACCTGGAGGCCCGATGAAGCTGGCGGGGACGCGGACCTTCGACAGCGGGATGGTCGAGCTCCGTTACGAGATCTAGCCCTCGAACGGAAGCCCCGGCCCCGAGCGCTGCCACTCCACCTGGCCCTCGCCCTCGGCGCGCGAGCGCCCCTCGACCCCGTCCCAGTCGTGGAGCATCCGCTTCAGGCGGGCGACCGCCTCTGGAGGATGCTCCGCGACCGAGCGAGCGAGGTTCAGCGCCTGCTCCTCGGTGGCGGCCGCTGGGGCGACCCTGTGGACGAGCCCCCAGCGAAGCGCGTCCTCGGCGCCCACCTCCTTGGCCGTGAGGAGCAGATACTTGGCCACCGCGAGCCCGCAGAGGGTCGCCAGGCGCGCCGGTCCCACCGGGACGCCGAGTGCCCCGCCGGGGAAGCGCAGACGCAGGTTCGAGCCGCCGACCCGCAGGTCGCAGGCAACGGCGATCTCGCCGCCGCCGCCGACGCACGAGCCGTGGCAGGCGGCGACCGTCGGCTTCGGAAAACCGGTCAGCTCGTCGTAGAGCTGCGCGAACAGCTCCATGCGCCGCACCCGCCCCTCGGCGTCGAGCTGCTCGCGGACGTCGGCGCCGGCCGAGAGGCCCATGTGATCCGTGGAGGAGAGGACCAGCACCCGCACGTCGTCGTCGTCGCGGGCAGTTGCCAGGTGGCCGAGCATCTCCTCGAGCATCTGCGTGTTCATCGCGTTCCGAACCTCGGGCCGATCGAGCCCGAGGAGAGCGATCCCGTCGTCCACGTCGTAGGTCGTCAATGTCATTACTCCGGCGACTCCTCGCTCAGCTCTCGCACCAGCCGTTCGACTTCGTCGGCGGCTCGGCGCACCAGCTCCTGCACCTCCGCCTCGGGCTCGGCGAAGCGCGACAGGACGTAGGAGGCGACAACCTCGGGGTCGGTCGAATCGGGGCGGCTCACCCCCACCCGCACCCGCCAGAAGTCTGGGCCACCCAGTCCACGGGCGATGCTCTTCAGGCCGTTATGGCCGGCGAGCCCGCCGCCGAGCCGGGAGCGAACCTCGCCGAACGGAAGGTCGATTTCGTCGTGCACCACGACGACCCGCTCGAGCGGCAGCTTTAGCGTCCCGCGCGCCGGGCCTGCGGAGGTCCCCGACTCGTTCATGAACGTCTGAGGGATCAGCACCGCCACACGCGGCCCACCGGGGCCGGCTCGCCCCTCCGTGATCAGGCCGCGAAAGCGCTGCTTGGCCCGCGGCATCTCCCAGCGCAGTGTGAGCTCGGCGGCCACCTCGAAGCCGACGTTATGTCTGGTGGCCGCGTAGCGCGAGCCCGGGTTGCCGAGACCGACCACCAGGACGCGGTCGGTGCCCGCCGACGTCGCGGGCTCCCCCCTCTCTCCACCGCGACGCAACCGGCGAAGAAGCGACAGCGGCTAGTCCCCTTCGCCGGAGGCCCCGCCCTCGGCCGGCGCCTCGCCCTCCGGCGCCTCGCCCTCGGCGGGAGCCTCCTCGCCCTCGGGAACCTCGCCCTCCTCGCCGACCAGCTCGGCCTCCTCCTCGACCTCCGGCTCGGGCTCCTCCTCGACGCGCGGCGGCGACAGGGTGGCGATCGTCACCTCACCCGGGTCGTCGACGGCGAACTCGACCCCCTCCGGCGCGACCAGGGCGCTGAGCTGAAGCGTGTCGCCGATCGACATCCCGGAGACGTCGGCGGCAATGCTCTCGGGGATCGCTGTCGGCAGGGCCTCGATCGTGATCTGGTGCGTGACGTGCTCCAGCACGCCGCCCTCCTTGACCCCGGGGGCGTCCTCGGCGCCGAGTAGCTCGATCGGCACCTCGGCCTGGATCTCCTCGTCGAGCTTGACCTCGAGCAGGTCCAGGTGGATCAGCGCGCCTCGGACGGGATCGCGCTGCTGCTCCTTGACCACCACGGGAGTGGACCCGGAGCCGTCGAACTCGAGATCGATCAAGGCGCCACCATGGGTGAGAGCGGCGCGGGCCACGCGCTCGGGCACTTGAAAGGCGCGTGCCTCCTTGCCGTCGCCGTAGACCACGCCCGGAACCAGGCCGGAGCGGCGCAGGCGGCGGCTCGGCCGCGAGCCGAACTCGCTGCGCTCCTCGACCTTCAAAGTTGCCCGATCGCCGGCCATGGCCAGCCAGGAGGATAGCTAGACCTTTGCGGCGGCCGGCGCCGCGGGAGCGCGCTCAGGCTTCGTCGACTTGCAGCGTCTGGCCTGGCTGGAGCACGCGGACCTCTACCTCGGGCGCCAGGCGCCGCGCCCACTCGGTGAACTCGCGAGCCGGTCGCTCGAACAGCCACGGCCACATGCGCCTGGCACCGAGCGGCGCCAGCGTGCCCCAGTGCACCGGCACCGCGAACCGCGGCTGCAACATCTCCAAAGCCCTTGCCGCATCCTCGGGATCGAGGTGGCCGGGCCCAAGCGAGGGGCCCCATCCCCAGATCGGCAGCAGGGCCACGTCGAGGTCGGTGGCGAGGCCCTGCATCCCTGGAAAGAGCGCTGTGTCGCCCGCGCAGTAGACCCGCACGGGCCCCTCGACGACGTAGCCGACCGCCCCTCCCTTGCCGTACCCGAACATGCGTCCCTGGCCGTGCTTGGCCTCCACCGCTCGCACCTGCACCCCCGCCAGCGTCCCCGTCTCCCCTGGGGAGAGCTCAGTCACGTTCTCGAACCCGTGCTTTGCGAAGAACTCGGCGCTCTCGGGCGGAGCCACGATCGGCACCGAGCGCCCGATCATGCGAAGCGAGGCAAGGTCGAGGTGGTCGCGGTGCAGGTGCGAGATCAGCACCCCATCCACCCGACCCAGGGCGTCGCGGTCCACTCGGCTGTGCCGGCGCAGGACGAACAGCAAATGCTTGCGGAGGAGTGGGTCCGTCAGCAGCCTCGCCTCCCCCATCTCGATCAGCACCGTGGCGTGGCCGCCGTAGGTGATGGCCGCCCGGCTCGGCACCCGGCAAGCATACGAGAGGCGAAATCTCGGCCGCGCGCGGCTACCCTGATGCCGTGGCGGACAACAAGATCCCCAAGGGCCGCATGCGGCGCTCGGCGAAGCTGGGCTCGGCGCTGGGCGTGCAGGCGACGCGTTACGCGGGCACGAAGGCTACGAACGTCGCCCGGTCCAGCGAGGGAGCCGAGCGGCGGCTCGAGGCGCGCCACCTGGAAACCGCCGTGAAGATGGCCGCGACCCTGGGCCAGATGAAGGGAGCGGCGATGAAGCTCGGTCAGCTCGCCTCTTTCATCGACACCGAGTTCCTGCCGCCCGAGTACGCCGAGCTCTACCAGGAGGAGCTCGCCAAGCTGCGCACCTCGGCCCCGTCGATGCCGTGGGAGAAGGTCAACACGGTCCTCGAGGAGGAATATCGCGGTGAGCCGCTCTCAGAGCTGTTCGCCGAGATCGAGGAGGAGGCATTCGCCGCCGCCTCGATCGGGCAGGTGCACCGCGCCGAGCTGCACGACGGGCGCACGGTCGCGGTGAAGATCCAGTACCCCGGCGTCGCCGAGGCACTGGAGTCGGACCTGCGCAACGCCGGCATGATCATGCGCCTGGCCCGGGCGCTCGCGCCCGGACTCGACGCCAAGGCCGTCGCGGAGGAGCTTCGCCTGCGGGTGATGGAGGAGCTCGACTACGAGTACGAGGCGCAGAGCCAGCGGACCTTCGCCCGCGCCTACCGCGGCCACCCATTCATCTACGTCCCGGACGTGCTCACGCGCCTCTCACGGCGCCGCGTGCTGGTGACGGAATACGTCGAGGGCCTCCGGTTCGAGGACGTGAAGCTCCTCCCGCAGCCCGAGCGCGACCGGTTCGGCGAGATCGTCTTTCGGTTCAGCTTCGGCTCCATCTACCACCTGCAGCAGTTCAACGCCGATCCGCACCCCGGCAACTACGTCCTGATGCCGGACGAGAGGGTCGCCTTTCTCGACTTCGGGATGACCAAACGGCTCGATCGCGAGCAGATCGAGCTCGAGCAGTGGGCGCTCGACGCCGCCTCGCGCCGCGACCCGGAGGCGCTCCGCGAAGCCCTGCACGTGCTCGGCTTCATCAAGAACCCGTCCAAGTTCGACGCCGAGCGGCTGATGGAGCACGTGATGGTGGTCGGCGGCTGGTACATGGAGGACCGCGAGGTCCAGCTCACCCCGGAGCGGGTGATGAAGGTGATCGAAGCCACCTCCGATCCACGCTCGCAGTACTTCGACCTGATTCGCCGCCAGAGCCTCCCCGCCGAGGAGCTGATGGGTAGGCGGATGGAGACCGGCGTGTTGGCCGTGCTGGCGCAGCTGCGCGCAACCCGGAACTGGCACCGGATCACGAGGGAGTGGGTCTACGGCGACGCGCCCACCGGGGAGCTGGGGGAGCTCGAGTGGGCCTACTTCGAGGAGCGTGGCGAGCGCCGCGTGCCGGGGATCGCCGAGCCGGCCTAGGCCTGAGCCTCTTCGGCCCTGCCCTGCCGCCCTGGAAGCAGCCGGCCGCCGACGAAGAAGAGCGAGATCACGAACCCGAGCAAGGCGGCGATCGTCACGAACGTGAAGCCGGCTTGGACGCCCGTGGCGAACGACTCGCGCACGATCGTGGTGATCGTGGCCTGGGCCGAGGGATCGAGCTGGTGCAGCGCCGCGGTGCCGGAGTCGGTCCCGGCGAGCACCCCGTGAAGGACGGCAGTCTGATGATCGGTCAGGTGCGTGCCGGCGGCGTCGGCCTTGTCGGCCAGCTCGTTCTCCGACGACAGGGTGAAGATCGTGGTCGTGATTCCCAACCCAATCGCGCCGCCGGCGATCTGGAACATGTAGATCAGCCCGCCCGCCAGGCTGGCGCGTGAGGGGTCGAGTGCGGTGACTCCCGCGGTGGTCACGGACGAGTAGAAGAACCCGGCTCCGATCCCGGTCATCGCCAGGCCGGGGATCAATGCCGCGTAACCGGAATCCGCGTCCACCATCGAAAGCAGGAAGGGGCCGATCGCCAAGCCGGCGGCCCCGAGCGTGATCGTCTGCTTCGGGCCCAACCGCTGGTAGATGGGGCCCGCGATGAACGAGACCAGGGCGAAGGTGCCGAGCATCGGCACCATTCCGAGGCCGGCCTCGAGCGCCGAGTAGTCAAGGATCTTCTCCATGAACTGCGGCGCGTAGAGCACCGTGGCGAAGAACACCGCCGACATCAGGAGCACCGTCAGGCAGGCAGAGCGAAACTCCGCGTTGCGGAACACCGCCGCCGGGACCAGGGCGCCCTCCTTCATCCGCGGCTCGATCAGGGCGAAGGCGACGACGAGAAGGACTGCCACCGCGAGCATTCCGATCACGCGGGCGTCGCCGAACCCCCAGTCGGCGGCCTGGTCGAACGCCACCAGGACCAAGAGCAGGCTGGTCGAGAGCGTGACGATGCCCGCATAGTCGATTCGCTGGCTGCCTACCTCCGGTCGCGGCTGATGGACCTTGAGCCAGGTGACGAGGACCGCGAAAGCCGCGATCGGGACGTTGAGATAGAAGATCCAGCGCCAGCTCAGCTCATCGGTGAGAACGCCGCCGAGCAGCGGTCCCATGGCGTTGCCGACCCCGGCCGCCCCCAGGATCAGTCCACCGGCCAGACCGGCCTTCGATTCCGGCAGGGCGGCGTAGGTCATGCCGAGGATCGCGGGCCACATCAACGCCCCGCCGAGCCCCATGCCAACCCTGGTGGCGATCAGCCACTGCGCGTCCTGAGCGGCTCCGCCCAGCAGCGAGAAGCCGGCGAACATGGCGCTGCCGACGAAGAAGGCGCGGCGCCGCCCGAACAGGTCGGCGAGCCGCCCACCGGTGACGATCGCCATCCCGAACACGAGGCAGTAGGCGTTGATCACCCATTGCGCCGTGCCGACGTCGACGTTGAAGTCCTCCTCGATCGCCGGCAGGGCGACGTTCAGCGCCGTGAAGTCGTTGGCGATCACGATCACGCCGAGGCCCATCGCGATCAGGGCCACCGTCGTGCCCGGCTGAATCCGGTCGGATCCTGCGGACGGCACAGACATCGTCAGCCGTGCAGCGCGGAGAAGAGGCGGGGGTCGTTGGTGCAGATGCCGTCGACCCCGAGCGCAGCGAGCCGCCGCATCTCCTGCGGCTCGTCGACGGTCCACGCGATCAACTCGAGGCCCGCGTCGTGGCAGACATGGGCCAGGCGCGGGGTGATCACCGGGTCGTAGGCCCAGATCGAACCCACGCCGAGCCCCGGCGCCTCGCGGCGAACCTCGCCCGGCACGCGCCTTCGCAGCGAGATGAGCCCGGCGATCACCAGGGGCTTTGCCCAGGGAATCGAGTTCCAGTCGCGCGTCACCTTGGGCACCGTCCAGCCCAGCCGCACCCCGGAGTCGAGCTCGCGCAGCACCCGCAGGCTGGAGACCTCCATGGTCGAGATGTAAGCTCGCTCCAGGAGGCCCCGTCGGCCCAGCGCCCCCACGACCTCGTCCTCTCGCCCGGCGATCTTCAGGTCGCAGTCGATCTCGACTTGGTCGAGCGGCGTCCGAGTGAAGGCGTCGAGCACCTCGTCGAGCGTCAGCGGCTTCCGGCGGGCGGCGTCACCCCAATCGTGGGCGACCAGGAGCGGGGGCGCCCCTTCCACCGGCCCCGCCGCCGCGCGTCGCCAGTCGCCGCCGTCGAGGAACTCCGCGCGCGGGCGAAGGACGTCCAGCTCGATCATCTCGACGCCCACCGCAACCGCCGCCTCGAAGCTCTCGAGCGTATTCCCCGGCCGGATCAGGTCGGCTCCCTTGTGCCCGATTCGCTTCAACCCCCAAACCGTGACATGGTCGAAGCCTGTCCGGGTCGTCGGACGGTTCGTGGCTAAAGCCGCCTGTGCCCGAGACCCCGGGGTCGGAGAATCGTCCACCCCGCGAGTGGCGCACCTGGCCCTGGGTACACGTACCCACGACTGGGCACCAACCCAGGCAGGGATAACTCAAACGGCCGCGAGATCCGCCCTCTGCGCAGGATCTCCGCGGCCAGGAACGGAGGAACACAGAGCATGGGCAGCTCGAGCAAGGAAGCACCAGCCAGGGATCGGGCCACTAGGAAGCATTTGCCGGGATTCGCGGTCATCGCCTCCCTGGCCGCGCTGGTCGCGCTTTCCGCTGGGCCCGCGGTCGCCAAGCGGATCGCCGGATCGAACAGCAAGGACACGATCGTCGGCACCAAGAAGGCCGACCGGATCAACGCCAAGGGCGGGAATGACCGAGTCAGCGGTCGCGCCGGTGCCGATCGGATCAAGGGGGCCGGGGGCAAGGACCGCCTCCGCGGCGGCAAGGGCGGCGACCGGCTCAAGGGCTCCGGCGGTAAGGACCGGATCACGGGCTCCAAGGGAAGGGACCGAATTTCGGCCGGCAAGGGCGCCGACCGCCTCAAGGCCGTCGACGGCAACAAGGACCGTGTCGTCAACGGCGGGGCGGGGGATGACCTTTGCAGGATCGATCAGGTCGACCTACCCAAGACGGAGAACTGCGAGACGGCCAAAGTCGGAACGCCAGGCGGCGGTGGTCCCGGCGTCGCGGCCAACGAGCTCCGGGTCAAAAGCGCCACCGGTCTCACCTGCGCCAACGAGCTCCCGCTCTGCCACTTCCAGATCGACGGTGACCGCGCCGACGCACTTGTCGGCACGGTCTCCGGTGGCGGCGGCGTGACGCTCGCAGCGGGCGCCGGGGTAGTGGTCGTCGACGACGACTGGACGGCCACGGGCCTCTACGGATGCACGGCCGATGGCTTCCTCAGGGTTTCGATCGGAGCGAAGTCCGTGCGCCTGCGGGTCAGCTGCAACACCTAGCCCCTCCACTCGGGCCGGGCGCCTTTCCGGAGAGCGAGGCGGGACGCGAGGGCGGCGGGATGCCGCCCTCGCGCTAGACGCTGCCCTTCAAGCGACGATAGTTCCAGGTACGCCCGGCACGAAGCCGGGCGTATCTTTCTGTCCACCCCTTGACTGGTCTCCAGTGAAGCAGTTGATGAATGCGCGGCCCTGGCCCGCGACGGTTGCGCTGGCCGCACTGTTCGTGTCGTTCTGCGGCACCGCTGGGGCAGCCTACGGACAACCGAACGTCCTCGTGGTGGAGACCGACGATCAGACGGTCAAATCGATGCGGGTGATGGAGAACGTCAAGGCACACGTCGGTGCCAGAGGCGCGACGTTCCGAAACAGCTTCGTCAACTACTCGCTCTGCTGCCCCTCGCGCACCACCTTCCTCACCGGCCAGTACGTGCACAACCACCGTGTCTATGGCAGCCCTGCGACAAGCGCCTTCCCACGCTTCCAAGCGGTGTATGGGAACAACAATCTGGCTGTCTGGCTCCAGGGGGCGGGGTACTACACCGCGATGATCGGCAAGTACTTGAACGGCTACTCGAACAGCCCGCGCGTCCCGCCCGGCTGGTCCGAATGGCGCGCAGCGGCCCCGGACACGCAGAAGGTCTACGACTACACACTGAACGAGAACGGCACCCTGGTCCACTATGGCCACGATCCGGCCGACTACAAGCAGGACGTGCTGACCCGCAAGGCGGTCAGCTTCGTCAGCCGCCGGGCGCCCAAGCCCCAGCCGTTCTTTCTCTGGCTCACCTATACGGCGCCGCACTCCGGTGGCCCAAGCCCGAACCGGAACCGGCCCTTCAATTGCTCTGGCACAGCGAAGCCGGCGCCCCGCCACGCCCATGCATTCGACTCCAGGCGGCTCCCGAGGCCGGCGAACTTCAACGAGTCCGATGTCTCGGACAAGCCCGCCGCGATCCAGAACCTGCCACGCCTGAGTGCGGGTGAAATCGCGAACATCCAGCGCCAGTATCGCTGCAGGCTCGAGTCGGTCCTCTCTGTGGACGAGGGGGTGAAGGCGATCGTTCGGGCTCTAAGGGTCAATGGTGAGCTCAAGAACACCGTGCTCATGTTCACCTCCGACAACGGTTTCTTCCACGGTGAGCACCGAATCCCCCGCGGCAAGGAGCGCATCTACGAGGAGTCGATCCGGGTGCCGCTCATGATGCGGGGACCGGGCATCCCGGTAGGGGTGAGCGTCAATGACCTCGTCATCAACGCCGACCTGGCGCCGACCATCGTCGGGGTCACAAACGCAACCCCTGGCCTGCAGATGGACGGGCGCTCACTGATCCCGGTGGCCCAGCACCCGGGGATCGAGCGCGGACGCGAACTCCTAGTCGAGCAAGCGGGCTTCGCGGCAATCCGGACCGGGCGCTACATGTATGCGGAGTACAACACAGGCGAGAGAGAGCTCTACGCTCTGAGGAAGGACCCGTTCGAGCTTCAAAGCCGCGCTGATGATTCCGCCTACGCGCTGGTCCAAGCCCAGCTCGCGGCTCGCCTCCAGGAGTTGCGAGACTGCGCAGGTCCCGGCTGCCTGACCCACCCGTGACGAACGCCGTCCGAAGCTGCCGGGGTCAAAGCTAGACGCGCGCAGCAGGCCCATGTAGGGTCGCCACAACGACCTAGGGAGGACCCATGCGCCACATCCGCCGCCACCTGACTTACGCGAACGTGATGGTCACACTCCTCGCGTTCATTGTGCTGACCGGGGGCACCGCCGTCGCCTTGAACGGCACCGACACCGTACAGTCGGACGACCTCGGCCCCGGTCCTCAGGTGCAGCGGGAGGACGTCGCCGACAACGCGATCAACACATTCGATGTTCTGGACGGCAACCTCGAAAGCAAGGATTTCAACCCCTCTTCGCGTCCACACAAGCTCGCGTTCTCCGCACCCGCCGGCACCGGCCTCACCTCGATCTCCGCGGTGGGGACGATGGGGGTGCGCGGGGAGTGCGAGGCTGGGCCGACCCTCTACATCTACCTGGTGAACCGCACCGGCTCGACGGCGAGGTTCGACGCCCTGCTCACCGACCAAACCGAGAGGAACGGCCCCGTAGCCATCAGTACAGCCGGTCACTCCATCGCCGGTGGCCACATGACCACGTTGGACCGCAACGACGATGCCGTCAGGAGAAGCCTCGCGGTCGGCAACTTCAATCGTGTGGAGGGCCAGGTCGTCTTCCATATCTCGGGCCAAGTCGTCACGGTCGACTTCCACGCCTTCACGACGGGATTCGGTACCCCACGTTGCGAGTTCTACGGAACAGCCGTAGCTGCGGATTTGACCTAGGACAGCTGACCCGGAGCCAACACGCTCAGCCTCAGGCTGTCGGCGCGAGATACTGCGCGGGCGATGTCGCAGGAGAACCTTGACCTCGTCGTACGGGCGATACAGGCCGCAAGCAAGCGGCCGGAACCCGACTTCGAGACGGTAAACGCGCTCTATCACCCGGACCACGTTCTCGTATCGCTTGTGGCCAACACCCTGGGAGAGGGGGAAGCCAAGGGTGCGGCGGGCTACAAGGCCTGGCTTCAGCAGATTGGTGACGCAGTGAGCTGGGAGGGGGACCTGAAGGGTGCGGTGGATGTTGGCCCGGACAAAGTGCTGGTCGCAACGGTGACCCGCTTCAAGGGTGTGTCGAGTGGGATAGAGATGGAGGAACGCACGTGGTGCGTCGTCACTGTCGCTGAGGGGCAGATCACGCGCACCGACGTCTACAACGACCCCATCCAAGCCCTCGAAGCCGCCAGGCCTTCGGAGTAGGCGATGTCGCAGGAGAACGTGGAGATCATGCGGGCCCTGTTCGACATGTGGAATGCGGGGGACATGGACGCCTTTCGTGAGCTGTACGACCCAGATGCCATCGCTCGGGCCCCGAAGGATTGGCCCGAGCCGGGGCCTTTTGTAGGTCGGGAGGCGATCATGCGCGAGTGGGACCAGCTCCGCGAGTGGGCGTCCGCATCCCAGGTCCTGGAACCGATCAGCGACTTCATTGACCACGCCGACCACGTTGTCGTGAGGCAGATCTGGCGTGGGGTAGGCCTCGGCCCCGACACGAACCTGGAGCTGACCAATGTCGTGACGGTGCGCAGGGGCAAGGTCATCTACCAGGAGTTCTTCTGGGATCACGACGAAGCGCTGGAAACCCTGGGCCTCTCGGAGTAGGCGATGTCGCAGGAGAATGTGGAGATCGTGCGGCGCGTCCTCGGTCTGTGGAACGCGGGCGGGGTAGAGCCGGAGCGGCGGCCCGAGTTCTTTGACCCAGAGATTCGAATGGATCTTCGCGGGCGCAAGATCAACCCGGCCGTCTACGACGGTTATGAAGGCGTCGATCGCTTTACCTCCGACGTCGCCGAGGTCTGGGATCAGTTCTCGGTCGAGTCGGTGGAACTCATCGATGCCGACCCTCACGTGGTGGCGGTCATGCAGGTGACAGGGCGCGGGCAGGGCAGCGGTATCGAGGTCGAGAGTCAGCTGGCGTGGGTGTGGACGCTTCGCGACGGTCGAATCCTGCGTGTCGAGGGGGATTTCGACCGAGAATCTGCCCTCGAAGCCGCCGGGCTGTCGGAGTAGGCGATGTCGCAAGAAAACGTGGACCTGCTGCGCCAAGCCAACGACGCTTTCAATCGACGAGGCGATCTTCGTCCGGCTCGAGGCCGGCGAGGAGACGGCGGCGATCAGTCTTGACCGCGAGGTATTCGAGGGCGGAATCGCTCCCCACACCCACGCTTGCGGGTTCTCCCTCTCGAGCGCTTCCTTAGCGCGGCGTAGGGGTCCAGATGGCTAGCGCCCCGCTCGTGCGCATCTCGTGGGCATCCGGGCCGAAAACCCGCATGAGCGCTAGAGAAAGCTAGAAGAGCTGGTTCTTTGAGCCCCATCCGGTCAAATCGGCTCTAGTCCGGAATCCGCTGCAAATCGGAGGAATCGGGACCCGCCGCGGTTGGCTTGAATGGTCCCTATTCCGGGGTTTGCGGCTGCGCCCGTTAGCAAATGGTTTGCATTTCGAGCACCGTCATGCCGCAGGCGGCAGCTCCCCGACCCGGTCCCGCGCCAGCGGCCAACCACAGCGAAAGCAAGCCGCCTGGCCGTCCTGGTCGACAAGCCCGAGCGGGTTAGAGCACTTACACCGCCTCTCGACACGGGACGCCGCCGCGAGTCGACGCCGGACCTCGAGCCGCCCCGCCTCGGTGTCCTCGTCGTCGGGCGCCGTGCCGCGTGTGCGCTCGTTCCAGGCGTCGCGCCGGCAGCGGTCAGAGCAATAGCGGGCGGTGCGCGCCCGGTCGGCGGCGATTGCGGTTCCACAACGGCGGCACCAGCGCTTGTCCACAGTCAGGAAGCTACGTAGTCGCGGTGACGCCATGGTTGCCCGTGGGTCGACGCGGGTATTGGAGTCATCGATGATGACCATCGCCATAATCATTGGACTATCCGTCCTCTCGTTTTTTCTGTTAGGGCTGTTTGCCAAATCGCTGGTGGACGCCCCTGAGCAGGCGGATGACAGATAGCCCCTAGGCGCGATACTGCGCGAGCGCTAAAGCCTCGGTTACGGCCGCCTTAGCATCGGGCGCGTGCCCCACTACCTCGTCGACGTTCGCGGCGATGCTCACCGAGCCGCAGGGCTGCTCGCCCTGGCCGGAATTCAGAACCTCGTGGCCGAGGAGGGGGTGATCGCTCGGCTATCCGCCGAGAATGGCGAGAGGGCCGTCGAGCGGGTCCGCGCGGCCCTAGAGGGGGAGCCGTTCACGGCCGAGGGGGTCAAGCTCGAGGCTGACTCGTAAAAAAACGCTTTTCCTTGCGCCGAGCCACCGGGGCCGTCCCACGCCTTCGCGGTATCGCTGGTCCACCCTCCCCCTAGGGCGCGAGATACTGCGCGGGCGATGTCGCAGGAGGGTCATTGCGAGGGTTGACTCAGCCTGTCTCGAGTGAGAGGCTTGCCTTTCAGGCGGTCGCCCGACCCGCCGACAAGCCCTAACGGACTCGCCGACGCGCCTGGCCTCCGTCTAAACCGGCTCCATTGAGGTTCCCCATGCGTCGAAACCCTCTTTCTCAGTTGACCGTGACTCCAAGGCCCGTGAGACATGGCGTGGTCCTTGCCTTGCTGGTCAGTCTCGTCTTCTCGGCAGCGGCCATGGCCGCCGCGGGCGACCCCGACCCGACGTTCTCGGGAGACGGCAAGCAGACGACCAACTTCTGCCAGTGCGGGTTCAGCACGGCGGAGGCGGCCGTCCGCCAGGCGGACGGCAAGATCGTCGCGGTGGGACAGTTCATCGGGGTCTACGGGGACTTCCTGGTCGCTCGCTACAACCTGGACGGCACCCTCGACCCGAGCTTCTCCGGCGACGGCAGCGTGCAGACCGACTTCAATGGCGCGGACGGCGCCACCGACGTGGCGCTTCAGGGCAACAAGATCGTCGTCGTCGGTTTCAGTGCCGATAGCACCGGCGGCTTCGCCCTCGCCCGCTACAACCCGGACGGCTCGCTCGACCCGACCTTCTCCGGCGACGGCAAGCAGACGACCGTCTTCGGAGCCTTCGCCGAAGGGGGGGCGGTCGGGGTGGCAGTCCAGGGCGGAAAGATTGTCGTGGTCGGCACCACCGACCCCAGCTCCGGCGCCGGGGACTTCGCGCTCGCCCGCTACAACCTGAACGGCTCGCTCGACACGAGCTTCTCCGGCGATGGCAAGAAGACGACCGACTTCGCGGGCGCCGGGGACGACCGGGCGGGCGGGGTGGCGCTCCAGGGCGACGGCAAGATCGTCGCGGTCGGCGGCGGCGGAGGCGACTTCGAGCTCGCCCGCTACAACACCGACGGCTCCCTTGACACGAGCTTCTCCGGCGACGGCCTGCAGACGACTGACTTCGGCGGGGCCTACGACTCTGCGAGCGCGGTGGCGCTCCAGGGCGACGGCAAGATCGTCGCGGTCGGCGGCCACGACTCCGGCGGCAACCGTGACTTCGCGCTCGTCCGCTACAACCTGAACGGCTCGCTCGACACGAGCTTCTCCGGCGACGGCAAGCAGACGACCAGCTTCCCGTACGCGGCCGGCGAGATGGCAACCGACGTCGCGATCCAGGCGGACGGCAGGATCGTCGCGGTCGGCCAAGTCGGCGGCGGCGCCGGTCCCGGGGACTTCGGACTGGCCCGCTACAACACGAACGGCTCGCTGGACACGAGCTTCTCCGCCGACGGCAGGAAGCGGACCAGCTTCGGCGGCTCCGACGGCTTCGACGGTGCGCTTGGGATGGCGCTCCAGGGCGACGGCAGGATCGTCGCGGTCGGCTTCGGCCGCGACACGTTCGCGCTTGCCCGGTATCTGGGGGGCTGAATAGGATCGGCTTTCGCCAACGCGGACGAAGCCCTCGAAGTCGCCGGGCTGCGGGAGTAGCGGCTGCTAGGCAGCCGGAGGAAGCGTGAACCTCTCGCGGTTCTCGCGTGCAGTCTTCAACCGATGATGCTCAGCGCATAAGAGCTGAAGGTTCTCGCTCGCGTACGCGTCGCCACCGGCGTCGAGCGGAACCTATGCCCACCTGCTACCGCAGTCAGACGAACTGGCCGCCGAGCGCGTGGCGGCCGCGCTCACGGCGTGAAAGGAACAAATGATTTCAGGAGATAGACCGAGACCAAGCCCTGACGTGGCTAAATGACCGCATAGGGAAGTTCGTCTCAGTTGCGCTCTCGGTAAACCGTGGCGGATGGAGCCTTCATCCGGTTGAAGTAAGCGGTTTGCTGAAGCACGTGGAGCCAGGAAAGACGGCAGAACATGGCGACGAACTGGCCGGGACGTACTCGGTCGGTGACGACGGCGCGCTGGACTTGTCTGAGCTACCGGACGGTGCATTCTCCCTCCGGCAGCCACCCCGAGGACTCGAGGAACTGCAGGTCCTCGTGGGAGAGCACGCAGGGATTGGCATTACATCTCGCTCGTGACCTCCGGTTAGCACCCGGTTAGCAAAAGGGGCCACAAACCGCATGGGAATGCGGGTAAAGCTAGAAGAGCTGGTTCTCGCCGGCGAAGATCTCGCTGACCGAGTCGTCGGCGAAGATCCGCCGCATCGAATCCGCGAGGGTCTGGGCCGTGGAGAGCACGGTGATGTTGTCCGGCGCGCCAGGACGCAGCGGAATCGTGTCCGTGACGACGATCTGCTCGAGCCCGGAGTTCTCGTAGGCGAGCCGCTCGTACGCCGGGGCCGAGAAGACGCCATGGGTGGCGGCGGCGATCACGCGCGCGGCCCCCTCCTCGAGGACGGTGCGCGCCGCCGCGGCGAGGGTGCCGGCGGTATCGATCATGTCGTCGACGAGCACGGCGGTCTTGCCATGGACCTCGCCGACCACGTAGCCGATCTCGGCGACCTGCTGGGCGGGGCGCTCCTTCTCCATCACCGCCCAGTGACATCCGACCTTGCGGGCGAAGTTGCGCGCCATCTTCACCCGTCCGGCATCGGGCGAGACGATCACGAGCTCCTCGGTGACCGCCTGGTCGATGAACCACTGCGTGAGCATCGGCATCGCGGTCATGTGGTCGACGGGGACGTGGAAGAAGCCCTGGATCTGGCCGGCGTGGAGGTCCATCGTCAGCACCCGGTCGACGCCGACGCCCTCGAGGCACTTGGCGACGACTCGTGACGAAATCGGCTCGCGTGGCGCCGATTTCTTGTCCTGCCGGGCGTAGCCGTACCACGGCATCACGGCGATGATCCGGTGCGCCGAGGCACCCTGAGCGGCGTCGATCATCATCAGGAGCTCGGCGAGGGCGTCATTGGGGGTCATGCCGTGCGCCTCGTTCGCCGCCGTCGACTGGACGATGAACACGTCGGCCCCGCGAATCGACTCCTCGTAGCGGCAGTAGACCTCGCCGTTGGCAAACGTGCGCAGATCCACCTCGCCGAGGTCGACGTCGAGGTGGCCCGCGATCTTCGCGGCCAATTCCATCGAGGCTCGGCCGCCGAACACCATCAGCCGCTTGGTGTAGTCCTGCGGGATCGAGCTGACCAGACGGGGGCGCTCTTCGAGCGTGCTCATGATTCCTCGGCCTTCGCTTTCCTTGCCCGCTCCTCGGCGTATCCCTCGACGTTGCGCTGCTCTGCCCGTTCGATCCCGAGCGCCCCGGGTGGGACGTCCTCGGTGATCACCGAGCCGGCCCCAGTGTAAGCGTCATCGCCGACACTCACGGGCGCGACCAACATGGTGTCGGACCCGATTCGCGCACGTTCCCCAATCTTCGTCCGGTGCTTGCGAAAGCCGTCGTAGTTGACGGTGACCGTTCCGGCCCCAACGTTGGCGTCGGCACCGACCTCCGCGTCGCCGACGTAGGCCAGGTGCGGGACCTTGGCCCCCTCGCCGATCTCCGAGCCCTTGATCTCCACGAAAGCGCCCGCCCTGGCGCCCCTACGCAGGGTCGCGCTCGGGCGCAGATGCGCGAAGGGGCCGACCTGGCAGGCGTCGGCGACCTCGCACTGGACCAGGTAGGAGTGTGGGGCCGTGACCTCGGCGCCGAGGCTCGAGTCGATCAGCGTCGTGTGAGGGCCGATCACGCTGCCGCGTCCGACGCTGGTCCGGCCGCGCAAGGTCGTGCCGGGCTCGATCACCACGTCGGGCTCGATCACCACGTCGGCATCGATCCAGGTCGCCTGCGGGTCGGTGACGGTGACGCCGGCGAGCATGTGCCGTTCGAGGATGCGGCGCCGCGCCTCCGCCGTGACCACGGCCAGCTCGACGCGGGTGTTGATGCCGATGTTCACGCTCACGTCGCCCACCTTGTGAACCAGGATGCGCCGATCCTGCTCGCGCAGCGCGCGCAACACGTCGCCGATGTAGTACTCGCCGGCGGAATTGTCGTTGGTGATCCGCGCCACGCCCTCCGCGAGGGCGGTGCCCGCGAACGCGAACGTGTTCGTGTTCACCTCGCGGATCGCGAGCACCTCGGGCGGCACGCCCTCGGGGTGCTTGGTCTCGACGATGCGCTCGAACTCCCCGCTCGGGTCGCGGACCACGCGGCCGAGGGACTCGGGGTCGTCACGGTCGACCGTGACCACGGTTGCCGCCGCACTGGCCTCCCGGTGAGCGTCGACGAGGCCGGTGATCAGCTCGGCGGAGACCAGCGGATGATCGCCGTTCATGACGACGACCGTCTCCGAGTCACCGACGACGTCGAGTGCCGCCCGCACCGCGCCGCCGGTTCCGTCGGCCTCCGGCTGGATCACGGTCTCGGTGCCGTCCGGGAGCCCGGCCGAGAGGTCGCGGTCGGGCGAGGCGATCACGCAGACCCGCCCGGCGCCGGCCTCGTGGGCGGCGAGCACCGGCCAGGCGATCATCGGTCGCCCGCAGATCGGGTGCAGCACCTTCGGCACGGACGAGCGCATTCGGGTGCCCTCGCCCGCCGCCATTATCAAGACCGTGGGCCCGCTCACCTTCGGAATCGTAAAGCGGCGGCAGCCAGCCGTGCGCTGGCGACTGGACCGGAGAACCGGGCGTCCAATTAGGTCAGGTGCCTCCTTGTTCGCCAGCTTGCGCGACCTCGTGCTCCACACGCTCCTTTTCCCGCCTGTGAAAACGAATCCACTTGCGGATCGAATTGTCGGAGACGCCGTACTTGCGTCCCACGGCCACGTAGCTCGTCTCCTCGATTTCCTTGATGAGCTGCTCATATGGCGGACGCTCGACCAGGCGCCGGTCAGGCTGTGGGATCCCGAACGTGGATGATGGCGCGGGCTTGCCAGCGTTGCGGGTCCTCGCTCCGGTGAAGCAAGGAAACGAGCAATACCGTTGCTGAATCGTCCGAGGGGGAAACGTCCGACCACATCCAACGCACTCTCGTTGACGCGGAAGATTTCTGCCGCAGTGGGTGTCAAAGGTCGCCGCGCAGTTAGGGCAGACGACCCTCAGATTCTGAAGCCGGTTGTCGTCCGGCACCCCGTTGATGTGATCGAGTATGAGAGACATCAGGCGGCCTCGCCAACGCTCTCCTTGGCTGCACAGCTCACACCGCCGTTTCTTCAGGCCGGCCTGGAACAGTCGCTCCTTTAGGTGACCTCGCGAGTAGCTCGAGCGCCTTACCAATACCTCGTCGAGCGGCAAGCCGTTGCGATTCTTGCGGCTGCGTTCCAGGGCCTCCAACATGACCGCTCGCGGATCGAAGTGGTCGGTGGAGATGCCCCATCGTGCCGCGTACTTCTTGACCGTTCCTGCGTTGCCGCCGGCGTTGCGATAGCCAAGAAACGCAAGTGCTTCAGTCCAGCAACGCGCCCGCCCGATGGCGTCCCGAGCCTGAGCCTCGTTGAACGGCAGTGGCCTCGGCATCGAACATATGTTCCCATGGCGCCCCGACGGAACGTGCGGGAATCGTCCGTACACTGGTCGTGAATCCGGGGTGGTGTAGTGGCAGCACGTCAGGTTTTGGTCCTGAAGGCGATTTGGGTTCGATTCCCTCCCCCGGAGCTTCGACACTCTTTGGCTCACAGAATGATCCGGGGCCGCGGTAGCTCCGTAGAGGAGAGGACTTGGCCGACGAATACGTGTTCATCGACGAGTGGGACGTGAATGCGCCGCAAGAGGCGGTGTTCGACGCCCTGGCCGACGCCCGCACCTATCCCGAGTGGTGGCGGCCCGTCTATATCGCGGTCGAAGCCGACTGCGCGCCCGAGGTCGGCTGCGTCTCGCGCCAGGAGTTCAAGGGCAGGCTCCCCTATCACCTGAAGACCCGTTCCGAGATCGTTCGCCTCGAGCGCCCGCGGGAGCTCGAGGTCAGCGTCGTGGGCGACTTGACCGGCAAGGGAATCTGGACACTGACTCCCTCGAATGGCGGCGTTCACGTGCACTTCGACTGGCGCGTGGTCGCCGACCGGCCGCTCCTACGTGTCCTCACCCCGGTATTGAGGCCCCTCTTCCGCTGGAACCACAACTGGTCGATCAAGCGGGCGATGGAGGGCCTCGAGCCCTACGCTCGCTCGCGAGTGGCGGGCTAGTCCTCCGCCGGGCGGCGGACCCTGCCGGCCTCGGTGCCCGGCTCCATCGCCGGGCCGCGCGGCGCGGCGATCCCCAGCACGCGCATCGCCTTCAGCCCGAGGCTGAGCTTCTCGCGTCCCTCGCTGGAGGAGATGTCGTGGCCGGAAAGCTCCCTGACGCGCTCCAGCCGGTAGCGGACCGTGTGCCGGTGGGTGAACAGCTGAGCGGCGGTCTGGGCGACGTTGCCGTCGTTCTCCAGATAGGCCTCCACGGTCGCCACGAGCTCCGTCTCGTACTGCTCGTCGTAGCCGGCGAGGGGCGCCAGGGTCTCCTCGTAGAAGCGCTCCAGCTCTCCGGGGTCCTCGCTCATCGCCGGCAGCAGCAGGCGGTAGGCGCCGGTGTCCTCGAACGCAAGCAGCGAGAGGCCCTCGGCCTCGGCCACGTTGGCGGCCAGCAAAGCCTCCTTGCCCGCCCGGTAGAGGTCGACCGGGTCCTGGGTGGGACGGCTTCGAGCCACGGTCACGGCGAAGCTCGGCAACGCGGCAGACAGCTCGCGCTCCAGACCCTGCGCGGCCCGCGCCAGGGCACCGTCCTCGGACGCGGGCACGATCGCTGCGACCTCGGCCGGCTCGCCCTCGGCCAGCGCTCCAAGCGAGCCGCCTCCCGTCGACCGAAGCGCCCGCAGGGCCACCGTCAGCACCCGCGCCCTCCACTCGCCCGACTGGGCGGTGCGCGGGGCGGCACGGGCGATCACAACCCCCGCCCCCGCCTCGATCTGCGCTCCCAGCTCCGCGGCCCTGGCGACGATGTCCCCGCGGTCCGTGACCTCTCGGGCGAGGACGGCCCGCACGAACGCGCCCGCCGCCTCGTCGCTGGCCCATTCCGGCGCTCGCGAGCGCTCCACCTCGAGTGCGAGCAGCGTCGAGACCATCCGGGCCAGCGCCGGCGAGGGAGGCTCCCCCCGCGCCCGGTAGCGAAGCTCGCCCACCACCGTGTCCGCGACGCGCAGCTCGACCGACGCCACGTCCCCCGCATCGGAGAGGAGCTTTCCTTCCTCCGCGGACGAGGAGGCGGCGACCGCGAGCACGGCGCTCGAGCGATCGATCAGCGCGATGCTGGCGCCGAGCGCCTTGGCCGCGGCGCGCGCCACCGCGGGCAGTCCGGCGCCCGACTCGATCGCCGCCGAGAGGGCCTCGAGCGTCGCGTCATCTGCCCCCTTTGCAGGGACTTTGGGGCTCGTCGGCTTCGAGCTCACCCCAAAATTCTAGTCGGGCGACCCGCCGTCAACGAAAACATGCGCTCAGTCCAGGCCGGGAACGATCCGCGTGATGTCGTCCCAGAAGTAGACGATCAGCACACCGAGCGCGACCCCCAAGAGCAGCAACGCGGCGAGCACGAAGATCGACAGGAGCGCCGCCGTCGCCTTCTCCCAGGTCCGCCCGTAGGAGCCGACTGCCGGAACGAGTATGAACGCCGCGAACGCGAGCAGGCTGATCAGTCCGGCGCCACCGAAGAGGTAGAACTCAGTCCCTAGCCCGAGCAGGCGCGGCATCTCGGGAGGCATTCTGGCGCAAGTGGGTGACGATCATGGCGACCGCCCCGCAGGCGGCGAACGCCGCCACGCCCAGCGCCCAGCCGGTGGTGACGTCACTCATGTAGTGGGCCCGCAGGTAGACCCGGGACAGCCCCACCAGCCCCACGAGCGCAATCCCGACGACGAGTAGCGCCGAGCCCCCCGAGATTCCGGGACGCAATCGCACCATGAGGGTGAGCGCCAGCCAGCCGAAGATCACCGCGTGTGCGGCGTGGCCGCTGGGGAAGCTCGAGCCCTCCACGCCGGTGAGCGGGTGAGAAGGCCGCGGACGATCCGTTACGTCCTTGAGCTCGGGGACCCCGATATAGATGATTGCCACCGCCGCCACGACCACAGCCGCCTCCGCCCAGCGCCGCCTCGCCGCCAGGAGCACCGCCGCGAGCGCCGCCAGCGGCAGATTGACGGCGGCGGAGCCGAGCGCGGTGACGATCTTGGCGACGTCCGTGACCCACGGCGTCCGCAGGTGACCGGCGATATCAAACGCCGTGCGGTCGCCGGTCGTCGCGCTTGGATCGCCGGATATGACCCCCGTGTACGCAATGACGACGTAGACGGCGACGGCGAGCACGGCGAGCAGGGTCGTGAACTCGAGCCCCAGCTGGCCGGGCGTCACCCGGCCCCACAGGAAACGCGCCTCCGGGGCCACCCGACGCCCCAGCGCGAGCAGAGGACGGAGCGCCGCGCGACGCTCCATGCCCGCCGCCAGCCGCCTTCGGTTCTCCGGCTGGCGCAGGAAGCGCACCGCCACCACGACCCCGACGATCACGCCCACCGCGATCCCGAAGAACAGAGTGCCCCGCCCGGCGGCCTCCGCGGCCTTGTCGAGGCTCTGCGAGGCGAAGTAGCCGATCAGACTGAAGGTCGCCGCCCAGAGGCCCGTGCCCAGGACGCTGAACGGCAGGTAGTACCCGTATGACATCCCCGAGCTGCCAGCGATGAACGGCGCCAGCGCCCGCACCAAGCCGATGAAGCGCCCGACCACGATCGTCTTGCCCCCGTGGCGGGCGAAGTAGGCCTCCACCTGCGCGAAGCGCTCCGGCGTGATTCGCACCCTCGGGCCGTATCGCATGAGGAAATCCCGGCCCAGCCGGCGGCCGAGCAGAAAGCTCACCGAATCGCCAAGCACCGCTCCAAACCAGACGATTCCGATCGTGAGCACGATCGAGGTATCGCCCTGACCCGCGACCGCGCCGCCAAGGATGACCACCGTTTCACCCGGGAGCACCAGCCCGACGAAGGCGCCGGTCTCCAGAAACGCTCCCAGCCCGACGAGGACGTACGTGAAGCTGCCCAGGCTGGAGGACACGTCCTCCAGCGCCGTCTGGAGGTCGATGTTCGGAAGCAGCCGGTTGAGGGCCACAAACCCGGCGATCGCGAGCGCGGCGATGACGAAATGCGGCAGGTGCGAGCGCCGCTCGCGGCCGTCCGCGCTCATCGGCTGGTTTCGGGCGCCGCCACGATCGCCTTCGCATGGCGCGGCGGCAGCGCGTCGGCGGCTCGGTCGGCGGCGACGATGTCCTCGAACAGCCCTACGGCGGTCGGGCCCGATCCGGCGACCAGTGCGACCCTCGCCCCGGCCTGATCGAGGGCGGCGAGGGCCCCGGCGATCTCCGGCCGGATCGAAAGCGCCGCCCGGCCCAAATCGTTGACCAGGAGCTCCGGGTAGTCGAGCGGCGAGGCGCCGCCGCCACCGGCGGTGCGCAGCCGCTCCGCGATGGCATTCAGCTCCGTCAGGTCCCTGCCCAGGCGCAGGCGGTCAGCCTCCGCGTACACATCGGCGGTGCTCAGGCCCTCATCGCCCGGTAGGAGCACGGCGGCGAACTCGCCCGGCGTGGGCAGCGGCTGCACCACCTCGCCGGCCCCGCCGACGAGGGCGAACGCGGGATCGAGCTGCGAGGGCACGTCGGCGCCAAGGTCGGCTGCGACCTCCTCGATCCCCGCGACCTCGTCGCGTGCGAGGCGCAAGAGCGCCGCGGCGTCGGCGCTCCCACCGCCGAGCCCCGCCGCCACGGGAATGCGCTTCTCGATCTCCACCCTGGCGGGCGTCCGGCTCCAACCACGGTGACGAAGCTCGATCAAGGCCTCCTGCGCCAGGTTCGGCCCCTCGACGCCCGGGCAGATCACCTGGTCCGCGTCGGCATCCGAGACCACGATGCGGTCGGCAAGCGTCAGCGGGCAGAAGAGCGAGCGGATCTCGTGCCGGCCGTCCGGCCGGCGGGGACCCAGGTAGAGACAGAGGTTGAGCTTCGCCGGCGCGCGGAGCGTCAACGGATCTCCAAGCGCTCCGCGAGACGCACGAAGTCAGCGGGGGCGAGCGCCTCGGCCCGCACCTCGGTGTCCTGGCCGAGAGCACCGAGCGCGCGGCGCACCGCATCCCGCGAGGGCCCTCCGGCCAGCTCCAGCGACCCGGCAACGGGCTTGCGTCGATGCGCGAACGCGTCCCGCACGAGCCGGGCAAGGGGCGGCGGGGCTGCCGCGGCACGTCGCGTCAATCGCACCAGCGCGGAATCCACCCGTGGCCTGGGCCGAAACACCGCGCGATCCACGGTGCGCACCAGCTCCACGTCGCAAGCGAGCTGGACCAGCACGCTGGGAGCGCCGTAGGTTCGCGAGCCGGGGCTCGCCCGCAGCCGGTCGGCGATCTCTCGCTGCAACATCACCGTCCACCTCTCCACCCCGGGAAGCTCGGCGATCGTCCTCAGCAGGATTGGGGTGGCGATGGAGTAGGGGAGGTTCGAGACCACCGCCGTCGGCGCCGGCTTCAGCGCCCCCAGGTCGATCCGCATCGCGTCGCCCCACACGATCGAGAGGTTCGGATGGCGCTCCGACACGGCACCCAGCTCGCCGGCCAGCCGCCGGTCGAGCTCGATTGCGTGCAGGTGCGCGACGCGCGGCGCGACCAGGTCGCTCAGCGCCCCCTCCCCCGCCCCGATCTCGAGCGCCACGTCACCGGGATCGAGGGCGGCGTCGCGAACGATCGCCTCCAGCAGGTTGGGGTCCGCGAGGAAGTTTTGGCCCAGTCTCACTGCCGGCCGCCTCCTCCGCTGCGCGTCCGGGGGCGGCCGGGTCTGCTGCCTGCCCTGCTCACCATTGGAAGGCTCGGGCCGCGTTCGCTTCGACGATTCGCTCCATCGCCTCGTAGGGGATGCCCCGCTCGGCTGCCAAACGCTCGGCGACTTCCACCACGTTGGCCGGCTGGTTGGGCTTGCCGCGCACCGATTGCGGGGCCAGGAACGGCGAGTCGGTCTCGACCAGGAGCAACTCCTCCGGGACCAGGCGGGCGGACTCCCGCAGCGCATCGGCATTCGGATACGTGAGGTTGCCGGCGAAGGAGCAGTACCAGCCGTGCCCGGCCGCCTCCTCGATCCGCTCCGGTGGAGCCGAGCAACAGTGAAGCACCACGGTCACCCCCTCGGCCTCGCCGGCCAGAGTCGCGAAGGTGTCGGATAGGGCCTGGTCGCTGTCTGCGCGGTCTCGCATGTGGATGACCACCGGCAAGCCCGTTCGCCGGGCGATGCCGATCTGTGCCTGGAACGCGACCCGTTGCTGCTCGCGGGGGGCACGGTCGCGGTAGTAATCGAGGCCGGTCTCACCCACCGCGACCACCCGCTCGTGGCCCGCCAGTCCCTCGATCTCGGCCGCCGCCCGCTCGTCGAAGCCCGTTGCGCCGTTCGGGTGGCGACCCACGGATGCGAACACCTCCTGATGCGCCTCGGCGGCGGCGATCGCCCCGCGGTTGGATGTCTCGTCGATCCCCACCGTGAGCATCCGCCGCACCCCCACCCGGCGGGCGGCGCCGACCAGATCCCCCTCTGCGGGCTCGCAAAGCCCGAGATGCGCGTGAGTATCGACCACGGCGCGCAGTCTAGGTGCGAAATCGGCCCGGCCTTCCCTGCGAGATGCCGGGCGACGGCAGCGCCTACGCCGCCGGCGTCTCGATCTTCGGGAACAGCGGTGCGAGCTTCCCGATCGCCTGGCCGCCGCCGCGCGAGCCGAACGACGCCAGGGCTCGATCGTCCTCGCCCACTGCCGCCAGCAACCGGTCCACGGTCTCTGGCATGTACGCGTACAGCAACAGACTGACGACCCGGACGCCCTCCGCAAGCCCGTACAACACCTCATCAAGCCGGTCGCTTGCTCCGCTTCGCGTCCGCGAGCGACCGGGTTTGCCAGGGTCCGCCTTCTCCTCCTTGGCAAGGTCCCAGGGGCGGGTCTCCTCGACATAGCGGTTCAGCCGGCGCACGCGCACCCAGATCTCCTCCAGCGCCTGGGTCAGCTCGGCCCGGTCGAGGAGCTCCGCGACCCGGTTCTCCAGCCCGGCGAGGCCGGCCTCGCCGCCGGCCAGCTCCGGGTCGGGATCCGCCTCGGGCACGCGACCATCGCGGTAGCGCTCGATCATCGCCAGCGCCCGGCTGGCGAGGTTCCCGTACTCGTTCGCGAGCTCCGCCTCGTAGCGGGCCTCGAATCCCGCGGCGGACACCGATCCGTCGCGACCGAACGGGACCTCGCGCAGGCAGTAGTAGCGAAGCGGGTCGGCGCCGAACCGCTCGATCACTTCGAAGGGGTCGAGCACGTTACCTAGCGACTTCGACATCTTGTGGCCCTCCATCAGCAGGTAGCCGTGGATGAACATCCGCTTTGGCACCTCGTAGCCCGCGGCCATGAGAAAGGCGGGCCAGTAGACGGCGTGGAATTTGAGGATGTCCTTGCCGATGATGTGGAACGCCGGCCAGAAGCGCTCGGTCAGGTCCTCGCCCTCCCGCGCGTAGCTGAGCGCGGTGATGTAGTTGAGCAGCGCGTCGAACCACACGTACATCACCTGGCTTGGATCCCAGGGCAGCCGCACTCCCCAGGTCAGCTTCGGCCTGGAGAGCGAGACGTCGGCCAGCCCGCCCTGGATGAACGACAGGGCCTCGTTGTAGCGGGCCTGGGGCCGCACGAAGTCCGGGCGCTCGGCGTAGAGGCGCTCGAGCTGCTCCTGGAAGGAGGAGAGCCGGAAGAACCAGTTCTCCTCCCGCTCGCGCTCCAGCGGGATCTTGTGGATCGGGCACGTGTTGCCCTCGCCCAGCTCCGAGTCGGTCTTGAAGTCGGCACAGCGTGGGCAGTACCAGCCCTCGTAGGTCCCCTCGTACACGTGGCCGTTGTCGTGGACCCGCTGGGTCACCTCCTGGACCTTGGCCTCGTGCTGTGGATCAGTCGTGCGGATGAAGAAGTCGTTCGAGGCATTGATCTTCGGCATCAGGTCCTTGAACCGGAGCGCGTTGCGGTCGGCGAGCTCCCGGGGCTCGAGGCCGAGCTTCTCGGCCGCTTGGGCAACCGGCTCACCGTGCTCGTCGGTGCCGGTCAAGAAGAACACGTCCTCGCCACGCTGGCGCATGTGGCGAGCCAGGACGTCGGCGGCGATCGTCGTGTAGGCGTGCCCCAGGTGAGGCTCTGCGTTGACGTAGTAGATCGGAGTGGTTATGTAGTAAGACACGGTCGCAGAAGGGTAGTGAGCAACTGAGGTGAAGTCACCGTGAGCGCAGCACCCGGGACCTGGTGGGTCTGGAACCGCTTCGTCGGCGTGCACGTGGCGCTCTACCGCGCAAGCGGCGGCCGGATCGGCGGTACATACGGGGGGGCGCCGGTGCTCCTGCTCCATCACGTGGGCCGGAAGAGCGGCCGGGAGCGGGTCAGCCCCCTGATCTACACCCGGGACGGCGCCGACTTCGTGATCGTGGCCTCCAAGGGCGGCTCGCACAAGCACCCGATGTGGTGGCTGAATCTGCGCGAGATGCCGCAGACGACGGTCGAGGTCGGCGGGGAGCGGCAGCGCGTCGCGGTTCGCCAGGCATCGCCGGAGGAGAAGGTCGAGGTCTGGCCTCGGCTCGTCGAGACCTATCCGCCCTATGCCGATTACCAGGCGCGCTCGAGCCGCGACATACCGGTGATCAAGCTGAGCCCCGCCTGAGGCGGCGAGATGTTCGGTCCCGGCTCGCTCACCTGGCGCGTCAACGGCGAGGCGGTGCTGCTGCTCGGCGGCGGGCGCGCGCTGATCCTCCAGGTCGCCCATCCGAAGGTGGCGGCGGGCGTGGCGGAGTTCTCCAACTACCGGGAGGACCCGTGGGGCAGGCTCTACCGAACCCTCGAGGTGACGCTGACGATCGTCTTCGGGGACCCCGAGGCTTCCCAAGCTGCTGCGGAGGGGCTACGCCGGGCCCACCGCCGCGTCGCCGGAAGGGACGACCAGGCTGAGGCCTACCGCGCCCTCGAGCCCGAGCTGCTCCTCTGGGTGCACGCGACCCTGATCGACACCTCGCTGACGATCTACGAGCGCTACGTGGCGGCCCTGACGCCGCGAGAGCGAAGCCTCTACTACGAGGAGATGAAGACGCTCGGCGAGGCGTACTCGATCCCCCGCGACGCGATGCCCGCCGACTACACGGCCTTCCGGCGCTACTGGGCATCGATGCTGGCGGGCGGCCTGCGAGTCACCGGGACCACGCGCGAGGTAACCCGGGCGGTCCTCCGACCCGGCCTGCCCCGGGTCGCCTGGCCGGCGACGGAGGCGATCAGGCTGGTCACCGTGGGAACCCTCCCCGGGCCCCTGCGTGACGAGCTCCGGCTCGACTGGGGACCGGGGCGGGAGCGCGTGCTCGCCGCCTCGCAGCTCGCGATCCGCCGTTTGCTGCCCGCCCTGCCTGCCCTCTTCAGGCGCTTTCCCCAAGCGCGCGGCGGACTTCTCCGCGCCGCCTGAGCCCCTTCGGAGGCCGGGCCGCTAGAGCAGGCTCTCCTGCCCCTTCGCGGTGCGCCGACGGCGGGGGATCCCCGCCGCCTCGGTCAGCGCCGCCTCGATCTCGGCGAGGATCGCCTTCTCCGATCGGGAGGCGACGACCGGCTCCGAGAGGCCGTCGATGTGAACGTAGGTGCGCCTGCCCTCCCCTCGCTCCCCCGGCTCAAGCGGCACCAGGGCGTAGATCCGGTCGGCCCGGGCGAACTTCCCGTAGCCCAGCGAGACCAGCCGGGGCTCGCGCTTGGCAGCCATCCCGGTTGAAGCCTAACGCCGTGGGCCTAGTCCGATT
>Ga0134122_10000186_pt1 | contig 37913 bp, 31 predicted proteins | sample KB302_FD_96461 | JGI IMG/M metagenome (GOLD analysis project Ga0134122, IMG submission 96461) | Terrestrial soil microbial communities without Nitrogen fertilizer from Kellogg Biological Station, Michigan, USA - KB3-0-2 | ecosystem: Environmental > Terrestrial > Soil > Unclassified ... | reverse complement strand
GGGGCGGAGGCAGGGGAAGCCGCCGCCGTGGACCCAGGAGCCTCGGGAGCAGGGGACGGTGTGGAGCTGTGACAGGCCGCGCCGAGCGCGAGCCACGCAGCCATGAACCAACGACGACGCATCGACCCGCCATCGTACGACGGATCGGCGGACCGTCGTAAATCGATCTCCGGTCAGGAATGTCCGCCCGGCTGCTAGCCGAACAGCGCCAGTTGCATGGCCGGCTGGGCCTTCCGCGCGCGCGGCGCCAGCGCCTGCTCCGCGAGCTGTAGTCCCAGGCTCCGGCAGAGCAATTCGAACCCCTTCTCCAGCGACCGCAGCTCCTCCGGCTGTGGCGTCCGCCGCCCGAGCACGCGCCGCACCCGGGTGGCCGCCTCCGGGTACGCCTCGGTCACCCGGCGGAGGAAGTGGTCCCGCACCGGCTGGGAGGGGGCGAAGAAGCGGATGCCGGCGAAGCGCGCCCCGGCGTTGGAGGCGCGGGAGAGCATGGCCTTGAGCTGGAGCTCGTCGTCGTCCAGGCCGGGGAACACCGGCGCCACCATCAGCCCCACCTCCACGCCCAGCCGCGCCAGCGCCTCCATGGCGGCGAGGCGGCGGAAGGCGGACGGGGCGCGCGGCTCCACCAGCCGGTTCACCTTCTCGTCCAGCGACGGGAGCGAGAAGGCGACGGTGAGGTGGTTCCTCCGGGCGATCTCCCGGAGCACGTCGCCGTCGCGGGCGATCAGCGAGGAGCGGGTGCTGATCCGCAGCTCGCGGCCCTCCTCCTCCGCCAGCAGCCCCAGCAGCGCGCGGGTGAGCCGCACCTGCTCCTCCACGTGCTGCCACGCCTCGGTCTGCTCGCCGAGGTGGATGGGGTGGCCGCGGAAGTCCTCGTGGTGCAGCTCCGCGCGGAGCACCTGGGCGGCGTTGACCTTCACCGCCACCTTCGACTCCAGCTCGCGCCACCCGGCGGCGTCCTCGCGCTCCAGGCGCGCCGGGCAGGCGAGGCACCCGAACTGGCAACCTTCATACGGGTCCAGGCGCCAGTGCCAGCTCCCGTTCTCCTCCGGCTGCTGGCGGAGGAGCGACTTCACGCGGATGGCGACGTAGCGCACGCCCGGCGCCGACGCGCCCGGGACCGCCACCTCGCTGTCGAACCGCTCCAACCGCTCCATCGCTCGCCTCCTGGCCGGCCGAAAACTTGACGACCAAACGTGACGTGCCGAGGCAACATGAGCATCGTCACGCCCTCTGACAAGTGGTCACCGGAAACGCTCTGGGGCCGGAAAATCGGCCATTTGCGGGCGCGGGCGGGGTGGTGCCAGAGTCCGTCCGGGGAGGGGTTGATGCGACACACCTGGTTGGCGGTGGCAATCCTGGCCGCGCTCTCTGTTTCCCGCCCGACGCATGCGGCGACGAAGCCCGGGAGCTGGACGAACGGCGGGATGCTCGGGACGGACACGGGGGCGCTGTTCGCGACGGTCGGCTTCCCCGGGCTGTCCATCGGCTACCTGCGCGGGCTGAGCGACACGCTCGACGTCGGCGGCCGGTTCACCTTCAACTACGGCGGCGAGGGCATCCCCAACAAGACGGCGCTGGGCCTGAAGATCGCCGCGGAGGCCAAGCTCAAGCCCGACCTGGGGATGCCGTTCTCGATCATCCTGCGCGCGCAGCCGGGGCTGGGCCTCTACTTTCCGACCGGCTTCAACTTCGTCCTGTTGCAGGTCCCGGTGGAGGCGGCGCTGGGCTTCGAGCCGATCCCCAACCTCGGGGCGCACCTCTCCGTGGAGGTGCCGCTGGGGCTGCAGTTCTGGAGCGGGCTGGGCACCTCCATCACGGAGATTCAGCTCCCGGTCCTCTTCGGCGGCGGGGTGGAGCTGAAGCTGGATCCGGCGCTCAGCGTCACCGGGCAGCTCCACATGGGGCCCTACGTGCAGGTGACGCTGGGGACGATCACCGAGACGTACTTCGCGATGGACGCGCTGATCGGCGTCACCTACCGGCTGCCGTAGCGGGGTCGGGCGGGGGCGCGGGCGCGGTGGCCGCGGCGGAGGCGAGCATCCCCGGGATGACCAGCAGGTTCACGGTGCTGGCCATGGTCCGGTAGGTCAGCTCGGAGGCGAACATCTCCTGGTGGATGATCATCCCGAAGAAGGAGCCGGCCAGCGCGTGCGCCATCACCACCGCGTCGCAGTCCTTGCGGAACTCGCCCGTCTTCTGCCCGTAGCGGATGACGCCGGCGAAGAACGCCACGTAGGAGACGAAGGCGTCGTGGATGGCGGCGGCCACGCGCGGGTTCGTGCCGATGCTCTCCGCGCCCATGATGGTGAAGAAGAGGGCATAGTTGCGGTTCTCGGAGATGGCGTCGATGGCGATCTGCGCGTAGGAGGCCAGCTGGTCGCGCGCGGTCTTCTTGCGCATCTCCTCCACCCGCGGCACGAACTCGCCGATGAAGCGGGCGTGGAGCATCTCGCAGGCGGCGAGGAGGATGTCCTCCTTGGTGGGGAAGTGCCAGTAGAGGGCGCCGGGGCTCATCTTGATGGCCTTGGCGAGGTCCACCATGGTGGTGGCCTGGTAGCCCTGCTGCGAGAAGAGGCGGACCGCCTTCTCGATGATCTCCGCGCGAGTCCGGGCGGCGCGCTCCTGCTTGATCTGCCGCATCGCGGGGGACTTCTTCATGATGGCGGCACGGGTATCCCATCCACTGCCGAAAGGAAAGACGTTGAGCGCGCTCGTCCTCGCCTCCACTTCCCCCGCCCGAAGGGCCCTGCTGGACGCGCTGGGCGTGCCCTACGAGGCGACGGCGCCCGGGGTCGACGAGGTGGTCCCGCCCGGGACGCCGGTGGAGCGGGCCACCGCGATGCTGGCGCGGCGGAAGGCGGAGGCGGTGGCGAAGGTCCGTCCGGAGGCGCTGGTGCTAGGCGCGGACCAGCTGGTCGAGCTGGACGGGGCGGCGCTGGGGAAGCCGGCGGACGCCACGGCGGCGCTCGGGCAGCTCCGCTCGTTGTCCGGGCGAACCCACCGCATCGTCACCGCGGTGTGCCTGGTGGGCCCGGGCGTCGACCTGGAGGAGGTGGACGTGGTGGGGATGAAGCTCTTCTCCTTGTCGGAGGACGAGCTGCGCCGCTACGTGGCCACCGGCGAGTGGCAGGGCTGCGCGGGCGGGTACCGGGTGGAGGGGCGCGGGCAGGCGCTGTTCGAGGACATCCAGGGCGACCGCACCAGCGTGCAGGGGCTGCCCATGCTGCGGGTGGTGCGGATGCTGCGAAGCGCGGGGATGCTGTGAAGCGGAGGAGCACATGAGAACGATGCTCGCGGTGGCGGCTGTGGTGTGGCTTGGCTCCGGATGCGTGCAGATGGCGCGATACCGGATCGATCCGAACGAGCTGAGCAGCCTGGACGGGTACGACGCCAAGAACGAACGGACGACGACGGTCACCGTGCCGACGACGTACATGGTCGGCAAGACGCCTGTCGCCGGGACCGCCCAGGTGCCCCAGTTGGTAACGGACAAGCCGTACCGTCTCATTCACCCCAGCGGCCGGATCTTCGACTTCAACTCCGGGACCCCCATGGCCTTCCTCACCACCGGCGGGGCCACCGACCTCATCCGGTGGCGCTCCATCAGCCTGGGTGGAGGGACGCTGCAGGCGGTGCCCCTGAAGGCGTCCGAGCTGACGCTGAACGTCCCGATGACGGACGTGAAGGGAGCGGTGTTCCAGGTGCCCAGCATCGGGCGGGGGTTCCTGCAGGGAGGGCTTTGGACCACGGGCATCGGCGCCGCCGCCGGCCTCGTGGGGCTGCTGCTCTACAGCTCGAACCCCAATTCGTTCGTCGTGCCGCTCAGCCTGGGCGTCGTCGGCGGCACGATGGTGCTCAGCGGCCTCCCCATCGCGCTCCTCGGGCTGGCGTACGACCGCAACAGCGACGCGGACGCGGACGACCTCAAGCTGGGGACGCTGGGCTCGCCTTCGCCGAAGAAGTGAGGCCGGCCTCCACCGCGGCGGCCCACGCGGCGGGGTCCTCCAGCATCGGGTAGTGGCCCAGTTGGTCCAGCCAGCGCACCTGCGTGCCGGTGAGCGCGCCCACGCGGGTGGCGATCTCCGAGACGGCGATGGGGTCGCGCATCGCCCAGACGACGTTCACGCGGATGCCCTTGGCGGCGAGGCGGGACAGGGAGCCGATCCAGCGCTCGCGGAAGCGGACGCGTTCGTGGAGGTAGGAGGAGATCTGCGGGAGCCGGCGGGTGCCGCCGCCGTGGAAGGAGAGCCACCAGTGCAGGTCCAGCTCCTGGTCGCTCACCGCGTCCGGCCTGGCGAAGATGCGCTTGAGCTGGTTGACGAACATCCGCCGGCTGGCGAGCCGCGCGAAGGCGGGGCCGGTGACCTTGCTGCGCAGGAGCCGCTGGGTGACGCGGAGCTTGGCCAGCTCCAGCAGCATCGAGCCGTTGCAGAAGGTGACGCTCAGCAGCTTGAACGGGAGGACGTCGCGCACCGCGCGGGCGCACAGCTCGGTGGCGACGGAGGTGCCGTAGTCGTGCGCCACCACGTGGCCGCGCTCCACCCCGAACGAGCGCCACACCGCCAGCGCCACCTCGGCCTGCTCCACCAGTGAGTACGAGTAGTCCACCGGCTTCTCGGAGAGGCCGAAGCCGAGGTGGTCGTGACAGACGACGCGCCGCCCGCGGGTGAGGTGCGGCAGCGCCGGGGCGAGGTCGTACGAGGAGGTGGGGAAGCCGTGGAGGTAGAGGACCGGGTCGCCGTCCTCCGTGCCGTCCATGCGCGCGAACACGCGGCGGCCCAGGATGGTGAGGTCGCGCCCACCGGCCCGCCAGGTCTGGATCTCCGGGGGAACTCGTTCCGCCATGGGGGCGCGACCATACCGTCAGCCGCCATCCCACGTAAGCTCATCCGCCACCGTCCAGGGAGGGGCCCTTGCCCGACGAAGATCAGATCGACGTCGCGTTCTCCGCCGCCGAGGGGAGCCGCATCGAGAAGCTGTCCGCGAAGATCGGCGAACACGTCATCGGAACCCCCGGCAGCCCGAACAAGGGCTCCTGCAAGGCGGCCAAGGGGTGGAAGCTGCGCTGGGAGATCCGCGGCAGCCGCCGAGGCCAGTACCACCTCAAGGTCGTGGTCAACGGCGAGACGGCGTTCGACGAGGACATCTCCTTCGATGAGTTCGGGGTCGACAATGGCGCGTACCCCGTCTAGCGCCGCCTTCGCGCTCGCCCTCCTCGCCGGCGCCGCCGCCGCCCAGCACCAGGAGCCGGCGAAGTCCATCGCCGTCCCCTCCATCGCCGCCGCCGCGCTGCCCGCCACCGGGTCCGTCGCCGGGCCGGCGGTGAGCGGCGACGTCAACACCAACATCGGCGAGACCACCCTCAACGCGAGCGTGAAGCTGGCCCTCCCGGTGGGCCTGGGCGCGGAGTTGGCGGTGCAATCCGCCCAGCCCACCAGCGGCGCGGGCGCGCTGTTCGACAACGGCGACTCCATCGCCTCGGGCGCGCAGGTCTCCCTCGCCATCGCCTACGCCAACTACGACCTGCTCCCGGACAACGACCCCGGCGTGGTGAAGTTCGAACAAGCCCTCCACAACTGCCAGGCGGTCTCCGCCTCCCGCCTGCGCGACAAAGGCCGCGAGCTGGACGCCCTGCGCGAGCGCCAGAAGAAGAACGCGCTCCAGGAGGGCGACCAGGAGAAGCTGGCCGCGCGCGAGAAGTCCGGCTGCACCTACGGCGAGAGCGACGCCTTCTGGCTCGCCGAGCACGCCCGCTCGCGGCCGTTCCTCGCCAGCATCAAGGGCACGCTGGGGCGCTCCGCCGCCACCTTCCTCGACCCCGGCACCCTGGAGCCGCAGGAGGACCTGGTGAAGGTCGGCGTGAGCGTGGCGGTCGGCCAGTACGTCACCTCCAGCCTGATCGTCGCCGGCTCCTTCCGCTGGGCCAGCGGCAACGTGGCCGGGGGCGGCCCGGCGAACATCTGTCACCAGATCGGCGTGGACGCCCTCAACCAGCCCATCACCCAGTGCGAGGAGGGCGTCCTGGGCAGGCCGGTGCGCGGGAACCTCTTCCGCCTGGCGCTGGAGATGCGGCACCTGGTGGGCAACGGGCTGATCTGGGACCCCAGCGTCTCGCTCTCCTGGGCCGACCTGAACCCGCCCACCTTCCGCGCCCAGCTCCCGCTCCTCTTCGAGATCGTCTCCAGCCACGAGGACCAGACCCCGCTCCTGATCGGCCTGACCTTCGGCTACGCGCAGGTGCTGGGGACGTCGACGACGCCGTCGGCCCAGTCCTTCACCATCGCCGGGACCCTCCAGACGGAGTTCTCGCTCAGCAGGCTCTGAGGCTTCAGGGCCCGCGCAGCTCGGCGACGATCTCCGCCGCCGCCTTCCGGGCCTTGCCCAGCTCGGCCGGGCCGAAGCTGGCGGCGCCGACCACCGGGTGCCCGCCGCCGCCGTAGCGCTCGGCGATCTGCGCCAGGTTGTGGGTGCGGGTCTCCGGCCGCCACGGGTTGGACCCGAGCGAGATCTTGCACCGCTTCTCGCTCCGCCCCACCCAGACGACGTACCGCGCCTCCGGGTAGAGCGAGTAGGCGATGAACTTGTTCAGCGAGTCCAGGCCCTCGTCCGCCACGTCGAAGAACACCACGCCCTTCTCCAGCGCGGCCTTCTTCCGGACGACCTCGATGTTGGCGCGGTGCCGCTCCAGCAGCGGCTTCAGCGGCCCCTGGATCCACGGCTCCGCCACCACCTCCGCCAGCGGCCGGCGCTGCAACTCGCCGATCAGCCGCGGGATGAGCGCCGGGTCCTTGTTCGCCTCCAGCACGGTCATCAGCTGCAGCGCGGGCTCCGCCAGCTCCACCGCCTGCCGCGGCGACTCGAACAGCGCGCCGTCGATGATCTCCGCCCAGTGCAGCAGCTCCTTCATCGACTCCGGGACCGACCACCCGTACCGGTCCCTCACCACGTCCGCGATGAACACCGTGCAGCTCTTCCGCGCCCCGTCGTGGAACTTGCGCCCGCCGGCGTCGCGCCGGAAGTGCTCCTCGTCCCCCGGCTGCTGGAAGGCGGAGACGTGGTGGTCGAACCACCAGGTGAGCTTCGGGCTCTGCGAGTACCGGAAGTCGACGATGGCGTTCTCGTCCCCGGTGAACACCGCCTCGTCGATGCCCTGCCCGCCCGCCTTGTGGAACAGGCCCTCGTAGGCCAGCTCCGCGCCCGGGCGCACCTTGTCCAGGTAGAACCGCGAGAACACCGCGGCGCTCGCCGCGCCGTCGAAGCAGCTGTCGTGGTACAGCACCTTCATCCGCATCGGCGCCGTCTCCTACTTGATGGTCAGCCCCTGGCCGAGCTGCTCGAACGCGGCCTGCGCCGCCGGCACGTTCTGGCCCACGGTCACCACCGCCAGCGCGACGAAGCGCCCGTCGTCCAGCTTGCCGCAGCCCAGCCGCCCCACGTCGCCCGCCGACGAGCGCACCTCGTACACCAGCGCCACCTCGCCCAGGGCCGAGGGGACGGTCCCCTCCACCGGCTTGGGCGGGTTGGTGGCCCCCAGCGCCTCCAGGTAGGACTGGCAGCCGCCGATGAGCTGGATGCTCCGGTCCCGCTCCACCGTCAGCACCCCGAAGGCCGCGTTGCCGGCGAAGGCCACCCCGGAGCCGGAGCTGGCCTTCGGCATCCGCAGGTGCGGCGCCAGCGCCTCGTCGGCGATGCGGTCGTAGCCCAGCGGCAGCACCAGCCGGTACCCCATGTCCTGGCTGACCAGCTCCTTGCGCAGCCCTCCCTCCGGCACGGACCGCCCGAGGAAGACCGCGCCCAGGATGGCCGCCAAGAGCCCGCCCAGCATGGCGCCGCGGCGGCGGAGCGCGCCCGGGCTCCCGGCGGTGGCCACCAGCCCGGCGGCGGCGTGCAGCTCGTACAAGAGCGGCGCCGGCTTGTAGAAGCCCGCGCCCGAGAGCCACACCGCGAGCGCCAGCTGCAGCGCGAAGGCGGAGGCGGCGATGATCTTCGCGCCCTTGCCGTTGAGCAGCACCACCGGGAGCAGCAGCAGGTCCACGCCCACCAGCGCGTAGACCCAGGTGGGTTCGCCCTGGGAGGTGCCGATGCCCACCACCCGCAGGAACCAGATGACCGCGCCGGCCAGCAGCAGCACGGCCGCGGGGCCGGGGACGAAGAAGCCGGGCACATCCTCGATGCGCGTGCCCAGCAGGGTGGCCGCCTCCTGGTCCACGCTGATGTGCCGCTTGGAGACGGAGGGTGGGCCCTGGGCGGCGGAGCTGGCGCGGATGTCCGCCCGCATCTGCCGCAGCGCGTAGGTGAAGGTCTTCTGGCAGCGGGGGCACTTCACCGCGCCATCGGGCAGCGGCTGGAACCCGCACAGCGGGCACTGCGACAGGGAGAGCGTCTGCTCCGGATCCGGCGTGCCTGGGGAGCTCATGGCGTGTAGTGCGCCCTCCACGTGCTCCAGGAGAGCCCGCCCCGTCCATCGCGCACCACCACCCAGTACGTCACGTCGCGCTCCTCGGGAGTGGCGGGAAGGCGCCACTCGTTGTTGTGCCGGCTCTCCCGCCCCGCCACGTCCGTCCCGCCCGTCGTGCTGGACGAGAAGGTCCCATAATCCGTGTACCAGGAGAGTTTCCAGCTTTCGACCAGGTCGATGCGCGAGATGGCGCCTTCCTGGTCAGGGATCGAGGGGACGACGTAGGTCTCCTCCAGGGGGGTGAGGTCGTCCGGGAGGGTCCGGAAGGGCCCCCGGCCGCTGAGCCCCAGGGCCTCCGGGTCGGCCGGCCACTCCGCCCCGTTCATCTGGAGGCCGGGGAGCACCGGGGTGAGGTTGGCCTTCTGGTCGGCGAAGAACTGGCAGCTGTAGAGCATGATCTTCTGGGCGAAGATCTCCTCCCCCTGCGCGCCGACGTGCAGGACCAGCGGCACCCGGATGCCGCCGAGCCCGTGGTACACGGTGTCGTTCTCCAGCACCTGGGCCAGCAGCGGCGTGCCGTTGGGCAAGAGGATGGTCCCCGGCCGGAAGGTGTAGGTGAAGAGGCCCGCGGTGGTCTGGCCGGAGGTGACCAGCACCGTCTCGCTCTCCTTCTCGCAGGTGCGGTCCCCCAGCGACGAGCAGGCGAACAGCTCGTAGGAGATGGGGCGCCCGCCGCCCGCCGGGTCGACCAGCAGCGCGGTGAGCGTGACCGAAGCGGTGTAGGTGGCCAGGTCCTCCTGCGGGATGGCGATGCCGCCGCCGGAGACCGTGGGGCACACCGGCGCCATCAGCTCCGGCGGGTCCATGGCGATGCCCAGCACGCGCAGGTCGTGGATGGTGGTGGGGTCGTCCGGGATGTCCACGCAGCCGGCCGCCGCCACCATCGCCACCGCCATGACGCACGCGCGGCCCATCTAGAACGTCCCCTTCACGCCGAGCACCGGCAGCACCGGGATGCCCGGCACCGGGATCTCGTCCCGGCACCGGTAGTCGGTGAAGTAGGTCTCGATGTTCTGCGCGTTGTAGACGTTCTGCACGTCCGCATAGACGTCGAGCGTGAAGTTGTCGAACAGCCAGCTCCGATCGATCCGGATGTCCAGCTGGTTGAAGCCCGGGAAGCGCGAGGAGCCCGCGGGCTCCCGCTGGCACGAGAAGCCCGTCGTGTCCTCGGAGACCACGTCGTACGAGTGGACGACGTGCGCGTAGGGCCGCCCGGTGACGTAGCGGAAGCGCGCGCCGATCTCCCAGCCGTGCGGCAGCCGGTAGCTGCCCACCGCGGTGAGGATGTGGGTCTGGTCGAAGCCGCCCAGCAGGTAGTCCTTGGCGCCCACGCGGCGCTGCTCGGTGCGGCTGAGCGTGTACGCCAGCCAGCCGAAGAAGTCCTTGGTGATCTCGTGCTTGAGCAGCAGCTCCAGCCCGTAGGCGCGCCCCAGCCCCAGGTTGCCGAAGCGGTCGGTGTGGCTGAGGCCGTTCTCGTCGTTGGTGGTGAGGCCGGGCGCCACCACGCGGTCGTAGCGGCGGTTGAAGAAGCCGGTGAGGTCCACGTTGATGACGTCGGTGATCTTCTGCTCCACCCCCACCGACGTCTGGAACGCCCACTCGTGGTGGAGGGTGGGCGTGCCGAACGGCTCCGCCTCCATGTCGGTGGACTCGGGCGGCTGCGAGTAGAGCCCGGCGGAGCCTTTCAACGCGAAGCCCTTGAACGGCTGCCAGCGCGCCCAGAAGCGCGGCTCGGCGGCGTACAGGTCGTGCCCGTACACGCGCGCGTACGACGTCCGCAGGCCGGGCGTGAGGGTGACCTGGCCCAGCTTGAAGTCCGCCTCGAAGTAGAGCGCGCCGTCGAAGGTGTTGGGGCTGCGCGCCAATGACTGCGTGGGGGCGGCGGGCTCCGCGCCGGGGAAGCCCGCGTACTGCACGCCGCTGAGCAGGGGCAGCTCCGCGGTGCCCACCAGGTGCTCGAACATCACGTCCGCCCCGGCGCGCGCGGTGAGCCAGGGCCGGATCTCCAGCGACGCGTCCTCCCGGAAGCCGAGGCTGTACTGGTCCGCCTTGAGCTTGGAGACGCCGAAGCTGGCCTCGCCCAGGTCGTAGCCGACGAACGGCGCGAAGACCGAGCTGAACCCGCCGTTGCGGTACGTCCAGTCGCCCTTCACCCGGTGGAAGAGGGTGTGGATGTCCAGGTTGATGTCCCGGTTCCGGAAGCCGCCGGTGGCGAGCACCTTGAGGACGTCGTCGGAGCCGAAGGCCATCAGGTAGAACGACGACATCGGCTCGCCCACCTTGGGCTTGCGGCTGGAGCCCCAGTCCACCCGGACCTGGTAGTCCCAGTAGCGCGGCACCGCGGTGATGGAGTTGTCCGGCTGCACCAGCGGCAGCAGCACGTCGATGTACGAGCGCCGCGCGGCCCCGGCCACCGACACGCCGGGCAGCACCGGCGCCTCGATGAAGAAGGACGAGTCGAGGAAGTCGACCTTGGCGGCGCCGTGCCAGGTGTCGCCGGCGCCCTTGCGCGTGGCCACGTCCACCGCCCCGCCGATGGCGCGGCCGTACCGGGCGCCGAAGCCGCCCGGGTAGAAGTCGACGTGGTCCAGGAACTCCTCGTTCACCACCGAGGGCCCGCCGCCCAGGTGGTAGAGGATGGGGATCTCCACCCCGTCCATGAAGATGTTCGTCTCGTCGGGCGAGGCGCCGCGGACGATCAGCGCGCCGGAGATGGCGGGGGCGCGCGCCACGCCGGGGAAGTTCTGGATGACGCGCAGCGGGTCGCCGAACGTGCCCGGGATGCGCTCCATCTCCTGGCGCTCCACGGTACGGCGGACGACCTCCTTCTTCTCGCGGTCGCCGCGCACCACCGTCTCGAAGCCGATGGCCTTGGGCACCAGGTAGTAGACCACCTCGCGCGTCTCGCCCGGCTCCAGCGTCTCGGAGGTGCGGTAGGGCTCGTAGCCGTTGGCGGTGGCGGTGATGGCGCAGGGGCCGGGGGCGAGCTTCAGCTCGAAGCGGCCCTCCTCGTCGGAGACGGCCTCCGGCGCGTCGGCCGCGTTCCCGCAGCGCACCGACCCGGCGATGACGCGCTTGCGGCTGCCGCGGGCGATGAGCTGCCCCTTCAGCGTGGCCTGGGGCGGAGGCGGCGGCGGAGCGGAGCCCGCGTCCGGCTCCTCGAGGGCGAAGTGGTAGACGTATTCGATCTGGATGGGGGCGGGCGCGCCGTCCACCTCGGCCGGCGTGAAGGTGAACTGCTTCACCGCCGCCACCGCCGCCTCGTCGAAGCCGTGCCCCGCCGAGCCGCTCACCACCGCGTCCGCCACGCTCCCGTCGGCGGCGATGGTCACCGCCAGCTTCACGTCGCCGGCCAGCCCGTCGCGCCGCGCCTCCTCCGGGTAGACCGCCGGCTCGAAGTGCACCAGCTCCGGCGGCTTGGTGAGGACGGGGACGTGGACGCCGCCGTCGACCTCCTCGCGGTGGACGGCGCCCTCGTAGCCGAGCGCTGCTGTGGGCAGGAGGAGGGCGATCAGCGCCAGCGAGGGGAGCCGGAGCACGGAGGGCTGGTTTTATCGGTGGGGCGCCCGACCTTCAATGCGATGCGAGGTGGTGGACAGTCACGGGCGCCCGGCGGCGCGTCAGGGCGATTTGTACAGGGCCTCGCGGGGGTAGGACTTCATGGCCTACGCGAAGTCCGACTGGTGAGCTCGGCAACCCGGCGTTTCGAGGTGATCGGGCCGCGGCACGTCGCCTGCTAGGGCTCCAGCCCGGAGGTCGACACCCATGAAGGCGATCAACCGGAAGCAGGCCGCGGAGCAGAAGTCGGAGCACGGTGGGCGGCGCGGGGGGCGGGCGGCGGCGAAGCGCGCGCCGCTGACGGTCGGCGACCTGATCGCCGCGGCGTACGACGCATTGGGTGGTGGGGCTCGGGACGTGGCGCGGGTGCTGAAGTCACCGGATCTCTCGGTGGCGATCCATCGGCGCATCGTCCTGGTCTAGGTGCAGCCGGGGGAGGGTGTGGGATGGCGGGGGCCTGGCGTGATGGCCAGGCGGGATGCCCGCGCCTCTCCGAGGGTGGAGGCGCGGGCATCGTTTTTGTGGTGGGCTCCTGAGCGGTGATCGACACCCACTGTCACCTCGACTCGGAGCGCTTCGAGGCGGACCGCGACGAGGTGATCGCCCGCGCGTTCGCGGCCGGCGTGCGCGGCGTGGTGGTGCCGGCGGTGGGGCCTGACCGCTGGGAGCCGCTGCTGGACTGGCCTTCCCGACGCCAGGAAATACAGGTGGGCCTGGGGATCCATCCGCAGCTTCTACCGGAGCTTCCCGAGCCGGAGGACGAGCGGCACCTGGCGCGGCTGGATGAGCTGCTCGCGCGCGGCGGCGCGGTGGCGGTCGGCGAGTGCGGCCTGGATGCGCCGTCCGTGGCAGCCGGGGCGTCGATGGAGCGGCAGCTGCGCGTGCTGGAGCGGCACCTGGAGCTGGCGCGCCGGCACCGCCTCCCGGTGCTGATGCACTGCCTCCGCGCGCACAAGGAGCTGATCGCCCTGCTCAAGCGGGTGCCGTTCCCGGAGGCGGGGCTGGTGATGCACAGCTACTCGGGCGGGGCGGACCAGGTGCGCTTCTACGCGAAGGTGGGGTGCCACTTCTCCTTCGCCGGGCCGGTGACGTTCGAGGACGCCCGCCGCCCGCTGGATGCGGCGCGCGCGGTGCCGGCGGACCGGCTGCTGCTGGAGACGGACGCGCCGGACCAGGCGCCGCACCCGCACCGCGGGGGGCGCTCGGAGCCCGCGTATTTGCCGTTGATTGGCGCCGCCCTGGCGCGCGCCCGCGGGGAGGCGGTGGAGGCGCTGGCCGAGGCCACGACCAGGAACGCGCTCGCCCTCTTCCCCGCCCTGGGCCGCCGCGCGTAGCGACGCGGGGCCGGGCCGGGGTATGTGTGGGGCTGGATGCCTCCCCCCGCCCCTTCGGAACGCTTCCGCCTCTCCCGCCGCTTCGACCGCACCGGCCGCTTGCTCGGCGACGCGGCGATGACCCGGTTGGCCTCGGCGCGGGTGGTGGTGTTCGGGCTGGGAGGGGTGGGGAGCTACGCGGTGGAGGGCCTGGTCCGCAGCGGCGTGGGGCACTTGACGCTGGTGGACTTCGACGACGTCTGCGTCACCAACATCAACCGCCAGCTCCACGCCACCGCGCGCACGGTGGGCAAGGGCAAGGCGGAGCTGATGGCGGCGCGCTGCCGGGAGATCAACCCCGAGGCGGACGTGGCGGGGGTGAAGGAGTTCTACCGGGAGGAGCTGGCGGAGGCGCTGCTGCCCCCCGGCGCGTACGACCACGTGGTGGACGCGGTGGACAACGTGAAGGCCAAGCTCCACCTGCTCCACCGGTGCGTGACGCTGGGCATCCCGGTGGTGAGCTGCATGGGCGCGGCCGGGAGGCTGGACCCCACCGCGGTGCGCGTGGGCGACCTGGCCGAGACGGTGATGGACCCGTTCGCCAAGGACGTGCGCAAGCACCTGCGGCGGAAGTACGGCGTGGGCGTGGAGGGGCCCACCGGCATCACCGCGGTGTGGTCGGTGGAGCCGCCGGCGACGCCGGTGGCGCTCCAGTACGACCAGCAGACGTGCGGGTTCCTCTGCGTGTGCCCGCACAAGGAGAACGACTTCCACACCTGCGATCACCGGACGCAGATCAATGGGAGCGCGGCGTTCGTGACGTCGGTGTTCGGGATGAACGCGGCGGCGGTGGTGGTGCGCGAGCTGGCGGCGCGGGCGGCGGCCGGCGTGGAGGAGGGCGCATCGAAGGCGGGCGCATCGCCGGATTCGCCCGATTCGCCCGAGGTGAGGCCGCGCGCATGAGGGAGCCGTCCCGCCCGCACGAGTCGCCGCTGATGCGGCTGGTGCAGATCGCGTCCGCGCTGGGCGCGGCGAAGGTGGCGGACGAGGCCTTCGAGCTGGCGGCCCGGGTGGCGGACGGGCGGTTCTTCTGCGCCTGCGTGGGGCAGTACAAGCGCGGCAAGTCGACGTTCCTCAACGCGCTGATCGGCGAGCCCATCCTCCCGGTGGGCGTCATCCCGGTGACCTCCGCCATCACCGTCATCCTCCACGGCAAGCGGCGGAGCGCGCGGGTGCGCTTCCAGGACGGCAACGTGCTGCAGATCGCCCCCGGGGAGCTGCGAGATTACGTCGCCGAGGAGGAGAACCCGGGCAACGCCAAGCAGGTGGCGCTGATCGAGCTGTTCTGGCCCAGCCCGCTGCTGGCCACCGGGCTGTGCCTGGTGGACACGCCGGGCGTGGGGTCCATCTACGCGTGGAACACGGAGGTGACGAAGACCTTCGTGCCGCAGGTGGACGCGGCGCTGGTGCTGCTGGGCGCGGATCCGCCGCTGTCGGAGCTGGAGCTGGAGCTGGTGGACCAGTTCGCCCGGCAGACGACGACGCTGCTGTTCGCGCTCAACAAGTCGGACCGGATGGCGCCCTCGGAGATCAGCGAGGCGCGCGAGTTCACCCAGCGGGCGCTCGGGTCGCGGCTGGCGCGGGCGGACCTGCGCATCTACCAGGTGTCGGCGACGGAGCGGCTGCTGGGGAAAGCCACGCGCGACTGGGCGGAGCTGGAGGCGGAGCTGGCGTACCTGGCGCAGAGCTCGGCGCAGGCGCTGGTGCAAAGGGCGCAGCAGCGCGGGGTGGAGCGGTTCGCGGCCCTGCTCAAGCACGAGGTGGCGGTGCGGCTGGAGGCGCTGCAGAAGCCGCTGCACGAGCAGGACGCCAAGCTGGAGGCGGCGGAGTCGGAGATCGTCCAGGCCGAGCGGTCCATCCCGATGCTGTTCCTGGAGAACGCCGAGGACCAGCTGCGGATGGACAGCGACCTCGAGCGGCGGCGGGACGCGTTCTTGAAGGCGGCGGTGCCGCGCGCTCGGGTGGAGCTGGAGAAGGCGCTGGCCGCGGCGCAGGTGAAGGGGCCGGCGCTGCAGACGTCGGGGGTGCAGGCGTCGAGGAAGATCGCGCTCACGCTGCTGGACGTGTGGTCGAAGGAGCTGTCGCGGCTGATCGAGGCCAACTTCCGCGAGGTGATGGAGCGGATGATTCCGTACGCGCACGACTTCGTGCGCCGGGTGTCGCCGTCCTCGATGGCCACCTTCAAGGAGCTGCGCAAGGCGGTGGACGTGACGGCGGGGCCGGCGCTGCCGCCCGCGCTGGCGGAGCCCACGTTCCGGCCGTCGAAGATCCCGGAGGCGGTGCTGTGGACCGAGGCGGGGGTGAAGCTCCAGGTGGACGAGCTGGCGGGGTACCTGCGCCGGCTGGTGGACACCAGCTCCATCCTGATGTCCCGCCAGGCGCGGGAGCGGTACCGGGAGAAGCAGCGGAAGCTGGAGGGCGACCAGCGGGCGTGGATGGCGGACGTGGCCTCGCTGGCGACCAGAGCGCTCGAGCGCAGCCGCGACATGCACCGCGCCGGGTCGGAGGCGGTGCGGGCGGAGACGGAGCGGCTGAGGATGCTGCCGCCGGAGCTGGACGCGCTGGTCACGATCCAGACGCAGCGCACGGCGGCGGCGGTGAATGCCCCGGCGCGCGGGCCGGGCCGCGCGGTGGGGATGCCCCACGACGAGGCGGTGCGGGTGGCGCCGGTGCCGGTGGGTCAGCAGGTGACGCAGCCGTTGGAAGTGCTGATGCGGCCCGCGCAGTCTCAGCCCATCGCCGGGGCGGCGGTGGTGGCGGCGCAGGCTCGAGCGGCGGCCGCCGCGGCGCCACCTGCGCCCGTGCCCGTGGCGAGCACGCCCGCGCCGCCCTCGAGGCCGCGCATGGCGATGCCGGCGCTGGACATCCCGGTGCCACGCACCACCCCGGCGCCGCCGCCCGTCGCGGGACCTCCCGGCGTCGCGCCGGAGGCGCCGCGCTCAGGCCCCAAGGGTGAATAGTCTGACCGTCAGTGGTCCAGAAGGTTCCCGAGGTACGCCCGCAGCTCCGAGCGCGACGCGTCCGTCAGGTCGATGAACTGCACCCCCGCCTGGTCGTACGGCTCCTCCGGCTTCGCCCAGTACGTGCTCACCACCTGGCCGATGAGCCGGAGCGGCGCCCCGCGGTCGCGCTGCAGCTCCAGCGCGATGCGCTCCCCCACCGCCAGCGGCACCTCGACGAACAGCCGCGCCCCGCCGATGCTGATGTCGCGGAGGATGGCCCTCACCTCCTTCACCGCCGTGCACTGCACCGCCACCCGGTGGGAGACGCGCGGGTAGGCCCGCCGCGCCCCGCCGTTCTTGTCCAGCAGCCCGCCCACGAACTTCCGGAGCGCCTCCTGCTGCTCGGGCCGCAGGTCGACGAACTGGAACCCGATGCCCAGCTGGTCGTCCTTCTCCGGCACCATCACCGCCCGCACCGCCTCCGCCTTCACCAGGAAGCCGCCCGCGGTGTCCGGCTCCGCCAACTCGAGGTCGATCACGTCACCCACCTGGCAGACGGCGGACGCGGTGAGCAGGAAGATGCCCCCCGCGGAGATGTCGCGCACCGGCAACTCGTACGGGCGCCCGTCCTTCGGGTGGACGAACGCCCGCATCGGCGCCGCGATTCTGGGGTGAGCGCGAAGCTCCTCTCCGACCAGCACGGTCATCCACCATAATGTGGCACGGCCCCGTGGCTCGCGGCATCTGGGTCAAACGTTACCGATGATCACGTTCACCGCGGACCACACCGCCTCCCTTCGCGCCGCGCTGCTGGCCTGGTTCGACCGCCACAAGCGCGACCTCCCCTGGCGCCGCACCCGCGACCCCTACGCCATCTGGGTCTCCGAGGTGATGCTCCAGCAGACCCAGGTGTCCCGCGTGGAGGGCTACTGGACGCGCTTCCTCCAGCGCTTCCCCACCGCCCGCGCGCTGGCGGAGGCCCCGCTGGATGACGTGCTCGCGGCGTGGTCGGGGCTGGGGTACTACTCCCGCGCCCGCAACCTCCACCGGGCCGCCCGGCAGATCGTCGAAGCGCACGGCGGCCAGCTCCCGCGCACCAGCGAGCAGCTCCGCGGGCTCTCCGGCTTCGGCCGCTACACGGCGGGCGCGGTGGCCTCCATCGCCTTCGGGGAACCGGCGCCCGTGGTGGACGGAAACGTGGCCCGCGTGCTCTCCCGCCTCGACGCCATCGACGGCGCGCCCGGCGACCGCGCGCGCGAGGCCCGCTTGTGGGCGCGCGCGGGCGAGCTGGCGCAGGGCGAGCGCCCCGGCGACCTCAACCAGGCGCTGATGGAGCTGGGCGCCACCCTGTGCAAACCGGTCGGCCCGACCTGCCTGCTCTGCCCGTGGCGGGACGCGTGCGCGGCGCGCGCGCAGGGGCGCGAGGAGCAGCTCCCTCCCCCGAAGGCCCGCCCGAAGAAGACGAAGCTGGAGGTGGCCGCGGCGTGGTGCGAGCGCCAGGGCCGCATCCTCCTCTCGCAGCGGCCGGGGCGCGGGCTGTTCGGGGGCCTGTGGGAGATGCCGTCGGTGGAGGGCGGCGACGGCGAAGCGCTCCGGAAGCTGTTCGACCCGCCCGCGGGCGCCAGCACGCACCTGGGGACCGTCCACCGGACGCTCACCCACCGCGAGCTGCGGATCGACGTCTACGCCCTGGAGCTGCCGGCCAAGGCGGCGCTCCGCGAAGGGAAGGGCGCCCGCTGGGTGGCGAAGACCGAGCTGGACGCGCTGGGGGTCAGCTCGGCGACGCGGAAGGCGCTGGCGCTGGGGCTGGGGGACGCCGTCCGCGAGCGCTCGCCTGGCCGCTGAGGTCGCCCTGGCTGCTCAGACATCACTCAGGCTTGCGCCGGCCAGAAGCCGCGTTACGTCAATACGCATGAGTCACACCGAGATCGAAACCGAAGGAACCGGCCCCAAGGACTTCACGCTCCCGGAGGGCTGCCTGGTGTGCGGCGGAGACCTGCCGGTCCGGGTGACGGCCTCCGGTGGCGCCCACGCCGTGTGCAAGCAGTGCGGGTGGTTCTCGCGGCCCGTCCTCACCGTCAAGAAGTCGGGCCTGGAGGTCGGCTACCGCAGCGCCATGGCCTGAGCTAGGAGCCCTGGGGTGACGTCCCCCTCGGAGAGCTACCGCCGCGACCGCCTCTCGCCGCGCGAGCGCTTCGACGAGGTGGAGACGACCATGTCCCATCTCCTCCGCCGGCCGCACCCGGCGCTCGGCGGGCGGAGCTACGGGGGCGCGCTCTTCCACGCGCTCCGCGACCGCGGCTACCTCGACCCGGCCGCCGGCGTGCTGGAGGTCGGCGCGGGCGCGGGCTTCGTCTCCGCCGCGTTCCACCAGGAGTCCGGCGGCTCCCTCCGCTACACCTTCGTCGATCTCTCCCGGCCGCTGCTCGCCCTCCAGCGGCGGCAGGTCCCGGGCGCCGCCGCGCTGCGCGCCCACGCCGACAGGCTCCCCCTGCGCGACGCCTCCTTCCGCGGCCTGGCGCTGGCCAACGAGGTGATCGCCGACCTGGAGACGGCGGCCGACGCCGCGGGCACCCTGGTCAACGCCGGCGCCCTGCGCTTCGTGCGCGAGCTGCACCGCGTCCTCGCCCCGGGCGGCGCCGCGTGCCTCACCGAGTTCGGCGGCGACTTCCGGCCCAGCGGCGTCTGGCTCTCGGGGGCGCTCGGGCGCGGCGGGCACCTGGAGCACTCCATCCACTTCGGCGAGCTGGAGGCCGCCTGCCGGGCGCTCGGCTTCGAGGTGGAGCGGTTGAAGGTGGCGGAGCTGATCGGCCTCGACCGCTCCGTGCGCGTGGCGAGCTACCACGACCTCCTCCGCCTCCGCCGCCTGGTCCGCGACCTGCCCATCTACGCCTTCCCCAAGGCGGAGCTGGAGAAGCGCCACCCGGTGCTCACCCGCCTCTTCCACCTGGAGCTGCCGCCCATCGGCTCGCCGGGCTTCCCGCATCCGGGCACGCGCGGAGGGTTCGCGGAGCTGTTCGAAGCCCTGCTGTTGCGAAAGCGGTGACTAGGGGATTCCGCCCTATCGCGCCGCGCGTCCGGGTGTTTAGAGTCCTGGCGTGCAGTTGGTCCTCCGGTCCGTCAACGACCAGTTCTTCGACCAGATCGTCTTCCCCATCTTCGAGATGGGGATGGTCAGCTCCGAGTCCGCGCTGGCGCACCTGCGCCCGCAGCTGTCCGACGAGCGGACCGGGATGCTGGTCGAGCTGCTCCTGGATCGCGGCGCCGCGCAGGGCACCGCGCTGTGGGGCCTGGACCAGGACCTGTGGCACGAGACGGTCCACCGCCTCCTCTTCTCGGACTGGGAGCAGGTGGACGGCCTGTGGCGCGTCCGGGCCGAAGACCCGGGCTTCGCCGCCGACTGGGGCCTGCTGCTCCACCTGGCGCTGATGGTGGAGAGCCCGCACTACCCCTACGACGACGAGAAGCAGTCGCGAGCCATCATCCAGCAGCTCACCGCCGAACCGGCGCCCAACCTGGGCCTGGCGGCGTTCTTCGCCGGGCTGTGGGACCCCACCCCGCGCTTCCCGGCGCACGAGGTGCTCTCCACCACCAAGGACCGCGGCCTCTACCGGGCCGGCGAGGTGTGCGTGGCGGACTGGTCCTACCGGCCGGCGGGCGCGGTGGCGCTGTGGGCGCGCCAGCTCTCCACCAAGCTGGGCCGGATGCTCCGCCGCGAGGAGACGCGCCTGCAGCTCACGCTCCCGGACTCCAAGCCGGTGCTGGACTACTGGACCGGCGCGCAGGCCGCGTCCCCCTACCTCCCGGTGCCGTACTCGGGGCTGGGCGGCAAGAGCCACCTGTGGGTCGAGCGCATCGGGGAGATCACCGCGCAGGTCCGCGCCGCCGCGGCGGCGGGGAAGGGCCTGTCGATGATCGTCACCCGGTCGACGGGGTCTTTCGAGGAGCGGTACCTGTAGCCGCCGGCGGAGGCGGGTTGGCGGCCTGGTCGTCCAGGAACCACTGGCGGAGCTGGCCCACGGCGGCCGGGTCGTCGATCAGGTCGCCCAGCTCGCGGTTCTTGAACATCGCGTTGTCGCTGAAGTTCTGGGAGCCGACGAAGGCGCGGTCGTCCGCCACCATCGCCTTGGCGTGCAGGTAGTCGGTGGTCATCTCCGAAGCGGTGATGCCGGCGGCCTGCAGCTTCTTGAGCGCCCAGGCGTTGCCGTCGGTCCCGCTCTGCGGGTGGGCGGCCAGCACCTGCACGTCGACGCCGCGCCGCTTGGCGGCGATGAGGTGTTCGACCAGGGCGGAGTTGGTGAGCTCCTGGTTGTAGACGGAGAGGGTCTGCCGCGACCGAGCGATCGAGACGGACGGTCATCGGGAGTTCCTGAGGGCTGCGGGGAGGCTGCCCGATTGTCCGGGAAGGCGCGTCCCGGGGTGCGCGAGCTCCATCTACGTCGCCTGCGCCGGGAGCTCCTCCCTCTCGGGCGCCGAGAGACTGTCCCTACGGGGACGTCCGCATTGGTACGGGTGGCGAGGGTGTGTTTCGTGGCCACGAAACCTTTCCTGGCCATGAAAAGGGGCGTATGCTTTCACGGCCACGAAACGAATGGCCTCCTCGACCCCCAGCGCTTCCGCACGGTTCAAGGTCCTGATCGATTCCTTGTTCGATCAATTTGGCCGGGCGTTCCAGGAGGCCGGCTGGTCGGTGCAGCGGGAGCCTGTGGGCGGACCGGAAGGCTACGTGGCGGACTTCGTGCTGGAGCGGAAGCCGCACCGGTACGTGGCGGAGCTCCGCGTCGCCCGGGAGGCCCGCCGCCCGGAGCTCCCCGCGCTTCTGGCGGACGCGTACGTGCGCGCGCAGGCCGGTGCCCGCGCGCACGGCGCCAAGCCCCTCGCGGTCGTGGGCGCGCCGGCGATCTCCGATGAGTGGTCCGCGTTCCTTGCTGATCACGCGGCCCGGTTCTTCGGCAAAGCCGCCTGGGGAATCATCGACGGTCGAGGTCGGCTGGAGCTTCACGGGCCAGGCCTGGAAGGATTCCGGCGCCGTCCTCGCACGCTTCCGCTGACCCCGTCTCGCCAGCCGCCGGATGTCTTCTCGGACCGCGGGCAGTGGATGTCGAAGATCCTCCTTGCTCCCGACCTGCCGGAACACCTCCTCGAGGCGCCGCGCGGGCCCGTCTCTGGCCCAAGCGACCTCGCCGAGTTGGCCGAGGTCTCGGTGCCGAGCGCGTCGCGCTTCCTGAGCAGGCTCGAGGAGCTCCGGTACCTCAACCGCTCCAACGGAGTGACCCTCGTCCGTCGGGAGCGGTACCTCGCCGACTGGCGGCGGGCGTCGCGCTTCGTCGGCGTGGAGCGCTCCTGTCGCTGGCGCGGCCCGTCGCGCCGCCCTTTCGCCGAGGTTCTGTTGGAGCATGCCGAGGCCGGATTCCGCGCGTGCTTCGGGCTCTTTGCGGCGTGCGAGCGGCTCGGTCTGGGCTTTGTCCGAGGCGCACCAGTCCACCTCTATGTCGACGACTCGAGCGATTTGGTGCTGGAGCGCCTCGGGCTGGCTCCTGCGTCCAAGGGCGAGCGCGTCGATCTGTTCGTGCGCGAGCCGATGTTCTTCGAGTCCATTTTCCGCGGGGCAGTGGAGCGGGACGGCGTACCCGTGGCGGACGTGCTTCAGTGCTGGCTCGACGTGGCAGATCATCCCGTCCGCGGCGCCGAGCAGGCAGAGCGGATCTGGAAGCGCGTCCTCCAGCCTCAGCTCATCGAGAGGTGGGCCTGATGGCGGCGCTCACGGATCGCGAGGCGTTCGCGCGACTGGTCATTGCCGTAGAGCCGTACCTGGACGCCCTCGTCTTCGTGGGTGGCTGGGCCCACCGCCTCTACGCCTTCCACGAGCTCGCCGATCCGATCGATTTCGAGCCGCTCGCCACCGACGACGCCGACCTCGCGGCGCCGGCACGCCTCCAGGTCCGCAAGGAGACGCTCGCGGCTCGGCTCAAATCGGCGGGCTTCACGGAGGAGTTTCGCGGCGAGGACACGCCTCCGATCAGCGAGTACCACCTCGGCGAGGAGGAGGCCGGTCTCTACGTGGAGTTCCTCGCGCCGCTGGCGGGCGGGAGCATGAGCAGGAAAGGGAAGCCCAGGGACACGGCGCTCGTCGGCGGGGTGACCGCGCAGACGCTCCGGTACGTGGATCTTCTCCTCGAAGCTCCATGGTCGGTGCGGATTCACCAGCGCCTCGGATTTCCGGTCGGGAAGGAAGGCTTCCAGATCCGGATCCCGAACCCCGCGAGCTTCATCGCGCAGAAGATGCTGGTCCTCGACCGACGTGCGCCGTCGAAGCGGCCCAAGGACCTTCTCTACATGCACGACACGCTCGTGTTGTTCAGCCAGGAGCAGGCTGCGCTCCGCGCCTCATGGCAACTCGTCCGGGCGGCGCACGTGGCGAGGACGCTCAAGGAGCAAGTCGAGCGCCGCTTCGGGCGGGTGGACGACCTGGTCCGCGAGGCGTGCCGGATCGCCGAGGAGACGGGCCGGCCTTCTCCGCCCACGCCAGAACGGTTTGCCGAGCTGTGCTTGGCCGGGACCCGGGCGATCTTCACCGCGGACTGAGCGCGTTCTTGCGGGGAGATCCGCCGCGCAGGGCTGCCCACCGGCGCGTGAGCTGCGTGGTGAGCCATTCCCAGAGGTAGTTCCAGGCGATGCACGCGCCCATCGTGAGGGCGATCAGCGCCACCGTCAGCCCGGTGTACTCCCACCAGCCGCACTGGTCCCGCCAGAAACGGACGAAGCAGAGCCCGAAGATGGGGATGTAGATGAAGACCTCGTGGAAGAAGTACCCGCCCAGCGAGTTGGTGCCGAAGAAGCCCAGCAGCCGGAGCGGCGGCAGCTTCTCCGCGGCCTTCACCCACCGCTCCACGCCCATCAGCACCACCGTCACCCCCATCACCTTCGCGATCCGGATCCCCGCCTCCGCCGGGCTGGTCACCCACTCGTTGTGCGGCGGGTAGGCGGCGACGATCTGCGGCCGGAAGAAGTCCAGGACCATGCCCACCGCGAGGAGGATGAGGCACGCGCGCAGCAGGCCCTTGACCCCCGCGCGCGACGTCTCCGCGCCGAGCGCCAGGCCGATCAGCGCGTAGCCCAGCCACGGACAGAGCGGGAACATCGACCCGCTCTTCGGGTTCACGAGGTGACCGAAGGCCCCCTGGGCGTACTCCGCGAAGGGCGAGAGCGCGAACACCAGGAACCCCAGCGACGGCGCGACGATGCTCAGCACCAGCGGCCGCGGCGCCAGCGCCGCCGCCAGCGCCAGGCAGATGACGAGCGAGAGGGCGATGCAGTGGAGGATCTCCACCCGGTTCCAGCTGGACAGGTAGTGCAGCCCGTTGAGGAAGACGATGGTGTAGGCGGCGGCGACCGCGAAGACCTCCGCCACCCGCTTGGACGTCTTCTTCACCCGGTCCCGCAGCTTCCCCGCCATCGCCGCGCGCACCAGGATGAGGCCCAGCGAGAAGCCCGCGGCGAGGATGAACGACGGCGCCACCAGCCCGTCCAGCCGCACCAGGATGTGGAAGGCGCGGGAGACGCGGAGCTGAGGCGTCATCAGCACCATCGCGTGGCACTGGATCATGAACAGCACCGCCAGGCCGCGGAGCCAGTCCACGGCCAGGATCCGCTGCTGGGCAGAGGTGGAGGAGCTCAGGCGCGAGCCTCCTTGCCGGAGCGCGGCGGGCCGCCCGCGGGCAGCTCGGCGGCGACGGCGGCGTGGACGGCGCGCTGGGCCTGGCGGAGCTCGTCGAAGATGCGCTCGGCGTCCATCACCGTGCGCATCGCCAGGCCGCAGGCGGGGGTGAGCAGCACGTGCGAGAGGGCGGCGGGGAACGACGCCCGGCCCAGGGTGGCGCTGAGGGACGCCTCGACGGAGTCCACCAGCTCCGGGATGGCGTAGGTGGCGTCCAGGTTGGTGGGGACGATGCCCAGCGAGAGCGTCGCCCCGGAGCCGAGGAAGCGCTTGAGCGCGCCGGCGTCCTCCAGCACCGCGTCCAGCGACAGGCGGACGTCGATGGAGAGGACGTCCAGCACCCCCAGGTCGAGGACGGCGGGCCAGTCGGTGTTGCTGCAGCAGTGCAGGCCCACCAGCGCGCCCTCGCGGCGGAGCGCCATGGCCAGCACCTTCAGCTCCTGGAGCGCGAGCAGGTGCCGCGCGTCGTTGCGGTCCAGCGCGTAGAGGCCGGGCTCGTCCAGGTAGAAGAGCGGGGTGGCGTTGGTGCGGCGGACGGCCTTCACCATCGCCAGGGACTTGGCGAGCAGCAGCCGGAAGATCTGCTGGTCCAGCGCCGGCACGTCCGCGGTGGGGCGGCCGTCGGAGGTCTTGGCCACCCAGCGGACGGTGCAGGGGCCGGCGATCTGCACCTTGGCCAGCGCCAGCTTCCGGTTCTCCACCTCCCACAGAAACGGGCGGAAGGCGCGGCAGGCCTGCGGGGTGGGCTCGAAGGAGGTGAGGGCGTCGGACTGGAGGGCGGCCTCGATGGAGAGGCCGAACGCCTCCCGGGACCGCTCCCACTCCGCGATGTCCACGGTGGTGATGCCGTCCGCGTCGAAGCGCAGGCCGGGGAGGCCGTCCAGGGCGGAGGCGATCATCAGCTCCCCTGGGGCGCCGGAGGGGAGCTGCGGCAGGTAGGGGATGTCCACCTGGAGCGCCATCTGCAGCGCCATCTCCAGCTGCGTGTGCGGCAAGCTGCCGATGCCCGTGGTGGCGCAGGGCGGCAAGAGTGAGAGGGCCTTCCGGACGTTGGGCGCGCTCATGGCGACGGAGCATAGCGCCCGCTGGCCCGTCACCGGCGGGTCAGTGGCGCGTCAACGTGGGGGCGAGAGCAGTCGACGTGGCGGGATCGCCGGGTTTTCATGGCACACCGGTTGCTCAACGTGCTCCAGCAACCCAACTCAGCCCAGGAGAAAACGACATGCCGAACCCTCCCATCACCCCCACCGCCGCTGGGACCTGGGCCCCCTCGGGGCCCATTACCGTCCAGGCGGGCTCCGTCATCCGGATCAACGGCAACCCGACCAGCAGCCAGACCGTCGACGTCGGCAGCGGCTCGGTCCCCACGCCGGTGCCAAACACCGGTACGCCGGCCTTCTCCGGCACTCCGCCGAGCATCAGCGTGGGGAAGAGCGTGATCCTCTCCTACACCATCAGCGCCAAGTGCACGCTGACCAACCTGGGCTCGAGCAGGACCGGCAACCAGATCGAAATCGATGTCTCTACCCCCGAACCCTAGGACGACTGACGGCGACGAGGGCGACGATCACCGCGGCTCCTCGGCCAGCCATCGCCCGAGCGCCTCCCGTCGATCGCTCCACGCCGGGACCAGGTTCGGGTTGGCGCTCAGCGCCGCGGTCAGCTCGTCCGCGGCGCGTTGCAGGATCTCCAGTCGCCTGCCGGCAGCGGCCCGGCCACCCTCCAGCGCCATCACCCACGCTCGGAGCGCTCGGGCCTCCGCCCACCCGGGCCGCGCCACGAGCATGCCGTCCACCAGCCGCCGGGCCTGCTCCAACGCCCGGGTCCCGTCGGCGGACGGCCGCTCTGCGTAAGCGAGGCAGAAGCTGACGTCGTCGACGCGGAGCTCGTCGACGTCGGGTTGCGCCTTCATGCCCTCCTCGTAGACGGCTTGCGCGGCCTCGAACGGTGCACCCCGGAGCGCGCCCATGCCCCCGGCGCCAGCGACCGCCAGCCAGGTCAGCTCGTCCGGTGGCCCCTTGGCGCGCGCCGCCTCCGCCGCGGCGCGCGCCGCCGCCAGGGATGGATCCGGGCTCCGCCCTCGCGCCAGGTCGAACCTCGCCAGTGAAAGCTGGGCGAGCGCCTGGAGCGCCAGGGGCATGGAGCCGTCCGGGACGAGCGCCGCCGCCCGGCGGCACGACTCCAGCGCGGCGGGCGCTCGAGACGTGGGGTCGGCTCCCAGCTTGACCCGGAGGCGGAGCTCCAGGACGGCCGTCTCCGCGAGGTTGAGCGCGGCGGACGGGTGCTTCGGCTCCTGTGCCTGCATCCGTTCGAACTCGCCCCGGGCGCGCTCCAGCGACGGGAACGGATCCCGGCCGGCATCCCACTCGGCGAGCGCGACGTCGAGATGGACGGTGCCGAGGCCGTTGCGCAGGGCCAGGAGATTCGGGTTCCGCTCCAGGCCCTGCCGGTACTGGTCGATCGCCTCGTTCAGCATGGGGAGGGGATCGCCGCCGCGCGCGCGGGCGCGCAGGGCGAGCGACTGGCTGATGCGGCCCAGGTAGTTGTAGGCCACGACGAACTGAGGGTTGAGGCGCCTGGCCTTCTCCACCGCCTCCCGCGCCCGGTTCAGATCGGCCTCCGGCTCCTTGGCGCGTGGGGATTGGGCCCGGGCGAAGTACGCCCTCCCCAGGTTGAGCCATCCCACCGGCCAGTGATCATCCAGCCGGGTGACGGTCAGGTATGCGTCGATCACCTGCTCCCGGTGAGTCGCGCCGTCCTCTTGCCGCGCGTCCTCTGCTTCCGCCAGCGAGTTGAACGCCAGGCCCCGCAGGAGGAAGTACTCCGCGTCCTGGTCGGCTGGGTTCCCTCCCTCCAGGAGCTCCGTGGCGCGGCGCAGGTCGGGGCGGGGGTCTTTCTTTCGCTCCTCGAGGACGCGGCCCCGCAGCCGGTGCACCTGGGAGAGCTCCATCCGGGCGCGGAACAGCGCGGGCCCGGCGTCCACGGCCTTCGTCGCCGCCTCCTGCGCGCGCGCCAGCGGCTCCTCCACCTCTCCGCCGTGGGTGAGGCGGAACTCCGCCAGCCGCCGGTGAAGCTGCGACCTCAGCAGCCACCCCTCCGCGTCGTCCGGATCCGCCGCCTGCGCGCTCTCCAGCGCCTGCACGCCGCGGTCGTAGTGGGGCTGGACGTCGCCGCCGCCGTACAGCTCGCTCATCAGCGCGAACAGTTCCAGCCGCGCCAGCGCCCGGTCCAAAGAGGGCAGTGACCGCGCCGCTCCAGCCGCGGACTCGTAGGCCCTCCGCCCCGCGGCGAAGTCGGAGCGCTGGCCCTGCTGGTCACCGCGCTCCCACCGCGCGAAGGAGCGGGCCCAGAAGATGTCGCCGCGGAGCTGCGCTGCCTCGTAGAACCAGGGGAGCGCCTCGCCGATGGCGTCGAGGCGGGCGAGCGCGTCGTCGTACCGCTGCTCGTAGAACGCCAGGAGCGCCTGGACGTACTCCGCCGAGGGGACGTCCGCGCCGGCGCTCTGGCGCAGGTACTCCAGCACCGGCGCCTGGTAGAGGCGCTGCACCTCCGCCCACCGCGCCTTGCGCCGATCCTGATCCTGGATCCGCTGCGCCTCGCCCAGCTTCTCCTGGTACTCGTGGCCCAGCGCCAGCGCCAGCGCGTACGCCACCCGCGGCTCGCGAAAACCGGCGTCCCACGCCGCACGCAACGCCTGGAGCGCCTTCCCGTGCTCGTCCAGCGCCAGGTACCCGCGCCCCAGCGCGTACTGCCCGGGCCCCACCGCGCGCGCGCCGCCCTTGCGGATCTCCTCCTCCAGCTCCGCCATGCTCGCCCGCAGCGCGGCGCGGTCCTTCCGGATGTCGTGCAGCGGCGCCAGGGCGGCGTAGCGGGCGCGGGCCTCGATGCTCTCCACCCGCTCGGTGAATCGCCGGGCCAGTTGCTCGCGCAGGGCCGCGTCGCGGCGGGTGACGGCGACCCAGCCGGCGGCCACCGAGACCACCAGCAGCGCCGCCGCGCCGGCCGCGAGGACCGCCCGGTACTTCCGCGCGCGCCGGCGGAGCCGGTACCACAGCCCGGCGCGCGCCTGGATGGGCTCCCCGGCGAGGAACCGATCCAGGTCCTCCGCCAGCGCCCGCGCCGAGTCGTATCGGGCGGAGCGGTCCTTCTCCAGGCACCGCAGCGCGATGGCGCCCAGGTCCTCCGGGACGTCCGGGTCCAGCGCCCGCGGTGGCCGCGGCTCCTCCACCTGGATGCGGGCGAGCACCTCCAGCGCGTTCTCGCCGGAGATCGGCGTCCGGCCGGTGAGCAGCTGGTACAGCGTCGCGCCCAGGCTGTAGACGTCCGCCCGCCGGTCCAGCCGGTTCACCTCGCCGCGCGCCTGCTCCGGCGACATGTAGTGCGGGGTGCCGAGCACGGAGCCCGTCGCGGTGTCGCTCTGGTTCCACGGTCGCGCCAGGCCGAAGTCCACCACGTACGGCCGCAGCGGCCCCTCCGCCTGCTCCACCATCACGTTGGCCGGCTTGAGGTCCCGGTGGATGAGGCCCACCCGGTGCGCTTCGTGGACCCCCAGCGCCACGTCGCGCATCACGATGGCCCTCTGCTCGGTGGTGAGGGTCGGCCCCACTTCATTGAGCGGCACGCCGTCCACGAACTGCATGGCGATGAAGGTAAGGCCCGAGACCTCGCCCACCTCGAACACCTTGCACACGCGTTCGTGGTTGACGCGCGCCTGGGCGCGGGCCTCCATCAGGATGCGCCGCGTGAGGTCCGGGTCGTCGCCGCGGACGAACTTGAGCGCCACCTCTCGCTGGAGACGCAGGTCGAAGGCGAGGAACACGCGCCCCATCCCGCCCTGCCCGAGGAAGCGGATCGGCCGGTAGCGGTCCCAGTTCGGTACCGGGAATGGAGGGACTCCGGGCTCTGGGCCACGCCCGCGTTCGTCCGGCGTGGGCGCGGCGGGGTCGGGGAGCGGATCGACCGCGGCCTCCACGGCGGGCGCCGGCCGCGGCGGGAGATACGTCGACGCTTCGAGCGCCTCCGCCCGCTTGCGCTCCGCTTCGTCGCCGTCGTGCATCGCCGCCTCTGGGGAACCCGCAGCTTGGCGCATCCCGGAGAGCCGCGGAAGGCACCGTCAACCAGTGGACCCTGTCAGGGGTAGATTTGCGGGTGGTCCTCATGGCCGAACCGCTCGCCAGCATCACCACGGTCAACGTCGGGAACCGCTCCGGCGGGGCGGACGCGCCGCGCATCCCGGCGCTCACCATTATCTCCCACACCGCCATGTCGCGAGCCGGCGAGCGGGTGGTGCTGTCACTGGGGGAAGAGATTGCGATCTCGCGGCTCTCGCCGGAGCTCAAACGCCCCGGAGTCGCGACCGCGCGGCCGCTCGAGGACCCCAGCATCAGCCGCAAGCCGTTCACGCTTGCGCCCGGGCGGGCCGGTGGCGTGGTGATCCGCACCGGCGAAGGCGGCACCTCCGTGGTCGTCTCCGGCCAGCAGGTCCGCGGCGAGCGCGAGCTGGGGCCGGAAGTGCTGGCCGCCGGCGTGCCGCTGGTGCTGTCCGAACGCGTGGTGTTGTTGCTGCACCTGGTGGAGCCAGACGGCGGCGCGGAGGACTCGCTGGGGATGGTAGGAGAGAGCGCGGGGATCCGGCAGGTCCGCCAGCAGCTCCGGAACGTGGTCGACCTCGACGTCCCGGTGCTGGTGCGGGGCGAGACCGGCACCGGCAAGGAGAAGGTGGCGCAGGCGCTGCACGAACGCGGGCCGAGGGCGAAGGGGCCCTTCGTCAGCGTCAACCTGGGCGCGCTCTCCAGGGAGCTGGCCGCGGCGGAGCTCTTCGGCGCCAGGCGCGGGGCGTTCACCGGCGCGGACCGGGACCGCGAGGGCTATTTCCGCGCGGCCCAGGGCGGCACGCTGTTCCTCGACGAGGTGGGCGAGGCGCCGCCCGAGGTGCAGGTGATGCTGCTGCGCGTGCTGGAGACCGGCGAGCTACAGCCGGTAGGGAGCCCGGCGCCGATCAAGGTGGACGTCCGGCTGGTCACCGCCACCGACGCGGACCTGGAGGCGAAGATCCAGACCGGCCAGTTCCGCGCGCCGCTGCTCCACCGGCTGGCCGGCTACGAGATCCAGCTCCCGCCCCTGCGCGAGCGCCGTGAGGACATCGGCCTGCTCTTCACCCACTTCGCGCGCGAGGAGCTGGAGGCGCTGGGCGAGGCATGGCGACTGTCGCCGGATGACCCCAAGGCGGAGCCGTGGCTGCCGGCGGAGCTGGCGCTGGCGCTGCTGGGCTTCTCCTGGCCGGGCAACATCCGGCAGCTCCGGAACGTGACCCGGCAGCTGATCATCGGCAACCGCGGGCGCCCGTCGCTGCGGGCGGACGGCCGGCTCGCCCGGGAGCTGGGGCTGATCGCCACCACCGCTGCGCCGGGGCAGACGCCGGCGCAGCGCCCCGTTCCCACCACGCCCATCGCGCCCCTCCCGACCCCGACCCCGCGCCGGAAGCCCGCGGACGTCTCGAAGGAGGAGCTGGTGGCGGCGATGCGCGCCTGCGAGTGGGATCTCCAGGGCGCCGCGGATCGGCTGGGCCTCCCGCGTTCGTCCGTCTACCTCCTGATCGAGAAGTTCCCGGACCTGCGCACCGCCGGCGATCTCACCCCCGAGGAGATCGCCCGCTGCCACCAGGAATGCGGCGGGAGCCTGGACGAGATGGTGAAGCGGCTGGAGGTCTCGCGGCGCGCGCTCAGGCGGAGGCTCAAGGAGCTGGGCCTGGACGTCAGCGAGCCTTGATCAGGACACCGAGTAGTAGAACGCCGCCGGGTGGTGGAACACGAGGGCGGAGACGGACGCCTCCGGCTCCATCATGCAGCCGTCGGTGAGCCGCACGCCGATCTCCTCCGGCCGCAGCGCCTGGAAGAGCAGTTGCTGGTCCTCCAGCCTCGGGCACGCGGGGTACCCGAACGAGAAGCGCTTGCCCTGGTACTCGGCGCGGAAGCGCTCCAGCATGGTCAGCTCCGGCGGGTCCGCGAACCCCCACATCCGCCGCAGCTGCGCGTGGAGGAGCTCCGCGTACGCCTCCGCCGTCTCCAGCGCCAGCGCCTGCACCGCGTGCATCTTCAGGTAGTCGCCTTTGGCCTTGAACGCCTCCGCCAGCTCCCGCACGCCCTCGCCCGCGGTGGTGACGAACAGCGCCAGGGTGTCCGCCGGCTTCCCCGCCATCAGCGGCTGCACGAAGTCCGAGAGGCACACGCCGTCCTCGCGCTCCTGGCGCGGCAGGTCGAACGTCACCACCTCCGCCTTCCCGTCCGGTTGGAAGAGCCGGATGGCGTTCCCCTCGGAAGCGGCGCGGAAGAACTGGAACACGCTGCGCGGGCGCATCGCGCCATCACGCAAGGTGGCCTTCAGCTCGTCCAGCACCGCCTTGAGCTCCAGCGCCTTCTTCCCCTCCTCGGTGGAGGCCAGCTGCGACTCCTGCGGCGTCCCCAGCGCCCGCGCCGCCGACCCGCGCGCCCCCAGGTGCCGGCCGTAGAGCATCACCGGGTTGACGAACTTCCAGATCTGCTCCAGCGGCGTGTTGGTGACGACGTGCCGCTCCAGGTCCGGCGGCTGGGGCAGCACCTCCACCAGCGGGATGTGCGCGGCGCGCGCGGTGCGCACCGGGGCCTTCACCGGCGCCGGCCGGGCGGCGCGCTCCTCCTGGAGCTTCGTCCGCCGGTCCTTCAGCTCCCCGCGCAGCGCCTCCAGCTGCGGCGGGTCCACGATGCGCTTGGCCAGCTCCAGCCCGCTCATCGCGTCCTGCGCGTACGCCACCGTCCCCGAGTAGGCGGGGGCGATCTTCGAGTCCACGAAGTTGCGCGACAGCGCCGCGCCGCCCACCAGGATGGGCGTCTCCACTCCGGCGCGGGAAAGGTCCTCCGCGGTGGCCACCATCTGCTGCGCGCTCTTCACCAGCAGCCCGGAGAGCCCCAGGATGTCCGGCCGGTGCTCGCGCACCGCCTCCACCAGCTTGTCCGGCGGGACCTTGATGCCGAGGTTGACCACCTGGAACCCGTTGTTGGCGAGGATGATCTCCACCAGGTTCTTGCCGATGTCGTGGACGTCCCCCTTCACCGTGGCCAGCACCACCTTCCCGCGCGTCGCGGTCTGGTGCTTGTCCATCTTCGGCTCCAGGTGGCTCACCGCCGCCTTCATCGCCTCCGCGCTCTGGAGCACCTCGGCGACGATCAGCTCGTTGGCGCCGAACAGCCGGCCCACCTCGTCCATCCCCTTCATCAGCGGGCCGTTGATGATCTCCAGCGGCCCCTGCTTCTGCAGCGCCAGCTCCAGGTCCTCGATCAGCCCGTCCCGCGAGCCTTCGATGATGTAGCGCTGCAGCCGCTCCTCCAGCGGCAGGGTGGACTTCACCGCCTTCTGCGGCTTGCGCTCGCGGAAGTGGGCGGCGAACGGGGTGATGGGGTCCGGGCCTCTGTTGTAGAGGAGGTCCTCGGACAGCGTCCGCTCCTCCAGCGGCAGCGACGGGTAGCGCTCCAGCTTCTCGGAGTTCACCAGCGCCATGTCCAGGCCGGCCTGGACGCAGTGGTAGAGGAACACCGAGTTGAGCACCTCGCGCCCGGCGGTCGGCAGCCCGAAGGACACGTTGGAGATGCCCAGCACCGTCTTGCACTCCGGCAGCGCCTGCTTGATCAGCCGCACGCCCTCGATGGTCTCCACCGCGCTGCCCGTGTACTGCCGGTCGCCGGAGGCGCAGGGGAACACCAGCGGGTCGAAGTAGAGGTCCTCCCCCCGCATCCCGTACTTCCCGGTGAGGAGCTCGTACGAGCGGCGAGCCACCTCCAGCTTGCGCTCCCGCTTCACCGCCATCCCGGTCTCGTCGATGCAGCCGACGACCAGCGCCGCCCCGTAGCGGCGCGCCAGCGGGACGACGTGCTGGAACCGCTCCTCCCCGTCCTCCAGGTTGACGGAGTTGATGATCGCCTTGCCCTGGCTGTAGGTGAGCGCGACGCCGATCACCTCGTGGTCGGTGGAGTCGATCATCAGCGGCACGCGCACCTTCTTGATGACGACCTCCAGGAACCGCCGCATGTCCGTCAGCTCTTCGCGGTCCGGGTTGGCCAGGCAGACGTCGATGACCTGCGCGCCCCGCTTCACCTGCGCGCGGGCGATCTCCGCCGCGTCCTCGTGCTTCTCGGCGACGATCAGCTCCTTGAACTTCTTGGAGCCGATGACGTTGGTGCGCTCGCCCACGATGCACGGGCGGTTCTCCGGGAGCACCTCCAGGTAGTCGACCCCCGACAGCGTGGACTTCCGCGGCGGCGAGGCGCGCCGGGGCGCGACCCCCTTCACCGCCTCCGCCAGCGCCGTGACGTGGGCGGCCGTGGTGCCGCAGCAGCCGCCCACCACGTTCACCCAGCCCTGCTCGGCGAAGCGGCGCACCGTGCCCGCCAGCATGGCCGGCGTCTCCAGGTACACGCCGTTCTCGTCCGGCAGCCCGGCGTTGGGCACGCAGCTCACCGGGAACGGGCTCATCGCCGCCAGCGACCGGAGGTGGTCCGTCATGAACTCCGGGCCGGTGGCGCAGTTGAGCCCCAGGTACAGCAGGTCCACGTGCTCCACCGAAGCGCAGAGCGCCTCCACCGACTGCCCGGCGAGCATGGTGCCCATGGCCTCGATGGTGCCGGAGACCGCCACCGGCACCCGCTCCGCGCCGGAGGCGAACGCGCGCTCGATGCCCACCAGCGCCGCCTTGACGTTGCGGGTGTCCTGGCAGGTCTCGACCAGCAGGTAGTCCACCCCGCCCTCGATCAGCCCCAGCGCCTGGACCTCGTAGTGCTTCACCAGGTCGTCGAAGGTGACGCCGCCGGTGACGCTGATCGCCTTGGTGGTGGGGCCCATGGAGCCGGCGACCCAGCGGGTGCGCCCGGCGTGGGTGAACTGGTCCGCCGCCCGGCGGGCGATCTGCGCCGCGCGCGCGTTGATCTCCCGCGCCTTGGCCTCCAGCCCGTACTCCGCCAGCACCAGCGGGGTGCCGCCGAAGGTGTTGGTCTCGGTGACGTCGGCGCCCGCGCGGAAGTACTCGGCGTGCATCCGTTCGATCAGGTCGGGGCGGGTGAGGTTGAGGTGCTCGTTGCAGCCCTCCAGGTCCACCCCGCCGAAGTCGGCGGCCTTCAGGTGCTGCCCCTGGAGGTAGGTCCCGGTGGCGCCGTCCAGCACCAGGATCCGCTCCTCCAGCAGCGCCCTCAGCGCGTCCACCCGCTCTGCCCGGCTCATCGCTTCACCCCGGTCAACAGGAACACCCGGAAGGTCCCCTCCCGAGCGGGCGCCGCGTCGCGCCCGTGGATCTCGCACGTCACGTCCGAGAAGCCGGCCTCGCGCAGCTCGGCCTCCAGCGAGTACGGCGGGAAGCCGAGGTGCTTGTGGCCCAGCCTTTCGCGCACCCACGCCTCCTGGTGCGGCATCAGCTCCAGCAGCACCACCTTGCCCTTCGGCTTGAGGAGGCGCGCCGCCTCGCGCAGCACGGCCGCGGGCTGCTCGGTGTGGTGGAGGCTCTGGGAGATGACGACCAGGTCCAGCTTCCCGGAAGGGAGCGAGAGCTGGTGGAGGTCCTCCTGGAGGAAGTCGATGTTCTCCAGCCCCTCGCGCCGGGCCCGCTCCTTCGCCTTCTTCAGCGCCTGGCGGCTCTGGTCGATGGCCACCACCCGCTTCGCCCACCGCGCCAGCGACGCCGAGAGCACGCCGGTGCCGCAGCCGAAGTCGGCCACCTCCAGCGGCGGCAGCAGCGAGGCCAGCGCGCCCGCCCACAGGAACCAGGACTGGCCCGGCTCCAGCAGCCGCTCGTTGAGGGCCTGGCGGTCCTCGCGCTGGCGGAGCAGGTCGCGCAGCCGCGCCTCGTCCCCGTGGACGCCGTTGGCCTTGCGGAGGAGGTCGATCAGCGGCCAGCGGTCGTCCTTCCCGTCCACCGCCAGCGAGTAGAAGGTGAAGCCGTTCTGGCGCTCCTCGCGGATCAGCTCCAGCCGGCGGAGCTTGGAGAGGTGGTGCGAGACCGCGGACTGCGAGACCCCCACCAGCGACACCAGCTCCGACACGTTCAACGGGGCATGGGAGACCAGCCGCAGGATGCGCAGGCGGGTGGGGTCCCCCAGCGCGCGGAACGAGTCGGACAGCGCTTCCATATCGACACATGCTCATATGTCGATTTACGCGGGGCGACAAGCCGCTCGATTGATACATTGCGGTTGTAAAATTTGGTCCTGACTGGACTCCGGCGAGAGATCTGCGGTACCCCGGCATTCCCCCTTCTTGCCGGAGTTCCCATGCTTGCCGATCAGCTGCGAACGAGGATCGCCGTCCTCTCTCTCGCCGCCGCCGTCGCCGCCGTGCTGGCGTGCGGTGGGTCGGGCCCCGCATCGCCGTCAGACGAGCTGGCGTCCCAGTCCGCCGCGGTGACGGGCGGACCGGACCTGGTCATCCAGTCCGTCCTCGGCCCGCCTTCGTCCACCTCGGGGGCCGGCCCGTTCACGGTCACCGTGACGATGTGCAACAACGGCGACCAGACGGCGTACGCGCCCGCGGGCATCTACCTCACGCCGGAGACGGCGGACGGCGGCACGGATGGCGGCGCGGGCGCGGTGCAGATCGGCCAGACGCCGTACCAGCAGGTGATGCCGGGCACCTGCGTCATCACCAGCGCGAATTGCTTCGCCGCCGTCCCCAACGGCATCTACGTCCTCAGCGCGCGCGCGGACCCGACCAACGCCGTGCCCGAGGTGGTCGAGAGCAACAACACCAAGAACGGGAACCGGATGGGGGTGGGGAACGCGCCGGACTTCACCACCGCGCAGGTGAGCGGGCCGCCCAGCGCGCTCGGCGGCTCCCCCGTCGCGGTGAGCACGCTGCTGTGCAACCAGGGGACGCAGCCGGGCACGGCGCCGGTGGACATCTACCTCTCGCTGGACACCAACATCACCACCTCGGACACGCTGGTGGGGTCGCTGCCCGGAGGCCAGCCGCTCCAGCCCGGCACCTGCGCCCCGCTCTCGGGCACGGTCTGGGCGAACGCGCCCAACGGCGCCTACTACCTCGGCGCGTACGCGGACCGGCCCAACTTCACCGTCGAGCTGATCGAGAACAACAACACGTCCGCGTCGAGCGCCCGCATCGGCGTCGGCAACGCGGCCGACCTGGTGGTGACCTCGGTGAGCGCCTCCCCGAGCGTCCACTCCAGCTTCGGGATGACCGTGACGGCGGTGGTCTGCAACCAGGGCACGCAGGGCGCCGGCGCCCCGGTGGACATCTACTTCTCCACGGACCAGAACATCACCACCTCGGACTACTGGCTGGGGACGCTGCAGTTGCCCCCGGCGGCGCTGAACGCGGGCACCTGCGCCCCGGTGACCGGGCTGGTCACCGCCAACGCGCCCAACGGCGCGTATTACGTGGGCGCGATCGTGGACCGCGGCAACGCCATCGTGGAGCTGATCGAGAACAACAACGCCACCGCGGGGAACCAGGTGAGCGTGGGCGACGGGCCGGACCTGGTGATCTCCAGCATCACGACCTCGGCCTCCAGCGCCACTCCGGGCGGCCAGCTCCCGGTCTCGGTCACCGTCTGCAACCAGGGGAACGTGCCGGGCTCCGCGCCGGTGGACGTCTTCCTCTCCCAGGACGCGACCATCACCGCCGCGGACCTCTTCGCCGGCACGCTGTACCCGCCGCCGCCGGGCCCGCTGAACCCCGGCGCGTGCGCCACCATCAACGGCCTGGTCAACGCGGCCGTCCCCAACGGGCTGGTGTACCTGGGGGCCATCGTGGACCGGACCAACTCGCTCCCCGAGCTGAACGAGACCAACAACACCGCGCTCGGGAGCCGGGTCGCCGTGGGCAGCGGGCCTGACCTGGTGATCTCCAGCGTGGTCGCCTCGCCGAGCGCCGTCTCCGGGGGCCAGGTCGCGGTGGCGGTGACGGTCTGCAACCAGGGGCTGCAGTCGGCCGGCGCCCCGGTGGACCTGTACTTCTCCCTCGACGGCACCATCACCCCGCAGGACATCTGGAAGGGGTCGCTGCCGCCGGGCCCGCCGCTGCAGGCGGGCGGATGCGCCGTGCTGACCGGGAACGTCGCCGCGCCCTCGCCGGACGGCGTCTACGTGGCGGGCGCCATCGTCGACGTCGCCAACGTGCTGCCGGAGCTGGCGGAGGACAACAACGCGGCCGCCGGGAACAAGGTGGCCGTGGGCAACAAGCCGGACCTCGTCGTCACCCAGGTGAGCGGGCCGCCCAGCGCGAAGGGGGGCGGGTATCCGACCGGGCCGGTCGCCGTCACGGTGTGCAACCAGGGCACGCAGACCGGCTCCGCGCCCGTGGATCTCTTCCTCTCGTTCGACGCGACCATCACCACCAGCGACTGGCTCGTCGGCTCCGTGCCGCCCGGGCCGGCGCTGCCGCCGGGCGGGTGCGCGGTGCTCTCCGCGCAGGCGAACGTCTCGGTGCCTCAGGGCGTCTACTATTGGGGCGCCATCGCGGACAGCGGCAACGCCGTGCAGGAGCTGCGGGAGGACAACAACGCGGCCGCCGGCGGCCGGGTGGGCGTGGGGAACAAGCCGGACCTGGTGGTGGTCAGCGTGACCGCGCCGCCCAGCGCCACGGCGTTCTCGAACGCGACCGTCAGCGTCCGGGTCTGCAACCAGGGCACGCAGAGCGGGGCGGCGCCGGTGGACGTCTACTTCTCCAGCGACTCGACCATCACCGCGCAGGACATGTGGAGCACCACGCTGCCGGGCCCGCAGCAGTGGCTCGACCCGGGCACCTGCGGCACCGTCACCGGGAACGTCCCGGTGGTGGTGCCCGACGGCGTCTGGGTGGTGGGCGCCATCGTGGACCGCGACAACGGCGTC
>Ga0134122_10000185_pt1 | contig 37971 bp, 29 predicted proteins | sample KB302_FD_96461 | JGI IMG/M metagenome (GOLD analysis project Ga0134122, IMG submission 96461) | Terrestrial soil microbial communities without Nitrogen fertilizer from Kellogg Biological Station, Michigan, USA - KB3-0-2 | ecosystem: Environmental > Terrestrial > Soil > Unclassified ... | reverse complement strand
CGGCGGCGCGGATCGTCGCCTCGTCCACCTGGGCGGGCAGGTAGGTGGAGAGGATCTCCTTCTCGCGCAGCTCCTTGGCCGCCAACTCCGGACGGTCGCCCTTGGTGAACTGCTCCGCCGCTTCGTCGCGCTGCTTGATCGCGCGGCGGACCAGGACGACGAATACCGCCTCGTCCACCTCGCCGCTCTTGATCGCTTCGTTGTTCAGCTCGGTGAGCAGCATGCGGAGCGTCGAGAGACGCTCCTTCTCGCCCGCCTTCATCGCGGCGCGCAAGTCGATTTCCAGCCGGTGTTGCGGAGTCTCGGTAGCCATGCCGGGATTATCCCGGATTTCCGTCCCCGGTGCCCGATCGCCAAACGGTCGGCCGCGCGTAAGGGGCGCTGCTTTGCTGCGCGCTCAAGCCGGAACGTAGGTCAACCGGATCACGTCCTCGGCGATCCGATCATGAGCCACAAGGCGGAGTGGCGGCCGGGCTCCGGCGAAATATGGCTTGCCATGGCCCAGCACGACGGGGTGCAGGTAGATTCGATACTCATCGATCAGGCCAAGTTCGGTGAGGCTTTGCGCCAAGTCCGGGCCGGCGACTTCGATCTCGCCAAGGCGCTCGGCCTTCAGCTCGCGGATCGCGCCCTGAAGGTCAGCCTCAATCAGCGTGGCGTTGGGGCCGACCGACTTCAACGTGCCCGAGACGACCCATTTCGGCTGGTTCCGCCACGCCGTCGCGAAGGCGCGTTCGTCCGCATTCCATTCCGGTTGATCGTCGTCCCAGTAACGCATGACTTCATACATTTGGCGACCGTACACGCTGCCCGTCTGCCTCTGAGCCTCCTCGACGAAGTGGCGGAAGAGCGTGGGGCTTGGCCCAAACGCCGTATGGTCGACGTAGCCGTCCAGGGACTGGTTCATTCCGAACACCAGCTTCGCCATGCCCACGTCCTTTCCTTACTCTGCCGGTATCCCGTCGCGCGATGTCGTCGGCGTCGATTTTCGCGGCAGCCGGCCCGCGATCAGCTCCAGCGTCGTTTCGACCACCTTCTCGATCGGGCCGGCGTCGGCTTTGCCTTGACCGGCGATGCCGAAGGCGGTGCCGTGATCGACGGAGGTGCGCAGGAACGGCAGGCCGAGCGTCCAGTTGGTGGCGAGACCGAAGCAGGCGGTCTTGACCGCGATCAGCCCCTGATCGTGGTAGAGCGCGAGCACCCAGTCGAACTCCCCTTGCCGGGCGCGGGCGAACAGCGAATCGGCGCTCTCCGGGCCGTGGACGTCGAGGCCCTGATTCCGCGCCTGGGCGACGGTGGGTGCAAGCAGCGATTCGTCCTCGGCGCCGAGCAGGCCCCCTTCGCCCGCGTGGGGATTCAATCCCGCGAGAGCGATTTTGCCCCCGGCATGGCGATCGAGACACTGGAGCGCCAAGAGGATCGCCTCGGGCGTCACCGCGTCGAGCGCGTCGCGCAGCGGCATGTGGACCGTAAGCAGGGCCACCTGGAGATCGGGCGCCAAAAAGGCCATCAGGTAGTCGCGGCCGTAGCGTTCGAGCCCGCAGACCTCGGCCAGATAGTCGGTATGGCCGACGAAATCGGCGCGGTGGTATTTGGCGATCGAGCTTTTGGCGATCGGCGCGGTGACCAGCGCATCGGCGACTCCGGTGCGGGCAAGCTCGATCCCGCAATCGAGCGCCGCCATCGCCCCCGCGGCGTCGTGGGCCCCTGAATGGCCGAAGGCCACCGGCCGGTTCGGGTCGCCGATTGGATCGAGCACGGCGATCGGACCGTTCGGATCGGCAAACGCCGCGAGATCCTCCCGCTTGGATAGGGAAGCGAGATAGGTGAGCCGCTCCCACGGGGCGTCGGGCAGCACCGGCCGTAGCGCTTCGAGCGCGGCGCGCTCCGCCACCAGCAGCGGCTGCCAGGCTTGCGAGCCCGCGCCCGAGAGGAGCTTCAGGAGAATCTCGGGGCCGATGCCCGCGGGATCGCCTTGGGTAAGGGCGAGGATGGGCCGTTCGGGCGCGCTCACTCCGCGGGAACCCGGGAGACCGCGGCCCGCTTGCGGGTCCGCTGCGCCTCGCGCAGCTCCTCTTCCTTGAACAGGTAGCGGATGTGGTGCTTCTGGATCAGCAGGTTCGGCCCTTGGTGGCGGTTCAGCTTGATCGCCCCCTTGTCGTACCACTCGATCCAGCCGCGCAGCTCCTCGTCGTTGTCGAGGATGACCACGATCGGAGTCTTCGCCGCCATCTGCTTCAAGTAATAGAACTCCTCGGCGTTGGTCTGCTCCGGGGGGCTCTGCTTGCGGCGCAGACTGCGCGCCGGGGTGTCTTTCTTGATCTCGTTCATGTCGGGACGAATCAGTTTTCGAATGGCCATAGTGGAATTGGAGGCTCGCGGCAGAAGGTGATCAGGCTCCGGTGTCGTCGTAATTCGGCACCGTAGGGGAGCGGCGTTCCGGGTTTTGGGTCTTGTACTGGTCGTCCTCGTAGGCCAGGCAGCAGAGCAGGCGCCCGCACTGGCCGGAGATCTTCGACGGGTTGAGCGAGAGGTTTTGCCGCTTCGCCATCTGGATCGAGATCGGGCGGAAGTCCTTGAGCCATGTCGAGCAGCACAGCGTCCGGCCGCAGACGCCGATGCCGCCGAGCAGGGCGGCCTCGTCGCGCGCGCCGACCTGGATCATTTTCACCTTGACCGAGAAGCGCGCCGACAGATCTCGCACCAATTGGCGAAAATCGATCCGCCCCTCGGAGGTGAAATAAAACGTCGCCTTCTTGCCCGAGAGCGCGAAATCGACGCGCGAGATCTTGAGATCGAGCTTGAGTGCCCGAGAGCGCTCTTGCGCAAAGTGCTTGCCTTCGATCTGGCTTGCCGCCTGCCGGTCGAAGGCGGCGAAGTCTTCCTCGTCGGCCGGGCGCAGAATCGGCCGTGCGGAGGATTTCTGGCACGGCTTGAACACCGGCATCGGCGACTGTTCGACGTGGCCGAACGCGGGGCCGGATTCGAGATCGACGATCACCCGCTCGCCGCGGGCGAAAATCCGGCCGCCGGTGCCGCAAAGGGTGAGGTTCGTTTCATCGCGAAAGCGGACGCCGACGAAGGTGTCTTCGACCGCGGTGGACATGCCTTTGAATGAGCAACCGCTACAACCGCTCATGATGGGTCCGCCTTCGGAACTCTCGCGCTCGGCATCATCGCCCGGCGAGCACTGCAGGATGGATACCAGGCGCCGGCCCGGTTTCGGTTTTCGCGGGTCGGCGGCTCCAGGGTACCGCGAAGCCGGGGAAGGACGGTAGGTGGGTGCGGGAGCGCACCTGCCAAATTGACCTCTTGAGGAGCGTTTCCGGCCTTTGAGCAGTCAGCGCTAAGAAACTATCACGAGCCCTCGAACCGCGCTCCGGCGAGCACCCGGCGGCCGATGTCGCGGCGGAACACTTTGTTCGGCCAATCGATTTCCGGCACCGCGGCATATGCCCGGTCGAGAGCGGCGGAAAGATCTCGCCCCAGGGCGCAGACGTTGAGCACTCGGCCTCCCGCGCTCACCAGGACGGGCTCTGACTCGGGCGTGGCTTCCCGGGTGGCGGTCCCGGCGTGGAAGATCCGTACCCCGGGGAGCGCCGCCGCCCGGTCGAGGTCGCGGATCGGCTCGCCGGTCGCCGGCCGGTCCGGGTAGCCGGGGCTCGCAAGGACGATCGCCGTGGCCGCCTCAGGGCGGAACGTCAGACGCTCCCGGTCGAATCGGCCCGCGGCCCCCGCGGCGAGCAACGGCAGCAGGTCGTCTTCGAGGCGCATCATCAACACCTGCGCCTCCGGATCGCCGAAGCGGGCGTTGAATTCGAGTACCTGCGGTCCTTCGGGCGTGATCATCAAGCCGGCGTAGACGACGCCCACGAATCGGCGCCCTTCGGCGGCCATTCCCGCCACCGTGGGTTGGAGCACCCGCTCGACCACGTCTGCCGCCTGCTCGGCCGAGAGCGCACCCGACGGGCTGTGGCAGCCCATGCCGCCCGTGTTCGGGCCGGAATCGCCATCGCCGATCCGTTTGTAGTCCTTGGCGGTCGCCAGAGGCAGCACCCGCTCGCCGTCCGACAGTCCCATGAACGAGACTTCTTCGCCCGGGAGGTACTCCTCGATCACCACCCGGTCGCCCGCCTCGCCGAACCGGCGCTCGGCGAAGATCGCCGCGAGCGCCTGCTCGAATTCCTCTCCGTTTTCCGGAAGGAACACCCCTTTGCCCGCGGCGAGCCCGTCGGCTTTGACCACCACCGGGAATCCGAACGTCGCCTGGGCCGCCCGCGCCTCTTCCGCCGTGTGGGCGAGCGCGAAACGGGCGGTCGGAATGCCGTGGCGAGCCATGAACAATTTGGCGAACACCTTCGAGCCTTCCAGCTCGGCGGCGAGCTGGCTCGGGCCGAACACCGCGAGACCGCGCGCGGCCAGCTCGTCGACGAGGCCGAGGGCGAGCGGCACTTCGGGGCCGACCACGGTGAGGTCGATCTTTTGCTCGGCGGCGAAATCGGCGAGCCGCGAGATCTGCTCGACCGCGATCGGCACCCTTTCCGCGATCTCGGCGATGCCGGGATTTCCCGGCGCGCAGTAGAGCCGGGAAAGAAGCGGGCTCTGTACGAGTTTCCAGCAGAGCGCATGCTCGCGCCCGCCGCCTCCGACCACCAGAACCTTCATCCCTCCGCCCCTTTCGCATTGCGCGCCTGCAGCGCGGTCACCGCCATAGCATCCACGATGTCCTCGACCGAACAGCCGCGCGACAGGTCGTTGACCGGCCGGGCAAGCCCCTGGAGAAGCGGTCCGACCGCGCGGGCTCCCGCCAGCCGCTCGGTCAGCTTGTAGGCGATGTTGCCGGCGTCGAGATCGGGGAAAATCAGCACGTTCGCCCGGCCGGCGACGCCGCTGCCCGGCGCTTTCTTCTGGGCGACCTCTGGGACCAGCGCGGCGTCCGCCTGCAGCTCCCCATCGACCGCGAACGCGACGCCTCGAACGCGGAGGATGTCGAGCGCCCGGCGCACCTTCTCGACCCGCGGGTGGCTCGCGCTGCCGTGGGTCGAAAACGACAGCAGGGCGACCCGCGGCTCCGCGCCGATCAAGACGCGGCAGCTTTCGGCCGCGGCCTCCGCGATGTCGGCCAGCTGATCGGGATCGGGATCGGGGACCACGCCGCAGTCGCTGTAGATCAGAGACCGGCCGTCGGCCAAGGCCATCAGGAAGCAGGAAGAGACGGTCGAAAGACCCGGGCGCGGGCCGATCGTCCGCAGCGCCGCGCGCAGCGTATCGGCCGTAGTGGCTCGGGCGCCCATCACCGCGCCGTCCGCCCGGCCGGACAGGACCAGAAGGTTGGCGTAGTAGAGGGGATCGCGGACCCTTTTTGCGGCCTCGGGCGCCACCGCGGCGGTCAGACCCCGGGCGGCGAGACGCTCGGCGAGCAGCTTCTCAAGGCTCGGCAGGTCGGGATCGGTCCCGGGATCGATCCGATTGAGGGCGATCGCCGAGGGCGGGAGGATCGTCCCCGGCGGCACGATTACCAGGGGAAAGCAAATACCCAACTCTTTGGCCCGCACCGCCGCCGCGATCACGCGGGAATCATCCCCCTCGGGCAGGACGATGCGTGACGGGGCGGTCGCCGCGCGGGCGCGGATATCGGCTAGAGGGTCAGTCATGGGGCGGGCGGGTATTCCCGGACTGGATCTTCCGCATCTCAGACACCACGCTGGTATCGAGGAGGAACATCACGAGAGATCTGCGGGTCGGGCGCGATCCTCGAATCGCGGAATCTCCAGCTCAACCTCTTCGGAACCGGGCATAGCCAGCAGATCGGCGATCTTTTGGCTTCCTCCGATAATCCGATGGTAGTCCTCAATGCAGAGCCGGACCGTCGTTCGCGACCTTCTTGGCATCGCTGGCGTATTGGTTGAACTCACGGGCCTTGGGCAACTCTAGGGACGTTACTACAAACTCCTCCAGTTGGGCCGTAGTTCTACGAAGAGAAGTGGCCTTTCGAAGGCCAAGCACCGAGGTTTCGAGGAAAGGGATCGAACTTTTCCGAAATTAGATCGAACTGGAGCGGTTGAAAAGTGAACTCGAACCGTTGGGGAGAGAACTTTTTTGAAAAAAGTTCGAACTCGAATCGTTCGAGAACGATCTCGAGGAGTTTGAAAGTGAACTTGAGCGCCTGAAAAGCGATCTCGGACGGTTTGGGAACGAACTCGAGGAGCTGAAAACTGAACTTCAGGAGCTCGCGAGCGAACTTTTTGAGGCGGCGCGGGGCGCCTACTTTCCCGCGCGGAACACCAGAGAAGCCCAGAAGCTCTCCCAGTCGGCCTCCGGGGCGTCTTTCGGCGCCTCGATCATGTGGACGGCTTTGATCAGCCAGATCTCGCCTCCGGCGGGGCCGGCGGGGAGCTTGAAGCGGACGCGGCCTTGGGCGTCGGTGCGGGCCTTCTGCGCTCCGGCCTCGGGCTGCGAATGGGGGAGGGCGAAGACCAGCGCACCGGCGAGCGGTTTGCCTTGATAGAGCAGGCGGACCGGCAGCTCGCCTCCCGGCTCGATCTCGAATGGGTTCTTTTCGGCGATCAGCTCCAGCTCCATGTCGACGGGCTTGTCGAAGCCGGTGCCTGCCGTGCCGCCGACCGAAAGCAACGCCTTGACGCAGCGCGAGTAGACCTCGCGGCTGGGCTTGGCGCTCAAGCCCCGCTTCTTGCCGAGGTCGATGATCCGCTCCAACCCTTCGAGCCGCAGGTAGTCCTCGAACTTCTTCGGTTCGAGGGAGACCGAGGCGCGGTTGGTGTCGTAGACGATCTGGTAGATCCCGGCCGGGCCGACGGTCGCGTAGCCGGCCGGCTCGCCGCCGCGAATGCCCGGGACGGGCTTTTCGCCGTTCGGGCCGAGGATCGCGAAGCGTTCGATCCGCGCCGGGTCGCGCGGCACCGGATCGCCCACGAAGTTCTCGCCCACCCGCAAGCGAACGCCCAATTGCGCGCCGGGGGCGGGCGCCAGAGCGGTCGGCTCGATCCAGAAGTCGTGGCTGAGAGCGGGGGCGGCCGCGAGAAGCAGGGCGAGGGCGATCGGTTGGAAGGCTCGGGAGAGCCGATCCGGTCGGATCGGTCGGGTGCGTCTGATCGGTTGAGGCATGCGGTTCCTTCGCAGAGGTTGCCCAACGCAACGGGGCGGGCGATCCGCTCGCCCGCCCCGGAGTCTATCGACAGGTTGCGTGCTACTGGAGGCCGGCGGCTTCGTGCGGCGAGCCGGGGGTCGGGGTGGTCAGGTACGGGAACGTCGCGTCGAACTGGCTCGCGTCCTGGAGCGTGCCGTCGGTGAACGGCAGGGTGCCGGACGGTGCGTCGGCGGGGCTGCAGAACACGCCGGGGAACGCGTGGCAGAGGACGCCCATCGCGACGCGCAGCTCGGCATCGACGACGTCGTCGCCCGGCCGGCGGCCGTTCGGGAATCCGGCGTTGTCACCGCCGAGGACGCCCAGGTTGTTCTGGCCCTCTTTCGGCGTGGCTGCGATCGCGGTGTTCAAGCGCTGCATCTCGGCCGGACCGCCGAGCTGATTGAGCCCCGCGACGCCGGTCAGGAACGCCGCCACCAGGTCGGTGCGCGGGAAGTTGTTCGGAGCGCGCACGCCGGCCGCGCCGAACAGGATTTCGAGCAGCTCGGGCAGGGTCGGATTGGTGACGTAGTCGGCGAACTGGCCGTCGGCGCTCGGCCGGCTGGCGTTGAACTTGTTCTTGTCCTTCAAGCCGATCACGATCTCATTGACCAGCGGCATGCCGAGGCGCGAAACCTGGACGAAGTCGCCGCTCTGCGCTTCCGGCTGGTCGAAGCCCGGGGCGTTCTTGAGCGCGCGGTTGCGCGGCAGGGCCGCCGTGGTCCAGCCGCCGATCACCGTGCTGGACTGCGAGGTGAGGCAGGAGGCCGGCACCTCCAGAGCGATCGTGGTGATGTTCTTGTCGGCGATCTGGCTCGGAATCGCGTCGCGGGGGCCGAGCGGGTTCGACAGGTTCACCAGGTCGAAGATCTCGCCGAGGTTGACCGCGAACGACTCTTTGCGCTGGCCGACGAAGACGCGGCCCGCGCCGCAGCCGGGGATGCTGATCTGATGGATGAACTGACCGGCATAGGCGGCGTAGTTGGGGATCGTCTTGTTGCCGACGTTGTCGAGCGGCTTGGCGAACCGTGCGCTGTGGCTGACCGCGTTGGTGATCGGTTGCGTCGTGCGGGCGGCATCGGAGAAGGCGCCGCGGACGACCCACATCGTGTAGGTCTCCGGCGTATTCAGGGTCGCGGCCCCGGGAGTCGTGACGCCGCCGGCGAATTCGAGCGGAATCGAGACCTGCTTGCCGCCGACCGGCAGCTGGATGTCGCGCAGGCCGGTGTTGAACTTGAACTGGAACGAGACGTCTTCCACGCCATCGCCGTTTTGGTCCACGTGGATGCGGTAAAACGCGTCCGGATCGAGCGAGAAGTAGTTCGGACCGCCGTAAGCGTCCTGAAGCGGGAGATAGTTCGCGATCAGCGTGACGAACCCGGCGCGGCCCGGCTCGTAGCTGTTGAACATGTAGAAATCGGTGCCGTCGACCTTCGGGGTCTCGGTGATCAGGGGGGCCTCTCTATGACTGGAGGCCGTGGCGGGCAAGGCGACAAGAATGCCGAGCAGCGCCAATGCGGTGAGGTTGAGCGTCTTCATGATGGGTTTTTTCTCCTGGGAGCGGTTGTTCCTGCGGCCCTTATCGGGCTCTACGCGGGAAAAGAAGATCCGGATGATGGGATGCTAAGAAAGACATAAGGGGAGATTCTGATGAGCCCGAAAACGATCCTCGCCCGCGCCGCGCTGGCTGCCCTCGCCCCTCTTCTCGGCGCCGCCGCGCTCCACGCCGACCCGCTCGGCGATCTGCGCGCCGTCCTGCGCAAGGCCGAGAACGGGCCGCCGATCCGGGCGCAGATCGGCATCGTCAGCGTCCGGAAGAGCAGCGAGGACGGCGACGGCCAACGGACGACCGAGGAGGGGAGCGTGCTCGCGGAGCACGACGCGGCGGGGTTGCGCCTCTCGTGGACGACGCAGCAGATCCGCGCCGACCGCCAGGCCGACTGGCGCCGAGCCGCGACCCCGGACGCGCCCGAGCACAAGGACGGCGGGCTCGACCTGCTGGACGCCAAGAAGGCCACCGAGCTGCTCGACCCGGCCGAGGTGCTGCGCCTGGAGATCGAAGGGGCCAAGCTCGTGGCGGACAAGAGCGAGCCGAGAAACGGCCGACCGACCCGCGTCCTGCTCCTCGAACCGCGCGACGGCCTGAGCGCCCGCGAGCGGAAAAGCCTGAAGAGCCGGGAGGAAGTGTTCAAGATCTGGCTCGATCCCGCCGGTCAGCCGATCGCGACCGAGCGGACCGCGAAGCTCAAGTTCAGCAAGTTTCTGATCACCTTCGAGGTCGATCTGCACGAAACGCGCACCCTCGCCCGGGCGGGCGGCCGCCTGTACGTTAGCTCGTCGGTCGAGGTGTCGAGCGGCTCCGGACTCGGCCAATCGGGCGAGACTCAGAAGACGTTCCGGGTGACCCCGGCCGGATGAAGCGCCCGGAGAGCGTCGCGGAACGCTCCGACCTGTCATGGATTAGGTACTTTTGACCGGGATATTCAGGTTCTTGAGGGGTGGCCCGGTGGAGCTCGCCGGTGTTCCGGCGCGGCTCCGAGCCCGCGGCCCGCGGCCCGACGCTCTATACTGAAGTCTCAAGCGTCCGGACGGACGTTCGAGGAGCCCGCTTATGCGTCGTCGTCCCGCTCTCTCCTTCGGCCTCCTGCTTTCTCTGTGGTTTCTGGCCTCCGTCGCTTCCGCGACCAGCTACGTCATGGTGGGCGACGGGGACCTCGCCGCCCGTTCCGACGCGATCGCGCTGGTGCGGGTGATGGATCTCGAACCGGCGCCGGTCGCCGGACTGCCCGCGACCGATGCTCTTGTCGAGATCGAGCGCCTGGTGCAGGGCAACGTGCCGGGCAGTTCGATCGTCGTCCGCATCCCCGGCGGCACGCGGGATCGCACCGCTTGGAAGATCTGGGGCGCTCCCTCGTTCAAGCGCGGCGAACGGGCGCTCCTATTCCTGGTCGCCCAGGACGACGGCACGTACCACATCCGCCATCTGATGCTCGGCGCGTTCCACGCGGTTTCAGTTCCGGGCAGGAAACTCGCTCTCCGCGATCTGACCGGCGCGAGCGAGGTGGCGTTGCCCGGGCGGACCGACAGCTCGGCGCTCTGGCGCCGTCCGCGCGATCTCGATCGGTTCGTCGCCTGGCTCGCCGATCGCGCCGCGGGCCGAACGCGCGAGGCCGACTACTTTCTCGCGCCCTCCGAGCTGCAGAGCGACTTCACGTTTCTGGATGACGAGGGGTTTAGAGTCCGTTGGTTCGAATTCGATCTTGGCCAGAGCATCTCCTGGCGTTCCCAGAACCCCGGCCAGCCGGGTCTCGCCGGAGGAGGGGCGACCGAATTCCAACACGCCTTGACCGCCTGGAACGCCGACGCGGCGACCAACGTCAACTACACCTATTCCGGCCAGACCGGCGGCGGTTCGATCGACCGGCAGGACGGCACAAACTCCATAACGTTCGAGCGAACGATTCCCGAGGTGGACCCGTTCGATTGCAGCAGCGGCGGCGTGCTCGCGGTCGGCGGTCCGTGGGTGGACTTTGACGTCCGCGGCATCTTTCACGACGAGACCTACCTGCGTGCGCTCGAAGCCGATGTCTTCACCAACCAGAACCTGGCCTGCTTCTTTGAAGACAGCAGAAGTCCGAGCCAGGCGGCCGAGGAGCTGTACACCCATGAGCTGGGTCACACCCTGGGCCTTGGGCATTCGTGCGGCGACGACGCGAGCGGCAACTGCAATACGACGGAAAAGAACGACGCAGTCATGCGGGCGTTCGTTCACGACGACGGCCGAGGCGCGCGGCTGGGCAGCGACGATCGGGCCGGCCTGGCGGTCCTCTACGGCTCGGGCGGCGGGGGCGGCGGAGGCGGTACGCCGAAGGCTCCGGCTTCGCTCGTGGCCGTCCTTTCCGGTCTCGCCGCGAACCTCTCGTGGCAGGACCGCTCGACCAACGAGCAGGGCTTCCATGTCTATCGCGGTCTCGACGGCGCCGCGCTCACGCTGCTCGCGACGCTTCCCGCGGGAGCGGTCGCCTACACCGACGAGGGCCTTCTGGCCGGCCATCGCTACGACTACGAAGTGGCCGCGTTCAACAATCGGGGCGAAAGCGGGCGCAGCAACCACGTGACGCTCACCGTGCCCAACGCCCAGCCGATCACCGTGGCCCTGGTGCCCACCCCGGCCGCGGTGACGGGCGTAGTGGCGCACCTGGCCGCGACGGTCACCGGGCCGGTCGTGCGCGTCGAATGGAATCTCGGCGGCATCGCCCGCGCGTTTTCTCCCGGGCCGTGCAGCCCGGGCCGGTTCTGCGCCGACCACCTGTACGACATCCCGGGCACCTACACCGTGGTCGTCAAAGCGATCGGCGATCTCGGCCAGACCGCCGAGGCGACCGGCCAGGTCGTCATCGGCGGCTCGCCGGTCGAGCTGCCCGGCGAGGATTCGTTCCTCCAGAGCGTGATCTTCGGCCCGCGCGGAGCGACCGGGGTGTTCAAATCGGATCTCTGGCTGCACAACGACGGCCCGGCGGACACCCGCGTGGGCCTGGTCTACCTGCCGCGGGGCGCCGGCAACCCGAATCCGGACCGGCGCGAGATCACGCTGGTCGCGGGCAGCTCGCTGTTCCTGCCGAACGTGCTCGGCAACCTGTTCGGCGAGACCAGCACTCAAGGATCGCTCGGGCTCGAATACCGCCGGCCGGTGGCCGCGGCGGCCGCTCCCGGGCATACCTTCGCGTTCGCCCGTTCGTTCCTCGAAGTGGCGGACGGCAGCTTCGGCCAGCTGGTACCCGAGGAGGGCGAGGCGACCTGGTCGGCGGAGCCTAAAGTGGTGGCTGGAGTGCTCGAAGGAGGAGGCTTTGCGAGCACGCTCCTGGCCGCGAACCTCGATACGGCCGGCGGCCGGGTGGATGTCGATTTGTTCGATGCCCAAGGCGTCGCGGTCGGTGCGACCGCGAGCTTCCCGCTCGGCGCGCGGACGACGCGCTCGCAGCCGATCGCCAACCTGTTCCCCACGGCCAAGGACCGGACTGGGCCGTTCACCGCCCGTTTCACCTCGACGGGGGTGCGCTTCGCGGCTTCGGCGACGCTGCTCGAAACGGGCTCGCAGGACCAGATCTTCCTGCCCGCGGCACCGCCGCCGCCGGCCGAAAGCTCGCTCGATCCGCAGATCTCCGAAGGGGAGCTGCTGATCCCGCGGGTGGTGCGCGGCAAGGGGCAGTTCAATACCCAACTGACCACCAAGCTCGTGCTCTGGAACTCGACCGACCAGCCGCGCGACCTCACTTTCTCTCTCTGGCTGCGCGGCCAGGACAACTCGGGCGCGCAGACGGTCGTCCGGTCGCTGCCGGCGCGCGCCGCCCTCTTGATCGACGACGTCGCGAAGGATCTGTTCGGCCTCGCCGAGGCGACCGGCGCGCTGCGCATCCTCTGGCGCGGGCCGGTCGGTCCGGGGCCGCGGATTCTGGCGCTCGGGTTCGCGACCACCGCCGGCCCGCCCGCCCTGCGCTTCGGCATGCTGGTCGATGCGCGCCGGCCGGTCGCCGAAGGGAGCCGCCGGGCGGTCGATTTCGGCGCCGAGCAGCTGCCGATCTCGCGCTCGAGCTACGGGGTGATCAACCTCAACAACGCGCCGACCACCGTCCGGCTCACCCTCGCGGATGCGACGGGAACCGTGCTCGGCCAGACCACGTTCTCGCTCAAGGCCCGGCAGCACTTCGAGCGAACGCTGATCGGCGTGTTCTCGGGGCTCACCAACGGCTCGAACTGGCACGTCACGACGGAGGTCATCGGGGGCGGCGACGTGCTCACCTACCTCGCCAACATCAACGCGACGGGGGATGTCTTCTACGTTCCCGGGCGGCCGCTCGACTGAAGGGTCGCGTAACACGATTCCGCCCAAATTTCGCCCTTGACATCGGGCGCCGTTCGGGTTCTTAAATTCGCCGCGTGGACTTGGGCCTCGAACGCTCCCGGGACCGGCCGCCAGGCGCGACCGGTCCTTGGAAGATCTTTCAACTTGTTGATTCTATTGATCTTGGCTGGATTGCACAACAAACTGTTCAAACCGGTCAAAACGTCGGTCACACCGCTGTTTTCTCGTTGTCACACGCCTCTTTCCCACAGAGTTTTCCACAGATCCTGCGGGAAACCCGGAAAGCCCAATAGCCACCGCCATTTGACCCTAAGGACGGGTCAATTCGAACGTCGTCGCAGGGTCGCCGAGCCGGCAATCGGCGCTTGAAAAAAGCGCCGCCGAAGTGGTGGGCAGGCGGGTGGCCGCGGGCATCTTCGCCCCGTCTCCCGAATCGGAACGGATCGCTATGCCGCCCAGGTACGCGCCCCAAGGCAGGCGGCGAAACCAATGGAGCGAAAAACTGCCGGTGGGGCTCTCCGCGCCGAAGGTGAGGAACGAGATCCCTCCCCCGGGCTCCTGGGTCTCCGCCGGCTCCCGCGTTGCGGCGAGGACCAGCGCGCGGCGCCATCCGCTCTCGACGCCGGAGAGCCGCTCGATCCGCGCGACCGCCGCGCGCCGCAGCTCTTCGCCACCCGGTCCATCGACCGACCGCAGCAGGAGCGGTTCGGCGAGCAGCGCGCGCGCGGCGACCGAGACGGCATCCGTCGGTTCCGGTTCCGCCCGCAGCCGCAGCCAAGGGGCGAGCCCGTCGAACGGCGCGGCGCGGCAGGCGCGGTCGAGCGCCGCGCCGGACCAGGACCGGTGCGTCTCGACCCCAAGCTCTCCGGCGAGCAGCCAGAGCGGCGCCACGTCGCCCGCCGCCTGCGCCGCGCGGAGGGCATCTTCCGCGTCCGTTTCGGGATCGCGCGTCCGGTAGGCCGCGCGCCGCGCCCCGTAGAGTCCGAAGGAGGGGTCCGCCGCGACGGCGGCATCGAGCGCCGCGATCGAGCGCGCGCGGTCGGTGCCGATCGCCCGGTCGTAGCTCCAATGGGCGAAGTCGAGCGGCGCTAGGAGCACTAAGGCCGCCAAGGCCACGGCGCGCGAGAGCCCGGCGGCCCCCCGGCCGGGAGAAACCGGGCGGTTTAAATTGGGAGCGAGAGCGGCGCCCGCGGCGAGAAGCGCCGCGACCGGCAGGGCGGAGACCGACCAGGCCCCGGAACCGAGGGCCCCGACGGCCCCTCCCAGCAGACCGAGAAGGCCGGCCCGGCGCAGCGGATCGGGCGCTTCGCGCTCCTCCCGAACCCGTTCGCGGCCGAAGGCGAAGGCGCCCGCCGCCGCGAGCAGCAGACCGGCAAGGCCCAGCTCGTAGCCGATCGTGAGCGGTAAGGCATGCAGCTCGCCTACCGCCTCGCCGGGCGGATTCGCCCCCGGGATCGGCACGAGGAACCGGGAAATCGTCCAAGGGGTGGCCCCCGGTCCCCAGCCGAGCAGCGGCCGCTCGGTCCAGCCGGCGAGCCCCGCTTTCCAGTAGACCTGCCGCGCCGCGGCCGAAGGGTCATTCCCGGAGAGGATCGCGAGCCCGCGCGGGGCGAGCGCGAGCGCGAGCGCCAAGGCGGCGAACCCCAAGCCGCGGCGCACTCGGGGATCGCGAACCCAAAAGATCGCGACCCCCGCCTCGATCGCGACCGCCGCGAGCCCGGCCGCCGAGCGCGAGGCGACGAGCGCCCCAAGTCCCAAAACCGCCGCGACGAGTCCGAGCCCGATATGCCACCGCGTTCGCCCCTCCCGCGGGCCAACCGCGGGAAGCAGCGTCAGCGGCAGCAGAACCGCCAGCCACCAGGCGAGCAGCCCATGGTGGCCGAGCGGCAGGGAGGGGCGCGCGGAAGCCCCGCCGAGCCAAGAGACCAGCGCGAACGCCGCGACCCCCGCCACGACGAGCGAAACCGCGGCGGTCGTCCGATGCCGGTTTGCGGCAAATCCGCGCGCGACGATCGGAATCAACAGCACGAGCAGGATCGCCACGACCATTCCCGAGCGCCCCGCCCGTGGCACCGGCGAGGCGAACCCGCTCGCCAGAGCCGAAACCAGCAAGGCGACCGGCAAATAGCGGCCGGCCGACCCCAACCCGAGGGGATCGGACAACCCTCCTGCGCGGCCGGCAAACGCGAGCACCACCAACCCAAGTGCCAAATGGCCGAGGATTGCGCCGGTCGCGGTAGCCCCGCCGACGAACGTCCCGGCATACCCGGCGAACAGAGCGAGCAGCAACGCAGGCAAAAACGATAAAACGAGGTCTTCTTGACGGCCTGAAGGGCCGTGTCCCGTTAGCCCAGGCCAACGGCCTGGGGAGGTTGGTCGCCCCATCCCTCTACCGCCCCCGGATCTGCTCAAGCACCAGCCGGCTCTTCAGCTCGTGCTGGAGGAATCCGCACCGCACCTCGGCGCACAGCGCTTCGACCTGGCGCAGAACCGCCGCGCCGGGAGGGGGATCGGCCGCGAGCGCCGGGCCGACGCGGCCGATGCGCAACAGGAACTCGATCGTGCCCGGGGCCAGGGCCCGCAAGGGGCGCCCCTCCCTGCCGCCGCAGTCGGGGCACAACAGGCCGTCGCCGCCGCGCGGCAGGACCGCGCCCTTGGCCGTGAGGTCGCCGCCGCATTCCGGACAGTCGCGCGGCGCGGGGAAGATCCCCGCCAGGCGCAGCACCCAGGCCTCGAAATAGCGCGCGATCGCGTCGCGATCTACTCCCCCGAGCAGCGCTTCGAGCGTCGCGTCGAACAGCCGGTAGAGCGCCTCGCTCGGCTCGTCCTCCTGCGCGAACTCGATCAGGTGCTCGGCGAGGTAGGCGCCGAGCAGAATATCGTCCAGGTCTTCGAGCAGCTTGCCCGCCGGCCGGATCAGCTCGACCGAGGAGATCCGCACCAGATCTCCTCCGTCTTTTTGAAACCAGGTGATCGCCGCTTTGGCGAGCGGCTGGAGCTGCCCGGCAAACCGGCTGTGGCGCGCCCGGGAGCCCTTCGCCACGCCCTTCTTCTTGCCGTGCTCGCGGGTGAGGAAGACGACGATCCGATCGCGATCCGAAAGATCCGAGACGGTCAAAATCAGGGCTTCGGCGGATTCGAGCGGCACGGCGGGTTGGAGCATACCTTCGCGGCGCTGCTACGCTACGAGGAATGATCGGTCGCAAGAAGAACGGCGGAGGCGCCACGGGACCGGTTTCCGCCGGAACCTCAGGAGCCTCCACGCCCCCGGACCCGAACCGCGACCTCGGTTTCGGCGCCGTGGTCTCGCGCGAGAGCCGGCAGCGGCTGCTCAACCGCGACGGCAGCTTCAACGTCGTGCGCGACGGGCTGGGGTTCTGGCGCTCCCTGTCCCCGTACCATTTTCTGCTCACCGCGAGCTGGCCGCGCTTCCTGGGGCTGGTTTTGGCCGGCTACCTGGGGATCAACGCGCTGTTCGGGTTCGCGTTCCTTGCCTGCGGTCCCGACGCCCTGATCGGGATCGACCGGTCGCCCGGGGCGCTCCCCTTGTACCTTCAGGATTTCTTCTTCAGCGTACAGACCTTCGCGACGATCGGCTATGGTGCCACCAGCCCGCACTCGCTGGTCGCCCACTGGCTCGTGACCTTGGAATCGCTCGCCGGCCTGCTCAGCTTGACCCTCGTCACCGGTCTGGTCTTTTCGCGCTTCGCGCGGCCGGGGGCCTGCATTCTGTTCAGCGAGCGGGCGCTCATCGCGCCTTTCCGCGACCACACGGCGATCATGTTTCGGATCGCGAACAGCCGCTCCAACCAGCTGATCCAGGTCGAGGCGAAAGTGATCCTCGGCCGCTTCCGCGAGGGCACGCCGGGCGCGGGGCGCGAGTTCCTGCCGCTCAAGCTGGAGCGCGACCACGTCGAGTTCTTCCCGCTCTCCTGGACTCTGGTTCACCCGATCGACGAGACGAGCCCGCTTTGGGGGCAAACCCGCGAACAGATCGAAGAGGCCAGCACGGAACTGCTGATCCTGATCCAGGCCTTCGACGAGACGTTCTCGCAAACGGTCCTGACCCGCTCCTCGTACACCGCAGACGAGATGACTTGGGGCGCCCGCTTCACCAACCTGTTCAACCCGCCGATGCCCGACGGTACGCTGTCGATCGACGTCTCAAAGCTCCACGACACCGAGCCCGCGGAGCTGCCGCCGCTCCGGGCCGCGCTGCCGGACGGCGGCTGACCGCCCGCCCCATGGCTTCCGAATACGACCCTCTGTTCGGGCGCGCCAAGCCGGCGGACGAAAAGGACGACCTCGAACCGGTTCGCGAACGGTTCCTGGCCGCGTCGAAACCGTACCTCCGCGCGTACTGGACTTGGGGCGCGTGGGCGCTGATCCTCCCCGCCGCGGCGTTCCTGACTCCCGGGGCTCTCGCGTTCCGCGGCCCGCGCGGCGTGCTGTTCCTCTGGTCGATCGCGATTCTCCTCGGCGGCGCGGTCGAATTCGTCGCGATTCGCAAGGCGGGCCAAAGCGCCCGTTCGAGCGGCCTCGCGCGCTGGGCTCTCCGCGCGCAGGGCAACCTCTCGCTCATCGCCGTCCTGCTCTCCGGCCTGCTGTTCTGGCAGGATGCCGCCTGGGCCGTGCCGGGCGTCTGGCTGCTGCTGCTCGGCCACTCGTTCTACATCCTGGGCGGGATCTCGTTCTTGCCGTTTCGCCGCTACGGCCTGATCTACCAGATCGGCGGCTTCGCCGCCCTCTGGCCCGGCGGCGCGCCGCTCCTGGTGCTCGCCCTCACCCTCTTCGTGGGCAACCTCTGGATGGCCTGGTCGGTCTGGCGGGAGGGGTCTTAAATCGCTTAAATCGCCGCCCCGCGGTAGACCGCGCCGATGAAAGGCCCGGCGTCGAACGTCGCGCGGTCGATCTGGCTTTGGAAGCAGACGCCGCGCGGGCCGTCGGGCTGCAGAACCATGCGGATCGACTCGGCCAGCGCCGAGGTGGTGGTGGTCTGGATCGCCTTCAATCGCCGGGCGCCGATCTGCATCGGGCCGACCCGGTAGGCGATCTCCCTGCGGTGCAGCTCACCCGCCGCGTTTTTTCCTTGGACCGCGGCATAGACCAGGACGAGATCGTCGCCGTCGGTGTGGGGCACCTGTTCGAGCATGCGGTGGTGGAGAAACTGCGCCGCGTCTTCCCCCGCCGGGCACTCGGCGAGCTGCGCTTCGACCCAGGCGTAATGGCCGGGATAGCGGAGCGTCTTGTAGTCCAGGTCGCGCACCCGGCCGGCCAGAGCGCGCGGCAGGTCGGCGGCGCCGCCGGAGGTGAGCGCCTCTTCATAGAGAATGCCGCCGAGCAGCAGGTTGCGCCGCTCGGAGAGCGAAGGTAGCTCCGTGGTCTCGAAGTTGCGCACCGCGATCGCCGGCTTGACATATTCGGTGGCGACGCCGATCGAGCTCCAGGTGAAGCCGTAGCAGTGCGGGGACGGGGCGTGCGGGGTGAGCGCGCCCACCCGCATTTCGATCGAATCGACCGCGGAGACGCCATGGTCGCGGCAGAAGTCCAAAAACAGGCCGTGGCCCAAGATGTTGACGTAGCCCGGGGCGATGCCGGTCTGGACCACGAAACCGGTATCGGCGCCGCGGGCGATTTTCACCACCTGTTCGGTCTCGTGGACGTATTCGGTCAGGTTCGCGTAATGCAGATGCCGCTCCCAGGCGAAGCGCGCCATCCGCGGCGCCTCCGCTCCCGGCAGGCAATCGAGCAGGGCGTCGCCGCCGCTGAGAATCTTCTCCATTTCCGGGCTCGAACCGGTTTCCGGCATGAGGAAAGGCTCGACCGCGCCGGGCCGGCTCGATCCGTCGGCGATCCAGGCGGCGGCCGCTTTCGCCCGCGGCAGATCGACGTCGCCGATCCAGAGATCGACCTCGAAATCCCCCAACTCGCGCAACAGCAAGCCGACCGCGCTGCCCATCCCTCCGGCGCCCGCGACGACGATCTTGTGCCTGGCATCCATGATTGTGGAGAACTCCCTAAGGACCGATTGAAATCAGGAATGAGTCGAAATTTTGGCGGTAGGCAGGCGTCCTAAAACCGCCCGCGGCAAGGCCGGCGGATGGTAGCACCCGGTATAGGAGGGGTCAATTCGCCGAAGTTGGTAGTGGCTTGCCTCTCCAGCCCTCACCCCCGGCCCCTCTCCCAAAGGGAGAGGGGGAGCAAAACAAAAAAAGCCTCTTGGCTGTTCTCCCCTCTCCCTTTGGGAGAGGGGCCGGGGGTGAGGGCTGAGAAGCCGGGGAGACGCGAAGAAGCGCTCTTCCCCTACGGCACCGCGTACCCGAGCGCTTCGAGCTTCTTCCTCTGCTCGGGCGAGATCTCCTGCTTCTTTGCCTTGCCGGTCCCGGGCAGTCCGGCGAAGCGCTGGTCGAGATGGCGGGCCAGCTCGCGAACCCGGTTCGGGTCTCCCAAGGCGAGGTTGGTGCGTTCACCGGGGTCTTTTTCCAGGTCGTACAGCTCGGCCGGGGCGATCGGGTAGTGCCCGGGCGGAGCTTTCGGAATGCAGACCGGCTGGTACTCCTGCGGGTTCCAGATCAGCTTGAAGCGCCCTTCGTGAATCGTCCGGATGGGACCCAACCCGTACTCCGAAAACGCCGGCTTGCCGGCGCCTCCCGCCCCCGGCCGTTCGAGATAGGGCACCAGGGAACGGCCGTGCTCGGCGGGTGGTGCGATACCCAGCAGGGCGTAGATCGTGGGCGTTACGTCGGCCAGCTCCACCCGCTGCGGCACGCTCGCGCCGGCCGGGACGAGGCCGGGGGCGACGATCGCGAACGGCACGTGGAGGGCGTCCTGGTAGACCGAGCAGGAGTGGTAGAGATACCGGTTGTGCCCGTACAGCTCCTCGCCGTGATCGGCGAGCAGGACGATCAGCGTCCGGTCGAGCTTGCCCGCAGCGCGCAATCCGTCGAGCAGATTGCCCACGTGGCGGTCGCTGCCGATCACCGCGGCATCGTAAATCGCGTCGAGATGGGTGAGATCGCGAGGGGAGAGCGCCAGTTTTTCCAGGTGAACCCGGTCGAGCTGCCAGCGCTTGGTGCCGAGCGGCCCTTCGTACCCCGGGTCGAGCACCCGCGCCGCGAGGTCGCCGCCGTTGTAATAGGGACCATGGGCGCCGAACAGGTGGACCCAAAGCAGAAACGGCTGTTTGCCCTCGCGCGAGCGCCCCCAATCGATCGCGCGTTGGACCGTCTTGCCGTCCTCGCCGCCGGTGCAGGCGAAATCGTCCCACCCCTGGTGGTTCGCCTTGCACATGTTGGAGAGGAACGCTCCGGTCCGGTAGCCCGAGCCTTTGAGCTCGATCGGCAGCGTCGGCAACCCATCGGGAAAACCGTAGCCGTTTTCGAGTACTCCATGACCCGACGGATAGAGCCCCGAAAGCACGGTCGCGAGCGAAGGCCACGTCGCGGCCCTCTGCGCGTCGGCGCCGTCGAAGCGCACCCCCTCCCCGATCAGCCGGTCCATCCGCGGGCTGTTTTCCGGTCCCGGCCGCTGGGGGCGATAGCCGTAGGCGCCCATCCGGTCGGCGCGGAGCGTATCGACCGACAACAGCAGGACGTTCCACCCCTTCGCCGCACCGGCCAACGCCCGCCGCTCCGGCGGCTTCTCGCGCGGGCACCCGGCGAGCAGGGCGACCAGCGGGATCAGGAGCAAAGGCGCCAAGGGTCGGATGGGGCGGTCGGGCCGCTTGGCGGAGACGAACATCGAGGACGGGATTGTAGCCTGCGTTATCCTTGGCGCTCACTCCCCGGGGAACGGCGTGAGCGAACCCGAAGACCGAAGATCGGCGCAAGCCGAAGCGCAAGCGAACGGAGGGACCGCGGTCACCGCGACGCACGGCGGAATTGCGGTCGGGAGGGATGTCCACGGCGGCATTCACGTGCACCTCCCCGATCCCACGCCACCGGTCGTGGCTCCGCCCAAGGTCGCCCCGACCCGCCTCACCTACGTCGCCGAAGACCTGTTCGGCCGAGAGGCCGAGCTGGCGAAGCTGGACGCCGCTTGGGCCGAGCCGAAGATCCGCATCGTCACCCTCGTCGCCTGGGGCGGCGTCGGCAAGACCTCTCTGGTCGCGAAGTGGGCGGCGGAGATGGATCTCGGCGAGGCGGACTTCTTCGATTGGTCGTTCTACAGCCAAGGGATGAGGGAAGAAGGCTCCGCCTCGGGCGAGCCGTTCCTCGCGGCGGCGCTGCGGTTCTTCGGCGAGGAGGAGGGGGAGAAGATCGCCGACAGCGCGATGCCCGGGTGGGACAAAGGAGCCAAGCTCGCCGAATGGGTCGCGAGACGGAAGGCCCTCTTGATCCTCGATGGCCTGGAACCGCTCCAATATCCGCCGTCGAGCCCGCTGGTCGGACAGTTGGAGGACCCGGGGGTGGCGGCGCTGCTCAAAGGGCTCGCCGTCCGGAGTCCTGGATTGTGCGTGGTGACGACGCGGGAGAGCGTGAAGGACCTCGCGGCGTTTCGCGGCGGGCCGGCGCGCGAGTGGTCGTTGGAGCGGCTCGGCACGGCGGCCGGGGTGGCGCTGCTCCAAAAACTGCAGGTCCGGGGAACCCAGGCGGAGTTGGAGAAGCTGGTCGAGGACGTGGCCGGCCACGCTCTCTCGATCAACCTGCTCGGGACTTACCTCGCTAAGGCGCACGGCGGCGACGTGCGGCGGCGGGATCGGGTGGACTTCCAAAAAGCCGATGAGAGGACGGGCAGCCACGCGTTCCAGGCGATCGCGGCTTATGAAACCTGGCTGGGGGCCGAGCAAGAAGAGGGCGCCCGGCAGCTCGCCATTTTGCGCCTGCTCGGACTCTTCGACCGCCCCGCGGATCACGGTTGCCTCGCGGCGTTGCGCCAGGAGCCGGCGATTCCGGGTCTCTCCGATGCGATCGCTGGGATCGACGAGGAGGACTGGGATTTCGCCGTCTCCCGCCTTGCCGATTGTCGCCTCTTGTCCGCCTCTACAGAAGGCGGCCTCGACGCCCATCCGCTCGTCCGCGAGTACTTCGCCCGCCGGCTCCGCGAGAAGAGCCCCTACGCCTGGCGCGCCGCGCACGGCCGGCTGTTCGAGCATTTGCGGGACTCGACCCCGCACCAGCCCGACACGCTCGAAGGGCTCCAGCCGCTCTACCAGGCCGTCGCCCACGCCTGCCACGCGGGGCGCCATCAGGAGGCGACCGTCATCTATGGCGGGCGCATCGCGCGCCGGGAAGGCTATGCGGTCAAGAAACTCGGAGCGTTCGGCGCCGACCTCGGCGCCGTGGCCTGCTTTTTCGATCGCCCCTGGTCGCGCGTTTCGCCCGCGCTGACCGAAAGCGTCCAAGCCTGGCTGCTGAGCCACGCCGCCTATTGCCTGCGCGCCCTGGGTCGGCTGACCGAAGCCCTGGAGCCGACTCGGGCGGGGCTTGAGCTCTACGTCCGCCAGGACGCATGGGCCGAAGCCGCCAGGGTGGCCTCGAACCTGGGCGAGCTGGAGCTGATCCTGGGCGACCTTGCCGCCGCGGCGCGGGACGCCGAACAGGCGGTGACCCTGGCCGACCGAAGCGGAAATGCCAATCTGCGATTGGCCTTCCGCACCAACCACGCCGACGCCCTGCACCAGGCGGGCCGCCGGACCGATGCGGTGGCGCTCTTCCGCGAGGCCGAAAGAATGCAGGCCGACCAGGAGCCCGAGCGCCCGTTCTTATATTCGCTGCGAGGTTTTTGGCTCTGCGACCTGCTCCTCGCCGAACCCGAGCGGGCGGCGTGGCGGAGAAGCCGGGAAGCGGAGGGGCCGGAGGACCAGGAAATCCTCCGCGAGATCGAAGAGCGGGCCGCGCGGACACTGCGAGACGCCGAGGGATCGAGCCGGACGCCCCTTCTCGACCTCGCCCTCGACCGCCTGACCCTCGGGCGCGCCGCCCTCTATCGAGCGATCCTCGAAGGCTCCGACCTCGCCGCCGCCAGAGCCGAGATCGAGCACGCCATGACCGGCCTCCGCCGTGCGGGGCAGCTCCAATACGTTTCCCGCGGCCTCCTCCCCCGGGCCTGGCTTTCCTGCCTGGAGGGTAGTCCCGCCGCCGCCCGCGCCGATCTGGACGAAGCGCAGGAGATCGCGGAGCGGGGGCCGATGCCGTTGCTCCTGGCGGACGTGGCGCTCTACCGGGGGCGCCTCTTCGACGACCGGGTGGCGCTGGCCGAGGCGCGGCGGTTGATCGAGAAGCATGGCTACGGCCGGCGATTGGAGGATCTGGCGGATGCGGAAGCGGCTTTAGGCGCCCGGGAAAAGCGCATCCTCACCTGATCTTCACCTCGAATCGATCGCCACCCATCCGCTCACGCCGTACCTTCCCTCCGAACGCATCACGCCCTTCGGAGGAAACCGCCATGCCCTTCACCTTTACCTCCCTCTCCCGCCGCGGTCTGCTTGCCGCAGGCTCGACTCTTCTTCTGACCCGTCCGAGCTTTTCTGCCGAACCGGCGAGCGCCGCTCCGCCCGCTGCCGCCCCGTCGCCCCTCCCGGACACCTTCCCGGCCGAACCGGCGGACCTCGTGCGTGAGATGGTCGGCGTCTCCCACGGCAACCTCGCCCGGGTGCGGGAACTGGTGGAAGCGCGGCCGGCGCTTGCCCGGGCGACGTGGGATTGGGGGTACGGCGACTTCGAGAGCGCGCTCGGGGCGGCGTCTCACGTCGGCAACCGGGAGATCGCCGAGCTGTTGATCGCGAAGGGGGCGCGGCCCGATCTGTTCTCGGCGACCATGCTCGGGCAATTGGAGGTGGTGAAAGCCTGGATCGCCGCCGCGCCCGGCATTCAGAAAATTACCGGGCCGCACGGCATCACCCTGCTTTCCCACGCGAAAGCCGGGGGCGAGCGGGCGCTCCCGGTCCTGAGCTATCTCGAAGCGCTCGGCGATGCGGACCCGAAGTTGGCGCTCCAACCGCTCGCCGACGCCGACCGCGACGCCCTGCTCGGCAGCTACGTCTTCGGCCCGGGCAAGCAGGACGTCCTGGTGGTCGAAATGGCCAAGGTGAGCGCCGCCGGCCCGAGCCTCGCCGTGCGCCGAGGGGACGGTGGCCCCCGGGCTCTGTCGCACCGCGGCGAGCGGGCATTCTCGCCCGCGGGGGCCGAAGCGGTCCGCCTTCGCTTTTCCGGGGAGACCCCCGCCGCGACCCTCACGGTCTGGGACCCTGGCCTGCTGGTGACCGCCAAGCGGATGGGCTGACGCGGCTTTTCCCTGGGGGCGCCGAGCTCCAGCTCGGCTCAAAGCCCGAGCGGCCACGAACACCGAAACGTAGGGAAAGGCAGCCGAGCTGGAGCGGGGCGCCCCCAGGGATAAGGCTCCCGCCGTAGAATGGCCCTCTGTCACGCCGATGTCACCCCGCGGCATCCGCTCCCGTGGCAGCATCCAGGGCCGTTCCGCTTTTTCGCCTCCAAAGGACCCATCCGTGGCCACTGCCAAGAAACGCCCGCGTCATTCCCCCCCGCCCGCCGCAACGGAAGCGCCCGCGCTGTTCTTCAATCGCGAGCTCTCCTGGATCGACTTCAACGCGCGGGTGCTGGCGGAGGCGGAGGACGCCACCCACCCTCTGCTCGAACGTCTGCGCTTCGTCGCGATCTTCGACAGCAATCTGGACGAGTTCTTCATGAAGCGGGTGGGCGGATTGAAGCAGCAGGTGGCGAGCAACCTGCGTCAGCTCACGCCGGACGGCCGGACTCCGATCCAGCAGCTCGCCGAGATCCAGGATCGAGTCCGACCTCTTCTCGAACGGCAGCGGCGGCTGCTGCGCGAAGACCTGCGCCCGGCGCTCGGCCTTCAGGGATTGGAGATCGTCGGGTGGGACCGCCTCGACAAGGAGGAACGCAGCTACCTGGGCGGCGAGTTCGAGAAGAGGCTGTTCCCGATCCTCACGCCGCTCGCGGTCGATCCCGCGCATCCGTTCCCGTTCATCTCGAACCTGTCGATCTCGCTCGCGGTCGCGGTGCGCGCGCCGGGCGACGAGAAGGTCCGTTTCGCGCGGGTGAAGGTCCCCGGCAGCCTGCCGCGGTTTCTGCTGCTGCCGGGCACGCTCCGCTACGTGGCGCTCGAAGAGGTGATCAAGCATCACCTGGTGCGCCTGTTTCCGGGGATGGAGATCGTCGCGTGCCACCCGTTCCGGGTCACCCGCAACGCAGACGTCCAGCGCTACGAGGAACCCGCCGACGACCTGCTCGAATCGATCCAGGAGGAGCTGCGCGAGCGGCGCTTCGCCACGGTGGTGCGGATCGAGATCGAGACCGGGATGCCCGACTGGATGTGCGAGCTGCTGTGCGACGAGCTGGAGATCGCGACCGACGAGGTCTACGAGGTGGAGGCGCCGTTGGGGCTGCGGGACCTCACCGTCCTCTGCGGCGCGCCGCTGCCGGCGCTCAAGTTCCGCACCTGGACGCCGCAGACGCCGCCGCGGCTCCACGCCGAGCCGGGCGAAGAGGTGGACATTTTCCGCGCCATCGCGGCGGGCGACCTGCTGGTCCACCATCCCTACGACTCGTTTCCCGCGAGCGTGCAGCGCTTCCTCGATGCCGCGGCGGACGATCCCGCCGTTCTCGGGATCAAACAGACGCTCTACCGCACGTCGTCCGACTCGTCGGTCATGCACTCGCTGATCCGCGCCGCGGGCGCCGGAAAGCAGGTCGCGGCGACGATCGAGCTCAAGGCGCGCTTCGACGAGGAGCGCAACATCGGCTGGGCCGAGGCGCTCGAAGAGGCGGGCGCCCACGTGGCCTACGGCGTGGTCGGGTTCAAGACCCACACCAAGGTCGCTCTGGTCGTCCGGCAGGAGAAGGACGCGATCCGCACCTACGTCCACATCGCGACCGGCAACTACAATGCCGAAACCGCGCGGGTCTATACCGACCTCGGCCTGTTTTCCTGCAACGAGGCGCTCGCGGCGGACGTCGGCCAGCTGTTCAACGTGCTCACCGGCTACGTCCATCAGCCGACGTTCGACAAGCTCCTGGTGGCGCCGTTCAACATGCGCCGCCGCTTCCTGGAGCTGATCGCGCGCGAGGTCGAGCACCAGAAGGCGGGACGCGGCGGCCATGTGCTCGCCAAGATGAACTCGCTCGAAGACGCGCAGATCGTGGAGGCCTTGTACGACGCGAGCGCCCAGGGGGTCCGGATCGACCTGATCGTCCGCGGCATCTGCCGCCTGCGCCCGGGCGTCCCGGGGCGGAGCGAAACCGTCCGCGTGCTGTCGATCGTCGGCCGGTTCCTCGAACACGCCCGGATCTTCTATTTCGGCAACGGCGGGGCGCCGGAGTACTTCATCGGCTCGGCGGATTGGATGTCGAGGAATCTCGATTATCGGGTGGAGGCGATCGCCCCGGTCGAAGACCCGGCGCTCCAGGCGGAGCTGCGCGAGGTGATCGACCTGCAACTCGCCGATAACGTCAAGGCCTGGGATCTCCACCCCGACGGCACCTACGTCCAGCGCCGCCCGGCTGCGGGAGAGGAACCGCGCAATTCCCAGGAGCTGCTGATGGCTCGGGCGGCGGGGCGGGCCGGGAAGACATAAAAAGACCGGATCGCACCGCCCGGGGGGACGAGTGGATCCGGTGGGGGATGACAGGCGCGGAGTTGGGACCTCTTGGCGACCGCGCGAGGTGGAGATTAGGTCTCCGGGGCGGTCGGCGGCGAGGCACTCGTGTGGCGGTTCGGTTACAGCGACCGATTCTCCCCTTCGGTACCGGCGCCGTTGGTCGGCCCGGCCGCGCCGCGCCGGCCGCCGCGCTCCCGGCGCTCCCGCTGGGAACCACGTCCCCGCTCGCCGGAAAGCCGGGGGTGCCGCTGTTTCCATTCCTGATAGCGGGCGAGCTGCTCCGGCCGCAGCAAGGCGGAGAGGTCCTGATCGAACCGTTCGAGCGCGGTGCGCACGGTGCCGCGCCGCGACCGCATTTCGAGGACCAGCCGGCCGATCCGCTCGGCATCCGGCTGCGGCGCGGCCATCTCGGCTTCCAGCCGGGCTCGCGTCGCGCGGTGGGACTCGCGGATAGGCGAGACTTCGCCGCGCAGGCGGGCGACCAGGTCGGCGACCTTGGCGCTCTGTGAGCTGTCGAGCACCAGGAAGCGCGAGATCCGCTCGCCATGGCCGAAGCGGCCGGCTGTCCGGTCGGCCGTCCTGTCGGCAAGGCCGCCGCGATGGGGCCGATCGGCGCGGTTCGGCGCCTCTTGGGTCGGCGAAGCGTTCGAGGCGACGGCGCCGAGGACGGCGAGCAGGCCCAAAGCGCCGAGAAGGGCGGGGAGGAAACGGCGGCGGCGGAAGTTTGGGGTCATCGGGTTCTCCTTCGTCAGATCCGGGGGAAGACTCTCCGGGTGCCGAGAAAGAAACCCGGCGGCGGAGATTTTCTTGCGGGTACTTGCGCCGAGCCCCGGCACCCCGATGATAAGGTTCGGAGCTGTTCCGGGAGAATGCGATGAGCGAGGAAACTCTGCGGCGTACCCCTCTGTATGACCTCCATCGCGAAGCGGGCGGCAAGATGGTCCCCTTCGCCGGTTGGGAGATGCCGGTCCAATATACCGGCGTGATCGACGAACACACGGCGGTGCGGCAGCGCGCGGGCCTGTTCGACGTCTCGCACATGGGCGAGGTCCGGGTGGACGGCGCGGGAGCCACCGCCTTCTTGGATGCCTTGACCCCCAACCACGTCGCCAAGCTCGCGATCGGCCGGGCGCACTACAGCGGCCTGCTGAACGAAGGCGGCACCTATATCGACGACCTGTTGATCTACCGCCTCGGCGACGAGTCCTACCTGGTGGTGGTGAACGCCAGCAACGTCGCGCGCGATTTCGCCTGGATCGCCGAGCGGGCGCCGACCGGGGTGACGGTGGAAAACGTCTCCGACGCTTACGCCCTGCTCGCGCTGCAAGGACCCCGGGCGGTGGACATTCTGACGCCGCTCACCGGCACGGACCTTTCGGCGATCCGCTACTACGGCTTCGCGATGGGCGAGGTTGCCGGGGTGCAGACGCTGATCTCGCGCACCGGCTATACCGGGGAGGACGGCTTCGAGCTCTACGTCCCGCCGGACGGCGCGCCCGCGGTATGGCGCAAGCTGTTCGAGGTGGGGGCGGCGCACGGTCTCCTGCCCGCGGGCTTGGGCGCGCGCGACACCCTGCGCCTGGAGGCCGGCATGGCTCTCTACGGCCACGAGCTGAACGAGACGACGACGCCGTTCGAGGCCGGGCTCGCCTGGGTGGTGAAGCTCGACAAGGGGCATTTCGTCGGCCGCGACGCGCTGGTCGCCCAGCAGGCGCGGGGGTTGACCCGTCAGCTCGCCGGTTTCGAGATCGAGGGTCGGGGGATCGCCCGCGAGGGTCACGCCGTGCAGGTCGAAGGCGCCACGGTCGGCGCGGTCACCAGCGGCACCTGGAGCCCGACGCTCGAAAAGGCGCTCGGTCTGGCCTACGTGCCGGTCGGGCAGGCGGCGGTGGGCACTTCCGTCGCGATCGAAGTGCGCGGCAAGGTTCTGCCCGCGCGGATCGCCAAGACCCCGTTCTACCAACGGAGCAAATAGGATTTTCACCGGCTTGGCGCCGGTGCTATAACCTGCGCCGAAGTTCACCATTCGCGGCGGGAGTCTCTTCTAGGGCGCGCCCGCCGACGTTTTCCGGCCCGATTCGAGTCCGGCCGACCTGGAGGGCATTCTCAGAACATGTATCCCAGCGACTATCTTTATTCGAAAGAGCACGAGTGGGTGCGGGTAGAGGATGACGTCTGCATCCTGGGGATCACCGAGTACGCCCAGGCGGAGCTCGGCGAGGTGGTGTTCGTCGAGCTGCCCGAAGTGGGCCAGGTCTTCGACTCCGGCGACGAGATCGGCACCATCGAATCGGTCAAGGCGGTGGCCGAGGTCTACACCCCGCTCGCGGGCGAGATCATCGAGATCAACGACGGAGTGGTGGACGATCCCGAGATCCTGAACGAGGATCCGCACCACGAAGGGTGGCTGGTCAAGATCCGTTTCTCCTCGGCCGACGACATCAAGAGCCTGATGAACGCCGAGGAATACGAGAAGTTCGCGGCCGAGGGCGGGGAGTAGCCCATGGCGGATGCCGCCGATACCGCGAAGCCCGAATTCGGCGCGGTCGATACCTTCCCGCGCCGGCATCTCGGATCGAACGACGCGGAGGTGAAGACCCTCCTCGACCGACTGGGCGTTGCGACGATCGAACAGCTGATCGATCAGACGGTGCCCGCCGCGATCCGGCTCGGCCGGGCGCTCGATCTGGCCGCTCCGGCGTCCCCCGGCGGGGCGGCGGAGATCGGCGAGCGCGATCTGCTCGCCACGCTTCGCGGCATCCTCTCGGGCAACCGGGTCCATCGCTCGTTTCTCGGTCTCGGGTACCACGACTGCCTGACGCCGGGCGTGATCCAGCGCAACATCCTGGAAAATCCCGGCTGGTACACCCAGTACACCCCCTACCAGGCGGAAATTTCCCAAGGGCGCCTGGAGGCGCTGCTCAACTATCAGACGATGGTCTCGGATCTGACCGGGCTGCCGATCGCCAATGCCTCGATGCTCGACGAGGGGACCGCGGCGGCCGAAGCGATGCACATGTGCGCCGAGCTGGCGAGCGAGGACCGTCCGGCGTTCTTCGTCTCCGCCGACTGCCATCCGCAGACGATCGCGGTGGTCCGCACGCGGGCCGAAGCGCTCGGGATCGAGATTCGTGTGGGCGATCCGGGCGACGCGCTCGCTTCCGGCGGCACCGACCTGATCGGAATCCTGCTCCAGTACCCGGCGAGCGACGGGAGGGTGCTCGATTACGGCGATCTGCCCGATCGGGCGCATGCGGCCGGGGCGCGCGTGGTGGTGGCGACCGACCTTCTGGCGCTCGCTCTCCTTCGTCCGCCGGGTGAATTCGGCGCCGACGTGGCGATCGGCTCCGCCCAGCGCTTCGGCGTGCCGCTCGGCTACGGCGGGCCGCACGCGGCGTTCCTGGCGACCCGCGAGGAGTTCAAGCGTCAGATGCCCGGCCGGCTGATCGGCGTCTCGCGCGACCGCGCGGGCAAGGTGGCGTTCCGCATGGCGCTCCAGACGCGAGAGCAGCACATCCGGCGCGAGAAGGCGACCAGCAACATCTGCACCGCGCAGGTGCTGCTCGCCGTGATGGCCGGCATGTACGCCGTCTACCACGGTCCCGAAGGGATCCGGAAGATCGCGACCCGCGTCCACGCGCTCGCGGCGACGCTGGCCGCCGGTCTCGCCCGTCTGGGTTGCCGTCTGCCGGAGGAGTCCTTCTTCGATACGCTGCGGATCGGGCTTCCTGAGGGGAAGACGGCAAGCGCGGTGCTCGCCGGAGCGCTCGCGAAGCGGATAAACCTGCGGAAGCTCGACGACCATACCGTCATCGTGGCGCTCGACGAGGCGACCACGGAGGCCGAGCTCGATACGCTGCTTTCGGTGTTCTCCGGGGGCGCCGAGGCGCCTGGCGGCGAGAAGATCACCGCGCGCGAAGTCGCGGCCTCCGGCCTGCCCTACCCGGCGCCGCATGCTCGTGCCTCGGCGTACCTGACCCACGAGATCTTCCACCGCCACCACACCGAGCACGAGATGCTGCGCTACATCAAGCGGTTGGAGGGGCGCGACCTGTCGCTCACCACCTCGATGATCGCGCTCGGCTCGTGCACCATGAAGCTCAATGCCACGAGCGAGATGGTGCCGCTCTCCTGGCCCGAGGTCGGGGCGATCCATCCGTTCGCGCCGGTCGATCAGGCGGCGGGCTACGGGGTGCTGTTCGAGACGCTCTCGGCGTGGCTCGAAGAGATCACCGGCTTTGCCGCCTGCTCGCTCCAGCCGAACGCCGGTTCGCAGGGCGAATACGCCGGGCTGATGGTGATTCGCGCCTACCACCGAAGCCGGGGCGACGAGGGGCGGAACGTCTGCCTGATCCCGGTCTCCGCGCACGGCACGAACCCGGCCTCGGCGGTGATGGCGGGGATGAAAGTCGTGGTCGTCGCCTGCGACGACCGGGGCAACATCGACATCCCCGACCTCGCAGCGAAAGCGGAAAAGCATGCCGCCTCGCTCGCCGCGTTGATGGTCACCTACCCCTCCACCCACGGCGTCTTCGAGGCGGGCATCCGCGACATCTGCGAGATCGTCCACCGCCACGGCGGCCAGGTCTACATGGACGGCGCGAACATGAACGCCCAGGTCGGTCTCTGCCGGCCGGGCGATTTCGGCGCCGACGTCTGCCACCTGAACCTGCACAAGACGTTCTGCATCCCGCACGGCGGCGGCGGTCCGGGCATGGGACCGATCTGCACGGCGGCCCACCTGGCGCCGTTCCTGCCCGGCCATCCTGTGATCGCGACCGGCGGCGACCAGGCGATCGGCCCGGTCTCCGCGGCCCCCTGGGGGAGCGCGAGCATTCTCACGATCTCCTGGGTCTACATTGCGCTCATGGGGGCGGACGGCCTACGCCGGGCGACCGAGCTGGCGATCCTGAACGCCAACTACATGGCGGCGCGGCTGTCCGAGCACTTTCCGATCCTCTACACCGGCGAAAACGGCCGGGTCGCCCACGAGTTCATCCTCGACCTGCGGCCGGTCAAGGCGAGCGCCGGCATTGAGGCCGAGGACGTGGCGAAGCGGCTGATGGACTACGGCTTCCACGCGCCGACGCTGTCGTTCCCGGTGGTCGGCACGCTGATGATCGAGCCGACCGAGAGCGAATCTTCGGCCGAGCTGGACCGCTTCTGCGACGCGCTGATCGCGATCCGCGCGGAGATCCGGGAAATCGAAGAGGGACGAATGGACCGCCACGACAACCCGCTCAAGAACGCGCCCCATACGGCGGAGGCTGCCCTCACGCCGGAGTGGACGCACGGCTACAGCCGGGAGCAGGCGGTGTTTCCGTTGCCTTGGGTGCGCGAGCGGAAGTTCTGGCCCTACGTCGCCCGGATCGACAACGTCTGGGGCGACCGCAATCTGATGTGCGCCTGCCCGCCGATCGAGACCTATGCCTAGGTCCGGCCTTGGGGCGGTTTCGGTCGTCCCGCAGCGACTGGCCGCTGCCGAAGGCGCCCGAAGGAGCGAGGAGACGAACGAAACCGCCTCTTCGGAGGAACCCGGCGCGTGAGTCGCCTCGGGGCGGCGCTCGCCGGGCTGTTTCTGGCCTGTTGGGTGGTCGTCCTGCTGGGTGAGTTTGGTGTCGTGAACCTCGCCGGGCACCTGCCGCTCGGCCTGTACCCGCTCTACAGCCTGGCGGTTTCGCTCGGCTGGGGAGCGGGCATCGCCTACGCCCGCCTGCGCCGCAAGGTCGAGCCGCGCAGGCGGTTCGCCTGGTTTCTGCTCTGTGTGCTCGGACCTCTCGGTCTCGTCTTCCTGCTCCGCGCCATGGCTCCGGCCGCCGAGCAGGAGGCGGCACCGCTGGTGCCCTACCTCGCCTTCGGGGTGTTCTCGGTGTTCTTCCTGATGCCGGCGATCCTGCCCGGTCCGTGGAGTCGCTGAAGCCACCGAATCCGCCAGAGGAGGGTGCCGTATTATGGGGTCCACGCCCATGACCGCCTCGCGCATACTCCCCGATCCGCTGCCGATCTTCCCTCTCACCGGGACGCTCCTCTTGCCGGCCAACTGGCTGCCGCTCAACATCTTCGAGCCGCGGTACCTGGCGATGGTCGAGGACGCGATGGCCGAAGGCAAGACGATCGGCATGATCCAGCCGCTCACCGCGCGCCAGGACAACGCGCCGGCCTACGAGGTGCTGCTCGAAGAGATCGAGGATCACCCCTCGCTTTACCAGGTCGGCTGCGCCGGCCGGATCGAGAAATGCGAACAGCAGCCGGACGGCCGGTTCCTGATCCTCCTGCGGGGGGTCTCTCGTTTCCGGGTCGCGACCGAGCTGCCGCTCCACCGCGGCTATCGCCGGGTCGTGCCCGATTATCGCGGCTTCGCCCGCGACGAGGCGGAAGGCTCGGTGCAGCTCGATCCGCGCCGCCTGCTCTCCGCGGTGCGCATCTTCGCCGGCCGCCAGGGGCTCGAATTCGACGACGAGGTGCTGAACGCTCTTCCCGGCATCTCGCTGCTCAACGGCCTCTCGGTCGCCCTGCCGTTCCGCTCGGACGAAAAACAGGCGCTGCTGGAAGCTGAAACACCGGCCGAGCGCGAAGAAATGCTCCTCACCCTCCTCGGCATGGGCCTCGACTTCGCCGACCCGGAAGATCGCTACGTCCCGCCGATCCTCAATTGAGGGGCTCGTGACCGGCGATGCGGCGGACGCACGGGCGGCCACGGGGGGCCGCCCCTACCGGGTCATGCCTCTCGTTGGCGTTGTAGGGGCGGCCCCCCGTGGCCGCCCTGGGATCACCCCAGACGCCCCCGGCCTCTATCTCCACGTCCCATTCTGCTCCGCGATCTGCCCCTACTGCGATTTCGCGGTGCTCACCGGGGGAACCGAAAAACGCCGTCGCTTCGTCGCGGCGCTGTGCCAAGAGATCGCCCTCTGGGCCGACTCCGAATGGTGCGGCTTCGACACGATCTATTTCGGCGGTGGCACTCCCTCGGCGCTGGAGCCGGACCAGATCGGCGAGATCCTGGAGGCGATCTACGCGACCTTCCCGGAAAGCCGCGCCGCGCGGATCTTCTTCGAAGCGAACCCGGAAGACGCGAGCCCCGAAACCTTCGCCGCGCTCCGCTCTCTCGGCGTGGCGACCCTCTCGCTCGGGGTCCAGACGTTTCTCCCCGAAGAGCTCGTCTTCCTAGGCCGCCGCCACACGCCGGAACAGGGGGAACAGGCGTTTCACCTCGCGCGTGAAGCGGGCTTCCCGACCGTCTCGCTCGATCTGATCTTCGGCCTCCCCGACCAGACCCCCGCCGCCTGGCGCCGGTCGCTCGAAGCCGCCGTCTCTTTAAGTACCGACCACATCTCCTGCTATCAGCTGACGATACACGAAGGGACGCCGTTCGGCTTCCGCCGCGACCGCGGCCATCTCGCCGAAATGCCCGAGCCCGCCCAGGCCGAGATCTTCCATCTCACCCACCACCTGCTCGGAGACGCCGGCTACGAAGGCTACGAAGTCTCAAATTTCGCCCGCGCCCCGGAACATCGCTCGCGCCACAACCAAAAATACTGGCGCCATGTCCCCTACTTGGGGCTCGGCCCCTCCGCCCACTCCTTCGACGGAAAACGCCGTTGGTGGAACGAGCGGAAGCTGGGACCTTGGGAGCAGAAGATCGCCCAACGCGCGAGGCCGATCGCGGAGGAGGAGACGCTCACCGCCGGCAACCTCGCGCTCGAAGCGCTGATGCTGGGCCTGCGGACGAAAGAAGGTCTCGACCTCGGAGCCTTCCGCGAGCGCTACGGCGTGGACCTCGAAGCGACGAACGCCGACCTGCTGAAGCGGGCGATCGAGAACGACCTCCTGGTCCGCGAGGGGGAGGGGCTGAGGCCTACGCGGGCGGGTTTTGCGGTGGCCGATGGGCTGGCGCGGGATTTCGAAGTGTAGGGTCCCGGTTTCTCGATCGCGAGCGCGAAATCACAGCTTCTCGAACCAGGCCTTGATCTTGAGTGCCATTAGCTTGCGACGCTGTTCGAGGAAATCGTCGTAAGCGAGAATCTCACCGTCGAGCATGGAATCGGGAAGGCAGTGCATCCGGAAGTTGGCGCGCATGTCCTCCAGGGCCGTGATCCGGCCGTATTTCCTCTTGCCGTCTGCGCACTGCTCAGTCAACTCGCGGAAGTAGACCTCGGGCGCCTTATCTCCGATCGCGATGTTGATCTCGCTCTGGGCGAGTACGAAGTTCGCGATCTGGTTGTAGCGACCGCGTGGCAACCCCTGCGTCTTCAGAAAATTTCTCGGGTAGACGTGATGAACGTCGCTTCGATTCAAGAGTAGGTCGTGAACGCTGATGTCGCTCGACAGAAAGCCTTTGTCGTGGAGCTTCACCTGCGCCGCCTGGTAGGCAAGGAAGAACGGGCTGTTGACCGACGATGTGTCCAACTCGATCGGCACCAGGTTCGACCAGAAGTTCTCCGACAGCTCCGAGGCCAGAACGGCTTCGCAAAATCGAACCAGGCCGGTCTCTGCGATCTGTCGGATATCGTAATCGATGTCGGTCTCGGGGTTCCCTTTCGAGTAACGACGCGTGACGACCGACATGGCGTACCAGCGCCGCACCAGGTGCTCGAGGTCCGCCGGAGGTAAACCTTCCGCGCGCCCGCGCAGATAGAGGATGTAGGCGAAGTTCAGGTTGTTTTGCGCTCCGATCAAACGGCTGGTCACGAAACCGGCGGAGCGTACGATCATCGTGATCCGCTCGAAGTGCGTCTGATTGATGAACGCGAGCACCCCGCGTTTAAGGCGGCCGAACGACTGCTCGGCGATCACGTCCTCGAACTGCTTCGTCTCGAAGTTACGCCCCGAAAGGAGGGCCACGAGATCCTGAAGTTTGCCGCGGCTAAACTCCGAGGTGAAGGCCACGCGCAACATGTCCGTGTATTTCGGGTCGTAGATGTCGTCATTGACGCCCCGCAACCAACGCATCGCGGGGAGAAATTCCGAGGCGGAAAACGCTTTGTCGCCTTTCTCGATGATCGCGATAAACTCGGGAGCGATCGCCGCGTGGCAGAAGTAGTCGATAGCCTTGCGCAGCAGGTTCCCGCCGTACGTCTCATTGACCGCGATCTTCGACATCGCAAAGTCCGCTTGCGAGAGTTCCGCCCCCGCGGAGTTCACCCGGATAAAAATTTCGGTGACCGTCTCGATGTCGAGGTCATCTGCCAGCTCGATCACGCCGACGTGGTTGTGGATGATCCTTCCGAGAGTTTGAAGCGCTTTGCCGACCTGCTTGCGGTCGGCGGTGGGATTCTTCGCCGTGTAATCTTCGGTGAGCTCGATCAGGTCGAAGTCCGTGGCGAAGACGATGGTGACGTCTTCGATCCAGGCCGCGTCCTTGCGGATCGCGGGGTTTGCGACCTCGAACCGTTCTTCTTGAGGGTGAAAAGCGATGCGGATACGGACCGTCTCATATTCCTTAGTTAAAACCTCGCGTCCCAGGAGTCCGGCCATGAGCGCCGTGACCCGCTGCTGGCCATCGATCAGGATACGTTTTCCAGCGGACGAGGTGCCATCCTTCAGTCGAACGGTGGGATTGCGCCAGGCGATCAAATATCCGACCGGGTAGCCTTGATAGAGAGAGTCGAGAAGATTACGGACCTTAGTCGCGTCCCAAACGAAAGGACGTTGGATCTCGGGGATTGCGATGTCCCCGGATCGGACCCAGCTCAGCAAAGTGTCGATCGAATGCGGGGTTACGGAATAACGCTGCGTTGACATGTTTCAGTCTCCTCCCACAATGAATTCGCCGAGGACGGTGGAAAAACAGTTAGGCACTCACTCCGTCCTCAATAGGCTGCGCGTATTACTCACCCGAAATTGGTTTCTCCGACCGTTTGTTCCACGGCGGCTCGCACTCGAAAACGCCGTGCGAATAGAGATGGGCATCCAGATCGTTCGTCGCTTGAGCCTGCTCCAGCCAGAGGACCGAGTAGGCCATCACCTCTTCCCACGTCATGTTGCGTAGGTCGAGATCCTCTTCGCTCAAGAATTCGTCCCGGATCTCGCTCATTCGTCGCTCCCGGTTTCGGGTTCGAAGGGGAGAATCCCTAGGCCCCACGACACCAGTATAGCGAGCGTCCCCGGGCGGCGCATGCGTCGCCCGGGGTATTGCGGGGGAAATGCCTGCCGCCTACTTCTTCCGATTGGCCACGATCACCATCGACGGCACGAGTTTGCCCGTGGCGTCGGTGTAGAACGACTCGTTCTTGAACGAATCGTCGCTCAGCCAGGTGATGACCGTCTTGGTCACCGTCTTCTGGCCGGACATCGGATCCATCATGTCGCCCCCGTAGGTGATGCTCTTTCCGTCCGCCGAGGGGGTGCCGGTCATGTACATGATGCCGGTTCCTGCGTTGTCGATCCAAGAGTTCACGTAGTGGGCCGCTACGTTGTCGTAGCCGTCGGTACCGTGACCCTCGAACGGCTGGCCCATGAAGGTGCCTTTCCAGGTCGAGGCGACGTAGCGGCCGCCCAGCATCCACTCGGAATGAACGGTTCCGCTCGACTCGCTCGGTGGGCCGTTCGGATCCATGTACATTTTGAGGCCATAGGTCCAATCGCCGACGTACTTGCCGATCAGCTTGTGATGCTCGCCGGGGCTCATGGCTTTCGTCATCGCTTCCATCATGGCCGGGTCCATGCCCTTTTCGGCGGGCGGATCGGCGGCGAACGCGGTGGCTGCCGGGGTGGCGGCGAGCAGGGCGGCGAGGGCAAGGAGCGGGAATCGTTTCATGGCGGGTTCTCCTTCGGGATCGTTCTTCGGTGGATCGAAGGCCGGCCGCCGAGTGGGGTTACCCGGGGAATGCCGGCCGGGCTTGTGCTTACGCTCGGTTTACGCTTACGCTACCAGCGCACTGCGGCGCTCGTCAAGTGACTACTGGAAGGAGCCGGAACCGCGAGGAACTGGCCGGCCTATCCGGGTTTCCGTCGGGTATCATCCGCGCCCGCGGCTCGTGCCGAGCACTTGTCCACGTTGAGGAACTTCGAACCGAATATGTCTCAGCCGATCTACGACGCCTCCGCCATCGAAGTCTTGACCGGTCTGGAGCCGGTGCGCAAGCGCCCCGGCATGTATACCCATACCGACCGGCCGGACCACCTGGCGCAGGAGGTGATCGACAACGCAGCCGACGAAGCGATCGCCGGGCACTGCTCCCTGATCGAGGTCGATCTCTTCGCGGACGGCTCGCTCGCCGTCGCGGACGACGGGCGCGGCATGCCGGTCGATCTCCACCCCGGGGAGAAGGTGTCCGGGGTCGAGGTGATCCTCACCCGGTTGCACGCCGGGGCGAAGTTCTCGGACAAGAGCTACCGCTTCTCGGGCGGCCTCCATGGCGTGGGCGTTTCGGTCGTGAATGCCCT
>Ga0134122_10000184_pt1 | contig 38012 bp, 28 predicted proteins | sample KB302_FD_96461 | JGI IMG/M metagenome (GOLD analysis project Ga0134122, IMG submission 96461) | Terrestrial soil microbial communities without Nitrogen fertilizer from Kellogg Biological Station, Michigan, USA - KB3-0-2 | ecosystem: Environmental > Terrestrial > Soil > Unclassified ... | reverse complement strand
GTCGCCGCGCACCGCCAGCAGCACGCGCACCGCCGGGGACGGCCGGGCCAGCTCGGCCAGCGCGCTCGCGAAGGCGTCCCGCTCGCTCGCGTCGCTCAGCGTGACCAGCTCCTCCAGCTGGTCGACGAACAGCAGCAGCCCGCCGCGGTCGGGCAGGCCGTCGCGCAGCCGCTGCGCCAACCGGACCGGCTCGTCCGCCAACTGGGTGAACACCACCTCCTCGCGGTCCGAGAGGGTTGGGGCCAGCGCGGCGGCCAGCGCCCCCAGCGGCCTGCGCCCGGGCACGACGGTGACCGCCGTCGCCACCCGGTCCACCAGCACCTGCCCGGCGCCGGCGCGCGGGAGGATGCCGGCCCGGCACAGCGACGACTTCCCCACGCCCGACTCGGCCGCGACCAGCACCAAGGGCTGGGCGGCGAAGCGCTCCAGGATGCGGCGCACGTCCGCGCCCCGGCCGAAGAAGAGCGCCTGGTGCTCCGCCTCGAAGGGGGACAGCCCGCGGTAGGGGTTGGCGTCCAGCGGCTGGATGGGCTGGATGGCCTTCAGCGCCTTCACCAGCAGCTCCGCGGACGCGAAGCGCTCGGCCGGGTCGGCCCGGATGCACTGTTCGATGACCGCGGCCAGGTTGGGGTTGACGCCCGGCCCCAGGCGCGCGCCTTCGCGCGGGACGCGGTTCGCCAGCAGCTGGAAGAGGACGGCGCCCAGCGAGTAGAGGTCGCTCCGCTCGGTGGCGGGCGCGCCGTCCGCGCACTCCGGCGCCATGTACAGCAGCGTCCCCGCGGCGCCGCGCCCGCCCGGCCCCGCGTCCGGGTCCACCCGTTCGGCCAGGCCGAAGTCGAGGAGCTTCACCCCGCCGCCGCGCGTGGCGATGGCGTTGGACGGCTTGATGTCCCGGTGGAGCACCCGCTGGCGGTGCGCCGCCTCCAGCCCCTGCGCCAGGCCCAGGCCCAGCTCCAGGACGCGGTCCCAGGGCAACGGCCTGGGGAGGTCCAGCAGGCGCTGGCCCTCGATGAGCTCCGTCTCGATGTAGGGGTGCCCGTCGACCTCGCCCACCGAGTAGAGGGTGACGATGTTGGCGTGGTTGAGCGTGGCCAGGAGCCGCGCCTCGTTGCGGAAGAACGCCTCCACGCGGGAGCCGGGCTGCGCGGAGGCGATGAACTTCAGCGCCACCTCCCGCCCGACCGAGACGTTGCGCGCGCGGTAGACCACGCCCATCGCCCCCCGGCCGATCTCCGGGCCCAGCTGGAACTCGTCGAAGGCCGGAGGCGGCGTCCACGCGGTGGGAGCAGGTGGCGCCGGGTCGGAGTGGAGCGATGGCGCGTCCGAATCCTGGACCGCGGCCTCCAGGGCGCGCCGGCAGGTGGCGCACCCCTCCGCGTGGGCCCACGCGCGCTCCCGCTCCGCCTTCCCAAGCCGGCCTTCGGCGGCCTGAATGAGAACGGCGTCACCCAGGCACTCCAGGGAACCACGGCGTGGCGGTGAATCCGTCATGTCCAAACGTAGGATAGACGCGCATGGACATGGAGCTTACGCGGTCGATTCTCGAAGCCTACGCGGCGGCGCGCGCGGCATGGCCGCGGGTGGACCTCCCGAAGGACCAGTTCCTCCGCCACGTCGAGGCCCGGCTCCCGGAGGGCGGCCCGGGCGCGCTGGCGCTCCAGGACCTGTACCTGGCCTGCGCGTGCGTGCACCAGGTCCGGGGGGCGAACGAGGCGCTGGAGGCGGCGCACTTCTCCCGGCTGCCGGGCGCGCTGCGGCGGCGGTTCCGCAACGCGCCCGAGGCGACGCTGGACGAGGCGCTCCAACTGGTGCGCCAGAAGGTCCTCCTTCCGGGGGAGGATGGGGCGCCCCACCTGGCCACCTACGAGGGCCAGGGCAGCCTGTACCAGTGGATCAAGATCATCGCCATCCGGCAGGTCATCAAGCTCCTGCCGCCGGGCGACGCGCCGGAGCTGTTCGACCCGCTCTCCTGGAGCGAACCCGCCTCGCCCCGCGACGAGGAGCGGAGCCACGCCACCCGCGAGCTCCACGAGCGCCTCCGCGAGGTGTTCCGCGAAGCGGCCGCCAGCGTGCTGACGGAGGAGGAGCGGTCGCTGCTGGGCCAGTACTACAAGCAGCAGATGTCGCAGAAGTCGCTCTCCACCCTGTACGGCACCAGCCAGGCGGGGATCTCCCGGCGCCTGGCGCTCGTCCGCGAGACGCTGGGGGCGGAGGCCAGGAGCCTGATGCGCTCGCGCTACGGCGTCAGCGTCGAGGAGCTGGGCTCGCTCATCGCGGACCAGAGCCGGCTGGACGTGACGCTCAGCCGCATCTTCGGCAGCGAGCCCTCCCCTTTTTGAATCGATTCTGCTACCCGCGGCTCCATGCCGGAGCTTCCCGAGGTGGAGATCGCCCGCCGACAGCTGGAGCGCTGGCTGTCCGGGCACGCGGTGACGGGCGCGGAGGCGGATCGCACCCGCACCTTCCGCGGCGGCCACCCGGAGCGGTTCCAGCGCCTGCGCGGTCACCTCCGCGACGCCGGCCGCAAGGGCAAGTACCTCCTCCTCCAGTTCGACGACGGCACCGGCGTCCTCGCCCACTTCGGGATGACCGGGAAGCTGGTGAAGCGCCCGCGCGGTGTGACCGAACCCTACAGCCGCGCCCGCTTCCTCCTCGACGACGGCACCGCCATCCACTTCCGCGACCCCCGGATGTTCGGCCGCCTGGACGCGGTGGACGCCGGCCGGCTCCGCGCGCTGCCGGAGATCCGCCAGCTGGGGGTGGACCCCCTGGCGGACGGGATGGACTGGCGCGCCCTGCGCGACGCGGTGGCCCCTTCGCGCCAGGACCTCAAGGTGGCCCTGATGGACCAGGGCCGGGTCGCCGGGCTCGGCAACATCCACGCGGCTGAGGCGTTATTCCGATCAGGCCTTCATCCGGCCTCCAGGCCGGCCTCGCTCCTCGACGAGGACTGGAGACGTCTGTGCAAAGCCATCCACCAGGGCATCCGCTTCGCCCTGTCGCAGGAGGACGCCGACGAGATCGAGTACGTGGAGGAGCCCGGCGCCGGGAACCCGTTCCTGATCTACGGCCGCAAGGGCGAGCGCTGCCGCCGCTGCGGCGCCACCGTCCGCGCCTTCACCCAGGGCGGCCGCACCACCCACTTCTGCCCCGGCTGCCAGCGAAAGCCCGGCCGCCGCCGGCGCCGCTCTTGATTGATTGACTCAGGAGCGGGCCGCGTCTTAACTCCGCCGCCCTTTTCCACCAGCAGCTTGCTCAGGGAGAAACGCCCCAAATGTCGGCGCACCGTCATCTGGCCATCCTGATCCTCGCGCCCGCCCTGGCCTTCGCCGCCGGACCCACCCCCCCGGCCGACAAGGCGCCCGCGGACAAGGCGCCGGAGAAGCCCGCCGCGGAGAAGCCGGCCCCGGCCGAGAAGCCCGCCCCCGCGGAGAAGCCCGCTCCCACCGAGGAGGAGATCCGCCGCGAGGTGGACGCCAAGGTGGAGGCCGCCAAGAAGGAGCTGCGGGAGGAGATCCGCGCCCAGGCCGCCACCCAGTCCGTCGCCCAGGGCTGGCAGGAGGAGTGGACGGACGAGAAGCGGAAGCTGGAGCTGCTCACCGTGGACGGCTACTTCCGCGTCCGCCCGGACCTGTTCCACAACTTCGACCTGCGCCGCATGCCGGACACCAGCGGCTTCACCATCTTCCCCACCTCGCCCGCCTCCCCCAACGAGCACACCATGGCCGGCGTGAACATGCGCCTGCGGGTGGAGCCGACGATCAACATCTCCGAGGAGGTCCGGCTCCGGATGCAGATCGACGGGCTGGACAACGTCATCATGGGCACCACGCCCGACTACGCGAACACCCGCTCGGAGTTCGCGGACGCCTCCATCCTCTCCGAGTCCCAGGCGCCGGCGAACCTCGCCAACACCCTGAAGGAGTCCATCATCCTCAAGCGCGTGTTCGGCGAGATCTCCACCCCGGTGGGCGTCCTCCGCTTCGGGCGGATGGGGTCGCAGTGGGGCCTGGGGATGGTGCACAGCGACGGCAGCTGCTTCGACTGCGACTTCGGCGACACGGTGGACCGCGTCCAGTTCGTCACCCAGCCGCTGCCCGGCATCTACGTGACGCCGATGATCGACTTCAACTCGGAGGGCCCCTCCTCCCTGGTGGCCGGCGAGTCGGGCCAGCCGGTGGACCTCTCCCAGTCGGACGACGCGCACAGCTACGTGCTGGCGGTCGCCAGGCGCGACACCGACCAGCAGGTGAAGGCCAAGCTGGAGAACGGCCAGACCGTCATCAACGGCGGCCTCCACCTCACCTACCGCACGCAGCACAGCGAGGCGGGAGCGTTCCTCCCCGGCGACACCAACTTCAACTACACGGTGCGCAACTCCTGGCTCGTCATCCCGGACCTGTGGGGCAAGTACGAGCAGAGGAACCTCCGCATCGAGGCGGAGGTCGCCGCGCGGATCGGCAGCATCGGGAGCGCGGCCAGCCTGCACGGCCTGCCGCCCGAGGTGCAGACGCCGCTCTCCATCTTCGAGATCGGGGCGGTGGTCCAGGGCGAGTACCGGCTGTTCAGCGACAAGCTCAAGCTGCGCGCCGAGGTGGGCTACGCGTCGGGCGACACCGCGCCCGGGATGGGCGCCCGGCCGAACCGCGCCGGCTTCCCCCAGGCGGGCGACTACGACGGGCCGCAGTGGAACTGCAACTCGGGCGGCGGCTGCACCGACGCCAACATCAACAACTTCACCTTCAACCGGGATTACCGGGTCGACCTCATCCTCTGGCGCGAGCTGATGGGCGCGATCACCGACGCCGTCTACGTCAAGCCGTCCGGCGACTACGAGCTGGCGGACGGGCTGCACATCCAGGGCGCGATGATCTACTCGCGCGCGTTCTACGCCAGCTCGGTGCCGGCGGCGGTGGACCCCAACAACCTCGCCAACGTCGACCCCAGCCTGGGCGTGGAGTTCGACGGCGGCATCCAGTACGAGACCGACGACGGCTTCTTCGCCCAGGTGCAGGCCGGCATCCTCTTCCCGCTGGGCGGCCTCAACAACCCCAGCGTGGGCGGGCAGCCCCCGGTCTCGCTGGAGAGCGCCACCGCCTTCCGCGCCGCGGTGGGCGTCCGCTTCTGACCGCCTCCCGGGCCGCGCTGCTCGCCGTGGCCGTGGCCGCGGCGGCGCTGGCGCTCGGGGCGGGGTGCGGCATCAAGGGCCCGCCGCGCCCGCCGAAAGTCATGGAGCCGGGCGCCGCTCCGCCATATGAGCGCCCCGTTCCCCCGGTCGCGCCCGACGCGGGGGCGTGCCCGGGAGCCTGCTCCGGATGAACCACTTCCATTACCTGAAGGGTGAGCTGCACGCGGAGGAGGTCCCGCTCCGCGCCATCGCGGACCAGGTGGGCACGCCCGTCTACGTCTACGCGCGCGCCACCCTGGTCCGGCACTTCGACGTCATCTCCGCCGCCTTCGCCGACCGGCCGCACCTGCTCTGCTACAGCGTGAAAGCCAGCTCGAACCTGGCGCTCCTCCACCTCTTCGCCCACCTCGGCGCCGGCTTCGACATCGTCTCCGGCGGGGAGCTCGCCCGGGTCCTCGCCGCGAAGGGCGAGCCCAGCCGGGTGGTCTTCTCCGGGGTGGGGAAGACGCGGGAGGAGATGGCCCGCGCGCACCGCGAGGGCATCCTGCTGTTCAACGTGGAGAGCGCGGAGGAGCTGGAGCTGCTGGACGCGGTGGGGCGGGAGGCGGGGCGGCCGGCGCCGTTCGCGGTGCGCGTCAACCCGGAGGTGAACCCGAAGACGCACCGGCACATCGCCACCGGCCTCAAGACCTCCAAGTTCGGCGTGCCCTTCGACGAGGCGGCCGCGCTCTACGCCCGCAGCCGGAAGATGAAGGGCGTGGTGGCGCGCGGGGTGGACTGCCACATCGGCTCGCAGCTCACCTCGCTGGCGCCGCTGGAGCAGGCGTTGAAGAAGGTCTCCGAGCTGGCCTCCGCGCTCGTCCAGCGCGGCCACGCCATCTCCTTCGTCGACGTGGGCGGCGGCCTGGGCATCGTCTACCGCGACGAGCGCCCGCCCTCGCCGGTGGACTACGCGAAGGCGGTGGCGAAGGCGACGGCCGCCACCGGCGCCACCGTCATCCTCGAGCCGGGGCGGGTCATCACCGGCAACGCGGGGGTGCTGCTCTGCAGGGTGATCGTGCGCAAGCGCACCCGGGCGAAGACGTTCGTGGTGGTGGACGCGGGGATGAACGACCTCATCCGCCCCGCGCTGTACGAGGCGCACCACGAGGTGCAGCCGGTGAAGAAGCGCCGCGGCCGCGCGGAGAAGGTGGACCTGGTGGGCCCGGTCTGCGAGTCGAGCGACGTGCTGGCCCGCGACCGCGCGCTGGTCCTCCCCGGGCAGGGCGAGCTGCTCGCCTTTGCCAGCGCCGGCGCCTACGGGATGAGCATGGCCTCCAACTACAACTCGCGCCCGCGCCCGGCGGAGGTGCTGGTGGAGGGCGCGTCCTTCCGGGTGATCCGGGAGCGGGAAAAGCCCCAGGACCTCTGGCGCGGCGAAGCGCTCTAGGCCTATAGAGGCGCGGTCATGAACCGCTTCGAAGGGTCGATGACCGCGCTCGCCACGCCGTTCCGGAACGGGGCGCTGGACGAGGACGCGTACCGCGGGCTCATCCGGTACCAGTTGGACAACGGGACCACGGGGCTGGTCCCCATGGGCACCACCGGCGAGGCGGTGACGGCGTCCCCCGAGGAGCGCTCCCGCGCGGTGAAGCTGGCGGTGGAGGCGGCGGCCGGCAAGGCGCTGGTCATCGGCGGCGCGGGCTCCAACAGCACGCAGGAGACGGTGGAGGGCGTCAAGCGCGTGCGCGAGGCCGGCGCCGACGCCGCGCTGGTGGTCACGCCCTACTACAACAAGCCGACGCAGCAGGGCCTGGTGGAGCACTTCCGCGCCGTCGCCCGCGCCCACCCCGGCTTCCCGCTGGTGGCCTACAACGTCCCCGGCCGCACCGGCGTGGACCTGCTCCCGGAGACCTGCCAGCGCCTGTGCGACGTGGCGGAGGTGGTGGCGATCAAGGAGGCCACCGCGTCGATGATCCGCGCGGTGGACATCGTGGAGAAGTGCGGCGACCGGCTGGCGCTCCTCTCCGGCGACGACTTCACCGTCCTCCCGTTCATCGCCTGCGGCGGGCGCGGCGTCATCTCCGTCTCCTCCAACGTGGCGCCGCGGATGATGGCGGACCTGGTGGCGGCGGCGCGGGGCGGGAACCTGAAGAGGGCGCTGGAGCTCCAGGTGCAGATGAACGCCTTGCACCGGCTGCTCTTCGTGGAGTCCAACCCCATCCCGGTGAAGTGGGCGCTGCACCTGATGGGGAAGATCTCGCCGGAGCTCCGGCTGCCCCTCACGCCGATGTCGGAGGCGAACGCGGGCAAGCTCGAGGGCGAGCTGAGGAAGCTGAAGCTGATCTCCTGAGGGTGGGGCCATGGCGGCGGATTCGGCGGTGCGCGTGGTGGTGGCCGGGGTGGCGGGCCGGATGGGCGCCACGCTGGCGCGGCTGATCTCCCGGTCGCAGGGCCTGCGCGTGTGCGGCGGCACGGAGCGCCCGGGTTCGCCGCTCGTCGGCAAGGACGGCGGCGGCTTCACCGTGGTGGAGGACCTGGGGCAGGCCATCCGTTCGGGGCAGGGGCAGGTGGTGATCGACTTCACCTCGCCGGAGGCCGCGGCCGGCCACGCGCGGGCCTGCGCGGACGCGGGGGCGGCGCTGGTCATCGGCACCACCGGGCTGGGGCCGGAGGCGAAGGAGGCGCTGCAGGCCGCCGCGAAGAAGGTGCCGGTGGTCCAGTCGCCCAACATGTCGGTGGGCGTGAACGTGATGTTCAAGGTGGCGGCGGAGCTGGCGCGGGTGCTGGGGCCTTCGTTCGACGTGGAGATCGTCGAGGCGCACCACCGGATGAAGAAGGACGCGCCCAGCGGCACCGCGCTCAAGCTGGCGGAGGAGGTGGCGGGCGCGCTGGGGCGCGGGCCTTCGGACCTCCGGTTCGCGCGGCACGGCCAGGTGGGCGAACGGCCGCGGGCGGAGATCGGCATCCAGGCGCTGCGCGGGGGCGACGTGGTGGGCGAGCACACCGTCTTCTTCTTCGGCGACGGCGAGCGGCTGGAGCTCACCCACCGCGCCTCCAGCCGCGACCAGTTCGCCCAGGGCGCGCTGCGGGCGGCGGCGTGGGTGGCGGGCCGAGCGCCGGGCCTCTACGACATGGCGGACGTGCTGGGCCTGAAAGGGGGGCGTACGTGAGGTACTGCCGCTTCAAGCACCAGGGCGTGGCGCGGTACGGCGTCATCCACGGGGACGAGGTGGTGGCGCTGGCCGGCGCGCCGTGGGTCAGCTCGTCGGAGACGGGGCCGGGCGTGCCGCTGGCGGCGGCGGAGCTGCTTCCGCCCACCGAGGCGTCGAAGATCGTCGCGGTGGGGCAGAACTACCGCAAGCACGCGGAGGAGCTGGGCAAGCCGGTCCCGCCGGAGCCGCTGCTGTTCATCAAGCCCGCCACCGCGCTCAACGCCCACGCCCAGCCCATCCTGCTGCCGCCCGACAGCGCCGAGGTGCACCACGAGTCGGAGCTGGCGCTGGTCATCGGCCACCGGATCAAGGACGCGGACGAGGCGCAGGCGGCGAAGGCCATCTTCGCGCTCACCTGCTTCAACGACGTCACCGCCCGCGACATCCAGCGGCGCGAGGTGCAGCACACCCGCGCCAAGAGCTACGACACCTTCGCCTGCGCCGGCCCCTGGATGGAGACCGAGCTGTCGCCCGCGCACCTCCGCGTCGTCTGCCGCGTGAACGGGCAGGTGCGCCAGGACGGGCGGACCTCCGACATGATCTTCCCCCCGGCCCGCCTGGTGAGCTTCATCTCGCGGATCATGACCTTGCTGCCGGGGGACCTGGTCTCGACCGGGACGCCCTCCGGCGTCGGCCCCCTCCGCGACGGCGACCTGGTGGAGGTGGAGATCGAAGGAATCGGGATACTCGCCAATCCGGTTACTCTGGCGCGGTCCACGTGAGCGAACTGGTGCACATCGGGCTCGGCTCGAACCTGGGCGACCGGGAGCAGAACCTCCTGCTCGCCGTCCAGGCGCTCTCGCGCATCGACGCGGTGTCGTTGCTGAGGCGGTCGACGCTCTTCGATAGTGCGCCCGTGGGACCCCGGCAGCCGCGGTTCCTCAACGCCGTGGTCGAGGTGGAGTGCGATCTCCCGCCCGAACGCCTGCTCACCATCCTCAAGCAGATCGAGGTCGACCTCGGCCGCCGCCCGGGCGAGCGCTGGGGGCCGCGCCCCATCGACCTCGACATCCTCCTCTGGGGGTCCACCATCGTGGCCACTCCGTCGCTCCAGGTTCCTCACCTCCATCTCCACCAGCGGCGGTTTGCCCTGGAGCCGCTGTGCCAGTTGGTGCCGGACGCGAGACACCCGGTGCTCGGCGTGACCATCGAGGAGCTCCTCCGGAGCGCCCCCGCCCAGGATTGCGCGCGCCACGTCGGCGCGCTGTGGCCGGAGGCCCAGACGTGAGGCGAGTCCTGTTTGCGGTGGTGGCCGCCGTCGCGGCGGTGGCGATGGCGCAGGGCGCGAGTCAATCGCTGCCGCCCGGGCACCCGTCGCTCGATGGCGCGAGGAGCGCGCCGCCTGGTGGCGCCGGCGCGCTGCCCCCCGGGCACCCGTCGCTCGATGGCGCGAGGAGCGCGCCTGGTGGCACCGGCGCGCTGCCCCCCGGGCATCCGTCGCTCGATGGCGCGAGGAGCGCGCCTGGTGGCGCCGGCGCGCTGCCCCCCGGGCATCCATCACTCGATGGTGCGGGCGCATCATCCGGTTCGGATTCACTTCCACCCGGGCACCCAGCGATGGACGGCGCGTCCGCGCCCCCCACCATGCCCCCCGGCCATCCGGCGACGCGGGAGGGCGCCGCCCCCCCCACCGCCGACGATCTCCTCAAGCGCCTGGACGCGCAGCCGGACCTGAAGTCGCGCGAGAAGTCCTTCGACATCGCGGTGGCCGTGGGCAAGCTCTACTACTCCAGCGCCCGCTACGCGGAGGCCGCGGAGTACCTCGGCCAGGCCTGGCCCAAGTCCGAACGCGCCCGCCAGCTCTTCCTCCAGCAGTCGAAGAAGGTGAGCACCCCGCTGACACCGCCGGACGCATGTCGGCAACCCATGGAGCTGAAGGCCCTCCTCGCCGAGATGGAGAAGCGCGCCGCCTCCAACGACGCGGCGGGCGCGGCCGGCTGCGGCGCCATGGCGATGGACCAGGTGCTGGAGGCGGAGGAGATGCGCGGCAACGCGCTCGCGGTGGAGGGTGACGCCAAGGGCGCCGCGGAGTCCTACCAGCGCGTGCTCCAGGTCGACCCCAAGCGCGACGGCAGCCTCTACGGCCACGCGATGGCGCTGATCGAATCGCGGCCCGACGACGTCGCCTCGCTGAAGACCGCCAGGTCGGACCTCGCCGCCGCCCTCGCCACCGCGGAGGCCTCCAGCCGCCGCGAGCTGGTGCGGCTCACGAGCGATCGCCTGGACCGCGCCATCACCGCGGGCGGCTTCACCAAGCTCGCCGCGAACGAGGCCGCCGAGCGCAAGGCGAAGGGCCCGCCGAAGACGCCGCCCTTCGTCGCGCGCGCGCTGGCCGCGCAGGGCGGCATGGGAGGCCCAGGTCCAGGCCCGAGCCAGGGCCCCACCCAGGAGCAGGTCCAGCGGATGGCGGAGGCGGCGCAGAACATGGAGCGCACGCCGGAGGTCGAGGCCGGCTTCGCCAAGCTGGTGGAGCAGGGCGAGGACTCGCTGGCGAAGGGCCGCTACCAGGAGGCGCTCGACGCGTACAAGCGCGTGGTGCCCTTCCAGCCGGAGAACGGCCGCGCCAAGGCGGGCATGGCCTGGGCGATGGTGGGCCTGAACAAGCAACCGATGGCGGACCGCGTGTGGATGGTGGCGGTGTCCAGCGACCCCGCGGCGGTGGACCACCTGGGCGACCTGCTCAAGCAGAAGGGCGACGAGAAGGGGGCGAAGGCGCTGTGGGCGAAGCTGAAGGCGTCCGCGCCCGACTACGCCGCCTCCAACGGGTTGGACAAGAAGCTGAACTGAAGCGCTAGCATCCGCGGCGCCATGCACGCGCTCACCCTCGCCGTCCTGATGGTGGCCTCGGGGGCGCCCGCGCTCCCGCAGCTGAAGATCGCCAGCCCCGGCCTCACCGGCGTCCGCGTCACGGACAAGGAGGCCACCTTCTTCTCCGAGCACCTCGCGCAGCAGATGGCCGCCGCCGGCGCCAAGGTGACCTCGGACCGGGAGATCTCCGCGCTGCTGGGGCTGGAGCGGAAGCGGCAGCTCCTCGGCTGCGCCGAAGGCTCCAGCCAGTGCGTGACCGAGATGGCCGGCGCGCTGGGCGTGGACGCGCTGGTGGTGGGCGACGTGGCGAAGCTCCAGTCGCACTACCAGGTCAACGTGAAGCTGCTCTCCGTCACCACCGGCGCGCTGCTGGGCGCCGAGTCGGAGCGCGCCGACACGGATGAGCAACTGGTGGACGCGCTCACCGCCATCGCCGGGCGCCTGGTGAAGCAGGGCGCGGAGAAGCTCTCGCGGTCGCTCGCCCCCGAGGGACGCGCGGGCACCGGGTCCTCGGGCCCGTCCGTACCGGTGCTGCCCATCGTGCTCGCCGGCGTCGGCGTGGCGGCGGGCGGGTTCGGCGGCTTCGCCTACTCGCAGGCCAACGCGCGCTACGGGGAGCTGCAGATCACCACCGACGGCTCGCGGGCCCTCCAGCTCCGGGACGAGGGCATCGGCTGGCGGACCGCGACGCAGGTGGGGCTGGGCGTGGGCGTGGCGGCGGTGGCCGGGGCGGCGGTGACGTTCTTCATCGGAAACGCCGCCGCGTCTCCCCAGGTCGCCCTCTCCACCTCGCCGCGAGCGACCGGCGTGGTGCTCTCCTGGAGGTGGCCGTGAAGCGCGCCTGGCCGTTGGCGGTGGTGGGTCTCGCGCTGCTCGCGTGCTGGGACTTCGAGGGCCAGTACCAGCGCTGCCTGGACACCGGTCGCTGCTCCGACGGAGGTGGGGGTCGGGACGGAGGCGACGGCGGTGACGGAGGAGGCGGGGATGCCGGCGACGGCGGCGGAGGGACGACCTGCCCGACTGGGGCGCCCACCGGCAACGGCCTGTGCCTGGTGGCGCGGTACGACCGGCGCGCGCCCATGTACGGCATCTACGCGGCCTCGCCCGACCAGATCTTCTTTGGCGGCCACGACGAGGCGGTCTCCACCTGGTCGGGCGGGGCGCTCCAGGACGGCGTCACCGGCCTCCTCAACGGCTACGAGATGGCCGACCTGAGCGGCACCGCGCCGAACGCGATCTGGGCGGCCCTGATCACGCTGGGGTCCAGCTCCGACGTCTACCGCTACGACGGGTCGCAGTGGCGCGACGTCATGCCGGGCGCGTTCACCGGCGGCGACTGCCGCGGCGTCTGGTCGGAGGATCCGGCGGCCGCGTGGCTGGCGTGCGACCAGGGCATCTACCAGGTCACCTCCGCCGGCGGCATCCAGCGCGTCAACACCTCGACCAGCATCGCCTTCAACGGCGTCTGGGGGCTCCCGGGCGGGACGGCCTGGGCCGTGGGGGGCGACTCCACGGCGGGGACGGCGAACATCTGGGAGCGCCGGTCCGGTACCTGGAGAGGGATCGCGTTCGTCGGCGAGGGTGTGCTGAAGGCGGTCCATGGCCGCAACGACCACGACGTCTGGGCGGTCGGGCAGGGCCCGTCCCTGATGCACCTGGACGACGCGGGCTGGCAGAGCATCGGCTCCGCCCTGGCCGGCAGCCTGCAAGACGTCTTCGCCGCCTCGGACGGGGAGACCTGGATCACCGCCGGCTCCAACCGGGTGATGGTGATCTCCCCGGACGGGGGCCAGCGGACGTTCGTCCCTCCGGGGGTCCCCGGCGTTCCGGGGAGCATCTTCCTGCAGCAGGTCCAGGTCTTCGACACCGGGGACGTGTGGTTCACCGGCGTCACCGACGACGGAGGGACCGAGCTCAACGGGCTGGAGATGCACTACGTGAAGCTCTGACCGCTGCGGCCAGCAGACATTCGAACCCGCGGATCCAGCGCGCCGCTTCCGGGACCGCGTTAAAAGGCGCGGAGTGAACCCCGCCCGCCCGCCCGCCCTCTCCGCCGTCGGCCGCGCGCTGCCGCCCCACCGCGCCGACCAGGAGACGCTGATCGCCGCGTTCCGGGACCTGTGGGCGAAGCAGCACTTCAACGTCGACCGCCTGGAGGATCTGCACCGCGCGGTGCGCGTGGGCGGGCGCAACCTGGCGCTGCCGCTGGAGCAGTACCCGGCGCTGGACACCTTCCAGAAGCGCAACGACGCGTGGATCCGCGCCGCGCGCTCGCTGGGCGCGGAGGCGGTGCGGCGCGCGCTGGAGACCGCGCGGCTGCCGGTGGAGGCGGTGGACCACCTGTTCTTCATCACCGTCACCGGCATCGCCACGCCCAGCCTCGACGCGCTGCTGGTCAACGACCTGGGCCTGCGCGCGGACCTCAAGCGCACGCCCATCTTCGGCCTGGGGTGCGTGGGCGGCGCCGCCGGCATCGCCCGCGCCGCCGACTACCTCCGCGCCTTCCCCGGCCAGGCCGCGGTGCTGCTCTCGGTGGAGCTGTGCTCGCTCACCTTGCAGCGCGAGGACCTCTCCATCCCCAACATCATCGCCTCCGGCCTGTTCGGCGACGGCGCCGCGGCGGTGGTGCTGGAGGGTGGCGACCGGCGCCCAGCGTCCCCGCGCGTTCCCCGCGTCGTCGCCACCCGCGCCGTCTTCTACCGGGACACCGAACGCATCATGGGCTGGGACGTGGTGGACACCGGCTTCAAGGTCGTCCTCTCCGCCAAGGTGCCCTCGCTGGTGCGCGAGCGCATCCGCGGCGACGTGGACGCCTTCCTCGCCGAGCACGGGCTGGACCGCTCCCGCATCGCGCACTGGGTGGCGCACACCGGAGGGCCCAAGGTGCTCCGCGCGTTCGAGGAGGCGCTGGAGCTGCCGCCGCGCGCGCTGGAGCGCTCGCACCGCTCGCTGGAGGAGACCGGCAACCTCTCCTCGGCGTCGGTGCTGTTCGTGCTGGGCGAGCTGATGGACGAACCAAGGGGTCCGGAAGCGGAGCCGCCGCGGGAGGGCGATTACGGGCTGCTGCTGGCCATGGGCCCCGGGTTCTGCTCCGAGCTGGTGCTGCTGCAATGGTGAGCCCCGGACCGGAAGAGGCCGTCCGGCAGCAGGCGCTGGGGGAGATCCGCCGCATCCTGGGCGAGGAGCTGGCGGTGGCCGCGGCGGTGGAGCCGGGGCTGGCCCTGGTGGCCGACCTCCACCTCGACTCGATGGAGCTGCTCACCCTGGCGGTGGGGCTGGAGAACCGGTTCCGCGTGAAGCTGAACGAGGCGGACGGCGCGGGGGTGAAGACGGTCGGCGACCTCGCCGGGCTGGTGGCGCGCCGCGTTCAGGAGACGCGGCCGTGACGGCGCCCGCCCCGGAGCACCCCACGGTGAACGCGGCGCTCCGGGCCGCCGCCGCCAGCCCGTACGCGCTCACCTTCCTCGACGCGCAGGAGCGGGAGACCGCGCTCACCTGGAGCCAGGTGCTGGAGCGGGCGGCGTCCGCCGCGGCGGCGCTCCTGGCGCGCGGGGTGAAGCGCGGGGACCGGGTGGCCATCGTCATCCCCACCAGCCCGGCGTTCGTGGACACCTTCTTCGGCGCGCTGCTGGCCGGCGCGGTGCCGGTGCCGCTCTACCCGCCGGTCCGGCTGGGGCGGCTGGACGAATACCACCGCGCCACCGCGCGGATGCTGGAGCGGGTAGGCGCCGCGCTGGTGGTGACCGACGCGCGGGTGAAGCTGCTGCTGGGGCAGGCGGTGGCGGCGGCGCGGCCTCCCCTGGGGCTGGTCGAAGCGGAGGCGCTCCGCGGCGCCGCGCCGGCGGCGTGGGTGGAGGTCCAGCCGGAGGACCTGGGGCTGATCCAGTTCTCCTCCGGGTCGACGGTGGATCCCAAGCCGGTGGCGCTGGAGCAGCGGCACCTCGTCTCGCAGTGCGCCGCGCTGAAGGCGCTGATGCCGGAGCCGGCGAGCTCGGGAGCGCTCGGCGTCTCGTGGCTGCCGCTGTACCACGACATGGGGCTCATCGGCGCCCTGCTCTCCGCCGCGTACTACCCCGGGCCGCTGGTGCTCATCCCGCCCGAGGTGTTCCTCGGCTCGCCGGCGATCTGGCTGCGCGCCATCTCGCGCTTCCGCGGCACCGTCTCGCCCGCGCCCAACTTCGCGTACGCGCTGTGCCTGAAGCGGGTGAGCGACCTGGACCTGGAGGGCGTGGACCTGCGGAGCTGGCGGTACGCGCCCAACGGCGCGGAGCCGGTGTCGCCGGAGGTGCTGCGGCGGTTCGCGCGGCGCTTCGGGCCGCTGGGGTTCGACCCGGCGTCGCTGATGCCGGTGTACGGGTTGTCGGAGGCGGCGCTGGCGGTGACCTTCTCGCCGAGGCGCTCGCCCGCCCGGACGTGCGCGGTGGACGCGCGCGCGCTGGCGGAGCGCGGGCGGGCGGAGGCGGGCGCGTACGAGCTGGCGTCGGTGGGGCGGCCGGTGCCGGGCGTTGAAGTGGAGGTGCGAGGCGAGGACGGGCGCGCGCGGCCGGAGCGGCAGGTGGGGCGGGTGATGGTGCGAGGGCCGTCCGTGATGCGCGGCTACTTCGAGGACGAGGTGGGGTCGCGCGGCGCGCTCTCGGGCGGGTGGCTGAACACCGGCGACCTGGGGTTCATCGAGGACGGCGAGCTGTTTCTGTGTGGGCGCGAGAAGGACCTGGTCATCATCCGGGGGGCGAACCACGCGCCACAGGAGTTCGAGGGGTGCCTGGAGGGCCTCGCCGGGGTGCGGCCGGGGTGCGCGGTGGCGCTCGGGTTCACGCCGCCGGGTGGGACGTCCGAGGAGCTGCTGATGCTGGCCGAGCGACGCGGCGACACCTCGGAGGACGCCAGGGTAGCGGAAGACATCCGCACTGCGGTTGTCGAGGCCACCGGCGTGCGGCCGCACACGGTGAAGCTGCTGGAGCCGGGGACGCTCCCGCGCACCTCGAGCGGCAAGATGCGCCGCGGCGAGGCGCTCCGGCGCTACCTGGCGGGCCAGCTGTCGCCGCCGAAGAAGATGAACGTGGTGCGCCTCGCCGCCGAGCTGGCGCGCTCCACCTTCGCGCTCGCCCGCAGCCGGCTCGGCTCCAAGGATTCCAGCGGACCCCGTTCTCCTCGCGCCCGAGGGTGATTCCCACCCCGGTCGCGGAGGAAGACGCAAATGAAGGTTTGCTTGGTTCGGTTGTGGACGGCGGCGATGGCGCTCGCCCTCGCTGCCTGTGGAGGGGGGCTCGACCAGCCAGAGACGTCGTCGTCGAAGGTGGAGGCGCTCGACACGGTGCCGGTGAGGGGTAACCCCACCGGGAGGCTGGGCGGCACGCGGCAGCATCCGCCCGCGGCCTCGCACGCGGAGAACGCGGCGGGCGGCATCGGCCAGAACAGCTTCTCGGGCTACGGCATCGACTACCACGACGGCCCGATCATGCTGGGGACGGTGAACGTCTATTACATCTATTACGGCAACTGGACCGGCAACAGCGCCCCGCTGATCCTCAAGGACTTCATGCTGGGCCTGAGCGGGTCGCCGTACCACAACATCGAGACGACGTATTACGACGGCGCCGGCCGCCACGTGAGCAACTCGGTGCGGTACCAGGGCTCGTACTTCGACACCAGCTACGCCTACGGCACCAACCTGAGCGACGCCAACATCCAGCAGATCGTCGCCAACGCGCTCGGCTCGGGCGCGTTCCCGGTGGACGCCAACGGCGTGTACTTCGTGCTCACGTCGTCGGACGTGACCGCCTCGTCCGGCTTCTGCACCGCCTACTGCGGCTGGCACTGGTACGGGACGATCTCCGGCGCGAACATCAAGTACTCGTTCGTGGGCAACGGCGACCGCTGCCCCTCGGCCTGCCAGGCGCAGACCACCTCGCCCAACGGCAACGCGGGCGCGGACGGGATGGCGTCGGTGGTGGCGCACGAGTTGGAGGAGGCGATCAGCGACCCCAACGTGAACGCCTGGTACGACTCGTCGGGCGAGGAGAACGCGGACAAGTGCGCCTGGAGCTTCGGCACCACGTACACCGCGCCCAACGGCTCGCGCGCCAACGTCCACCTCGACCAGCGCGACTTCTACATCCAGCAGAACTGGGTGAACGCCGCGCCCGCCGGCTACTGCGCGCTCGGCTACGGGACCACCACCGGGAAGACCACCGTGGTCGCGTCGTCCGCCAACACCGTGGGCAACACCGTCTACGTGAATGACCCGTTCTTCAACGGGCACCCCAACCTGGTCATCGAGGCCACGCACGTGTGGAACCCGGGCGGCGTGGGCGGCACGTACGTCAACCACCCCATCGGCGTCTGGTACGACGGCCTCCGCGGCCAGTGGGGCGTGTTCCACCAGGACTCCACCAGCCCGGCGGCCGGCGAGGCGTTCAACCTCTACGCGAGCTACGCCACGCAGAAGGCGTTCACGCACCTCGTCACGCCGGGCAACATGTCCGGTGACTTCACGTGGATCGACGACGCGCTCACCAACGGCAACCCGAACGCCAAGGTGCTCGCCACGCCGAGCTGGAACCCGCCGCGCGGCTCCGGCATCTACGACACCAAGAACCTGGGCGTCTGGTACGACGCGGGCGCCGGCAAGTGGGCCGTGTTCCACCAGGACTACTCGGCGATGACGAACGGGGAGGCGTTCAACGTCCTCATCCCCGACGGCTCGTTCGTCACCACCAGCACCTCCGCCAACTCCTCCGGCGACACCACGTACATCAACAACGCCGCCACCAACGGCCGGCCCGGCGCCATGGTCTTCGCCATGTCGAACTGGAACCCGGGCGGCGCCGGCGGCACGTACCTCAACCACCCGATCGGCGTCTGGTACAGCGCGGGGATGGCGGAGTGGGCGGTCTACACGGACGACATCACCACCATGCCGCTCAACGAGTCGTTCAACATCTGGGTGGCGCCGTAGCGCCTTCCCGGCCAAGGATCCGCGCCGTCCCCGTTTCTCGGGGGCGGAGGGGTCCTCCGACGCGACGGTCACTGCTCATCGCTGGAGTGGGGGTGACGGTGACCGCCGCGGCGGCGCTCGGCTTCACGCGGTGGTCGGAGCGCCGCGACGAGGCGCGGCTGTGGCTGGCGGAGGTCCCGTCGCGAGCGCTGGAGCCGCGGTTGTCCTCCGGGCCCGCCACCCGCTACCGCCCGCTCTCCGTCTCCCGGGGCGGCGTGGAGCTGCCGGCGCCGCCGCTGGCCTCACTGGCGAAGCTGGAGGAGCGCGGTCAGATGGTGGCCATCGCGGACGCATACCTGATGCGTGGGCAGGCGGAGCCGGCGCGGCCGTACCTGGCGCGGGCGCCGATGGATGCCGACGCGCTGAGCACCCGGGCCGCGCTCGACCTCCTCCTGGGCAAGCCGGAGGACGCGCTCCACCACGCGGACGAGGCGCTGAAGCTCCAACCCGTCCACGCGCCGGCGCACTGGAACCGGGCGCTGGCGCTGCGCGGCCTGGAGCTGCCGTTCACCGCCGCGCAGGAACTGGACGCGGTAGCCGCGCTCCACGAGCCCGGCTGGTCGGACGAGGCGCGCGCCACGGCGACCCACCTGCGCGAGGAGACGAAGAAGCGCCAGGAGGCGTACGCGGACGGGCTGAAGCGATGCCGAGCGGCGATGCGCGGCGAGGCGCCCTACCCGCTGGACGTGGTGGACCGCTCGAAGCGCCTGGCGCGGTTCTGCTTCTACGACGTGCTCCGCGGGGCGGGGACGGTGGAGGCGGTGGCCGCGCTGGAGCCGGTCGCCAGGGCGCTGGACGCGCGCTTCGGCGGCGCGGCGCTGGGCCAGGCCGTGGCGCGGGTGAAGGCGGCGGCTGGAGCGCCGCAGCGCCCGGAGCTGTCGGCGGCGTACGCGCGCTTTGTCGAGTCGCACCCGGGCGACGACGTGTGGCTGAAGCTGGCGGACGAAGCGCGCTCGGCACGCCAGGCGGACATCGAGCTGGGCGCGCTCTACTTCGTGCACGCCGGGCGGCTGGACACCGGCCTCTACGTCCCGCTGGCGCTGGCCACCGGAGACGCGTGGTTCGCGGCGCTCGCGGAGGAACTGGCGGCCGGGGTGGAGGCGCAGCGCGGCGAGCCGGCGCGGGCGCTGGACCGCCTCGCCCCGCTGGAGGAGCGCTGCGCGCGCGAGGACCGGGTGGAGGACCGCTGCCTCACCATCCTGCGCGCCATCGCCTACGACCACGCCGTGCTGCTGCAGATGCGCGCCGCCAAGGACGCGGGGCTGAGCGCCATGGCCCGCGCGCGCGCGGACGGCGACTGGACGACCGAGCTGACGCTGCTCAAGGAGATCGGCCAGACGGAGCGCATCCGCGGCGACCTGGGCCTGGCGCGCGCCTACCTGGACGAGGCGCTCGCGCGCGCGCCCAACGCCTGCGACACGGTGGAGTTCGTCCGCTCGAACCTGGCGGCGGCGTACCAGCAGGTCCTCGACTTCGCCGAGGCGCGCCGGCAAGCGGACCAGATGGGCAAGTGCGAGCAGCCGCCCTCGCTGACCCGGATGCTGGCCATCGCCGACCTGCAGCGGGTGCTCCCCAAGAAGGACGACATCCGGGTGATGGAGCGCGGCGTGGCGGCCGCCCGCGCCGACGCCACCCTGAGCGTCGGGGACCAGGCCCTCATCACCCACATCGCGGGGCGCGCGTGGCTGGAGCACGACCGGAATGGCGGCGAGCGCCTCCTCCGCCGGTCGATCTCCGAGGCGGAGCACCTCACCGGCGACCGCGTCGCCGCCAAGGCGCGCCTGTACAGCTACACCTCGCTGATGCTGGACGCGGGGAAACGCGGCGACTTCAACGGCGCGCTCCGGTTGTTCATCGAGGAGGGACGCTGGCCATCGCTGCCGCCGTGCTCGCTGTGGATGGCGGCGGATGACGAGCGGCTGCTGGTCATCGCGGTGGGCGCGGACCGTCGCGCGGAGGGCCGGTACGACGGCGCGCGCCGCAAGCCGGTGACGGACGAGACCGGGCTGGTCCCGGCGGAACTGCTGGCGGTGGCGCGGTCGTGCCCGGCGGTGAAGGTGGTGGCGAGGCCGCCGCTGGAGGGCCGGCCGGACCTGCTCCCCATGGACGTGGCATGGAGCGAGGTGGTGCGCGGCGCGCCGGCGCCTCCGCCGAGCACCGGCCCGCGGGTGGTGATCGCCTCGCCGGAGCCGCCGGCCTCGCTGCGGCTGCCGGTGCTGCGGAGCGCGCCGCCGGACGAAGCGGGGCAACTCCGGTTGGAAGGCCGGGCGGCCACGCCCACGCGCGCGCTGGAGGCGATGCGGCGCGCCTCTCTGGTGGAGATCCACGCGCACGGGTTGCTCGCGCCGGAGTCGCCGGACGCCTCCTACGTCGCGCTCTCCCCGGAGCCCTCCGGCCGCTTCGCGCTCACCGCCGCGGACGTGCGGAAGGCGCGGCTGGACGGGCACCCGCTGGTGCTCCTGGCCGCATGCCACTCGGCGGAGACCACCACCCTGCTCGACGAGGGCTACGGCTTGCCCAAGGCGTTCATCGAGGCCGGCGCGCGCGGCGTGCTGGCGGTGGTGGCGCCCATCCCCGACGTGGAGAGCGAGCCCTTCTTCCGCCCGCTGATCGCCCGCCTCCAGTCCGGCGCGCCCGCCGCCGCCTCCCTGCGCGAGGCGCGTGTCGCGTGGCACCAGGCGCACGGCGCGAGCTGGGCTGACTCGGTGCTGCTGTTCGAATGAGCTCTCACCCCGCAACGGAGGCCGCATGAACGCACCTTCGAAGACCCGCACCTGTACCGCGCTGTTCCTCACCCTCCTTGGCGCGGCCTGCGCCTCGGCGCCGGCGACCGTGCCGTCGCCGATGCTGAGCAAACCGCAGACGGGTTCGTCCAGCAGCGCCGCGACCGGGTCGCCGGTCACCGCGCCGGACGTGAAGCAACCGATCGCGCCCAACCTGCTGCCGCTCAAGGCCGACCCGACGAAGCTCGCGGTCTCGTACGGCCGGGTGGCGCTGATCTGGGGCGATCCGTCGTGCCCGGTGCGCCCGTGGGTGGTCACGGTGGTCGACCTCGCCACGCGCGCGATCACCTTCCGCGGGCTGGCCTCCACCGGCGAGCTGTCCCTGTACCTCCCGTCGCCCACCGGCGAGGCCTGCTACAAGGGCCCATGTCCGACGATGGCGGTGGAGATGGCGACCCCGCCGTCGCTGACCGGGCCGTCGCTCTACTCCGGGACGGGGACGATGATGGGAGGGACGGGCAAGGGCCTCTACGCGCTGCCCAGCGGCACCTCCTGTCCGGAGCCGCCGATGCTGGCGGACGGAGATCTCATCGACCTGGCGATGCGCCTGGTCCAGGGCCGCAACGACGCCGCGGCGGCGGTGGTGGCGCGCTCACCGGCGCGGTGAATTGGCAACGCGGCGAGGGCGAAGGAGCGAATAGGACCCTGAGTCGGCGCGCTCGGCAACCAACGGCCTGCTTGCCGTGCTCCACGGCCGCTCAATTGCCGTCCCGCCGGCTCCGCTGAATCGCGGATAAGGCAGCTTGCGCCAAGGCAGTGGAAGTCCGGTCTTTTGCTCGCGCAGGGTTTCATCCGAGGCAATTCCGGAGTAAAACGTGGCGCGATGGAGCACCGCGCGACGGTCAAGAGGATTCGCATCTTGGTCGCTTCGCCTGGGGACGTGTCCCAGGAGCGCGTGCTCCTCGGGAAAGTGGTCGCGGACCTGAACCGCTCGATGGCGGACTATTTCCGGCTGGAGTTCGAGCTCCGGGAATGGACCGAGGTCGTCCCCGACATGGGGCGTCCGGAAACGGTAATTCTCTCACAGCTTCCGGCCGAGTCCTGGGATCTCTTTGTCGGCATCCTCTGGCTGCGCTTCGGGTCGCGCTCGGGCGCTTCAGATCCCGAGACGATGAAGCCCTACGAGTCGGGCACCGAGGAGGAGTTCCAACTGGCGTACCGATCATGGGAGAAGAAAGGTCGGCCGCGAATTCTCTTCTATCGCTCGACCCGGCCGCCACTTGATGTGACGCGAATCGACCCCGAGCAACTCGGCCGCGTCAACGCATTCTTTGGCCAATGGGAGGTCGGCGGAGCCCACCCTGGCCTGTACAACAAGTATCAGGCCCCAGAGGATTTTGCGGCCTTGGTTCGTAACCACCTCACCGATATCCTGATCGCTCAGCACAAGGCATCGGAAGAGCGTCCCGCCTCCTTGCCTGGCAAGACCGCACGTACATCGAGCCCAACACATCGAGCACACGGTTTCCGGAATCCGTTCATCGTGGGCCGGCCAATCACAGATCCTGCTGATTTCCACGGCCGGAAGCAGGAGCTGGCGTTCATTTTGGCGCGGCTCGCAACCGGCCAATCCTGCTCCATCGTTGGAGACGGCCGGAGCGGGAAGACCTCCCTCCTGCACCAGGTGCTCCATCTCGCGACGGTCGAGGTAGATGCCTCCTACCGTCCGGCATTCGTGGATTTGCTCTCCCCTGCGACGCGCACTCTCGAGGGTCTACTGGTCGAGATCCAGAGCCAGCTGGGTATCAATGAGCCAGCGACGACGTTGACCGGCTTCGTGAAACAGCTTGGGGACCTTCAGTCGCAAGGGCGTTGTCCGCTGTTGGCACTCGATGAAATCGATCTGTTCGTGAGGCTTCCAGGAGAGTTCTCACAGGATTTTTGCGAGACACTGCGCGCCTCGGCCTCGGCGGCAAAGGTCGTGCTGATCACGGCCTCGCGGCTGTCACTTCATGAGCTTCATCAACGCGGAGCCCTCGTTTCCCCGCTCTACAATATTCTGGGCCGGAAGAAGATCGGGCCCTTCACCGAAGGCGAGGCGCGAGACTTCGTCGGCGCTCCACGGCCAAACGTGAGCTTTGATGACGATACCCGGCATGCGATCCTCGAGCGTGGCGATCGCCATCCGCTCCGTCTCCAAGGCTACGCCTGGCATGCGGCGCAGGCTCATCATGACGGGCGAACCGACTGGGAGGAAGTCTGGAGGGAGGCCGAGCTCGAGATCGAGGCGATGCTCGGCCGCGATACGTCTCGGGTCGTCGCGGCATGACTCAGTACATTCGTTGGTCTTGGTTCCAATTCTTCTTACTCGCATTCCAGCCGACTCGATTTCGGCTGGAGATCGAGGGCCAGCACGGCACGCTCAAGACGACGCGCGAACACTTCTGGTACCTCGCCAAGCTTCTTCCCTGGATCGTGCTCCTGGCTGCGGTCGGGAGCTTGGTCGGGGGAGGGCTCTGCGAAGGCTTCAGCCTGGCCTTTCAGTGGAATCGGGTCTGGATCGGCATCGCCGGGGGCGTCGCGCTTGGTCTCGCGTTCGGCCTTGCGGGAGGCCTCGCATTCGGTTCTGCGTTCGGTCTCGCGTTCGGCCCGGCATTCGCGATCGCTTTCGGCGTCTCGTTTGGCATCGCGGGAGGCATCGTTTTCGGCCTCGCGGGAGGAATCAGCGGGGAAATCGCGGGGGGGAGGATTGCAGAAGGTGTCGCGGTCGGCATTGCGATTGGCTTCACGGAGGGCATTGGGGCTGGTACCGGGGGCGTCCCCAGGAATGTCTCGGCTGGCGTTGCATACGGGATCGTGGTGGGCGTGACAGGAGGTGCTGCGGTTGTTCTTGGGGCCGTCGTGGGGGGCGGGGCTGTTTCCATCGTTGCGCCCGTCGCAGTCATCATTGCGGCGCGCCTCATTGCGGGAGGCCTGGCCGGAAGCGTTGGGGGAGGCGTGGCGGGAGGCGTGGCGGGAGGCGTCGCAGTCGGCTTCACGGCAGGCGTCGTGTTCAGCGCCATCTTCGGGGTCGCACGAGTTGTCGCGGTGGGCGTCCTGTTCCCCATTACCTTCTGGATCGGGTATTTTCGTCTGCTCGACTATCCGCTCTACGTTGTGATGGCCTACTCGGCCGAGCGTTCTGCTCGCAGGGGATTTCAGGCGGCGCCCCAGTTTTTTCAGCGCTGCCCGATTTCCTGGAACGAGGTGATATGGCTACCCTTGCCGTTCGTTCGGCCATTGCTGCTACGCCTGGTACAGAACGATCGCGCTGAGGGCCTGCGCCTGATCTCATTCATCGCAGTTGAGCGGCGGCTACAACGTCGGGCGGCGCTCGAGGCACTTGCCGAGCTCGCCATTGACGATCTCCGTGCCGCCTCGATCGGAGAGCTGGCCGAGGTGACCCACCGCCTGGACTGGATCGCGGACAGTCCGCTCGACCTCCCGAAGGAGCTCGCCACTGCGCTCCCCGTGTTCGACCGTCTCGCCCGACACGCTGGCCAGAGCCTGAGCGTTCCGAATGCATATCGCAAGCGAGAGGCCCTGAGGCAGGCACTCGCCGAATTGGATGGTCTCGAACGGCTGCTCATTGCAACACCGGGGCGCCATGCACCGGCTCTTCTGACCAAGGCCGGAGCCTGGCGGATGCTTCTCTCGGGCGCAGCGGCGCAACTCGCCGTCGAAGCCGAATCGGCTCGCGAGCTTCCGAATCCATTTATTTTTGGCAGTCCGTTGCATGAACGAAACAGCGGGGTGTTCGCCGGGCGACAGGATATAGTTCAGGCGATCGAACGCGCCATTCTTGGCTCGGCGCAAGCGCCGGCGTTGCTGCTGCACGGTCCACGCCGCATGGGCAAGACCAGTATCTTGAAGCAGCTTCCGCGGCTGCTCGGGCCGGACTTCGCACCCGCCGAGGTGGATTGCCAGCTTCCCGGCTTTCGCGAAGGCCCCGAGGCCGCATTGCAGACCCTTTCGGAGGCGATGGGCAACGCGCTACGCCGCCGCCACGTGAAGTTGAGCATGCTCGATTCAAGTCGCCTCGGTCGCGAGCCGTTCGCCGCTTTCTCTGATTGGATCAATGCCATGGAGAAGGCGATGCCTCCCACGCTCCGAGTCCTGCTTTGCCTGGACGAGATCGAAAAGCTCGGCGAGACCGTGACGCGTGGTTGGGGCGCGAATTTACTCGACTTGTTGCGACACATCGCTCAGCACCATTCCCGCATCGTGCTCTTGTTCGCCGCAGCCCATACCTTCTCCGAGCTCGGACCTGCCTGGACGGATCGGTTTCTGGGCGTAAGGCGAGTGCGGGTCACATACCTCACGCCGGAGGACGTTCGTCCGCTGCTCGCACCCGAGATCCCAGGCTTTGATCTGGTCTGGCTGCCTGAGGCCGTTGACGCACTCGTGACAGCGACCAGGGGCCAGCCATTTCTGACTCAAGCGGTGGCGTTCGAGCTCATCCAGCACTTGAACGAGCACAAGGCCAGGCGCGCGAAGCTACGCGATGTCGAGGTCGCTCTCGAGCGCGCGCTCGAGAGCGGCGCGGAATATTTCGGCTACTTGTGGAGCGACGCTGGACCGGCGGGTCAGGTCATCCTCACCGAGGCGGCCTTCAATCGGCCTCTTCCGGAGTCGCCAGTCGAGTGGCGCAGGTTGCGTGCTCAAGAAGTGCTGGATGATGCCGGTCGCATAATTGTCCCGCTGGTGGAGCGCTGGGTCCGGGAGAAGAGCACGCACGCCTGAGATGGGAGCCCGGATTCCATTCGGATCATCCCAGGGTTCAGTGATCTTCGTGCATCGGATCCCCCGGAAGTGACACCTCCACCAGTTGCATCATCCCCAGATCCTCGTGGCTCAGGATGTGACAATGAAGCACATAGGTGCCGATGTACCGGTCGTAACGTGTCCGGAGCCGAAGGGTCTTCAGGGGTGGAACAAATATCGTGTCCTTCCAGTAGCGCTTGCCGCCCGGCTCGATGACCTCGAACGGGTTGACGTGGATGTGGAACGTGTGACCTTCGGCGAATCCGCTGCTGACCAGCCATTCCTCGGCCGCCCCGAGGACCAGATGCCTCGGAGTTTCATCCATCCGGAACGTGCTCCCGTCCACCTGGAATGCGAGGCCGAGGGGGTTGAGCATCGGGACGATGCTGAACTCCACTTTCTGGGTGCCTCCGATCTCGGCATCCTGGACAGGCTTGAAGGGCGCAAGAGGCGCCAACTCGGCGCTCGAAGGCAACCCCATGTCCACCTTGCGTCCCCTGACGCGAATCCGGGCGATGAGATTGCGCTCTTCGCTGAGGAGGTGGAGCGACTCGAGCGGCCCGGTCGAATCGTCCACCAACTGGTAGTCTCCCTCCTGGTCACCCGCGCGGACGAGGACATCGGTGCGATATCCTGGATAGAGCTGGATGTAGGGCTCGGCATCGATGCGCCCGGTCGTTATTCCATCGAACGCGATCGCATGCTGGGGAACCGGTTTTCCGTCCTGGTCCTCGATCTTCATGCGCAGCGCCTCCATGATCCCCGCGTCGATGTAGCGCCAGCGCTGGACCTCCCCGGGGTGCATCTCGATGATCGGCTCCAACTCCCCGTTGACGATGGTCCGCCTCCCGGACAGGTCCCATGCCCCGGGCAGGAATGCGTTGAAGTTTTCGACCAGGCCAGGCCTGTCGGAGGTAGGCCTGGAATACTGGATCTGCTCCAGGACGAAGATCTTCTCCTTGGCCGCCGCGATCTCGGGCACCCGGTCGATATCGCCCTCGATGATCAGCGCTCCAGCCATGCCGCTGCCGACCTGGATCGAGGTCGACCCATGGGTATGGGGGTGATACCAGTATGTCCCCGCCGGGTGGTCTCGCGGCACCTTGATCTCGTAATGAAAATCCTGCCCCGGGCGGATGCGGAGCAGCACGTTGTCGGAGTTGCCCGCTGGCGATACATGCAGCCCGTGGAAGTGCAGGTTCGTGTCGTTGAGCGACACGTGGACGGTGGGAGCGGATGGGGCGGGCGGGAGGCGGTTGATGAGGTGGACGTTGAGTGTGTCCCCCGGACGCAAGCGCAGAGTCGGCCCCACCAGCCCCCCGTTGTACGAGCGCAACCGGACGGGAGCCGTGCCAATCTTATTGTCTGCGTACCGGGCAACCAACTCGACTTCCACCTCGCGCTGGTTCCTCGCTCTCACGATGGGGCCGAACCCGTTTCCGGACGGCCCCCCCTCCTGCGACGGCTCCGAGACATCCGGAACCGTGGAGGACTGGCTGAGGAAGCATCCCGCCCACGGCAGCGCGAGCGCGATCCCGACCCCCGCGCGAAAGATCCGGCCGAGGTTTCGGGTCATCAGGAAGCTCCTGCGGCGACGCCGTGAAGGTCACGCTCCTGGACGGTCAGATCCAGACCTCCAGGAGCCACGGCCTTCATGGCCGCGATCAGCTCGGGAAGCTTCAGGGCCTCGTCGGGCAGGTACACGCCGGGCTGGAGGCCGCCCTGGCGCAGGCCGTCCACGAGCGAGATCGCGCCTGCGATGGCGTAGGCGGCGGTCAAGACGCCCTCCTTCGCGGCGAGGGCGGCGGACGGCCCCACGCTGCGGTCGACGCCGACCCGATTCGCCATCACCGCGATCTCCACCGACGAGGGGCGTTCGGAAAGCACCGAGGTCCGCAGCGGGGCCAGCATCCGGTGCATCGCGGAGCTCAAGACTCGACCTGCTTTGGGGCTCGACCGGGCAATGGCCCCGGTGAGGCGCAGCCCCGCCCGCAGCGGGGTGGGATAGGGTGACAGGTACGAGGCGACGTTGGGCACGCCGCGGCTCCAGTGCAACATGATGGTCTCGGGCAGGCCAACCCGCAGCGCGGGATATTCACCGCTGACGAAACGCATCGGGATGGCGGGCCCTATGGGAGGAACCTCGACGCGCTCACCACCTTCGTAGACGACGCAGTTGTTGAATAGCGACTGCCGCATCAGCGCCACCATTCCGCCGCCGGCCCCCGAGAGCGCGGTGACGCGAATGCCCACCTCGAGTCGTTCGACCGGGCCCTGGAGCCGCTGGCACACGCCGGCCGCCAGGAGGTTACTCAGGCCCGGAAATATTCCGACCCCCAGGATGGCTCGCCCGGTGAGGTCACCGCCTCTCCTTTGCGACGCTCCCCGGTGCATGAACAGGATTCGCTCCAGGGAGGCAGGGTCCGCGTTGGAGTCGACGAGCGTCACTCCGTTCTGGAGCGCGTACGCGAGCATCCGCTCTGGAGGGGCGGCTACCGAGTCGGCGCAGTTGACGACGACGTCGTGCTTCTTCATCACCGGGAAGGTCGCCGGGTCCAGCAGGTCCAGGTGGGTGTCGCGCGGGCCGCCCGGGCTGCGGTGGCCGAGCGCGACATCCAGATCCCGTACCCGGCCCAGCGCCTCGACGACCTTCCTTCCTAGGTACCCGCCGCCACCGATCAACAAAGCACGCATGCGCTCTCGCTCCTGGCTCCGCCGCTCCAGCTCAAGATCCCTCCTGCCCATCCAGGGCCGCCAGCACCCGCGCGTGTACCGAGGCGTAGTCCGCGTCGACGTCGAGGCGAGCCAAGACGGAGTAGAGGCCGAACTGGAGGCGATTGAAGAAGAGAAACTCGCGCGGTATCCCGTTGCCGGCGCCCGGCGCGCCAAGCGTTGCCCGTATGTGCCCGCGCATCCGCTGCATCAGGTGTCGCACGTATGCCCGGGTAATACGGTGCGGTGCTCCACCCAGGATGGGTTGACAGCAGAGCCTGATGAAGCCGCTGGCACGCATCGCCAGCCCGCTCCCCGCGGCCAGCTCGAACATCTCGGCCACCGAGCGATTGAGCTCACGTCCGTCTCCTCCGAGCGCCGCCCGATGGCAGTCGCGGACCAGGCGCAGCTTTTCCAGGCTGTGCGCCCGGGTGCACCCAAAATCGAGGAACCAGACCCGACCATTCGGTTGAAACAAGAAGTTGCCCGGGTGCGGATCGGCGTTGAAACGACCGGCGAGGAGGACGCAGGAGAAGACGAACCTCCAAATCGTCTCTGCCCACGCGCGGCGCTCCGGCTCGGAGGCTGCGCACGCGTCCTCGAAGCCGATTCCCTCGGCGAGCCCGGTCGTCAGGACGCGCTCCGCCGAATGGCCGTCGAAGACCCGGGGTATCGCGACGCTGGGATCGCCCGCGAACATCTGCCCGAAGAAGCGCTGGGCGTCCGCCTCGGCCCGGTAATCCATCTCCTGGGCAAAGCGCTCGCGCATCTCCACCAACATCCCCCGGACGCCGAGCTTCGCGCCCCACTCTCCCAACAGCGCCCCCAGCAGCGACGCGTTGTCGAGATCCGAGGCGACCGAACGGCCGATGCTCTCGTGCTGGACCTTCACCGCGACGGGAACGCCCGCCACCGCCGCCCGGTGCACCTGCCCGATCGAGGCGCTCGCGAAGGGGACGCTCTCGAAGCCCTGGAACGCCTCTTCCGGCTCGCGGCCCAACTCCCGACGGATCACCCGGGCCGCCGCGTCCGCGGTCATCGCCGGGGCGCGCGACCGGAGCGAGCGCAGGTGCTGCTCATACGTCTCCTGGTGCTCGAGCGGCACCAACCCGTCCACGTAGCTGGCCAGCTGGCCGAGCTTGAGCGCCAGGCCACCCAGCCCGCCCAGGGTCTCCGCCATGTCTCGCGCGGTGAGCTCCTCTCCCGACGTCCCTAGCAGCAGGTCGGAGAAACGCCTGAATCCAGCGTTCGCGCCAAGCCCGGCGAGACGAATCAGCCGACCCAGGCGAGACGTTGGAATCCCGTGCAAATCAGCCACGAGTGTCACCCATCAGCGGCGCAAGATCAGGAAAGCGCGACTATCGACTCTATGGCGGATGGTGGGAATAGGAAAGGACGCAGAGCCGCTGCCCTCGTCAGGTGCCCCCAGGTGCGGGCGGCGACCACCTCCGGCCTTTCTTTGATCCATGTAAAGTCCGGCAGAGTCAGATAATAGGAGAAGATGCTCAAACACGTCGTGGACGAGTGCTTGGTGCAGCTCAACCGGGCGCAGCTGCCCGCCAGGGTGCTGGAGGGCATCGTGGCCGACATCCCGGAGCGGGAGGTTTTCCCGGACACGCCGCGGGACAGCGCCCCCATCGGCGTCTACGTGCACATCCCTTTCTGCGCGACCAAGTGCTCTTTCTGCGGCTACTCGGTGGAGCTGGACCGGAACGCCTCGCTCAAGACCGCGTACGCCCGAGCGGTAGGTGAGCACCTGAAGCGCCTGGCCGGGCGCCTGAGCGGACATCAACTCACCTGGGTCTCGTTCGGGGGCGGGACCCCGTCGTCCCTCGACCCCGGCGAGCTTGCCGTCATCCTCGACGGGATGTCCGCCTTCAACCGTCCCAAGAACCTCTCGATCTCGATGGAGATGCGGGTGGACTCGCTGGAAGACGGCGACAAGCTCCAGCGCTATCTCGACCTCGGGGTGAGTCGGGTGTGCCTCGGCGTCCAGTCCTTCGACGATCGGGTCCGGAAGGAGTTCGGCCTGCGCCTGAGCGGGGACGAGGCCTACCGCTTGCTTGAAGGCGTCAAGAGGAGCGGAATCGAGTACGCGTTCGATGTCATCTGGGGCGGGCCCAGGCAATCGCAACGGGACCTGGATCTCACGCTCGACCGGGTTTTCGCCCTGGAGCCGCACCAGATCGACGCCTATCCCTTGTTCCCCATCCGAGGCACCACCCAGTTCCGGCTCTTCGAGGACCTGGAGAGGGATCAGCTCAAGGCCCACCAGCGCCAGCTCTGCGACCACCTCCTGCGCCGGATGATGGACGCCGGGTACGAGCGCATCGACGGGGTCATGTTCAGTCGCACCAAGGACGTGGCCGAGGATCCGCGGGGCGGGTTCCGGGAAGCGAGCAGCCTCCTCGTCCCGGAGACGGGGCACATCATCGGCGTCGGGCAGAGCGCCCATACGCTCTACAAAGGCACGTTCGCCACCAACCCCTACAGCGCGCGCAAGTACGTGGAGATGGTGCAGCAGGGGAAGGAGCTGACCTATACCGGCCTGCGCGCGCCCATGCTCATCGCTGCCTTCCGCTTCCTCATCGGCGCGCTCACCCGGGAGAGGAAGGCGGCCGCTTTGAGGCGGCGAAAGGCCGGCGCGCTGACCGGGGAAGACCTCGACCAGACGTTCTACAACATCCGCTTCTGGTGGCACGTCTTCACCGGCCTGCGCGGCTGGAACGCGCTGTCGAAGAAGGTCGGCTACCCGATCGGCAACGAGAACAACGTTCGGCTGGGGGCCGCGCCCGAGTACGTCACCTCGGGCGAGCTTTCCAGGATCGAGAACGCCCGCCTTCACCGCACTGGGTGAAACCCCTTCCGGGCCCGGCAGAACGGGACCGCGGCTAGCCCCTCCGGGCCCTCGCGAAGATGCGCCGCAACGCGGGCTTGACCGGAAACAGGTTGCCCATCTTGTGGACAAGGCCCGCGAGCCCGGTGGCCTCCGTGTGCTCCAGGGAAAACCGGGCCGGTCGGCCAGCGGTCGCGAGGACGTGCTCGGCCGCGATCCACCCGGAGCGCGCCGCGCTCTCCATCGAGGCGGGGAGCCCCGTCCGCGTCCAGTCTCCCGCCAGGACGAGGTTGGAGATAGGAGAGCGGGCGGGCGCCCGCCGCCGCTCGCTGCCGGGGAACGGGCAGGTGACGGCCATGGGGATGCGGTTCAACACCGAGTGCACCACCTTCGCCTCCGTCACCTCGGGGATGAACTCGGCGATCTCCCCCAGGGTACCCGCGAGGATCTCCTCGTCACTCATCTCCCCGAGCCGACTGGAGAAGATGATGTTGCTGCCGATGAGCGAGGGGCGATCCTCCCAGCCCCGGTAGATGTTGGAGAAGTCGTAGAAGTCACTGTTCAGGTCGCCCTGCTTGTAGGCCCGCGCCCAGAACCGCAAGGGGGTGAGCTTCCGGTCGAACCAGAGGTACACGGCGATGTAGGGGCACGCCTGGAGGTCGCCCAGCCCCTTGAAGACCCCGTGCCGGAGGACCCACTCCCTCGGGAGGACGTCCAGAAGCGCCTTGGGCGGGAGCGCGGACACGTAGTGCGACGCGCGGAGGTGCCTCCCGTCCGAGAGCTCCACCGCCTCCACCCGATCTTCGGCGGGGATCAACCGGCGCGCCTTCGCCTTCGTCAACACTCGCCCGCCGCGCGACTCGATCCGCGCCATGGCCTGTGGCGCGTACACGTCGCCCAACCCGCCGTCCGGAAAACCAACCTTGTAATCATTGTGGCCCACCAGGAAGCGGAAGAACCGGAGGAGCGCCCCCGCAGAGCAGAGCTCCACGGGGGTGTTCATGATGTACATGCAGGTCGGGTCCCAGAAGCGCTCGATGTATCTACTTGTGACACCCATCGCCCGGAGCAACGCGTAGGCGTTGATGCCGTCCAGGTCGAGGACGTCCTCCTCGGTGAGCTGCATCGCCAACAGGCCCACCGGCACCCCGGAGGCGCGGTCCAGCAGCGAAAGGGACTTGTCGGCGAACAGGCTGGGGATGAAGTGCAGAGGCGCCGGCAGCGTCCGCCACACCTTTCCGACGATTTCGGTGCGCCCATCGACGATCCGGATGAGCTGGTCCTCGTCCCAGACCACCTTGTTGCGGGTCCCCAGCAGCTCCATGAACTTCAGCATGTTGGGGTACTGGCTCAGGAAGATGTGGGGGCCGATGTGGACGGGATCGCCCGTCGTGGGGTCCGTCCAGCTCCGGGCGCGGCCGCCCAGCAACTCGTCCCGCTCCAGCACCATGACCCGGAGCCCGGCGTCCGAGAGCGCGACCCCGACCACCAGCCCCGCAATCCCGCCTCCCAGGATCACCACGTCGGCGTCCACGCCCTCGCTCGTCGGCCCCACGATCATGTCCTCATCTCCTCCAGGGTGACGTCCGGCTCGGGTGGCGGGGTGGCCGCCCGAGCCACCGACCCGAGCAAAGGCGACACCCCCATCTCCCGCGACGGAGACCTCCGCCGTCCCTCCTTTCGCCAAGAGAGACACCACCCTGCCGCACCTGCCAGGGGCGGTGCCCGACGACCAGAGCTCGCATGCCACCCCTGCGAAGGCCTCGCCTGGAAAGAAACGCTAGGCCTGGACCGGGCCCGTGAAGCTGATCGCTCGTCTATCGAAGAAGGGCAGTTTATGCACCTTGAGCATTGCCCGGTAGGCCCAGACTGCGGCCGGCCCCATGCTGCCCCGGACGAACGTCATCAGCTCGCGGCTCTGAGCGGTGCTCGCCTCGGCGTTGGAGAGCGCCTCGTCCTGCTCCTCGATGGACCCGAACATGCGCATGATCTTGACCTTCTCCACCAAGGAGAGCGCGTCCATCTGCATGTGGTTGTACCAGAGGGCTCCGCGCTCGGTGAGGCGGTAGCCTCCGGGGACGCGGCGGATCAGCCCGTGCTGCTGCCAGCGATGGAGCAGCAGACGCTCCCTGGCGGTCTCGGCGATGAACTCCGGGATCTCCAGCCTGATCAGCGACAGCAACATCGCGCGGCGCCGTACCGTGTCGATGTCCAGCGCCTGCGCCGTGTTCACGGGCAACAGGCCGGTACGCACGGTCTGGATGTATTGCGTCAGGTCGCACACGTTTTGATACACCGTTCCACCGACCATTCCGAAGGCGGACGGCCCCAGGCCGATGACGGTATTCAACCCGTTGCCTCCGCCGCCGAAGCCCGTGTGGACGAAGAGGTCGCGGTCCTTGCGGATGAACACCTCCCCGGTGACCTGTTGCCAGCCCGCGTCCCGGAAGGTGGTGTTCGTGAACTGTCGCAGATTCAGCAGGTGGCCTCCAAGTTCCGGCCCGGCCCTCCGCCCATTCGCCACCAACCGCGTCAGTCGCGTGCCCGGGATGTGCACGTAGTAGAGGACGTCCAGACTATCCGTGTTCCAGGACATGATCCCGGTCAGATCCTTTTGGAACGCCTCGAAGGTCTGCTCCGGCATGCCAGCCATGATCTCGCAGTTGACGTTCGCGTCCGCCCGCAGCGAGCGCACCAGCGAGATCAGGGCTGGGTAATCGACCACCTGATCGCCCCGGCCGATCCGCGCGCGCTGGCGTTGATCCAAGCTCTGCACCCCGAACGAGACCCGGTTGAAGCCCAGTTGGAAACACTGCTCGAGGTAGCCGGGCGCCAGCATTTGGCGGGCCACCCCCTCCAGGGTGATCTCCGCGTCCGGGGCGATGGTGAAGTTGCGGCGAAGCGCCTGGATGATCCGGCCGAGTTGTTCCGGGGTCAGCTCGGTGGGGGTTCCTCCACCGAAGTAGATGGCATTGAAGTGCCGGCCCGCGGCCGTGGGGATGCCCCCATACAGCTCGATCTCGTCGATCAGGGACCTGACGAACAGCTCCTTCCGGTCCTCGGTCCGCTCAGACATCTGCACCTTGTAGAGGGGGCAGAAGTGGCAGAGGAACGGGCAGAACGGAACGTGGAGGTAGATCTGGCTGCCGGCGGACTGGAAGTAGGATGTCTGATCTCGCCAGGCCGCGACCCGGGGCTCCATCGGTGCCGGCCACGCCGCGGGCCTCTGGGGGCCTACCCTGGGGGCGATCTGGACGATCGGATAGGCCTTGATGCTGTGAGGCAACAGCGCCGGGTACGGCCACCGCTCCCTGCTCTCGTGTTGCTCCATCGCCACGTCGTGTGCCCTCCCGAGTGCTGTGACGGATCTGCGTCGGCCCTGAAAGTCCAGGGGTGGAACACAGCGCGTGGACGGCGAGAACGAGATTCGTCGTGGAAAATCGCCGAACCGGTCGAAGGGTAGAACGAGCGCACGTCGGAAGACAAGGGGCGCGCGCCGGCGGGAGCGTCAGGCGCTCCACGGGCGGGGAATGGTCGCAGGCTCGGGATCGAGTCGGCAGGGAGGCGTGATGAGTCAGGGAACTTCGCGGTCACCAACCCGGAACAGGAGGCGCCGGACCTGAAGGGCGCCCAGGACGACCACCCATGCGAGAAAGGTTTTGCTGGTGACGACTCGCAACGCGGCTGCCAGCGGGCCCGAAGGGCCGTCCGACGGGGTGAAGCTCCCCACGAGGAGCACGACTCCGGTGGCCACCAGGGCCGTTCCACCGAGGATGGCAACGGTCCTGAACGCGAGTGAGACCGTGAATGCGGCCTTCCCGATGAGCATGGAGAATCTCATCTGCGGGGCGTCCAGCAATCGCTGGAACAGATACAAGGTGCGGTTCGCCGCCTCGAGGAGTTGCTCGATCCGGAGGAAAGTTTGCTTCGGCAACCCCTTCGTGGCCACCTGTTCGATGCCCTGGCGAAGGCGCCTGCGCGCCCGCGCCCCGGCCGCCTCGCTGAACCGCAGGTACTCCCGGAACGGATCCGCCTTGCGGTAGAGGCGCGCGGCGACCGTCTCGTAGAGCAGGGTGGCGCGGATCATTCGGAGCGTGTTGATGTTCATGGGGATGCTGTATTCGCGCACCAGCTTCAGGAAGCTGATCCAGATGCGTGCCGAAGTCCTCTCCCACCACTCGGCGCGCTTGCTCTGGAGCGCGCACAGGACCTGCCAGAATACCGCCTCCACCTTCTTCGAGAACTCATCCACGTCGATCGGCGGGAGCGGTTCGAGGATGGCGAGGGCGCACTGGACCATGCCGGCCACGTCCTCGTTCATGTGCGAGAAGAAGATCTGCCTCCAGATGTTGCGCTCCTGCTTGGAGTAGGACCCGCATGAGCCGAAGTCGATCAGGACGATCTCGCTGTCCGCCCTGACCAGGATGTTCGCGGGGTGCGGATCGGCATGAAAGAGGAGGTTTTCGAATATCCCGAACTGGTTGACCCTGAGCAGCCGACGAGCCACGACCTTGGGATCGATGCGCTGGGCTTCCAGTCGCTGCAGGGCGGCGGCGTCGCCCTGCTCCATGGCGAGTAACACGTCCGAAAGCCAGACGCCGGTGACTAGCTCCGTCACCAGGACCTCGACGCTCGAGAGAGCGAAGTGGACCTTGGGGCTGGTCGCGTGGCCGAGCCTCGCGCGGCGAGCCCGTGTCCTGAACAGGTGCGTGTAGCGGGCCTCCCGCACGAAGTCCAACTCCTCCAGCAACATGGTGCGGAACTCGTAGAGGAAATTATGAGACAGGCCCGGGCGGATGATTGTCAGCAGCTCCAGCCCCCGGAATAGCCAGCCGAGTGCCTCGCAGTCCGCCACGAACAACCGGCCGATCCCAGGCCGGCGCACCTTGACCGCCACCCGCTCCCCGGACCTGAGCACCGCCTGATACACGCATGCAACCGAGGCGGAGCCGATGGGCTCGGGATCGAAGGCCGAAAAAGTCTCGCCCAGGGGCTTTCCCGTCGCCCGCTCGACGACCGAGATCGCGTCACGGGTGGCAAATGGACGGACCCGATCCAGCATCTTCGAGAGCTCGTACCCGTACTCGTAGGGGAGCAAGTCGATCCGCATGGCGAGCTGCTGGCCGATCTTGATCGCGGTTCCTCCCATGCGCTCGAAAGCGGCCCGCAACCGCACCGCGCGCGACTGGATCGTGTTCTTGCCTCGCACCGCATCCCAGAGCGAGCCGGCGAAGAAGCGCGCGATGGCGTAGAACCAGACCAGGAGCCGCGAAAAGACGAGGAGCCAGCCGGCCTTGAACGAGGGCTGCGACATCATGGGCGGAATGGTCGCCGGCGATGCCTGGGTGGCAACCGCCAACCGCGGCGGGCGCTCCATGGGCCGGACCGGGGTCGGCCTGGCGCCCATCGCTTCAGGAGCGCCGGATGCGCGGATGGCTGCCTCGTGTGGCAGGTCCCGCCATTGCTGGACAGCGCTCCTGACCTTCTCTGCGAGCGCTTCCCTGCGGCCGGAGGCGCCGACGGCGGCGCCAGTCAGGGTCCGCGCAGCCATCAGCCTTCGCCCCTCAGTTCGAGAATGGCCAGGTGAAGGGGTACAACAGGAAGCGCGTTTGCCGCCGACGTGTCTTTCGACTCGCCGACCTGACGAGGTCCAGCGGGGCGCGACTTGCGGTGCGGAGCGACCTTTCGGCCGCGCGGGCGAAGTTCTCGATGGCGTCCTTGATCGCCCCGTCACGAGACCTGCGAGCGGACTTATCACCCCGACGGCGGTAGGTGGACATGCCTCGGAACACTGCTTTGGCTATCCGCTCGGTCGCCTTGCTCAGGCCGCGTTCGAAGCGCTGGGCCTCTTTGAGACCGCGCGAGTATTTACGCTTCTTCCTCTTTTGGGAGACCACCGGCCCGGCTGTCGGTTCGGGAGCAGTCTTCTGGTCAGGCTCGTTCGGAGCGCTCGTTGGGGACCCGCCCGTGGATCGTGTGTTTTGAATCATCGAGCTCCCTCATCACAGGCCAAACGGCACCGGCAGCCTCACACGGTTCCGCTTCGATTTCTTCTTGGTGTACACAATGACCACCGGAACCAGTCGCGTGCTGGCTGCATCCTTGCCCAGGTTCGCCAGGACATCCTCCATCACCTGGGCGACTTCATCCATCAGCTTCCCTTTGCCTCGCTTGAGTTGCTTGATCCGGGACCTGCGCGTCTTGCCCATCTCGATGACGATGGGGAAGTGAACGGTGTCTTCGACGCGCGTCATCTTGGTTGACTGGTCCATGCGCTTTCTCCGCAGGCTGGAAGCCCGGCGAGAGCCTAGCGGAGCGAGGTTCCGGTAGTCCAGCGTGAGCAAGAGCACGGTGAGCCGCCGCTTCGTGGGCAGGACGTAGGCGCGGCGTCGACACGAGGAAGCTGCGGCAGACTGAGAATGCGGTCAAACCGGTGTCTCAAGGACCGCGGGCGCAACACACCCATCCATGCTTGATGCCGGGCGCGTCGTCGGACCAGCCTACCGGAGCGAGGCCAGCGGGAGACACCGCCGCGCCGCCGCGCGGATCTGCTCCACCGGTTGCTCCACGTCCACCCGGCACCCCGGCGCGAGGCGCTGGATGGAGGCGCGCGCGAAGTAGCGGATGAGCGGGTACCGGTTCTCCAGTCCGGGCAGCATGGAGGCGAGGGCGGTGGCGTCGCCGCGCTCGGCCAGCGCGCCCAGGGCCGCCGCCTGTTCGTGGGGGCGGCCTCGCTCCAGCGTCGCCACCAGGGTCGGCCGGTCGAGATCTCCGTACAGCCCGGCCAGCGCTCCCCGGTCGTACCGCCGTC
>Ga0134122_10000182_pt1 | contig 38074 bp, 39 predicted proteins | sample KB302_FD_96461 | JGI IMG/M metagenome (GOLD analysis project Ga0134122, IMG submission 96461) | Terrestrial soil microbial communities without Nitrogen fertilizer from Kellogg Biological Station, Michigan, USA - KB3-0-2 | ecosystem: Environmental > Terrestrial > Soil > Unclassified ... | reverse complement strand
GCGGGGCCGGCGCTGATCTCCCGCTCCAGGCGCTCCTCCGAGGAGACCTCCTTCACGCAGGCGAGGGCGAGCGCGGCGGCGACCAGGGGGACGATGAGCGAAGGGGAGCGCATCCGGGTTGCTTTCGGGGGGCTTTAGCAGAAATGAGGGGCATGGACATCCACGCCGAACGGATCCTGATCCTGGATTTCGGGAGCCAGTACACCCAGCTGATCGCGCGCCGCGTCCGCGAGCTGAAGGTGTACTGCGAGATCCACCGGCCGGACCTGCCCGCCGAGAAGATCCGCGCCTTCCGCCCGAAGGGGATCATCCTCTCCGGCAGCCCGGCGTCGGTGGAGCAGGCGGGGGCCCCGTTCCCCGACCCTTCGGTGTTCGAGCAGGACGTCCCGGTGCTGGGCCTGTGCTACGGGCTGCAGCTGATCGCCAAGCTGCTGGGCGGCCGCATCGACCGCACCGCCCACCGCGAGTACGGCCCGGCGGAGGTGGAGGTGCTCACGCCCCGCGGCCCGCTCTCCGCCTTCCAGAAGGGCGACTCGCTCAAGGTGTGGATGAGCCACGGAGACCGGGTGGACCAGCTCCCGCCGGGCTTCTCGTCCATCGGCCGGAGCGCCAACTCGCCCTTCGCCGCCGCCGCGCATGAGACCCGGCCCATCTACGGGCTGCAGTTCCACCCGGAGGTCGTCCACACCGAGCGCGGGGCGGAGATGCTGCGCGCCTTCCTCTTCAACGACTGCAAGGTCTCCGGCTCCTGGTCGATGAAGGGGTTCGCCGAGGAGGCGGTGGCGGGCATCCGGGAGAAGGTGGGCAACGGCCGGGTGATCTGCGCGCTCTCCGGGGGCGTGGACTCCTCGGTGGCCGCGCTGCTCATCCACCGCGCGATCGGGGACCGGTTGCAGTGCATCTTCGTGGACAACGGGGTCCTCCGCTCCGGGGAACGCGAGCAGGTGGAGTCGCTCTTCCGCGGCCGCTTCCACGTCCCGCTCCTCACCCTCGACGCCCGCGAGCGCTTCCTGGGCAAGCTCCGCGGCGTCACCGACCCGGAGGCCAAGCGGAAGATCATCGGCCGCGAGTTCATCGCCGTGTTCGAGGACGCCGCGCGCCAGGTGGGCGACGCCCAGTTCCTCGCCCAGGGGACGCTCTACCCGGACGTGATCGAGTCCGTCTCCGTCCGCGGCCCCTCCGTCACCATCAAGAGCCACCACAACGTGGGCGGGCTCCCGGAGGTGATGAAGCTCCAGCTGGTGGAGCCCTTGCGCGAGCTGTTCAAGGACGAGGTGCGCGCCCTGGGCCGCGAGCTGGGGCTGCCGGACGAACTGTTGGGCCGGCACCCGTTCCCCGGCCCCGGCCTGGCCATCCGCGTGCTGGGCGAGATCACCCCCGAGCGGCTGGACCTGGTGCGCCGGGCGGACGTGATCGTCCAGGAGGAGGTGCGCGCCGCCGGGCTGTACGACAAGCTCTGGCAGGCGTTCGCGGTGCTCCTCCCGGTGCAGAGCGTGGGCGTGATGGGCGACGAGCGGACGTACGAGTCCACCTGCGTCCTGCGCGCGGTGCACTCGGTGGACGGGATGACCGCCGACTGGGCGCGCCTCCCCTACGACGTGCTGGGGAAGATCTCCGCGCGCATCTGCAACGAGGTGCGCGGGATCAACCGGGTGGTCTACGACGTCTCGTCCAAGCCGCCCGCCACCATCGAGTGGGAGTAGTTACTTCGCCGCCCGGGTGGACCTCAGCTCGCTCAGGATCCGGTCCGCCTTGTAGATCTTCTCCAGCGCCTCGGTGAGCGCGCTGGAGGTGACCGACGTGGTGCGGTTCACCCGCGCGTCGAACCCGTAGTCCCCGCCCAGCGAGGGCAGGTTCCCGTCGAACACCAGGCCCACCACCTCCGCGTCCTTGTTGAACAGCGGGGAGCCGGAGTTGCCGCCGATGATGTCGTTGCTGGTGACCACGTCGAACGGCGTGGAGAGGTCCAGCTTGTCCTTGGCGGCGATCCAGCTCTTCGGCAGCTCGAAGGGGAACTTCCCGGTGGCGCGCTCGAAGGCGCCGCCCACGGTGGTGAACGGTTTCACGGTCTTCCCGTTCTCCGTCCAGCCCTCCACCGAGCCGTAGCTGAGCCGCAAGGTGAAGGTGGCGTCCGGGTACTGGGCGGTGCCGTAGGCGTCGAAGCGGGCGCGGGCGATGGACTCCTGCGCCTTCTTCAGCACGCCGTCCACCTCGCTCTCGTAGCGGGCGCGGATGGCGCGGGCGTCCGGCTCCACCAGGCGCGCCAGCTGGATCGCCGGGTCGGTGGAGGCCTCGATCGCCTCCGCCCCGCCGTCGAACAGCGCCTGGCGGACCTTGAGGTCCTTGAGCTTGGTGCCGCTCACCACGCGCCGGGCCACGTCCTCCGGCGAGTCCCTGCCCAGCACCTTCTTCACCACCGGGTCGTCCGCCCCCAGCTCCTCGCGCAGCTTGGTGAGGCCGAACGAGAGCAGGGTGACCTCCAGCTCGTCGTGGACGGGCGCGGAGCTGAACAGCCGCTGCTTGACCTGCGGCAGCGCGGACTCGGTGTACTCGCGCAGGCGGCGCTCGTTGGGCTGCTTGCGCTCGGAGCCCGCGCGCACCAGCTTGCGGGCGATGCCGAAGAGGTCGCCGGGGAAGCCGCGCGGGCGCTCGCGCTCGCCCTCCAGCAGCCAGTACGGCAGCCGGATGTCCTTCATCGTCGCCATCGCCCGGGCCGCGTTGTCGTAGACGCCCGCGTACTGCTTCTTCCCGGCGATGCGCTTCTTCAGGTCGTTCTCCTGCGCCACCTTGCTGGCGAAGAACGCCTGGTCCACCAGCGCCTGGCGGCGGCCCTTGTACGCCTTGATCGAGTTCTCGACGATGAACAGCCCGGTGGTGGCCACCCGCCTCTGCTCCGGGCCGCGGGTGGAGAGCTCCTCGAGGATGCCGCGCATCTCGGAGAGGTAGGTGATGAAGAACGGCAGCCACTGGTCGCGCTCGAACTCCAGCTCCGGGATGGTCATCAGCCGGGAGGTCCTCCCCGGGTGCCCGGAGACGAACGTGAGCTCGCCGTCCTTGGCGCCGGCGGCGGACCACTTCAGGTGGTGCTCCATCTTGGCGGGCGCGCCCTTGTCGTAGACGCGGAGGAAGGAGACGTCGAGGTCGAAGCGGGGGAAGTTGAAGTTGTCCGGGTCTCCGCCGAAGAAGGCGATGTCGAACTCCGGTGCGAACACCAGCCGCACGTCCTGGAAGCGGCGGTAGCGGTAGAGGTCGTAGCGGCCGCCGCGGTAGAGGGTCACCACGTCGCAGCGCACGTCCTCCGCGCCGGCGGCGCACTCCTGCTCGATCTTCGACATCTCCCCCTTGAGCGCGTCCGAGTACGCCTGGTCCTTCTTGTCCTTCACCGCGGCGCCCACGCGGGCGGTGACGTCGGTGATCTGCACCAGTTGGTCGACCTCGATCTCCGGGCAGCGCACCTCGTCCTTGGCGGCGGCGGCGTAGAAGCCGGTGGCCACGTAGTCGCGCTCCTTGGTGGAGAGCTGCTCGATGCACTCGTGGGCGCAGTGGTGGTTGGTCATCACCAGCCCGTCCGCGGAGACGAAGCTCCCGGAGCAGCCGCCCGCCAGGCGCGCGGAGGAGAGGCGGACGTGGTCCAGCCACGCCTGGTCCGGGGCGAAGCCGTACTTCTTCTTCACCGCCTGCGAGGGGAAGTTGTTGTACGTCCACATCCCCTCGTCGGCGAGGGCGGCGGAACCAACGAGCACGGCCAAAAGGGCGAGTCGCTTCATGGGCCGGCGTTGCTCCCACGAAGGGGTCTGACGGTCAAGCGCCCCGGCGAACCGCTGCGGCCATCACGACGGGGGTGCCGACCAGCGTCACGCCTGCCCACAGGCGGCCAGCGGGGGGGGGGCATCTCGACTGCGGTACGAGAGGAGGCGCGCTGCCCACAATCGGAAGGTTCGGGGAGAGGACCCCCTTGCCGGCGCGCGGGCCGGGCCCACCTTTGCGCTCGGGATGCGGAGGATGGGGAGAGGTGGCGCCGTCCTGGCGGCGCTGGTGATGGCGGGGTCGTCCGGCTGCGTGGTGCGCCTGCAGCCGGTGGCGCGCGAGGGGTGGGTCGTCTACGGGCGCTCGTCGCCGGTGGTGCGCCCGGTGTCGCGGCCGAGGCCGGTGACGTTCGCCGCCTTCTATTCGGCGCTCGCGCCGGACGGCGAGTGGACGGTGCTGCCGCCGTACGGCTACGTCTGGCGGCCCCACGCCTCGATGGTGGGCCCGGACTTCGTGCCGTACTCCACCGGCGGGCGGTGGGAGTGGACGGAGGCCGGCTGGCAGTTCGAGGCGGAGTACCCATGGAGCTGGGCGACGTTCCACTACGGGCGGTGGTTGCGGGAACCGTCCATGGGGTGGATCTGGGTGCCGGGCACCGTCTGGGGGCCCGCCTGGGTGGAGTGGCGGATGATGGACGGGTACGTCGCGTGGGCCCCGCTGGGGCCGGCGGGGATCAGCGTGGCGGTCACGGCGCCCGGCTGGTCGTACGTGGAGGCGCAGTACCTGGGCCACCCGCACCTGCACCGGTTCGTGGTCACCGCGCCACCGCGGCGGAAATAGGCGGTATTTCCAGGTTGGAAATCTGAGCTTGCCCGCGCGGCGCGTTGTGGCAATTGGGGATCTCGCATACTGGTGCGGGTATGAGCCCGTCCACGCGAGCTGCGCCGGGGTCGTTCGCTGACGCGCCGGAGCCCGGAGGACGCCGGCGAAGCCGGCCGCATCAGCGTCCCCTGGGTTCGGGGGCTGAAGCGGCGCTGGTGCCCGGCGAGCGCGCGTTCCTGAAGCTGTGCCGGAAGGGGCGGTCCATCCCCGTCCGGCTGGAGCTGCCGGCGGACACGGAGACGCCGGTGTCCGCGTTCCTGAAGGTCTCCCAGGGCGCGGAGGACGCGTTCCTGTTCGAGTCGGTGGAGGGCGGGGAGCGGATCGGCCGGTGGTCGTTCCTGGGCGCGCGGCCGCGGGCGCGGCGCGAGTTCCACCTGGGCGACGAGGCGGACTTCCGCGAGTGGGTGCGGGCGCGGCTGCGGCGGCACGTGCCGGTGGCGGTGGAGGGGACGCCGCGGATGTCCGGCGGGGTGGTGGGGTACATCGGGTACGACTGCGTGCGGCTGTTCGAGCCGCGGGTGCCGCGGCGCACGGCGGACGAGCTGGGGTTCCCGGACGCGGTGCTGTGCGACTACGACACGGTGGTGGCGTTCGACAACCTCCGCCACGCGATGCAGGTGGTGGCGGAGGTGCGGTGCGACGAGGGTGACAGCCCGCGGGCGCTGTACGCGGACGCCCGGAGGCGGATCGCGGAGGTGGTGGCGCGCCTGAGGAGGCCGCTGGGGCGGGCGCGCGGGCGGCGGCGGTCGAAGGTGGTGCCGGTGCCGAGGATGGTCCCGCGGGTGCGGCGGGCGGAGTTCGAGGCGGCGGTGAGGGAGGCGCGGGAGAAGGTGCTGGCGGGGGATTGCCAGCAGATCGTCGTCTCGCAGCGGTTCGACGTGGAGCTGCAGGTGGGCGCGTTCGACGTGTACCGCGCGCTGCGGCGGGTGAACCCGTCGCCGTACCTGTTCTTCGTGCGCAACGGGGAGCGCGCGCTGGTGGGCAGCTCGCCGGAGACGCTGGTGCGGCTGGAGGGCGAGGACGTGGTGCTGCGGCCCATCGCCGGGACGCGGCGGCGGGGCGCGACGCCGGAGGAGGACGGGGCGCTGGAGCGGGAGCTGCGCGGCGACGAGAAGGAGAACGCCGAGCACGTCATGCTCGTGGACCTGGGGAGGAACGACGTCGGGCGCGTGGCGCGGGTCGGGTCGGTGAAGGTGGAGACGCTCAAGGCGGTGGAGCGGTACTCGCACGTGATGCACCTGGTGTCGCAGGTGCGGGGGAAGCTGCAGGCGGGGAAGGACGCGCTGGACGTGCTGGCGGCGTCGTTCCCGGCGGGGACGGTGACCGGGTCTCCCAAGGTGCGGGCGATGGAGCTGATCGACGCGCTGGAGCCGGCGCGTCGCGGGCCGTACGCGGGCGCGGTGGGGTACTTCGACCGCGGCGGCGACATGGAGCTGGCGATCGCCATCCGGACCGTGGCGGTCAACGGGCGGCGCGCGAGCGTCCAGGCGGGGGCGGGGGTGGTGGCGGATTCGGAGCCTTCGGCGGAGTACCAGGAGACGCTGAACAAGGCGCGCGCGCTGGTGGCGGCCATCGCGCGGGCGCACGGGGCGGCGTCGTGAGGGGCCGGGCGCGGGGGCCGGTGGTGGTGGTGGACAACTACGACTCGTTCACGTTCAACCTGGTGCAGTACCTGGGGGAGCTGGGCGCGAAGGTGGAGGTGTTCCGGAACGACGACATCGACGTGGCGGGGATACGGCGGCGGAAGCCACGCGGGGTGCTGCTGTCGCCGGGGCCGTGCACGCCGGACCAGGCGGGGGTGACGCTGGAGGCCATCCGGGCGCTGGCGGGGGAGGTCCCGCTGCTGGGCGTGTGCCTGGGGCACCAGGCGATCGGGCAGGCGTTCGGGGGGAGGGTGGTGCGGAACGAGCGGATCGTCCACGGGAAGGCGAGCCCGGTGCGGCATCGGGGGGAAGGTGTGTTCCGCGGGCTGCCGTCGCCGTTCTCGGCCGGGCGGTACCACTCGCTGGTGGTGGAGCGGAGGACGATGCCGCGGGCGCTGCGGGTCACGGCGTGGACGGACGAGGGGGAGGTGATGGGGATCCGGCACCGGGAGCTGGACGTGGAGGGCGTGCAGTTCCATCCGGAGTCCATCCTGACGGAGCGCGGGAAGGAGCTGCTGGGCAACTGGCTGCGGCGGCTGGAGAAGGGAGCGCGGTCATGATCGAGCAGGCGCTGAAGAAGATCGCCGCGCGGGAGGACCTCACGCGGGAGGAGATGGCGAAGGCGATGGAGGAGATCGCCGACGGGATCGCCACTCCGGCGCAGATCGGCGCGCTCCTGGTGGGGTTGCGGGTGAAGGGGGAGACGGCGGAGGAGATCCTCGGGGCGGCGGAGACGATGCGGGCGCGGGTGGACCGGGTGGTGGTGAACCGCGAGGTGTTCGTGGACACGTGCGGGACGGGCGGGGACGGGCGGAGCACGTTCAACATCTCCACCGCGGCGGCCTTCGTGGTGGCGGGGGCGGGCGTGTGCGTGGCGAAGCACGGGAACCGGGCGGTGTCGTCGAAGTGCGGGTCCGCGGACGTGCTGGTGGCGCTGGGCGTGAACGTGGACGCGCCGAAGGCGGTGGTGGAGCGGTGCATCGGGGAGGTGGGGATCGGGTTCCTGTTCGCGCCCCGGTTGCACCCGGCCTTCAAGGCGGCGGCGGCGATCCGGCGGGAGCTGGGGTTGAGGACGGTGTTCAATTTGCTGGGGCCGCTGGCCAACCCGGCGCTGGCCAGGCACCAGGTGATGGGGGTGTTCGACGCGCGGTGGGTGCCGGTGCTGGGGAAGGTGCTCTCGGCGCTGGGCACGCGGCGAGCGTTCGTGGTGCACGGGGACGGGCTGGACGAGATCAGCATCGCAGGGGCGACGCAGGTGGCGGAGGTGCGCGGGGAGTCGGTGGAGACGTACGAGATCTCGCCGGAGGCGATGGGGCTCGAGCGGGCGGCGGTGGCGGAGCTCGCCGGAGGGGACGCGGAGCACAATGCGCGGATGATCAGGGACGTGCTGGGCGGGCAGAGGGGCGCCGCGGCGGACGCGGTGATCGCCAACGCGGCGGCGGCGCTGGTGGCGGGGCACGCGGCGGGCACGCTGGTCGAGGGCGTCGCGCTGGCGCGGAGCAGCATCAAGAGCGGTGCAGCCGCTCAAAAGCTCCGCGACCTCGGGCGCGCCTCTTCGGAACCGGAGCGCGCATGACCGACTCCGCACCCAAGGCGCTCCGCGCCTCCGGCGCCAGGAGAGCGCCGGGTCTTGCGCGCGTGCGCGGCATGGTTGGGGCCTGCGGCACCGAGTGGGGGCTCCGTGGCGCGCGCGTGCGCGGCATGGTTGGGGCCCACGACGCCGAGGGAGTGCTTCGTCACGCGCGCGCGTCACGACCTGGCTGCGCCGCGCGGATCGTGTCCCAGGCTCTCGCGCCGGAGGCGCGATGACGTACCTCGACGACATCCTCGCCCGGAAGCGAGACGAGGTGCGCGAAGCGAAGGCCCGGGTGCCGCTCGAGACCCTCCGCGCCCAGCTCGCCTCCGCGCCGCGCGTGCGGAACCTCTCCCTCCGCGCCACCGGCGTGATCGCCGAGGTGAAGCGCGCCTCTCCCTCCGCCGGCGCCATCGCCCCCGGCGCGGACGCGGTCGCCCAGGCGAAGCGCTATGCCGCCGCCGGCGCGTCCGCCATCTCCGTCCTCACCGACGGCCCCGGCTTCGGCGGCTCCCTCGATGACCTCCGCGCCGTCCGTGCCGCCGTCGACGTCCCCGTCCTCCGCAAGGACTTCGTCGTCGACGAGTACCAACTCTTCGAGGCCCGCGCCGCCGGCGCCGACCTCATCCTCCTCATCGCCGCCGCCCTCGACGGCGACCTCCTCGTCCGCTGCCTCGACCTCGCCGCCGCCCTCGACCTGGGCGCCCTCGTCGAGGTCCACGATGAACAGGAGCTCCAGCGCGTCCACGGCGCCGCCCTGGTCGGCATCAACAACCGCGACCTCCGCACCTTCCAGGTGGACCTCTCCACCTCCGAACGCCTCCTCCCGCTCCTCCGCCGCACCCAGACCGGCGTCGTCGAATCGGGCATCCGCACCCCCGCCGACGCCCGCCGCCTCGGCCGCGCCGGCGCCGGCGCCTTCCTCGTCGGCGAAGCCCTCATGCGCGCCGAGGACCCGGGCGCGCTCCTCCGCGAGCTCCGCGGCGCCGCCGCCACCTCCTTCCAGGTGAAGATCTGCGGCATCACCTCCCCCGAGGACGCCGAGGCCGCCGTCCGCGCCGGCGCCGACGCCATCGGCCTCAACTTCTGGCCCGAATCCAGACGCCGCGTCTCCCTCGACCAGGCCGCCCGCATCGCCGCCGTCGTCCCCAGCCGCGTCCGCCTCGTCGGCGTCTTCGTCAACGCCGACCTCCGCACCATCGAGCACGCCCTCGCCACCGTCCCCCTCTCCGCCATCCAGCTCCACGGAGACGAACCGCCCGACCTCTCCGCCCAGATCCCCTCCGCCGTCATCCGCTCCATCCCCATCTCCGTCGCCACCGCCTTCGACCGCGCGCGCCAGTACCCCGCCTCCGCCTTTCTCCTCGACACCCCCTCCAAGGGCTATGGCGGCGCCGGCGAACCCTTCGATTGGTCCCTCGCCGAATCCGCCCGCGCCCGTCTCGGCCGCCCGATCATCCTCGCCGGCGGCCTCACCCCGGAGAACGTCGCCGAAGCGGTCCGCCGCGTCCGCCCCGACGGCGTCGATGTGGCCTCCGGCGTGGAGTCCGCTCCAGGTCGCAAGGACCCGGAAAAACTGAGAAAATTCGTGTCCACCGCGAGGGAGGCGCTCGCCCCATGAGGTTCGGTGCCTACGGCGGCCAGTTCGTCCCCGAGACGCTCATGCCCGCCCTGGAGGAGCTCCAAGCCGCCTACGCCGCCGCCCGCGCGGACCAGGCCTTCCAGCGCGAGTTGGACGACCTCCTCCACCGCTTCGCCGGCCGCCCCACGCCGCTCACCCCCGCCCACCGGATGACCGCGGACTGCGGCGGCGCCACCGTCGTCCTCAAGCGCGAGGACCTCTGTCACACCGGCGCGCACAAGATCAACAACACCCTCGGCCAGGCCCTCCTCGCGCGCAGGATGGGCAAGAAGCGGATCATCGCGGAGACCGGCGCGGGCCAGCACGGCGTGGCCACCGCCACCGCCTGCGCCCTCTTCGGCCTCCAGTGCGAGGTCTACATGGGCGCGCTGGACGTCGAGCGGCAGGCCCTCAACGTCTTCCGGATGAAGCTCCTGGGCGCCACGGTCCGCCCGGTGGAGGCCGGCTCCCGCACCCTCAAGGACGCGATGAACGAGGCCATCCGCGACTGGGTGACCAACGTCCGCGACACCTACTACCTCATCGGCAGCGTCGCCGGCCCGCACCCGTACCCGACCATGGTGCGCGACTTCCAGTCCGTCATTGGCCGCGAGGCACGCGCCCAGTGCGTCCAGCTCGCCGGCAAGCCGCCCGACGCCGTGGTCGCCTGCGTCGGTGGCGGCTCCAACGCCATGGGGATCTTCACCGAGTTCATCCCCGACCCCTCCGTCCGCCTCTACGCCGTGGAAGCGGCGGGGGAGGGGCTCGACACCGGCAAGCACGGCGCGTCCCTCGCGCGCGGCAAGCCCGGCGTCCTCCACGGCTCCATGTCCTACGTCCTCCAGGACGCCCACGGGCAGATCGCGGAGGCCCACTCCATCTCCGCCGGCCTCGACTACCCCGGCGTGGGCCCGGAGCTGGCCGACCTCAAGGACCGCGGCCGCCTCCAGCTCCGCCAGGCCACCGACGCGGAGGCGCTCCAGGCCTTCGAGTACCTCGCGCGCGCCGAGGGGATCATCCCCGCCCTGGAGAGCGCGCACGCCGTCTCCGAGGCCAGGAAGATCGCCCGCGAGCTGGGCTCCGGCTCCGTGCTGCTCGTCAACGTCTCCGGCCGCGGCGACAAGGACATCCACCAGGTGATGCGGCGATGAGCGAGCGGATCCGGAACGCGTGTGGTGCCGGCGCCGCGGAGGCGCGGACCTCGAGGACGGGCGCGCGATGAGCGAGCGAATCCGCAAAGCGTTCAGCGCCCGCCGCCCCGCGCTGGTGACCTACCTGATGGGCGGCGACCCGGACCTCGCCACCTCCCTCGACCTCGCGGTCGCCTGCGCGTGGGGCGGCGCGGACCTGATCGAGCTGGGGATGCCCTTCTCGGACCCCATCGCCGACGGGCCGGTCATCCAGCGCGCCTCCGAGCGGGCGCTGAAGTCCGGGACCACCGTGGCGGGCGTGCTCGAGCTGGCCGCCCAGCTTCGCCAGCAGGTCCCCAACATGCCAGTGGCGCTGATGGGCTACCTCAACCCGGTCCTCGCCATGGGCCTGGACGAGTTCCTCCGACGCTGCGCGGCCGCCGGGGTGGACGCGGTGATCCTCCCCGACCTCCCCGTCGAGGAGTCCGCCGAATTCCGCGCCCTCGCCCGGAAGCACGGCGTGGGCACCGTGTTCCTGATCGCCCCCACGTCCACGCCCGCCCGCGCGCAGGCCGCGCTCGACGCCTCCACCGCCTTCGCCTACTTCGTCTCCGTCACGGGCGTGACCGGAGCCCGCGCGGCGCTCCCGGAGGAGACCGCCGCCCGCCTCGACGCGCTCCGCCGCCCCTCCGGCCCGCCCGTGGTCGTGGGCTTCGGCGTCTCCAGCGCCGAGCAGGTGCGCGCGCTGGGCGCCCACGCCGACGGCGTGGTGGTGGGCAGCGCCATCGTCTCCCGCATCGCCGAGCCCGGCGCCGACCAGGAGCGGCGCGAGCGCGTCGCCGCCTTCGTCCATTCCCTCCGTTCCAGCCCCACCCCATGAGGAGCCAGCCATGCTGATCGTGATGAAGCCGCAGGCCACGCCGGACGAGGTGGAGGCCGTCAACGAGAAGATCCGCGCCCTGGGGCTCACCCCCCACAGCATCCCCGGCGCACAGCGCGTCGCCATCGGCATCACCGGCAACAAGGGCGCGCTGGAGCCGGACCTCTTCGTCTCCATGGGCGGCGTGGCGGACGCCATCCGCGTCTCCCAGCCGTTCAAGCTCGTCTCGCGCGAGGTGAAGGAGGAGGACTCGCTCATCGACGTGGGCGGCGCCGTGGTCGGCGGCCCGGAGGTGATGGTGATGGCGGGGCCGTGCTCGGTGGAGAGCAAGGAGCAGATCCTGGAGGCCGCCCAGGGCGTCCGCGCGTCCGGCGCCCGCTTCCTCCGCGGCGGCGCCTTCAAGCCCCGCACCAGCCCCTACGAGTTCCAGGGCCTCAAGGAGGAGGGGCTCAAGCTGCTCGCCATGGCGCGCGACGCCACCGGCCTCAAGGTGGTCACCGAGGTGAAGGACACCGAGACGCTCCCCATGGTCGCGGAGTACTCGGACGTCCTCCAGGTGGGTGCGCGCAACATGCAGAACTACTCGCTCCTGGAGGCGCTGGGGAACCTCCGCAAGCCGGTGCTCCTCAAGCGCGGCCTTGCCGCGACGATCAAGGAGCTGTTGATGGCCGCCGAGTACATCGTCGCCCGCGGCAACTACCAGGTGATGCTCTGCGAGCGCGGCATCCGCACCTATGAGACCATGACCCGCAACACCCTGGACATCAACGCGGTCCCGGTGCTCAAGGCGCTGACCCACCTGCCGGTCCTGGTGGATCCGTCCCACGGCATCGGCCTGCGCAAGCACGTGGCGGCCATCGCGCGCGCGGGCGTGGCGGCGGGGGCGGACGGGCTGATCATCGAGGTCCATCCGCACCCGGAGAAGGCGCTCTCCGACGGCCACCAGTCCCTCTCCCTCCCGGAGTTCGAGGCGCTCATGCGGCAGGTCCGGGGCATCGGTACCGCCATCAGCCGGCCGGTGGCGGACCCACAACCACATCCGGGACGGTGAATTGCGCCTTGCCACGGGTGCGTGATTTTCTCGTTCCACCGTGGCGGCAGAGCTCGAGCAGACGAAGGCGTTCCTCCGGTCCATTCCCATCTTCGGCGGCCTGGGGGATGACGGGCTGGAGCGCTTGATACGCATGATGGAACAGCAGGCGTTCCCCGTTGGGCACACCGTCACCAAGCAGGGCGAATCCGGGCGGTCGATGTACATCGTCCGCGCCGGCGAGCTGATCGTGAAGCGCCAGGTGTTCGGCGGGCCGGTGCGCGTGGTGCGGATCAAGCCCGGCGACTTCTTCGGCGAGACCACGCTGATCGAGATCCACCCGATGTCCGCCTCGGTGCAGGTGGAGAAGCAGGCCACCCTCTACCGGCTCACCAACAAGGACCTGTACCGCCTCTACCAGGAGGACGTGCAGTCCTACGTGATGGTGATCCAGAACCTGGCCCGCGAGCTCTCCCGCCGCCTCCGCAAGGCCGAACAGCGCATCTGCGAGATGGCCGAGGAGATGGACGAGGCGGACACGACGCAGATCAAGGACCGCGACGAGGACGGCCGCCTCCGCTGACTCGGCGTCCGAGGAGGATCAGTCCCGCGGTGAAGTGATGGCCACGCTGAAAGCGCTCGTTTGGCGCGGGCTGGTGACGGCGGTCGCCGCCGGGTAGAAGGGCGGGACATGAACAGCCTCCGCGTCGCCATGTTGGGCTACGGGACCGTGGCTCGCGCTCTCGTCGCAATGCTCGCGGAGCTGGCGCCGCGGCTGCGCGAGGAGCGCGGCGTGTCCTTCTCGTTCACCGCCGCGCTCACCGGGCGCCACGGCGGATGGCTGCACGCGCAAGGGCTGGGCCCGGAGGCGCTCCACGCGTCCGGCTGGCCGGGCGGCGCCGTCCCCCCCGGCGCCAAGCCGTTCTCCGACCCCGCGGTGGACTTCATCGCCGCCTGCGAGGCGGACGTGCTGGTGGAGGCGACGCCGCTGTCGCCGCTGGACGGGGAGCCGGCCCGCACCCACCTGCAGACGGCGCTCCAGCGCGGGATGCACGCGGTCACCGCCAACAAGGGCCCCATCGCCCACGCGCTGGGGCCGCTGCGGGCCCTGGCGCGCGCGAAGGGCCGGGCGCTGCGCTACGAGTCGACGGTGATGGACGGCGCGCCGCTGTTCATCCTGCGCGAGCGCTGCCTGCCGGGCACGCGCGTGGTCCGCGTCCGCGGCGTGCTCAACGCCACCTCCAGCCACGTCTCGGAGCGCCTGGCCCACGGCGACAGGCTGGAGGCGGCGATCCGCGACGCGCAGCGGCTGGGCATCGCGGAGGCAGAGCCGGCGCACGACCTGGACGGCTGGGACTCGGCGGTGAAGGCGGCGGTGCTGGCCAACGCGCTGATGGACGGGCACCTCCGGCCCCAGGACGTCCGCCGCCAGGGCTGCGGCCCGGAGGCGCTGCGGGAGATGGTGGCCGGGGTGCCGCCGGGCACGCACGTCCGCCAACTGGTGGAGATCGACCGCACGCCCGCGGGGTCGGTGAGCGCCAGCGTGCGGGTGACCTCGCTCAAGCCCGGCTCGGTCCTGGCCTCCCTGCGGGGGATGGAGACGGCGATCACGCTCAGCACGGACACCATGCAGGAGCTGACCATCGTGGAGGGAGAGGGCGGCCCGGGGCAGACCGCGTTCGGCCTGATCACGGACCTGCTGGAGGTGGCGGCCTTGGCCCGTCCGGCGGCCCCGGCCTAGAGTCGTCGGTTCACGGGCCGGTTCGAGGGGAGAGCCATGAACATCCGCAACCTGACGCTGGCGGCGCTGGCCGCCGCCACCCTGGCCGGGTCCAGCGCCCGCGCCGAGGAGAAGGCCAAGGCCGTGGTCGCCGTCGACGCGCCGTGGCGACTGCGCCCATCCGGCGACTTCTCGTGGGTCGGCTTCGGCCTGGAGTGGGAATTCCCGTTCGCCGGCATGAGCGGGTTCATCAACCCGTCGCTGGAGAACCCCATCGACGGCCACCCGCTCAACGTGGGCGGCGACCTCGGCGTGCGCTTCTACCCGCTGTCCGCGGTGCCGCGCGCCTTCTACATCGGCCCCTACGTCGGCGGGACGTGGATCAACGGGACCCGGGGGGCCCAGCTGGGCGTCCAGATCGAGGGCCGGGTAGGCGTGCTGCTTGGGCTGTCATTGCTGCTGGGAGACCTGTTCCTGGTCTCCGCGGCCGTGGGCGGCGAGTACTACAACATCCACGAGCTGCTCCAGGACGGGTCGTTCAACCAGACGGTCCAGAACCTGGGAACGGTGATCAGGGCCTCGGCCGGCTTCGCGTTCTAGCTCGGGAGAAGTGGCCGTCCCCCGGGACCCGGGGTCCTCTCCCGAACGGGAGGAGTGAATGGACAGCGTGGATCGCGCCTTCGTCCGCCGGGCCCTGGCGTTGGGCGTGCTGGCGGTCGCCGTCGGCGTGTGGTCGGGGTGCCCGGGCGACGGGGGCGGCAACGACGGCGGGCAGGACTCGGGCCAGGATTCCGGGCAGGACGCGGGGAGCGACGCCGGGAGTGATGCGGGCTTCGACGCGGGGAGCGACGGGGGCTCCGACGCGGGCCAGCCGGAGCCGTCCGTCACCGCGCAGGACCAGACGCTCGACCTCGCCACCGACCTGACCGTCGCTTCCGTGACCGCCACCGCTCAGGGCTGGGTGGTGGTCACCGCGCCACTGGCCGACGGCGGCACCGCTACCGGCGCCACCGCGGTCGCCCCGGGCACCTTCTCCGGCGTCCACGTGGGGGTGATGGACCCGCTGGCGGACGGCACCACCGTCACCGCCGAGCTGCACCGCGACCTGGGCACACCCGGCACCTATGAGCCGGGTGTGGACCCGCTCGTGACGGCGGACGGGGGGACGCCGGTGACGGCCGCCTTCCACGTCACCGTCCCCGCCAGGACGCCGGCGGTCCGCTACACCTTCGTGCCCACCTTCGGCGGCGGCGGATTCTTCATCTGGCGCGTCTCCGCCACTCCGTCCACCTTCGCGTCCACGCTGAACTCCACCGGGGACAACCCGACCCTCACGCTCTTCGCCGGCTGGCGCTACGAGGCGGTGGACCTGAGCTTCACCGGACACCCCTTCCAGCTGGCGAATTCGAGCGGGACCGACACCGTGCTGCTCTCCATGCAAGCGGGGGTCGGCACGCTCAAGGACGACCCCACCATCGACTGGGTGGACGGCACGACCACCGGCGGTGTCGCGCGCTTCACCCTGAGCCCCTCGCTCCAGTCCCAGCTCAACCTCTACCGCTGCGGGGTGCACTTCGGCACGATGCGGGCGCCGGTCACGATCCAGTCGAGGTGACGATGGAGCTGGGCCTCACCGGGAAGGTGGCGATGGTGGCGGCGGCGAGCAAAGGGCTCGGCCGCGCCATCGCCGTGGAGCTGGCGAGGGGAGGGTGCGGCGTCTCCGTCTGCGCCCGCTCCGCCGAGGCGCTCGCGGAGGTGCAGGGCGCGCTGGAGGCCGCCGGGCCGGGGAAGGGCGCGGCGCTGGCGGTCCGCGCCGACGTGTCCTCCGCCGCGGACCTGACCGCCTGGCACGCGGAGACCGTCTCCCGCCTGGGCCGGCCGGACATCCTGGTCACCAACACCGGGGGGCCCGCCCGCCGGCCGCTTCCTCCAGCTCACCGAGGACCAGTGGCGACAGGGCGTGGAGTCCACCTTGATGAACGTGGTCCGCCTCAGCCAGCTGGTCATCCCCTCCATGCGCGAGCGGCGGTGGGGGCGGATCGTCCACCTCACCTCGTTCGTGGCCAAGGAGCCGGTGGACCTGCTCACCGTCTCCAGCACGCTGCGCGCCGGCCTCTCCGCGCTCACCAAGACGATGGCGGTGCAGCTGGCGCCGGACAACGTGCTGGTGAACGCGGTGCTGCCGGGGCACTTCCTCACCGACCGGCAGGTGCACCTCAACGAGATCCGGTCCAAGGAGGCGGGCGTCACCCGCGAGGCCTACGAGGCCAAGGTCCAGGCGGAGATCCCGATCCGCCGCTTCGGTCGCCCCGAGGAGCTGGGCCAGGTGGTGGCCTTCCTCTGCAGTGAACGGGCGTCGTATCTGAGCGGTGTATCGTTACAGGTCGACGGGGCGCTGATCGGCAGCACCTTCTGAACGTCAGGAGTGATGACGATTCGTCGTCATTTCAGGCTCCTGGCCTCCGAACCCCGCGGAGGGACAGATCGGTCGCAGGGCGCGGAATTTGCATGGATTCGGGGTAGGGGGAATGGGTATGGGGGGACGCATCCTCGTAGTCGACGACGAACCGTCGGTCCTGGAGATCTTCAGGCGCGTGCTGTGCCGCGAAGGGCACCGCGTTCATCTGTGTCTGTCGCCCGCGGAGGCGCTCGGCGAGTTCACCCGGGCGGACTTCGACCTGGTGGTGGTGGACAAGAACATGCCCGCCCTCAACGGGTTCGACCTGCTGGCGGTGCTGCGCAAGGTGGATCCGGATCTGCCGGCGATCATGATGACCGCCAGCCCGGAGCCGCTCCTGGCTCCGAACGCCCATCTCCAGGGCTACCTGGCCAAGCCGTTCAAGAGCCTGAAGCAGATCAGCGACACGGTGCGCCGGGTGCTGGAGCTGTCGGAGCTCTGGCGCGGGCGGCGGCGCGTGGCGTAATACTGGCGGCGTGCCAGCCTCCCTCTACGAAGCGGTACGGCGCGGTGACGAAGGCGAGGTCCGCCGCCTGCTGGACGCGGGCGCGGACGTCAACGAGCTGGGTCCGGACCAACAGTCTCCGCTGATCGAGGCCGCGGCCGCCGGCCAGGTGGGGATGATCCGCCTCCTCCTCGATCGCGGCGCCGAGCCCGCCTGGAAGGACGCGATGGACGAGACCGCGCTCCTCAAGGCCGCCGCGAACGGGCACCGGGCCGCGTACGACGCGCTCTGGCCGCTGGCCAGCGAGGACGAGCGCGGGCTGGCCAAGGCCTTCCTCAGCGCCTCCGGATTGAGCTGGGACGCGCCGCTGTCGCTGCCGCCCGCGCCCCCACCGCCGCCGGAGGGAGATCCGTCCAAGCCCGGCCGCTTGACCCGCGGCGTGGCGACCGCGGCGAGCCGGGTGGCGAAGTTCTTCGGGGACGAGGTGCACGCGGAGCGGGTGGATCGCCTGGAGCGGGCCGAATCGCTGGACCCGAAGAAGCCGCGGTAGTGGCGCGCGCGGGCCCGCGGCGGATCGCCTGGCGTGCGCGGATGCCCACCGCCGGCGTGGGCGCCTCGGGAGCGGCGCGCGCGGGCTCGCTCCGGATCGTGGCCGCGCTGGCGCTGATGCTGGCGACCGCGGGCGCCTGCCTGGTGCCGCCATTCGACCCTACCGGGAGGGGTTGCTCGTTGCCGGCCCACCCATGCCCGGACGGCTTCGACTGCGTCCAGGGCCGGTGCGCCCGCGCCGCTGAACGGTTGCAGGTGACGGCGCTGCCGCCGGGCGCGGTCCTGGCCGGGACGTGCGGCACCGCGGAGGTGGTGGTCCTGCAGTTGGACGGGGGCACGCCCGCCTCGGCCACGGTGGTGGCGCTGGAAGTGGACGGTGGGATGCGCTTGTTCTCGGACACTGCGTGCCAGCAGGAGATGCCGCAGGTGACGGTGCCGGTGGGTGTGCCGGACGCCTCGTTCTCGTTCTTCGCGCTGCGCGGCGGGCGGTACGCGATCTTCGCCTCCGCCGGGTCCAGCACGGCGCAGATCGACCAGGACGTCTCGCCCATGGTGCGTTCGGGCCGGTGCTCGATCGTGGACGGGCAGCAAGAGGTGCTGTGCCCGGTGACGCCGCCGGTGTTGGACACGGGTCGAGCCTTCGCGCTGTTCCAGACCGCCACCCAGGAGACCTACCCGGGGGATTCCGGCGTCCGCTGCCTGCTCTCCGATCCGGCCACCCTGGGGTGTCAGCGGACCGAATTCACCGGGCACGTCGACGTCCACTGGCAGGTGGCGGAGGTCCCGGGTGCCTCCGTGTTCCCTGCCGGTCCCGCCCTCTGCGTGGCGAGGGGCAGCTTCGGCGCCCCGCTCCCGGCCGTGGTGGATCTCGGCAGCACCTTCCTCCTCTTCAGCGAGCACCGCGCGGGCGCCAACTACGGCACCGACGACTTCAGCACCGCCGAGCTGGGCGGCCCCTCGACCGTGCTCCTGGACAGCGCGGCCGGTTGCACGTCGCTGGGGACCTACGGAATCCAGGCGGTGTCGCTCCCCGGAGCCTCGGTGATCCGCGGCGCCACCGGCCCGATGGACGCAGGCGTGTCCACCCTGGACGTCCAGGTCTCCGCGCCCGCGCCGCAGGGCCGGACCGTCCTGCTGCACACGCACCGGTACGCGGGCAGCGCGATCGGGCCCATCTGCTCGAAGGTCGTCCGGGGCGAGGTGCTGGACGCCGCGGGGACCACGCTCCGCTTCAGCCGCAGCGACCCGCCGTCGGTCGGGTGCACGGGGCCGAACCTCGACGTCGACGGCATCGCCTGGGAGCGGATCCAGGTCCCGCCTGGCGACCGGCTGCAGCGCTTCGTGGTCGACCTGGCCGCCAGCCAGATGGAGACGACCGTGCCCATCGCCGCGGTGGACCCCACGCGGACGGTGGTGCTCGCCGGCGGGCAGGGGAGCGCCGGGCAGGCGCTGGGCGAGACGCGCGACACCACCACGCTCGACCCGAGGGTGGCGTCGCTGGCGCTGGAGCTGGATCCGAGCGGGACGTCGTTCCGCGCGTCGCGGACGGCCTCGGGCGACGCGTCGCGGTGGACGGTGTACGTGTGGGAATTCGGGCCGTCACCGTAGCCGGAGCCGGGCGTAGAGGCCGACCAGCACCACCGCGCCCACCGGCACCACCAGGAACGCGGCGAGGATCACCCACGAGATGGCGTGCGCGAAGTTGAGGGTGGCGCCGGGGCCGCTCAGCTTGGGCACCCAGATCCGCGGGTCGTCCTTGTTCCGGTAGATCATGGGCCCGTAGCCCTTGACCTTCTCCGCGTATCCGGAGGCGCGGATCGTTCGCAGCGCGGCGGAGAGCCGCTGCACGCCCAGCATCACCGCGATCAGCAGCATCAGCAGGCCGCCGACGACCATCAGCGGCACCGCCTGCAGCTCCCCCAGGCCGACGGCCACCGCGATCATCGACTCCAGCGAGGCCACCGCCACCGAGACCAGCCGCGCCAGCCCCACCCCGGCGTCGGAGAGCGGCTTCAACGCCGGATCGCGCTCGCCCCTGGCGCGGGTCAGCGAGGCGACCAGCTCGATGATCGCGACCACCACCACCGCGCCGCCCAGCAGGAGCCACGCGGGCATCACGCCGCCACGGACGGCGAGGAGCACGCCCCCGGCCACCGGTGGCCCGAGGCCGATCCAGGCGGGCGGGGGAGGGCGAGGGGCGGAAGCGGCCATGGTGGGCGGAAGCGTCCCTCAGGGACCTCCCGGAAGGGAAGGCGCGTTCGCCTGGCGCACCGTCCAGGTCTCGCCGCCGCGGCCGTCGCGGACGACGATCCACACCGTCGTGGGCCCGCCCGTTTCGCCCAGGTCCGGCACCCACTTCGCGCTCACCGGGCCCTGGTCCGGCTGCGTCCCCGGCGGCCCGGCGTTGCCGCCCGCGTTCGCCGGGGAGAACGAGCCCGCGGTGGCGAAGAACGAGTACCGCCACACCTCCGAGAAGTGGATCGTGCTGCCGTCGAAGGCGGTCCGGTCGTAGTCCTCGAAGAGCGACGCGGTGGGGAAGACCTCGATCGGGTTGTCGGAGGTGACGGTCGCCCCGCGGAAGCCCTGGTGCACCTCGCCGTTGAAGTCCACTGCCGCGGAGGCGCCCTCCGCCCAGTCGGCGCCCGCGTACGTCACCGCGTCCAGCGCCGGGTTCTGGTTGGGCGGCGGCAGCGGGGCGGTGAGGCTGGCGGTGAACACCACCCGCTTGATGCCCACCACCGCCTCGCCCCCCGCGCTCACCTCCAGCTGGAGCGCCACCGGGAGTCCGCCGAAGCCGTGGTACGGGTCCTCCACCACCGCGCCGGAGAGGTCCTCCCAGGTCGGGGTGAAGGTGACGGTGGGCTCGGCGCCGAGCGGGGTGGGCGCGACCTGGCCCTCCGCCAGCACCCGGTAGCCGGGCGAGTCGTCCTCGCAGCGCGCCGTCTCCGAGTCGCGGGCGCTGCAGATGGCGAATTCGTAGTCCACCGCGCGCCCGCCGCCGGCGGGGTCGGCGATCAGCCCGGTGAGCGAGACGGGCGGCAACGCCGGCAGCGGCCCGCGCGAGACCACGCCGCCGTCGGGGAGGAACGCCACCGGGAGCGTCACCTCCGGCGGGTCGGCGCGCATCGCCAGCATGCGGAGGTCGTGCACCCGGTCCGCGGTGTCGATGGCGCCGGTGCAGGCGAGGAGGGCGGCGGCCGCCGCCAGGAGCTGGAGGCGCGCGCGCATCAGAAGGTCCCCTTCACGCCGAGCGTCGGCAGGATGGGCAGGCCGGGGACGACCTGCTGGGTCCGGAAGCGGTAGTCGTAGAACGACAGCTCCTGGTTGGACGCGTTGTAGACGTTCTGCACGTCCAGGTAGAGGCCCAGCGTCCACAGGTCGAACACGAAGGCGCGGTCCACGCGCAGGTCCAGCTGGTGGAAGGTGGGCTCGCGCGCGGCGCCGGCCTGGCCGATGGCGCGGTACGAGTTGGAGTCCGCGTCGAAGGTGGAGTCATCGTAGACGCCGGTGGGGATGCCGGTGGAGAGGCGGAAACGCCCGCCCAGCTCCCAGCCGTTGCCGAACTTGTACTGCGCGACCAGGGTGAGGATGTGGCGCTGGTCGAAGCCGGTCCAGCCCCAGCCCTGGTTCTTCGGCTTCTGCTCGCTCCACGAGAGGGTGTAGGCGATCCACCCGAAGAAGTTGGAGGTCAGCTCGCGCCGGAGGAACACCTCCACCCCGTAGGAGCGCCCCAGCAAGCTGTTGTCGAAGTTCAGCCGCTGGATGGTCCCGTCGCCGGCGGTGACGGTGTCCGCGGTGCGCGACACGAGGTCGAAGCGCCGGTTGTAGAAGCCGGTGACGTCCACGTTGATGGTGTCGGTGATCTTCTGCTCCACGCCCGCCGACGTCTGGAACGCCGCCTCCAGCCCGAGGTTGGGGTTGCCGGTCCCCGGGAGCAGCGCCGCCGCGTCGGGCGCCTGGTGGTAGAGGCCGATGGAGGCCTTGAGGGTGGTGCGGTGATCGGCCGGGCCCAGCTCCTGGCGGAGCATCAGGCGCGGGTCGGCGGCGAAGCGCCACTGGCCGGAGACGCGGTACTGCTCGATGCGCGCCGAGGAGAACACCTTCAGGCCCCCGAACGTGAGCTGCGCCTCGAGCCACTCCGCGTACGGGAAGTCGTCCTGGTTGGTAACGGTGGTGACCGGGTCCTCCTGCGACACCGCCTCTCCTGGGAAGCCGCGGTAGGCGGCGGGCGGCGGCGGGGCGCGCAGCGTCACCCCGCTCTGGGTGAGCGAGACGTCCAGGCCGCCGCGCGCGGTGAGCCAGGGGGTGAGGGTCAGCTCGGCGCGCTCGCGGACGCCGAGCACGTTGTCGTCCTGGTCGCGCCGGAGGAGGTCCAGGCCGAAGCTGTTCTCGTTCTTCCCGGCGAAGAGCTGCAGCCGGTTGGTGAAGGTCTCCCCGCGGTACGTCCACGCCGCCACCAGCCGCTGGAAGCCGGTGTGGTTGTTGATCTGGATGTCGTTGCTGTTGCCGCCCGGCGCGAACACCACCTTGAGCAGGTCGTCCGACCCGAAGCCGAAGAGCTGCAGGGCGTGGCGCGACCCCTTGGGGTGGAAGTCCAGGCGGAGCTGGTAGTCGAAGTAGACCGGCGAGACGCGGACGGACTGCGCGTTCAGTACCAGCGGGAGGAAGAGGTCCACGTAGCTGCGCCGCCCCCCGAGGGAGAGCGAGAGCGCGTCCCCCAGCGGCACCGCCAGGTAGGCGCCTGAATCGATCAGGTCCACCTTGGCGGAGCCGTGCCACTGGGGGTCGATGACGGGGCGCGTCCCCACGTCCACGATGCCGCCGATGGCGCGCCCGTACTCGGCGCCGAAGCCGCCCGGGTAGAAGTCGATCTTGTCGACGAACTCGGGGTTGATGACGGAGGGCCCGCCGCCGAAGTGGTACAGGATGGGGATCTGGATCCCGTCGAGGTACGTGCCGGTGTCATTGGGTGACGCCCCGCGCACCAGCAGCGCGCCGATGCCGAAGGGCATCCGCGCCACGCCGGGCAGGTCCTGCAACACGCGGATGGGGTCGCCGAAGGAGCCGGGCACCTTCTCCAGCTCCTCGCGCTGCAGCGTGCGCCGGGTGACCTCCTTCTTCTCCCGGTCGGAGCGGACCACCGTCTCGTAGAGGCCGTACTGCTTCGGCATCAGGTAGTAGGTGACCTCCAGCGACTCGCCGGCGCGGAGGGTCTCGCGGGAGCGGGAGGGGTCGTGCCCGGTCGCCACCACCTCCACGTCGAACGGGCCGGGATCCAGCGCCAGCTCGAAGCGCCCGTCCGCGTCCGCCTCCGCGACGGCCTGGGTGCCGTTGATCTTCACCCCGGCGCCGGCGAGCGGCTTGCGCGTCCCGCGTTCGAGGATCTTCCCCTTGAAGGTGATGGGCTTCGGCGGCGGGGCGGCCGGCTTCTCCGGCTCCTTGAAGACGAAGTGCTGGGTGTACTGGATGCGCACCGGCGCCGTCTTGCCGTCCACCTCCGCCGGGCTGAAGACGAACTGCTTCACCGCGGCCAGCGCCGCCTCGTCGAAGCCGTCTGCCGCGGAAGAGCGACCGGTAGCGGTCCCGGTCTCCGAAGGCTTCGCGCTCGCGCCGTCGCCGGGTCCATGGGCGGCGCCCTCGATCTCCGAGGAGATCACCTTCGCGCCGGCGACCGTGCCGTCGGCGGCGATCTCGATCTCCATCGTGACATGACCGGACAGCTTGGCGGCCGCCGCCGCGGGCGGGTACACGGGCTCCACGCTGCGCAGGAGCTGCGGGGCCTTCGTCATCTGCGGCTGCGGGGGCGGCTGGGGCTTCTCCTCGCGGCGGACGGCGCCGTCGTACGCCTCCTGGGCCAGGGCGGTGGAGGCGACGGCGAGCAGGAGGGCGGTGGCGCGGTGCACGAGCAGTTCGTTTCCGTTCCGTCCGGCCCGTCAGGAGGGAGGCTGTCCGCCGGCCGTTGCCGCCGGATTACCGCCCCGTGACGGATTATGTCAGCGCCGGTCCGGAACGGTGGCCCGCAGTACAATCCCGTGCAGCGATGAGCGAATCGGACCCCATCAAGGTGCTGCTGATCGAGGACGACGATCGCCTGGCGCGCCTCACCGCCAAGTACCTCGAGTCGCACGGGCTGGTGGTCACCGTGTCCCCGGACGGGCGGGGCGGGCTGGCGGAGGCGCTGCGCTCGCCGCCCGACGTGGTGCTGCTGGATCTGATGCTGCCGGGGATGTCCGGGATGGAGGTCTGCCGCGAGCTCCGCGAGAAGTCCGACGTGCCCATCGTGATGGTCACCGCGCTGGGCGAGGAGGCCGACAAGGTGCTCGGGCTGGAAGGCGGCGCGGACGACTACCTCCCCAAGCCGTTCTCCTCCCGCGAGCTTCTGGCGCGGGTCCGGGCCCAGTCGCGGCGCGCGCGCGGGCGGTCGGGGCCGGGCGCGGAGCGGTTGAAGGTGGGGCCGCTGGCCATCGACGCCGGCAGCCACTCCGCCCGGCTGGACGGCAAGCTGCTCCCGCTCACCTCGGCGGAGTTCGCCCTGCTGGCGGCGCTCGCGCGGCGGCCGGGGCGGGTGCTCAGCCGCGACCAGCTGATCGAGCTGACCAAGGGCAGCGCGGACGAGGCGTTCGACCGCTCCATCGACGTCTCCATCTCCCGGCTCCGCCAGAAGCTGGGCGACGACCCCAAGAATCCACGGTTCCTCAAGACCGTCCGCGGGGTGGGGTACCTGCTGGCGGACGGGGACCCGTAGGGACACGCCATGCGCCGCCGCCTGGTCCTCCAGATCTACGCCTTCAGCCTGGTGCTGATCGTCTGCATCCTGGTGGGCGAGGTGCTGCTGGCCCACCTCTCCCGCGAGGCCGGCCCGCCCGGCTTCCGCGACCGCGCCGCCCCCTTCGCCCGCTACGCGCTCTCCAAGGTGACGGACCAGTGGGACGACCCGGCCGCCATGCGCGCCGAGGCGGACCGGCTCAAGCGCGAGCTGGGCCTGACGGTGACGCTCTACCGCTCGGACGGGACGATGGTGATGAGCTCCGCGACGGAGCCGCAGGCGCCGCTGGAGGTGGCGCACATCGCGGACCTGGTCCGGCAGAAGACCGCGCCGGAGATGCTGTGCCGGGGGGCGATCTGCGCCATGGCCTTCCCGGTGCAGGGCAAGCCGGGCGAGGCGTCCCCCGGCTACGGCGTGATGTCGCTGGAGCTCCCGCGCGGCGTCTCCACCCGGGTCATCGCCCCCATCGCGCTGGTCCTCTCCATCCTGGGCGTCGCGTCGCTGGTGTTCGCGCGCGCGCTGGCCCGGCCGCTGGGGCGGCTGGCGGAGGTGGCGGGGGCCCTGGGGCGGGGCGAGCTGGCCACGCGCACCGGGCTGGCGCGGCGGGACGAGCTGGGCGACGTGGCCCGCGCGTTCGACGAGATGGCGGAGCGGATCAGCTCCCTGCTGCGCGCGCAGACGGAGCTGCTGGCCAACGTCTCCCACGAGCTGCGCACGCCGCTCTCCCGCATCCGGGTGGCGCTGGACCTGGCGTCCGAGGCGGAGGGCGCGGCCCCCACGCGCGAGTCGCTGGCGGAGATCGGCACCGACCTGGACGAGCTGGAGCAGCTGGTCTCCGACATCCTCGCCGCCGCCAAGCTGGACCTGGGCCAGAACCGCGCCAGCGCCGGCCCTCCTTTGAAGCGGCAGCAGTTCTCCTCCGAAGAGCTGATCCGCCACAGCGTGGACCGCTTCCGCGCGCGCCACCCCGGCCGGGCGCTGGAGGTGCAGGCGGGAGGGGGGCTGCCGGCGCTGGAGGGGGACCAGGCGCTGCTCCAGCGCGCGGTGGACAACCTGCTGGACAACGCGCGGAAGTATTCCGAGGCCGACCAGCCGGTGGCCCTCCGCGCGTCGGCGGGGGACGGCCGCCTGGTGGTGGAGGTGCAGGACCAGGGCATCGGCATCGACCCTTCGGACCTGCCGAAGCTGTTCACCCCCTTCTTCCGGACCGACCGCAGCCGCTCCCGCGCGTCCGGCGGCGTGGGCCTGGGCCTGGCCATGGCCAAGCGGATCGTCGAGGCGCACGGGGGCACCATTTCGGCGGAGAGCCGGTCCAACGCCGGCACGACGTTCCGGGTCACACTCCCGGTGGCGGCCGGGTAGCGCGCCCGGTGCGGCGCTGGCCGCTCGGTTGCTCGTTCGCTCGGAAGTGGACGTGGGGAGTGAAGAGGAGATTGCCGCCGGGCATGGGCGTGCCAATCGTGGACTCCCGACATGTCCACCACCCGGCGCCGGCCAGCGCGCGGCACCAAGAGCCGGCGGGTGATCCCGCCTATGCCGAAATCGGCTCGCGCCCCGCCTACGGCGTCACTGGTGTCCGACTCCGACCAGCTGCTCCAGTTGCTGGGGGTCGGCGGCGATCACGCGGTGTACGTGCTGGACTCCGAGGGGAAGATCGCCACCTGGAACCCCGGGGCGGAGCGGCTCACGGGCTACCGGTCGGACGAGGTGCTGGGGCGGGACGCGGCGCTCTTCCTCCCGCCCGAGGCGGCGCAGTCCGGGAAGGCGCAGTCGGACCTGGCGATCGCGCGGGCGTCGGGGCGGCTGGAGGAGGAGGGCTGGCAGGTCCGCCGGGGCGGCGAGCGCTACTGGGCGGACGTGGTCCTCACCGCCATCTTCGACGACCAGGGCCGGCTGTGGGGTTACCTGAAGACGGTGCGCGACCTGAGCGAGCGCCGGGCCGCCGCCGAGGACCTCTGGCGCAGCGAGGAGCGGCTCCGCCTGCTGGTGGAGGCGGTGCAGGACTACGCCATCTTCATGCTCGACCCGGAGGGGCGGGTGGCGACGTGGAACTCCGGCGCCCAGCGGCTCAGCGGCTACCGGGCGGAGGAGATCATCGGCCGCCACCTGAAGACGCTCTACCTCCCGGAGGACGTGGCCGCCGGGAAGGCGGAGCGCGAGCTGCAGATCGCGCGCGAGCGGGGCCGGGTCGAGGACGAGGGGTGGCGGGTCCGCAAGGACGGCACCCGGTACTGGGCGAACGTGGTGCTCACCGCGGTGCGCGACGCCTCCGGGCAGCTCCGCGGGTTCGCCAAGGTCACCCGCGACATGACCGAGCGGCGGAAGGCGGAGGAGATGGTCGCCGCGCGCTCCCGGGAGCAGGCCGCCATCGCCCAGCTCAGCCTCTCGGCGCTCCGGCTGCGGGACGTGGGCGAGGCGATGCGCCAGGTGGTGCAGGCGGTGGCCGCCACGCTGGACGTGAGCATCGTGGAGGTGCTGGAGCTGTCCGCCGACCGGAGGACGTTCTCACTGCGGGCGTGCGCGGGACGGCCGGAGTCGGACCTGGGGATCGTGGTGCGGGCGGCGGGGCCGGAGTCGGCCAGCGGGCTGGCGCTGTCGAGCGACGCGCCGGTGTTCGTGTGGGACCTGCCGGGGGAGCGGAGGTTCCCGCCGCGGCCGGACCTTCTGGCGCGGAAGGTGGTGAGCAGCCTCACCGTCCCCATCCACGGCGAGTCGCCAGAAGCGCCGTACGGGGTGCTCTCCGCCCACTGCACCAAGCAGCGCGCGTTCACCTCCAACGACGCGGCGTACCTGTCGTCCATCGCCAACGTGCTGGCGGCGGCGATCGCCCGGGTGCGGGCGGACGAGCGGGTGCGGGAGGCGCAGCACCAGGCGGAGATGCAGGTGCTCCGGCTGGAGCAGGCGGAGGAGGCGCTGAGGCAGAGGGACGAGTTCCTGGGGGTGGCGGCCCACGAGCTGCGCACGCCGATCACCGCGCTGCGGCTGCGGCTGCAGAGCCTGGAGCAGTCGCTGCGGCGGGGGACGGGTGGGGGTCCGGAGGAGGTGGCGGAGAAGATCCAGCGGTCGATGCGGAACACCACCCGGCTGGCCGTGCTGGTGGAGCGGCTTCTGGACGTGAGCCGGATCGTCGGCGGGCGGCTGACGCTCAACCGGGAGCCGGTGGATCTGGCGGAGGCGGCGGCGGACGTGCTGGAGGACGTGAAGGAGCAGGCCGAGATCGCCGGGTCGGAGCTGAAGCTGGAGGTGCGGGCGCGGCCGAGGGCGGAGGTGGATCTGCTGCGGATCGAGCAGGTGCTCACCAACCTGGTGGGCAACGCCATCAAGTACGGCGCCGGGAAGCCGGTGGAGGTGGCGGTGGACCAGCAGGGGGATCAGGCGGGCATCACCGTGAAGGATTCCGGGATCGGCATCGCGCCGCAGGGCCTGGAGCGGATCTTCAACCGGTTCGAACGGATGGCGCCGTCCAACAGCTACCCGGGGCTGGGGCTCGGGCTGTACATCTCCCGGCGCGTGGTGGACGCGCACGGAGGGACGATCGGCGTCACCAGCGAGGAAGGCAAAGGCGCCACGTTCGAGGTGCGGCTGCCGCTCAAGCCGGCGGTTGCTGCTTCCTGAAGGCCGCGCGGCGGGCGGCGCTGCCGCCCAGGACGGCGCAGAGCCCCACCAGGAAGCCGAAGTCGTACCAGGCGCCGGAGTTGTGGACCTCGTACATCGATACCTGGCCGGTGAAGAGGGAGATCAGGAAGGTGATGGGCGCGAGGATCCCGTGGAGGAGCCCGCGCCAGAAGCCGGCCGCGCCCGGGTGACCGATGAGCTCGTTGGGGCCGGCGCAGCTCGCCAGGAGCAGGAAGAACGCGAGAATGGGCGGGCGGCGCAGGGCCATGTCGAATTCCGGGGGCCTCGTTCGACGCAGAAGGAGAACGAGGAGGATCACATGATCTGGCGGCGAATTGGAGCGGTCCTGGCGGGTTTCCTGGCCATCGTGGTGCTGTCGAGCGCGGTGGACGCGGCGCTCCATGCGGTGGGGGTATTCCCGCCGCTGGGGCAGTCGATGTCGGACGGGTTGTTCGCGCTGGCGACGGGGTACCGGATCGTCATCTCGATCGGCGGTTGCTACCTGGCGGCCCGGTTGGCGCCGGACCGGCCGCTGGCGCACGCGATGGCGCTGGGGGTGGTCGGGGTGATCGCCAGCGCGGCGGGCGCGGTGGCGACGTGGAACATGCCCATCGGGCCGCACTGGTACCCGCTGCTGCTGGTCGCGGTCTCGCTCCCGTGCGCATACGCCGGCGGGAAGCTCCGCATCCTTCGAGCAGGCCGGTCAGCTCGTGCATCCGCTTAGTTAACATAATCATTCTTATCGGACGTCACGCCGATAAGAGGTCATGGCTGATGTGGTGGCCGGCAGCCCGGATCGAGCAGCTCCGGCCGCCACTCGAAGTGCATGGTGTCGTAGTGGTACCAGCGCCCGCCCCAGATGAACCCCTCGGCCTCGAAGGCGTCCACGATCGCCTGGGGGATCGCGTTCTTCCACCGGATCGGCTCCTTGGGCGTCTGCCACTCCCAGTACGCGGATCGCTTGACGTTGATGTCCAGCGAGACGCCGAACGAGTGCGCGCTCTGGCGGTCCGCGTTGGCGATCTTCCTCCACGCGAAGGTGCCGCCCAGGTTCTCCAGGAACGGACGCAGCGCCGGGTCCCTCTTCACCAGCGCGGCCAGCCGGCCGGCCACCCGCTCGAACGCCGGCCGCGCCCGCCGGTGCACCAGCAGCGTCTGCCCCAGGATCACCACCGGCTCCAGCCGCGCGCGGACTTCCTCCTCCGTGTGCCCGAAGGTCGCCCGGAACAGCGGGTCCACCCGGATGCGCCCCGGATCCTCGTCCGGCGCCGTCACCGGCCGGATGGGCCCTCCGCGGTACGGGATGGAGAACGCGTCCTCCACGTCCGGCGCCGCCAGCCGCTCCTCGAACCCCTTCGCCCGCCCGTCGTCCCAGGGCACCACCGCCCCGTCGTCCAGGGCCGCCACCCAGCGTCCGTCCGGGCCCCTCTGCGGGTGAACGGCGTACCAGGTGGAGAGGCACTGCAACGGCGCCGGCGGCCCACCCGCCTGCGCCACCACGGCCGTGGCGATCAGCGTCATGAGGCCGCTCATGGACTGAGCACTCTAGCAAGACCATATCCAGCGAAAGGTGAACGAGGCGTCAGCAGCGAAAAACACCGTTTCCCGGACTTCAAGGGCACTGTGGCATCATGCGGGGGCCCCCCTTCCGCGCCAGAGCCATGCACCCCGACCATTCGACGCCGCCGCCGGAACCCACGTCGCCAATCCGCATGAAGCGCCCGCGGACCTACGAGGGCCACGACCACGAGACCATCGGCTCCGAGCTGCTCTCGGTGCTGGCGGTGGTCTCCGACCCGAGCGAGATCCTGGGCCAGACCTCCTCCGCGCGGCTGGCGCGGGTGACTCCGGACGGCTGGTACCCCATCTCCTGGATGATGGACCTGCTGGACCTGCTCGACCAGCGCGTGGGGCAGATGGGCCTGCGCCAGATGGGGCGCAAGGTGTTCCGGACCACGCACGGGGACTTCGTGCGCCAGACGTGCACCAGCGCGCGCGACGTCATCTACGGGCTGGACGACCTGTACCGCCGCGCCAACCGGGGCCGGAACATCGGCGGCTGGGCGCTGATGGACTTCGCGCCGGGCCGGGCGATGGTGGAGTGCACCGCGCCGCACCACTGCTCGATGGTGGAGGGACTGCTCTGCGAGGCCCTGATGGCGGTGGGCGTGCCGGCGGTGGTCATGCAGACGGAGTGCTTCCGCAGGGGCTCGGAGAGCTGCGTCTACGAGATCTCCTCCGCCTTCGTCGGCCACGAGTGGAGCGGCGAGCGCGTCGCCTGAGCTGAACTTCCGGATTCCCGCGGTGGCCTTTTCCACATCCGGTCGCTAGCGTCGGCTTGGCTTGCACCCAGCGCGCGCCCTGCTGCTCGCCGCCGGCGCCCTTCTGCTGGCGGCCTGTCCGTCGAAGCCCCCGGCCGCGGTCCCGGACGCCTCCGCCCCCACGCCCGACGCTGGCGCCCCCGCCCCGGACGCGGGCGGCGCGCCGCCGCCCTTGAAGATGGAGGTGCGCTACCTGGCCTCCGACGCGGGGATGGCGCTGATCGCCTTCGCGCCGGAGGGCGGCCGCCCGCTGATCGAGCCCACCTCCGAGCTGGAGCTCTCCACCAACATCGGCCTGCAGAACTACCGGATCCGCCTCTTCGACGAGGTGGACCGCGCCATGGCCTCGGACGACCAGATGGAGGAGCCGGGGGACCGCGTGCGCTACCGGATCCAGCTCCCGGCGCCGCTCAAGGCCGGGCACAGGTACGCGCTGGTGGTGGACGCGCAGACGGGCTCGGCGATCGCCGACTCCGCCGGGCGCCTCTACCCGGACCAGCGGCTGGAGTTCGCCATCGCCGGGGCGCGCGAGCCGGACGCGCCGCCGAAGAAGCACAAGGCCAAGCCCACCCGCAAGCGGCGCTGACTCCCCCTGGCCGCTACTCCTGGAGTTGCCGGTCCTGCGGGAGGAGCCTGGCCTGCGTCCGGAGGTCCTCCGCGGTGGGCTCCAGCGACAGCAGCAGCCGGCTCAGGTCGTAGAGCACGTCCCCGCGCTCGAACTCCGGCACCCGCTCCCCCTCGAAGGACAGCCGCTCCACCGCGCGGTTGTAGCCCCGGTCCAGCACGCCGCGGAGGTTGACGGCGTCGTAGGCGTTGTACTCGACCAGGAGCCGCAGCGGCGCCACGTCCCCGGTGGCGCGGTACTGCCGCCACAGGTCCACCGCGTTCAGCCCGTTGAGGGTGGCCAGGTGCGGGGGCCGGGAGAGCCCCAGGTCGTCCTCCAGCGCCTTCAACCCCATCCCCTTGCCCAGCTTGCGGAAGAAGAAGCGCAGGTCGAGGTGCACCGGCGGGACGGGCAGCGCCTCGCCGAAGTACGCCCTCAGGATGGGCACGTCGAACACCGTCCCGTTGAAGCTCACCCACAGCTTCCGCCGCGCCAGCCGGTCCGGCAACTCGTCCAGGTTCCGGCCCTGGATGAAGGCGTGGATGCCGTCCGCGTCCAGCACGGTCACCACCGTGGGCGCGTCGTCGCACTCGATGTCGAAGTAGAGCGCCTCGTCCCGGAACTCGGGGTACAGCCGCCAGTGCTCGCGCGGCGGGAAGAGCGACGCCAGCGCCGGCAGGTCGCGCGCCTCCAGGGCCTGGCGCGCGAGGGCGATCCGGGCGCGCAGCGCGGCGTCCTGCGCCTTCGAGATGACCGGTTCGCCGCCCTCCTCCGGCAGCTGCTCCCAGCTCAGCACCCCGCGCGCCCAGAGGTCCTTCTCGCGCCACGGGCCGACGCCGGAGGTGAGCTGGAAGGTGCGCCGGATCACGCCCGGAGCTTCCCCGACGCCAGCTCCTCCAGCAACGGCAGGTCCGCCTCGCAGACCGGGAGCGCCTTCATCTCCTCCGGCGTGCAGTACCGCAGCTCGTTGGCGCCCAGCGGCCGCGGCGCGCCCTCCCCTTCGCGGATCCGCGCCGCGTACAGCACCAGCTCCACCACCAGGTCGGCATACTCGTGGACACAGGACCAGAGGCGCCGCCCCACGTCCAGGGCCACCGCCAGCTCCTCGCGGCACTCGCGCTCCAGGGCCTGCGGCTCCCCTTCGCCCGGCTCCACCTTCCCGCCCGGGAACTCCCACAGGAGCGCGCGGCTCTTCCCCGGCAGCCGCTGCTGGACCAGGAACGCGCCGGGCCGCTCGGGGGATTCGATCAGCGCGGCGACGACCAGGATCCGGCCCTTCATCTCACCCGTCACCCGGACCGGTTGAACCGGAAGGCGTAGAGGTAGCCCATGTTGGAGAGCACGTACATGTGCGGGCCGCGGACCAGCGGCGTGGCGCTCACGCCTTCGCCCGGGTCCCAGGTGATCTCGGTGTGGCCGTTGACCGGGTTGACGAAGAGGAGCGCGCGCTGGGCAGGCACCAGCAGGAAGCCGCGCGCCAGGGCCACCGAGCGCGCGTCGGTGTTCTTCACCGCCAGCGTCCACAGCTTCTTCCCGCTCTCCTTGTCGAACGCCACCACCTCCTCGTCGCCGGCGCCGACGATCAGGTCCCCGGCGGCGGAGAGGTGCGCCAGCCCGGCCTGCGGCGTCTGCCACTTCACCGCGCCGGTCTCCGCGTCCAGCGCGTACAGCCCGTCCTTGTACGAGGCGGCGTAGACGCGGCCGGCCTCGTCGAGCACCGGCGCGGTGTCCACGTCCACGTACTGCCCCGGCTTGGAGAGGCCCCGCTCCCACTTCACGCTGCCGTCGTCCACGTGCAGCGCCACGAGCTGGCCGTCGGAGAAGCCGACGTAGGCGACGCCCCCGCGGACCGCCGGGCGCGAGGCCCCGCGGATGGTGAAGCCGCTGGGCGTGTCCCGCCGGTACTGCCACAGCCACTTGCCCGTCTTGGCGTCCACCGCCAGCACCACGTCCGACTGGGCGGCGACCAGCACCTTGCCGTTGGCGATCACCGGCTGGGTGGCCAGCTCCTCCTTGGCGTCGTACTGCCACTGGAGGTTGCCGGTCTTCGCGTTCAGCGCGTAGAGCAGGCCGTCCGCGCAGGCCGAATACACCACGCCGTCCTGCACGGTGGCGGCGGACTCGAACGGGCCGCGGGTGGCGAACGTCCACGCCACCCGGCCGCCCTCCCCCACCGACCGGAGCTTGCCGTCGCGGGTGCCGACGATCACCCGCCCGCTGTCCGGGTCCAGCGCGGGGCTGGCCAGCTCGCGCGGGCCGTACTCCAGGAACGTCTCCGGGACCAGCTGCGTCCACCAGTCCACCGAGTACGCCGCGCGCTGCACCGGCGGCGCGGCGCGGACGCCCCCCATGTCCATCCGGACCGGGCGCTGCAGGCATCCCTGCAGGCATCCGGCGAGGAGCAGCGGGACCAGCAGACTCCAGCGCGCGCTACCCCGCATCGGGCGACGCGGCGGGCTTGGGCGCCGGCTCCGGGATGGCCACGCCCTGGGCCTTCAGCTCGTTCAGCCGGGCCTGGGCCTGCTTGGCGGCCTCGGTGTTGGGGTGGGCGCTCCCCAGGTCGACGAAGACCTTGGCCGCGTCCTCCTTCTTGTTCTGCAGCGCCAGGACGCGGCCGCGGTGGTACAGGCCCATCCCCACCAGGAAGTCGCTCTTGTTCTCGCGCTCCAGTTGCTCGTAGGCGGCGAGCGCGCGATCCAGCTCGCCCTTGCCCTCGTAGGCGTAGCCCTCGCCCTCCAGGGCGGCGGCGCGCAGCGGCTCCTCCTGGTGCTTGGCGCCCTCGAGGAACTGGCCGTAGCTCTTGAGCGCCTCGTCGTACTTCTTGACGTGGAGGTCCGCGCCGGCGGCGATCAGCGCCGCGGTGCGCGCGGCCTTCGTCCCGCCGTACCTGGACCTCAGCTCCTCCATCGCCTTGACCACCGCCTCCTCGCGCTCCTGGGCGCTCTTGAAGGGGGCGTCGTCCCCGGTGGTGGTGGCGCTCTCGCTGATCGGCCGGTCCAGCATCTTCAGCCTGGACCCCAGCTCCTGCGAGGCCTCCTCCTCGGACTTCCCGTGCAGGTAGTCCGCGGCGACCGCGCCGCCGACGCCCAGCAACGCCACGCCGATGGTGATGATGACCAGGCGGACGTTCTCCTGGAACCAGCCGCGGGCCACGGAGCCGGCCTTCATGAAGGCGTCCGGCTGCTTCAGCTCCTTCCGACTCAGCTTCTCTGACACGTGTCCCTCGGTCCTCTGGTGGGTCCCTGGACGGGAGCGGGCTATTTACGGAGCGACCCTCCCCGCGTCAACGAGGGACTCGCTTGCGGGCGGCCCGCTTCGCCTGGCCGGGCCGGGGGCGGAAGTGCAGGCGGATGGGCACCTTCAGATCGAACGTCTGGCGGAGCTGGTTGTTGAGGTAGCGCTTGTAGGCCTCGGGAACGGCCTCGGGCCTGTTGCAGGTGATGGTGAAGGTCGGGGGCGAGGTGCCCACCTGCGCCATGTAGTACAGCCGGAGCGGCCGCCCGCCGGCGATGGGCGCGGGGTGCGCGTCCTGGACCTGCTCCAGCAGCCGGTTCAGGTGGGGCGTGGAGGCGCGGTGGCGGAGCTGGTCCCCCAGTTGGAGGGCCACCTCCACCACCTTGCGGACCTTCGCGCCGGTGAGGGCGGAGGTGAAGATCACCGGGGCGTAGGAGACGAACTTGAGCTCGTATTTGAGCGCGGCCCGGAACGCCTCCTCCTTCCGGCGGTCCTTCTCCACCAGGTCCCACTTGTTGACCACCAGCACCAGGGCCCGGCCGCGCTCCTCGGCGACGGCGGCGATCTTGGCGTCCTGGTCCACCGCGGGCTCGGTGGCGTCCATCAGGAGCACCGCCACGTCGGACCGCTCGATCACCTTCAGCGAGGCCAGGACGGCGAACTTCTCCAGCCGCTGGGCGATGGAGCGCTTGCGGCGGATGCCGGCGGTGTCGGTGAGGATGACGCGGCGGCCGTCCACGGTGAGCTCGGAGTCGATGGGGTCGCGGGTGGTGCCGGGCTGGGCGGTGGCCACCAGGCGCTTCTGCTTGAGCAGGGCGTTGATCAGCGTGGACTTGCCGACGTTCGGACGGCCGACCACCGCGAGGCGGATCGGCTCCTCCGGTGCGGGCGCCTGGGGCTCCTCGGGCGCGTCCGGCAGCAGCGGCGCCAGCGTCTCCGAGAGCGCGCCCAGGCCGTGGCCGTGCTCGGCGGAGAGGGGCACCAGGCGTTCGAAGCCCAGCCCGTAGAATTCCCCCGCCACGGCCTCGCGCATGGCCGGGGTGTCCAGCTTGTTCACCGCCAGCACCACCGGCTTGCCGCTCTTGCGCAGGAACGCCGCCACCTCGTGGTCCGCGGCGGTGAGGCCGGCGCGCCCGTCCACCACCAGGACCACCACCTGGCACTCCTCCACCGCCAGCTGCGCCTGCTCCCGAACGGAGGCGAGCAGCTCGTCCTCCTCGTCGGGCACGAAGCCGCCGGTGTCGACGGCGGTGAACGGCTTCCCCTCGGCGTCGGCGTCCGCGTAGTGGCGGTCGCGGGTGACGCCGGGGACGTCCTCGACGATGGCCAGGTGGCGCCCCACCAGCCGGTTGAAGAGCGTGGACTTGCCCACGTTGGGGCGACCGACGATGGCCACGAATGGCTTCATTCGTAGCCCAGCCTGCGCAGCGCCTCGGGCCGCTCGGTCCAGTTCTCCTCCACGCGGACGCGCAGGGAGAGGAAGACCTTGGTCCCCAGCAGCCGCTCGATGGGCTTGCGCGCGTCGGTGCCGATCGCCTTGAGCATGGCCCCGCGCTTGCCGATGACGATCGCCTTCTGGCTCTCCCGCTCCACCAGGATGGAGCACTCGATCTTCACCAGCCCGCGGTCGCGCTCCCGCTCCTCGAAGATGTCCACCCGGACCGCGGAGGAGTACGGCACCTCCTGCCGGCAGTGGCGCAGCACCTGCTCCCGCACGTACTCCGCCGCCAGCGCGCGCTCCGCCTGGTCGGTGAGCACGTCCTCGTCGAACATCGGCTCGCCCTCGGGGAGCAGGGCCACCAGCAGCTTCAGCAGGCGGTTCACGCCGTCGCCGTCGCGGGCGGAGATGGGGACCACCTCCGCGAACGGGAAGCGGTCCTGGTAGAGGGCGATCAGCGGGAGCAGCAGCGGCTTCTTCACCTCGTCGATCTTGTTGATCGCCAGCACCACCGGCTTCTTCAGCCGCTTCAGCTCCTCGAGGATGCGCTCGTTGCCGGGGCCCACCTCCGGGTTCCCGTCGGCGGCGGGCTCGATGAGGAAGCACACCAGGTCCACCTCGGCGGCCGCGCGCAGCGCCACCTCCACCATCCGGCGGTTGAGCTCCCCCTTGGCCTGGTGGATGCCCGGGGTGTCCAGGAGGGCGACCTGGCCCTCCTTCACGGTGACCACGCCCATGATGCGATTGCGCGTGGTCTGCGGCTTGGGCGAGACGATGGCCAGCTTCTCGCCGGTGAGGCGGTTGAGCAGCGTGCTCTTGCCGACGTTCGGCCGGCCGATGAGGGCGGCGAACCCGGCGCGGGTCACGCGGCCTGGGTGGAGATGGTCAGCTTGTTGATCTTCACGTCCGTCTTCGGGCGGTCCCCGGCGCCCTTGGGGATGACGTTGGCGATCCGGGCGACGTGCTCGTAGCCCTGCACCACCTCGCCGAAGATGGTGTGCTTGTTGTTGAGCCAGGAGGTCTCCGCCACGGTGATGAAGAACTGCGAGCCGTTGGTGTTGGGCCCGGAGTTCGCCATCGCCAGCAGGCCCGGCTTGTTGAAGGTCTTCCCGCTCTTGAACTCGTCCTCGAACTTGTAGCCGGGGCCGCCGGTGCCGCGGCCGAGCGGGTCGCCGCCCTGGACCATGAAGTCCTTGATGCAGCGGTGGAAGATGGTCCCGTCGTACAGCGGCACGCCCGCCCGGTCCTCGCCGCTGGCGGGGTCCTTCCAGGGCTTCTCACCCGTGGCCAGCCCGACGAAGTTCTCCACCGTCTTCGGCGCCTCCCTGGTGAACAGCTTGACGACGATCGCCCCCTCGGTGGTGTCGAACGTCGCGTACAGGTCCTTGCCGGCGCGCACCTCGTCCATCATGCCCATGGCGTTGCCTCCTCACTTTCCTTCGGTGACGACGATCTTCTTGATGCTGACGGTCTGGAGCGGCCGGTCGCGGGCGTCGCGCGGCGCGTTGGCGATCTTCTCCACGACGTCGTAGCCCTTGGTCACGTTCCCGAAGATGGTGTGGTGGCCGGTCAGGTGCTGGGTGGGCGCCACGGTGATGAAGAACTGGGAGCCGTTGGTGTTGGGGCCGGCGTTGGCCATGGCCAGGATGCCGGGGTGGTCGAAGGCGCGGCCGCTCTGGAATTCGTCCTCGAAGCGGTAGCCCGGGTCGCCGGTGCCGTTCCCCAGCGGGTCCCCGCCCTGGATCATGAAGCCGGGGATGACGCGGTGGAAGATGGTCCCGTCGTAGAGCGGCTTGGTCTGCGCCGTGCCGGAGCGGACGTCCGTCCACGGCTTCTCGCCCGAGGCCAGGCCCACGAAGTTGGCCACCGTCTTGGGCGCGTCCTTCGAGTACAGCTCGAGGGTGATGTCGCCCAGGGACGTCTGGATCACCGCCGTCAACGGCTTGCCGGCCAGCGCCGCGTCCATCAGGGGCTTGCCCGTCGACGCGGGGGGGGTGGCCGCCTCGGCGGGCGGAGGCGTCGCGGGCGGCGCCGGGGGTGGCGTCGCCGGCTGCGCGGGAGGCGGAGCGGCCGGCGGTGGCGGGGGGCTTTCGTTCTTGCACCCGGCGGCGGCCAGGGCGGTCACGGCGAGGACGGCAGCGAGTCGAGTCATACGGGGGACCGCCTTGTAGTGAGCCAGCCCCCGCCCGCCAAGCGCTTTTTGGGCGCGGCGTCGCCTACTTCGCGGGGTCGTTCTCCGCCAGGCGCTGGAGCGCGCGGCGGGCGGCCTGCTGCTCCGCCTCCTTCTTCGACTTCCCCGAGGCGCGGGCGTAGGGCTCCTCGCCGAGGAGGACCTCCACCTCGAAGGTCTTGTCATGGTCGGGGCCGGACTCGGCGACCACCCGGTAGCGCGGCGACATCCGCAGCCGCTCCTGGGCG
>Ga0134122_10000181_pt1 | contig 38091 bp, 37 predicted proteins | sample KB302_FD_96461 | JGI IMG/M metagenome (GOLD analysis project Ga0134122, IMG submission 96461) | Terrestrial soil microbial communities without Nitrogen fertilizer from Kellogg Biological Station, Michigan, USA - KB3-0-2 | ecosystem: Environmental > Terrestrial > Soil > Unclassified ... | reverse complement strand
GGCCGCCGCGCCCGCGCCGAACAGCACCGCCAGCTCGTTCACGCCGAGGGCGGCGGCGATGACGGAGAGGACCGCCAGCCCGCGCAGGCGCATCGTCCGGGCAGCCTTGGGCACGAGGTTCCAGATCGCCTGGAGGACGACGGCGAGGATGACGGGCTTCACGCCGTAGAGGAGCCACGCCGCCGTGGGGACCGACCCGAAGCGCAGGTAGACCCAGCCCAGCGCCCCGGTCATCAGCATCGCCGGCAGGATGAAGGACGCGCCCGCGACGACGAGCCCCGGCACGCCGCGGCGCTCCCTGCCGACGTGGATCGCCATCTCCGTCGAGTTCGGGCCAGGGATGAGGTTGGTGGCGCCGAGGAGGTCGAGGAACTGCTCCCCGGAGAGCCACTTGCGGCGGCGGACGACCTCATCCTCCATCATCGCGATGTGCGCCGCCGGGCCGCCGAATGCGATCGTCCCCAGCCGGAGGAACAGCAACGCCAGCTCGCGGAGGCTGGTCCTGTCCGGCCCGTCCGGGTCGCCTCGCTTCACCTCTCCCGCCGGCATCGGGAGGAGGCTATTTCATGGCGGGGTGAACATGGCGAGCGGTGATATGCGGAGCGCCGGATGGACCTGAAAGACCCCGGGCTCCTCATCAATCGGGAGCTGTCCTGGCTGGCCTTCAACGAGCGCGTCCTCGAACAAGCGCGCGACTCGTCGCTGCCGATCCTGGAGCGGTTGCGGTTCTTCGGGATCTTCTCCAGCAACCTGGACGAGTACTTCATGATCCACGTCGCCGGCCTCCGGCGGAGGATGCTGGCCGGCGACGAAGCGCGCTCCCAGGACGGCCTGACGGCGGCGCAGCAATTCCAGGCGGTCTCGGAGCGGATCCATGCCGGGACGAAGCGCTGGGACCAGGTCTGGCGGGAGGACCTCCTCCTCCGGCTCGAGGCTTCCGGCCTGTCCATCTTCGACCCGCGGACCGCCGGCCCCGGTCCGCGGTCCACCGCCCACCAGCACTTCGCCTCCACCGTGCTCCAGGCGCTCACGCCGGCGATCGTGGCACCGGGGCGGCCGCTCCCGGACCTCACCGACCTCACTCTCTACGTGGCGGTGCTGTTCAGCCCCGGGGGCCCGGGGGAGAGGCGCTCGTTGGGGCTGGTGCAGGTGCCGCCCACGCTGCCGCGGCTGATCGGCATGCAGGACCGGTTCGTCTTCGTCGAGCACCTGGTGGCCGCGTTCGCCGCGGAGCTCTTCCGCAGGCGCGTGGACCACGCCACCGCCTTCCGCGTCACCCGGGATCGGGACCTCGATCTGGACACCGTGGACGTGGGCGATCTGCCTTCCCTCATCGGCGAAGAGTCCTGGCGGCGGCCGGAGCGCGCCCCGGCCGTGCGCCTGGAGATCGAGCCTTCCACTCCGCCGGAAGTGGCGGAGGCCTTGACCCGGGCCCTGGGGGTCTCCGCTCCGGACCTCTACCAGCCCTCCGGGCCGCTCCAGGGAGCGGACCTCACCACCTGGGCCGCCCGGCTCCCGCGGCCCGAGCTGCGCGTCCGCCCGTACGTGCCGGTGATCCCACCCGAGGCCGAGCGCGCGGAGAGCATCTTCCAGCTGCTGGACCGCGGGGACCTCCTGCTCCACCACCCCTACGAGTCGTTCGAGCCCGTGGTGCGCTTCATCGAGGAAGCCAGCCGGGACCCGGACGTGGTGTCGATCGAGCAGACCCTGTACCGGACGGGGGACGACCCGCGCATCCCGCGGGCGCTCTCCAGAGCGGCGGAGCGCGGGAAGGCGGTGACGGTGGTGGTGGAGCTCAAGGCGCGGCTGGACGAGGCCACCAACGTCGCCCTGGCCCGGAAGCTGGCGGAGAGCGGCGTGCGGGTGACCAACGGGCTCACCGGGCTGAAGGTCCACTGCAAGCTGACCGTGGTCAGCCGCCGCGAGGGGAGCGCGATCCGGCGCTACGCCCACCTGGGCACCGGCAACTACAACCCCGAGACCGCGCGGATCTACACGGACCTGTCGTACCTCACCGCGCAACAACCGCTGGCCGAGGACGTCAGCTCGGTGTTCGGCTCCCTCACCGGCCGCGTGCCGTTCCCGCGGTGGAACAAGATCGTCGCCTCACCCCTGCAGCTCAGGCACCGGCTGGTGGAGCGGATCGACCAGGAGGCGCTGCGCGGGGAGGGCGGGAGGATCCGCGCCAAGATGAACGCGCTGCAGGACCCGGAGGTCATCCAGGCGCTCTACCGCGCCAGCCAGTCGGGCGTGGAGGTCTCCCTGCTGGTGCGCGGCATCTGCTGCCTGAGGCCCGGCGTGGAGGGCGCGTCCGAACGGATCACCGTCGTCAGCGTGGTGGACACCTTCCTGGAGCACGGCCGCATCTACGAGTTCGGCGCCGGCGAGCAGGCCGAGGTCTACGTCTCCAGCGCCGACTGGATGCCGCGCAACTTCCTCACCCGGGTGGAGGTGATGTTCCCGGTCGAGGAGGCGGCGCTGAAGGCGCGGCTGGGGCACGTGCTGGACGCGGGGCTGGGCGACGACGTGAGCGCGCACCAGCTGCAGCCGGACGGCAGTTACCGCAGGCGGACGCCGCGGGACGGAGCCTCCCCGCGGCGCTCGCAGTACGAGCTGATCGCGTTGGTCGGCGGGGAAGCGCCCGCCTGACCGTCAGGCCGGCGCGCCGGGCGCCGCGGCGGCCGGCTGCTGCCGCAGCTTCGCCCGGATGTCGTCGACCGACGGCACGACCCCGGAGAAGGCCAGCTTGCCCCCCACCAGGAGCACCGGGAACCCGGCGAGCCCCTTGGTCGCGAACACGCCCATCAGCTGGTGGACGGTGGCCAGCCTCGCCTCGTCCAGCTTGCCCATCAGGGCCGGGATGGCCGCCTGCGCGTGGGTGACCGTCTCGAAGTGGATCGGCCGGGACTGACCCTCGTCCGCGAGGGCCTGCTTGACGTTCTTGATCAACGCCTCGTCCAGCGTGAAGGCGCCCGCGCTGCAGCAGCTGGCGGACAGCACTCCGATCCCGGAGGGGTCCAGCAGTTCCTCAGCCTTGGAAGCATTGCCAGTGAGCCATTGCAACATGGTGTCTTCCTCCTCGTTCCTGGTTCCGCGCGCCTCAGGTCCCGTACAGCTCCCGCCCGACCTCGCGCATCGCCGAGGCCGACGCCACGTCGTGGTCCAGCAGCGGCAGCCGCGCCCGGATCATCGAGCCGAAGCGGGTGTCGATCTCCTGCAGGTACCCGGACTGGAGCTTGGAGCGGGCCGCCAGGAACTTGTTGCCCTGGATGACCTCCGGCGAGATGACCTGGTTGATCACCAGCCCCTGCACCGGGATGCCCAGCTGGTCCAGCCCGGTGATGGCGCTGTGCGTCTCCTCGATGGGCAGCCGCTCCGGGAGCAGGACCAGGTTGAACACGGTGGAGCTCTTGTTCCGCAGCATCCCCAGCGCGTCCTCGTACCGCTTCTTGTCGCGCTCCAGGTCCTCCAGCGCCTGGGTGCCGGTGTCCACCAGCTCCGCCAGCTTCTTCCCCTGCTGGATCTGCTTCTGGATGAAGCCCGCCCAGTCGAAGGGCATGGCCAATTCGCGCAGCGTCTTCCCGGTGGGCGCGGTGTCGAAGACCACCACGTCGTTCTCCGGTGAGCTGCCCAGGTAGCTGACGAACTGGTCGAAGGTCGCCATCTCCTCCACGCACGGCGTGCTGATCACGTCGTTGCCGAAGGCGCCGGTGAACTGGTTGATGGTGCCGCTCAGGCGGGACTGGAAGACGCCGTTGGCGTCCCTGGGGTTGATGTTGATCCCGCAGAGGTTCTGCACCTGCTTGATGGGGACCACCTCGCGCCCGCCGATCTTCTGGTCGAACACCGCGGAGAGGCTGACGGTGGGGTCGGTGGAGACGATGGTGGTGCGGTACCCGTGGTCCGCGAACCAGACCGCGGTGGTGGTGGCCAGCGTGGTCTTGCCCACGCCGCCCTTGCCCCCGAAGAAGAGGAACTTGGTGACGCCCTTTTGCGCGGGCATCATGCGCGCCTTCAGCTCTGCGTTCATCGGTTTGCTCCTGGGGCCTCATAACGGGCCCCTGAAATCCCTGCTGCGGTCTCGGGCGACGGGTCGGCCGCCGCTTCCTTCTTTTCCTGCTCGCCTTCCTCCACCGGCGGGCAGCACTGCTCCATCGCATCCGCCATCCGCCGGAGCGTCTGGATCAACGGCCGGGTGCGCACCGAGTAGTAGACCTCCTTGCCCCGGCGCTCGGCGGCGAGGATGCCCACGTCCCGCAGCATGGCCAGGTGGCGGGACACCACGGACAGGTCCACCCGCGAGGATTCGGCGATCTGCGTGACGGTCCTGGGGACGCCTCCGTGGAGGAGGTGGATCATCATCTCCAGGCGGTTCGGATCGCAGAGGGCCTTGAAGAACCTCGGCTCGAGCAGCTCGCTGATGTCGCAGATCTCTTCGCTCGCCCGCTGATTCATGTGCATTGCCCCCGTGTCGAGGTCTCCCCGTCAGATGCGGCGGAGGAACCCGTTGCACGCCTTGGTGTGGGAGCGAGCGGCGTTCATCACGCCGTCCGTGAGCCACCGATCCGTCTTCTTCGTCCGGGACTTGTCGTGGAGGCGGAGCATCTCGGACCAGCAGACCTTCTCCGCCCTCCACCATTCCCGCATCGCGTGCTCGGCCGGCCACAGCCAGCCGATCCGATCCCTGATCTTGTTCTTGGTCCAGCGCTTGCCGCCCTCGGCGGGGAAGCTCGCAATCACCGCGTTGCTCGCGGCGTCCACGACCGTCACTCGAACCCTGGAGGGCGCCATGGCGATGGTTACCAGAACATCCCGTTGTTCCGGCGCTTCTTCTGGACGACGACCACGATGGGGATCGTGCTCTCCTTCACCCCGAGGTTCTCCTTCGTCTTCGCGACCAGGTCCTTGATGTCGTCCATCAGGGGGCCCTGGCCCTGGCGAAGGCGCCGGATCTTCTTCCCGCTCTGCTTCTTGCCCAGGTCGATCACCACCAGGCGCGAATCGCCGGAGAGGTCGACAGTCGAGGGCTTGGTCGTGGTCACCGTGGTCTGCTTCTTCGTGTCATCCATGGATGTGTGCTCCCGATTCCGTAGTCGTTGTTCAGTACCTGGTTACCAGCGGCCCCACACCCGGCAGCCCTTGTCGATCGCCCGCAGGCTGTTGTTGAAGCCGTCCGTCAGCCAGCGATCGCGCTTCTTGGTGCGCGACTTGTCGTGGCGGTCGAGCGCCTCGGTCCAGCACCGCTCCTGCGCCTTGATCCCCCGGCGGAGGAAGCGCTCGGTAGGACGCATCCACTCGCTCACCCGCTTGCGCTTGCGCCCGCCGTCCGCCTCGAACACGGTCTGGGTGGAATTGTCGTTCAGGTCCACCACCGTCACTCGCTGCATCATCGCCTTCTTCGCCATGTCTGCTCTCCTGTCCTGGTCCAGTCTGTGCCCGGGTTGCGCACCCTCGGCGGGTGCAGAGAGGGTTCCTCGGCGCTCCCCCCTGCGTCCATCATTTGCGCCTACGTGCAAACATATGCGCCTGGTCCGGCGGCTTGTCAAGCCGCCCCTGGGACCTTGTTGACCCCGCGAACCTTTCAGGTTTTATCAGCGCAGATGATGGGACTGCAGCGGGATCAGGGGGCCGGGCGCGATGTCGGCTGAGCGGTGGGGGAGCCTGGTGGCGGCGGCTCGGCGGCGCGCCGAGGCATCGTCCGGGAAGGTGCTGTTCACCGCGCTGGAGCCGGGCGGGCCGCAAGGGTCGCTGACCGCGGCCGACCTCGACCGGCGAAGCCGGGGCCTGGCGAGCACGCTCCAGGAGCAGTTCCCGCGCGGCGCCCGCGTGGTGCTCCTGTTGCCTCCCGGCCTCGACTACGTGGTGGCGTACTGGGCCTGCCTGTACGCGGGGGTCATCCCCGTCCCGGCCTATCCTCCGGACCCCGGGCAACTGGACCGGACGCTGCCGCGGCTGGGCTCCATCCTCCGGGACTGCGCCGCGGCCGCGCTGCTGACGACGGAGGCGATCCGGGAGCTGGCCGGCCCCATCTTCCGGGAGCGTCTGGAGATCGCGGACGTGCGCTGGGTGGCGACGGAGGAGGCCGGTGACCCGGAGCGATGGAAGGAGCCCGGGCTGCGGCGCGAGGACCTCGCCTTCCTCCAGTACACCTCGGGCTCCACCCGCGAACCGGCCGGGGTGATGCTCAGCCACGGGAACATCCTCGACAACATGGCGATGGTGACCTCCCGCTTCGAGTTGGACCGCGGCGAGATCAGCGGGGTCTTCTGGCTCCCGCCGTACCACGACATGGGGTTGTTCGGCAGCGTGGTCCTCCCCGTCCTGGCGGGCTTCTCCGTCTTCCTGATGTCCCCGCTCGACTTCCTGCGGGACCCGCTCTGGTGGCTGCGGATCGTGTCCGAGCACCGGCTGATGGGCACCGGGGGGCCCAACTTCGCCTACGACCTCTGCGTGAGGAAGAGCACGCCGGAGGTGAAGGCCTCCCTGGACCTGTCCAGTTGGACCATCGCCTTCAGCGGAGCGGAGCCGGTGCGGGCCGCGACGCTGGCGCGCTTCGCCGCCGAGTTCGCCCCGTGCGGCTTCAAGCCCAACGCGTTCCTGCCCTGCTACGGCCTGGCGGAGGCGACGGTGATGGTCTCCGCCTCGGCCCGCGGGGCGCCGCCTGTGGTGCGCCGCTTCGACGAGCGGGCCCTGGGCCAGCGCTCGGTGGCGCCGGCGCCAGACGGCCAGGGGGTCGAGCTGGTGGGCGCCGGCCATGCGGCGGACGGGCTGGACGTGCGCATCGTGGACCCGGAGTCCCTGGAGCCCTGTCCCCCGGGCAAGGTGGGCGAGATCTGGGCCTCCGGCACGAACGTGGCGCAGGGCTACTGGGGCAAGAAGGAGGAGACCGAGGCCACCTTCGGGGCCGCGCTGAAGGGGGTGGACGGGCGCCGCTACCTGCGCACCGGGGACCTGGGGTTCGTCCACGACGGGCACCTGTTCGTCGCCGGCCGGATCAAGGACCTGATCATCGTCGCCGGCGTCAACCACTACCCGCAGGACGTCGAGTCGGTGGTGAGCGGGGCGCACCCGTTCGTGCGGCCCGGGTGCGGCGCCGCGTTCGAGATCGAGCGCGGGGGCACGGCGGCGCTGGCGGTGGTCACCGAGGCGAAGGAAGCCCCCAAGGAGGCGCTGGCGGAGGCCGCCCTCGCCGTCCGCGAGGCGGTGGGCGCATCCCAGGCGATCGCCCCCGCGCTGGTGGTCTTCATCCCCAAGGGCGCGCTCCCCAAGACCTCCAGCGGCAAGGTCCGCAGGCGCGCCACCCGCCAGGCCCTGCAGGATGGGTCGCTCCCGCTGCTGGCGTCGTTCGAGTGGCCCGCGGGCCACGCCGCCCACGCCGGAGGGGCGGCGGAGCGGGCGGCGGCGGGCTCCCGGCGCGAGGAGCTGTCGAAGCTGGACCGCGCCGCGCGCCGGGCGGCAGTGACGCAGGCCGTGCTGGAGGCCATCCAGGGCCCGGCCAGCGGCGCGGCGGCGCCGGACCCGGACGCCCCGCTGGCGACCCTGGGCATCGACTCGGTGCAGATCGTGGAGCTGCTCGCGCAGCTGGAGGACGACCTGGGAGTGGTCCTGCAGATGAACGAGCTGGTGCAGCGGGCCACCCTGCGCGGGTTGATCGACGCCATCGACGCCGAGCTCGACCGGCCGCCGCGCCAGGCGCCGCCTCGAGCCGGCGCCTAGCGGGAGCGACGCCGTGGAGGCCCTGGAGAGCCGGACACTGCCCGAGATGCTGTGGGAGCGCGCCCGGCGCGGCGGCGGCGAGGTCGCCTTCCGGGTGAAGGACGCGTCCGGCGCCTTCGCGCCCCGGACCTGGGACTGGGTGGCCGGGGAGGTCCGCCGGCTGAGCCGGGCGCTGGCCGCCGCCGGCGTGCAGCCCCAGGACCGGGTCGGGCTCCTCGCCCCCTCCACCATCGAGTGGATCCTCGCCGAGTGGGCCATCGTCGCCGCGGGCGCGGTCAGCGTGCCGCTGTTCGCGGTCCTGAGCCCGGGCGAGACGGCCGGCTACCTGTCGGACGTGGGGGCCCGCTGGGTCCTGGTGGACGCGCCCGAGCGCGCCGAGACCCTGTCCGCGATCTACCGGGAGAAGGGCGCGACGCCGCCGCGGTGGATGACCCTGGAGGCGCTGTTCTCCGCCAAGGACGCCGGCGGCGGGCAAGTCCCCCCCGCCGGCGATCCCGACCTGCCGGCGACCATCGCGTGCACCTCCGGCACCACCGGGCGGCCCAAGGGCGTGCTGCTCACCCACGCCAACTACCTGGCGCTGCTGCGGGCGCTGCCCTCGGCGGGGATCCTGGACGATTCGCTGCGCGAGAGCGGGATCCTCCTCTTCCTGCCCTTCCCGCACTCCTTCGCGCGGCTGATCCTCCTGGCGTCCTGCATGTTCGGCGTGCCGGTGGCGCTGTCGGATCCCAGGACGCTCCGCGACGACGCCAAGCTCCTGCAGCCGGGCCTCATCCCGTCGGTGCCGCTGGTGTTCCAGCGCCTCCGCGAGGGGACGCTGAGCGCGCTGCGGGCGGCGCCGCTCCCCCGCCGGCTCATGGGGAGCGCCGCGCTGGCCGTGGGCGGCATGGCCGCCCGCCAGCGGCAGCGCAAGGGCACGGTCTCCGCCTGGCTCGCGCCGTTCCACCGCGCCGCCGACCGCATGGTGCTGGGGAAGATCCGGGCCGCGCTCGGCCTCTCCCGCGCGCACGCCCTGCTGTCGGGCAGCACCACCGCCCCCCAGCCCGTCATCGACTTCTTCGCCGCGCTCGGCCTCCACCTGGTGGAGGGCTACGGCGCCACCGAGACCTCCGGCGCGGTGACCTGCAACCCGGTGGGCCAGGCGCGGGCCGGGACGGTGGGCAAGCCCCTGGAGGGCGTGGACATCAGGCTCGCCGAGGACGGGGAGATCCTCGTCCGCGGAGCGTGCATCGCCGGGAGCTACGCGGACGCGCGGCCCATCCGGGGCGAGCAGGGTTGGTTCCCCACCGGGGACGTGGGCCACCTGGACGAGCGCGGCTACCTCGTCCTCACCGGCCGCAAGGTGGACCTGATCAAGACGGGCGGCGGGCACCGGCTCATCCCCTACCCCATCGAGGCGCGCCTGGAGGAGCACCCCGCCATCGGCACGGCCGTCCTCTTCGGCGAGGCCCGCCCGTTCGTGGTGGCGCTCCTGTTCCTCCGGGAAGGCGTCCAGGACTCGGAGGAGGTCCGGCGGCAGATCGCCGACCAGGTCTCGAAGGTGAGCGGGGACGCCGCGCCTCACGCGCGGATCCGCCGCCACGCGGTGCTGGCCGACCGCATGGACGTGCAGAGCGGGCTGATGACGGCCTCGCTCAAGGTGCGGCGGAGCTTCGTGCAGGCGCGCTACGCGGCGCTGCTGGAGGACCTCTACAAGAACGGGCCGGCCTGAGGGTCCTCAGGCGGCGCGGTGGTACAGCTGGATGAAGCGCTGCACCACCTCCGAGCCCTCGATGAAGCGGCGCTGGCACAGCTCGGTGGAGGCCAGCGTCACGTCGTCCAGTTGCAGGCCGCGCTGCCGCAGGGCCTCGAGGTGGCCGGTGGCGAAGTGCCAGTGCCGGGAGGAGATCTGCAGGTTCGCCCACGCGAGCGAGAGGAAGGCGCGCTGGCGCGAGTCCAGCTCCAGCAGCGGCACGTCGTCCACCTTGTCGTAATAGACGACCTCCCGCGGCCGGGCGCAGGCCTGGTTCCACAGGTCCCAGATCTGCCGCATGGTGGGCGCGGTCTCGTAGCGGGAGGTGAGGTGCACGTACGGCGCCTCGGGGAGGTCCCGCCGCACGGCCATGAACGCGCGCTGGAAGGCGTCCTGGTGCAGCAGGCTGACCTTCCGCTGCGGCGCCACCACGTGCAGCACCGGCAGCCACTTCTTGCACAGCAGCCGCTCCATCCCGTTCCACAGCTGGTACAGCCCGTACCGCTTGCCGGTGTACTGGCCCTCGATGGTGCCGACGACGATGGAGGGGCGGAGCACCTGGAAGCGCAGGCCCGAGCCCGCCACCAGCCGCTCCGCGGCGCGCTTGGTGCGGGTGTAATCGGTGGGGTCCGCGGCCGGGTCCGGGTGGGGCCCCTCCGGGGCGGTGCCCTCCAGGTAGCCGCAGGAGTACGCGGTGGACAGGTAGGTGAAGCGGTCCACCTTCCGGCGCAGCGCCAGGTCTACCAGGCGCTCGGTGAGGCCGACGTTGACGGCCTCCAGGGTGGCCTTGTCGAAGTAGTCCAGGCAGCCCGCGCAGTGCACCACCTCCGCGAGCGGCGCCCCCTCCAGCGCGGCCTCCAGCTCCTTGAGGCGCTCCGCCTCCAGCGGGGGCCCGAAGCGGATCCGCTCCCGCAACGCGGGCGTCAGCTCCAGGCCCAGGGTCTTCAGCCCGAAGCCGATGTGCCAGAGGAGCTGGTCCTGCCCGTGGTGGGAGCGGACGGGGAGGAGGAGATCGCACTCCTCCCCCGCCAGCAGCGACGCCGCCGCCAGGCTCCCGAGGAAGCCGGATCCGCCCGTCAGCAGGACGGTGGGCCGCCGGGTGACGTTCACCGGTCCCCTGCGGTCATCAGGCGGGAGCCGCTCCGGTCTTCACGCCCACCAGGGCCGCCGGCATGCCTTCGTAGGAGGACATGGTGGCGATCAGCGGCGAGGTCACCTTGGGGTGGAACCCGCTCCGGTCCAGGCTCTCGATGTAGTGGTCGAGCGCGAGCATGCGGATGGAGTCCAGGTCCGTCTTGATCTCCTCCACGCCGAAGCTGCCGCACTCCACGCCCAGATCCCCGCAGAGGAAGTCGCAGCCGTTGCGGATCAGCCCGAACATCTGCGGCATCACCTGGTGATGCGCCCAGGTGAGCGAGGCGTTCACCGCCGCCTCGTCGCGCTGGAGGTGCTCGCGGATCCAGTTGCGACCCCAGTCCAGGTGCTCCAGCTCGTCCTTGAGGATGGCGCCGGCGACCCTCCGGGTCTCCGGGTCGGTGTCCGCCTCCTCCATGCCGGAGAGCGTGCGGTAGAGCACCACCGCCATGGTCTCGATCATCACGTCCTGGACGATGATGCACGCGGCCACGTCCTTCTTGGCCACCGCCTCCGCGAAGGTGTTCCGCACCGCGAGCCACTGCGGCTCCACCGGGCGGCCGACCACCGGGATCTTCAGCCGGTGGCAGAGCGCCATCAGCGTCTTGGCGTGCCGGTTCTCCTCCTCCGCCTGGTGGAGCAGGTAGCTCTTCTCGTCCAGGGTCGGGAAGAGATGCACCTCCTCCGAGTAGTTGTCCGTGGCGATGTACTCACCCGCCACCGCGTTCGAGACGATGTAGGAGATGAGGTTGTAGTACTTGTCGCTCCGGCCTTCCTGCCGGTAGCTCCCGGCGGGAGCATTCACGGCTTGGGCCTCGGCAGCATCGGTCGGGTTCACGCTCACGCGTCTCTTCTCCTTCTTCTGGTTGGCGAAAACGACAAAGCTCAGCAGCAGCCCTCGGGCCCACAGCAGGCGGCCATGGCTTCCTTCATCTCCTGGGTCGCCTTGGCGCCCAGCGGCACGGAGCCGAACGTGCTGCCCTTGCCGAGCAGGCGGTCCACCGCCCCGAGGTCCGGCACCCCGCCCACCGCGGCGAGCACGCCGTCCACGGCGATGGCGGGGAGGCTCTCGTCCCCACCCAGGGCCAGGCGCAGGCGGAGCTGGCTGGGGACCGCCTCGCCCTCGCCCGCGGTGTCCAGGTCCACGAACTGGACGTCAGCCTGGGCGCCGAGGCGGGCGGACAGCGCCTGGACGAATTCGCGCGCGGCCGGCGTCGTGGGGGCGCCCCCCCGGCCGTACAGCCGCACCCGCCGGGCGGGCGCCGCCGGGGCCGCGCTCTGGACGACCGGCTGAGGTGCCGGTGCGGGCGTCGCCTGGGCGACCGGCGCGGGCGCCTCCGCGGCGGCGCGGCCCTTGAGCTGGCCGGGGTCCCGCACCAGGCCGGTGACGTTGCAGGGGAACGGCTGCGCCAGGTCCGCCACCACCGCCACCACGGGCTCGCAGCCCTCGAAGTACGCGGAGTAGGGCGCGCGGGTCAGGATGTCGAACGTCTTCTTGCACACCGCCATCGCCTGGCCGCGGAAGTAGACGTGGCCGTCGTCGTCCTCCACCTTGGAGAACGGGCCGCGGTAGATGACGGCCTGGTGGTGGTCCCAGCAGGCCCCTTCCTTCCCCTTGTAGGCCCGGATGGACACCCGCCGCAGCTCCGCGCGGCCGGCCGTCTTCCAGGGCTCCTTGTCCCTGCGGACCAGCGTCACCCCGTACAGCCCCGCCGCCGCGACGGACGCCAGGAGCTGGGACTCGCTCTCCACGGCGCGCACCCGCTTGTCCACGCCCTGGAGCGCGGAGGGGGCGATGGGCTCGTCCGCCGCCACGTCGAGCAGCTCCAGGGTCCCGCCGCGGCGGAGGACGCGGTGGATCTCCTTGAGCATGCGCAGCCGCGCTTCCAGGGTGGGCAGCTCGGACAGCCCGTCGACGAGGGCGACGTCCACGCTCCCGTCGGCGACCAGCGGCTGCTCCTTCAGGGCGGCCAGGCTGGCGTTGAGGCGCCGGAGCCCCTCCACGTCCGTGGGGGCGTGCTCGCGCACGCAGGCGTTGGCCGCCTCGCGCGACACGCGCAGGTCCTCGTCGACGGCGTGGAAGCCGATCTTGATCTCCCCCGGGGCGGTCCAGCGCTGGACCTTGCGGACCTCCTCCGCGTCCGGGTGGACGGCCACGATCCGGCCGTGCGTGCCGAGCTTGGCGGCCACCTTCCGGCAGGTCTCGAGGAGATCGCCGCCGATCACCAGCACCGCGTGGCCCGGGCCCACCGCGGAGAGGGTGGGGGAGGGCTCGGCCTGGGTGGGCTCCAGCCGCGGCGCTGGACCGCCGTTGGTCACGTTCACGTTCACCGCGATGCTCATGGCGCTGCTCCTTCGAACCGTTCGACGAAACGCTCTACATCTGACCCATGGCGCGGAGCAACACGCCCACCAGCGCCGCCATCAGCGCCGCTGCAGGGAGCGTGATCAGCCAGGACAAGCCCAGCTCGCCCACCTTCTTCCACTGCACCTTCTTCGGATCGGCCTTCAGCCCGGCCCCGACGATGGAGCCGGTGGCCACGTGCGTGGTGGAAACCCCGAGACCGCCCCAGGAGGCGGCGCTGACCAGGCTCGCGGCCACGGCGCTGGCCAGGTAGGCCTCGTTCCTGGGCATGGCCGTCACCTTCAAGGCGAGCGTCTCCAGCACGCGGGTTCCGGCCACGAGGCCGCCGGCCGCCATGGCCACCGCCACCAGCGCGAACGCCAGCATGGGCCGCCCCTGCCCGGAGATCAGCGCGATGCTGCCCAGGCAGAGCGCGGCGATCTTCGGCGTGTCGTTCCACCCCCGGGCGAAGCCGATGAGCCCGCTCGTGAACCAGTGGATGCCCTTGCTGATGCCGGAGGTGGTGACCACCGCCGAACCGGCCGGGCAGGTGGCCACGTGGCCCACCTGCAACATCACCTGGCCTGCCCCCGGAACGCCCGCGGGGGCCGTCACGGTGGCGCAGATGCAGGCCGGCGAAGCGGCGGGTTTGAGCAGCGGCGAGAGGAGGAACGCCGCCACGTACACGATCGCCAGCGATGCCAACGGGCTCACCGCCAATGGGATGGCCACCTTGCTCACCAGCACGCCCCACTTCACCGAGAACGACCCGGAGAGGCCGGCCCCGATGAAGGCGCCCACGATGGAGTGGGTGGTGGACACCGGCATCCCGAAGCGGGTCGCCAGGAGCACCCAGGCGGACGCCGCGGCGAGGACCGCCACGAAGAACGCGCTCGACAGCGGCGTCTTGGAGTCGATGACCGCTCCGCTGAACTTCTCGACCAGCGAGGAGCTGAAGCTGAAGGAGATCAGCGACCCGATGATCGTCGAGAGGGTCCCCCAGAGGAGGGCCCGGCGCAGGCTGGCGTCACCCAGCCGGACGAGCGTGGCCACGCCCTTCCCGTTGTCGTTGGAGCCGTTGGAGAACGCCAGGAACGCTGCAAGCACGATGGCGATGTAAGCCATTCCCCCTCACCTGTCTGGGGGCGGGCGCCGGAAGGGACGCGAGCCCATGGAAAAAGCGACGAAACGGAGAAATTGACTAAACCGGCCGGCCCCCTGGGGTGTCAAGCAGCGCATGAGATCCAGCCAAATCCAGTAGAGGGGCATCTTCCTTTCGTCCTTGACTTGACGTTGGCCGGGCAATAGCGGCACGTAGGGTCCGTCGGCCCCACGCGGGGCCGCGCCTACCCGCATGCGCCCGCCGCTCAGGAAGCTTCAGAGATCGAGTGTTCAGGATCCCGAGCGGTGGGACTATCGCCCCCGCCACGGTTCGTCGTTCGCCGGTGGCAGGCCCGGATTCCTGCGGCCACTTTCCCGCCCGAAGCGGCTGCGCGTGGAGGGCGAGGAGAAGCCCCAGCGGCGGCGCGCGCCCGTGGTGGTCAAGGCCAACTTCGCCCGCGTCGCGGGGCGGACGTTCCACTGGTTCCTGAACCTCCTGCGCATGATGGGCCGCTCGCTGTGGGACCGCCTGCGCGGCCGGAGAGAGCCCAAGTACTTCGGGATCCGGCTGCGCAAGCTCTTCGAGGAGATGGGGGGCACCGCCATCAAGGTGGGGCAGCAGCTCTCCGTGCGCGTGGACCTCTTTCCGCTGGAGGTTTGCCACGAGCTGGCGGTCCTCCGGGACAAGGTGCCTCCGTTCGACTTCGAGGATGCGAAGGAGCTCATCGAGGTGGCCCTGGGCCGGAACGTGAACAAGGACAGGGTCCCGCTGGAGGAGATCTTCGAGGCCTTCGACCCCTCGCCCATCGGCTCGGCGTCCATCGCCTGCGTCTACCAGGCGGTGCTCAAGAACGGGGACCGGGTGGCGGTCAAGGTCCGCCGGCCGAACGTCCTCACCTCCTTCGGCTCGGACCTGGGCGTGGTGGACGTGGTCACCAGGCTGGTGGAGGCGCTGGCCATCGTCCCGCCCCAGTTCTTCAAGAACCTGCGACTGGAGCTGAGGTCCATGCTGGTGCAGGAGCTGGACTTCAACCAGGAGGCGCGCTTCCAGCGGCTGTTCCGGCACTACGCCAAGAAGGACGGCCTGAAGTGGCTCACCTCCCCCAAGGTCTACGTGGAGCTGAGCTCGACGGACGTCATGACCAGCGAGTTCGTGGAAGGCTACTGGTGCGACGAGATCCTCAAGGCCCACGAGGTGGGGGACCAGCGCGCCCTGGCCGAGCTCCGCGACATGGGCATCACGCCCAAGCGGGTGGGCGTGCGGCTGATGTGGTACTCGTTCTGGGCGCGCTACGAGGCCCTGTTCTTCCACTCGGACCCGCACCCCGGAAACATCCTCATCCAGCGGGACTGCAAGATCGTCTTCGTCGACTTCGGCTCGTGCGGGACCACGTCGCGCAAGTCGCGCCTGGCGCAGTTCATGATGCTGGACCGGATGAGCTACAACGACGTGTCGGGCACCGTCGAGGCGGCCGTCTCCACGCTGGAGCCCCTGCCCTTCATCGACATCTACGAGCTCAAGAAGGAAGTGGAGGCCCACTTCTGGGACTGGCTGTTCGCCTTCCGCGACAAGAAGGCTGAATGGTGGGAGCGCACCACCGCGGGGATCTGGTTCGCGCTCCTGGAGATCACCCGCAAGCGGAGCATCCCGGTCGGGCTGGAGACGCTGCGGCTGGCCCGCTCGCTGCTGCTGGTCGACACCCTCTGCTTCGAGCTGGATCCGCAGATGGTCTCGCCCGACGAGTTCCGCAAGTACTTGCGCACGGCCGCGCGGCGCGGCGCCCGGCGCGTCTACAAGCGGAACTTGCGTGAGCCGGTCAACTCGATGATCGACAACTTCGTCTGGCAGGGGGACGACATCGTCTCGCGCGGGCGATACATGGCCTGGCAGGCGGAGCGGATCGTGGGCGACGCGCCGAACCAGTTCGCGTACGCCATCAGCAAGGGGATGTACATCCTCAGCGTCATGCTGCAGATAGGGGGGTTGGTGGCCGTGGCGGGCGGGTTGACCGCGCTGTACGTGCGCTACGCCCCGCCCAGAGTCGGAGGCCTCACGCTAGAGGACGCCCAGCAGCACCCCTGGGAGGGCACCCTGCACGGGCTCTTCAAGGTGCTGCAGCACCCGGCCTCCATCGCCGTCCTGGTGGTGCTCGCGTGGGTCGCGCTCCGGCGCATCTGGTTCCGCCTCAGGGACCTGGACGTCGACTGACCGGCCTGCCTCAGGCGCCGGGCCGCAGCCAGCCCTCGGATGACAGCAGCGCGCGGATCCGCCCGCGCACGTCGTCGCGGATGCGGCGGACCTCCTCGACGGGCTTCCCCTTCGGGTCCTCCAGCGGCCAGTCCGCCCGGCGCAGCCCGGGCACGTTGGGGCACTGATCGCCGCACCCCATGGTCACCAGCATCTGGGCCCCGCGGGCCATCTCGTCCGTGAGCTTCTGGGGCTTCGCACCCGACAGGTCGATGCCGGCCTCCCGCATGGCGGCCAGCACCTCCGGGTGGACGCGCTCGCCGGGTTGCGAGCCGGCGGAGACCGCCCGCGCGCGCGCCGGGTCCGCCAGCTGGTTGAAGAACGCCGCCGCCATCTGCGAGCGGCCGGCGTTGTGAATGCAGGCGAAGATGACGGTGCTCATCCAGCCAAGCTACTTCCCCTCAGCGTGGAGAGGCCAGCTCGGCGGGTGCTCCGGCCTCCGGCGTCTCGAGGCCCTCCCCGGCGCGCGCGGCCAGGCGCTCGGCGGCGTCGCCGAGGTCGCGGCGCAGCCCCTCGGCCTTGTGTCCCAGCCATCGTTCCTGGAGCTCGTCGAAGCGCTTCCTCCGCCGCTCGGCGGCGAGCCGATCGATGGCCAGCAGGCCGGGCCGGGGATCGCGGTACGGCTCGGCGGGCGCGCCGTCCGGGGGGGCGGACCACCGGGTCGCGAGCCACCGCGCGTGCTCGCTCGCCGCCTCGTGGACGGCGGCGCGCACCTCCCCGGAGACGACGTGCGTGTCGTGCAGATCGCCCAGGACGTCCTGCAGCTGCTCGAGGCGCCGCACGAGGGCCTTGCCGCCCTCGAGCTCGCCGGCGATCGGCTCCAGCAAGTAGCGGAGGCGCTTGACGCGGATGCGGGCCTGGTGCTGCTGGGCGGCCTGCGCCTCGCTGCTGATGGCGGCCAGGCTCGCGTCCAAGGCCGCGGCATGACGCCGGATCAGCTCGCCCGTCGTCGCGGCGAAGGAGGCCGACCAGCGGGCGCCGAGCTTTTCCCGGAGCTGGCCGTCGAGCTCGCGGAAGGAGCGCCGGACCTCCTCGACCTGGGTCTCCCCCTTCCTGCCCTCGAAGCGCCCGACCAGCCGGTCGAGACCGGGCCGCTCGCCGGACCGGAGCCCGTCCTCCACCTCCTGCAGCCACCCCAGCGCCACCTCGGCGTCGCGGCCGGGGTTGGTCGCTTTCGCGAGGTCCCGCAGGTGGCGGCGAAGCGCCGGGGGCACGGCGCCCTGCGCGTAGGGGCGGTAGAGCTTCACGCAGGTCCGGAGCCGCCGCAGCGCCACGCGGAAGTCGTGCAAGGCCTCGCCGTCGGCCGGGCCGCCGAGCCGGTCGTACGCCTGCCGGGCCCGGTCGAGCATCGACAGGGCCAGGAGGCGGGCGGTCATCTCGACCGGGCGCTCCAGGAGCTCCGAAGGAAGGTCGGTCATGCGCTCTCCTCGTCGTCGGGAGACGATGCGAGCTTGCGGAGCTGGGCGGGAGCCATTGCCCAGCGCAAGGTGGCCTTCCCCGGAGCGGGTGGCCCTGCCAGCGCGAGGAGGCACGCCGCGCCTTTCTTCAGCTCGATCAGGGACGTGTCGTCCCCGGTCAGGAACCAGCCGACCAGCTGGCCGAGATCGGGCTCGTGTCCGACCAGGACCACGCGCTCCTTTCCCCGCTGCGACCGAAGCCACTCCGCGACGGCCGGCGAGCCTCCGCCGGGCGCGAGGGCCTTGACGGTCGCCACGTCGCGACCGCCATAAGCCTCGGCCAGGATCTCGGCAGTCTGACTCGCGCGCACGAGCGGGCTGGAGGCCAGCAGGTCGAGCTCCCAGAAGATCTGTCGGATGCCCTCGGCCGCCCGCTCCATCTTCTTCCGGCCCTGGGGCGTGAGCGGTCGCAAGCCGTCGTCCTTGCCCGTCCGTGCAAAGGTGGCGCGATCTTCGGCGATGGCGTGTCTGACCAGGAGGAGATCCATGGCCAGACAACAATGGCGAGTCACCGGCGCCGAGGGAAGAGCTAGGGGTACTCGTTCCCGGCGAGCGCGGTCGCGGTCGCGGCCACCTTCAGCGTCCCCCGGAGCTTCCGGACGGCGACGCGCGTCCCCTTGTACCAGGGGATGGTGGTCTTCGGGTCGGTGTACGCGGACGTCAAGCTGTTGGACGTCCCGCGGGGGTGGTACTGGAGGGCGAAGATCATCCCCGGCCGGGGCGAGTCCACGACCCTGGCCTGGAAGGTGCCGTTCCCCTCCTCGTTGAACACCTCCACCAGGTCGCCGGACTTCACGTCCAGCGCCTTGGCGTCGTCCGGGTGGATCTCCACGTACGGCATGGGGACAGTGAGCATCTTCTCGGCGATGTGCCGGTCGTGGTAGCCGGTCTGCCAGAGGGTCTGGTTGCGCCCGGTGGTGAGCCAGAACGGGAACTCCTTCTCCTTCCCGCCCTTCAGATACTTGTCCACCTCGGCCGGGTACCCCGTCCATGGGTCCGCGCCGTGCCACTTCAGCTTGCCGTCCGCGGTGGCGAACCGCAGCCCGTAGCGCCGCCTGGTGCCCACCAGCTTGCCGGTGGCCGGGTCCTTCCGGACGGGCGTCTGGATGCCCTGCTGCCCCAGCGAGCGCAGCAGGGCGTACGTCACGCCCTTGTAGGTCTCGCACGGGAGCGACTCGGCGCCGGCCTCGTCCACCGCGTTGTCCGGGAACTCCCCGGCGCCCGCGAGGAAGACGTCCTCGTCCGACTTCCAGTCGAAGCCGGCGAACCGCTTCGCGTCGGCCGGCTTTCCTTCCTTCGCGTACGCCTCCTCCAACCGGCGCCCCACCGAGGCCAGGATGTCCCAGTCCGCCTTCGCCTCGCCGGGCGGATCCATGAAGCGCTCGTAGAGGCGCAGGAGCCGGCTGTTGCAGTTGATGGAGGTGAGGTTCATCTCCCCCCAGCCGGCCGCCGGGAGGACGAGGTGGGCGTCCCGGGCGGTGTCGGTCAGGTAGAGGTCCGACACCACCATGAACAGACCGTCCCCCTTGGCCAGCGCGGCGAGGATGGCCTTGGTGCGCCCCTCGGTGGTGCCCGGCTCACCCGATTTGGCCAGCGCGTGCGTGAGCGCCAACGTCCGCTCGTGGATGCGCTTGCGGAACTGCTGCGCGCGCGGGGTGGTGAGGTACGGGTTGGTGCCGATGACCCAGTAGAGCTTGCCGTGCCCCTCGATGAGGTACTTGTCGACGTTCACCGGGGGCCGGGAGCCCGGGTAGGGCGGGCGGACGTAGCCCTCCTGGTGACCGCCCTGGCGGCCGCACCCCGTCCCCGCCCGGCCGATGTTGCCGCCCAGGACGGCCATCTGGACCAGCGAGGCGATGGTGTCGTAGTTCCGGTAGTTCCAGATCATCCCCTTCTCGTAGAGGACGAGCGTCCGGCGGCGGTGCCGGTCCGACTTCGGCTTGGCGATCCAGTCCGCGGCCTTCTCGATCTGCTCGCGCGAGACGCCGGTGATCTTCGCCGCGTCGGCGAGGAAGCGGTCCAGCGGGACGCCGAGCCCGAGCGACTTGCTCTTGTACTCCTCGAAGCTCGCCGCGTCCGTGCGCTGCTCCACCATCGCCTTGTCCGCGTACCCGCGCTCCCACAGGGCCCGCGCCACGGCGTTGGCGAGGACGCAGTCCGTCCCCAGGTTCGGCCGCAGGTGCAGCACCCGGTCCGGGTCGATCATCGCGGGGATGGCCACCGAGGACGTCTTCCGCGGGTCCACCACGATCATCCGCGCCGGCTCCAGGGGCTCCCCCGGGGCGAACGCCGCCTTCTTCTCCGGCTCGGTGGAGCCCTTGAAGTTGGGGAGCATGTGCTCGGTGTAGAAGACCGAGGCGGTCTCGTACGAGTTGGCGCCCCAGAGCACCAGGGTGTCGCACAGCCGCGCGTCCTCGGCCGTGTAGTGCAGCTCGTGCACCCCGCGGTCGCGGCTCCCCCAGACCTCCGAGTTGTAGGCGGGGCGGTTGTGGATGGCCACGTTCTTCATCTGCAGGCCGGTGAAGAACAGCTTGCCGATGGCGTAGTTGTTCTCGAAGCCGCCCCCGCCGCCCCCGTGGTCCGTCGCCTTGGCGCAGATCTGGTCGGCCCCGTGCTTGTCCCAGGTCCCCTTGAGCAGCGCCGCGAGCACCGAGAGCGCCTCGTCCCAGGTGACCGGCTCCAGCGCGTCGCCGATCCGCAGGAGCGGGTACCGGAGCCGGTCGCGCGTGGGGCGCGCGTCGGAGCACGTCGTCTGCGCGTTGGTCCCGCCGCGGCTGGAGTGGTCGCGCAGCAGGTTGATGGGGGAGTCCGCCGCCGGCACGATGGCCACGTTCATCCACTGGCCGTCCGCCCGCTGGACGGTGGACCACATGGACTCGGTGTAGGGCAGGCCTCCCAGCGCGGGCTGCGGCTTGGCCAGGTCCACCTTGAACGCGTTCTCGCCGGGGGCGAGCCCGCCGTTCTTCCCCTCGGGCCAGGTGTAGACCGTGTAGCCGCACCCCACCGTGCAGTACTGGCACACGGTGCTCTGCACCCGGGCGTCCTTCGGCGGGATCGGCAGCGAGTCCCGCCTCTCATACAGCGACATGGAATCCCCCTCCTCAGGCGTTCTCGATGCGGCCCCAGACGAGTCCGTCCACGCCCTCGGCGACGATCTCCTGCGTGGCCTCGTCGATCCGGAGGCGGATCTGGGGCAGGTACTGCGTGGCCAGCCCCTGGAATGCCTGGCCGTTCAGCGCGGGGTCGAACTTGGAGTAGTGGCAAGGGCACAGGAAGTGGTCCCGCTGGAGCTGGACCGGGCACCCCATGTGCGTGCAGAGGGCGGAGAACGCCACGATGTCCCCCGCCGGTCCGACGCCTCCCAGCGCGGACCGCCCCAGCTTGACGAGGAGCGCGGGGGACTGCGCGTCCGGATAGTTGAAGGAGACCGGCACGCCGACGGCGAGCTGGGAGACCTTGGCGATCCGCGCGGGCGCGTACGTGCGGCCGGCGATCCCCGCCAGCGCGCTCGCCGGCACGCCGGCGGCGGCGGTGGTGACCACCGCCACCTTGACGAACTCTCTTCGGTTCATGAGCCCCCTCCGGGCGGACAACCTAGCCGGTCTGCTGGCCGGACGCGCCGGCGTCCTCCAGCGAGAGCGGCATCTTGCGCAGCCGCTTGCCGGTGGCCGCGAACACCGCGTTGGCGATCGCCGGGGCGATGGACGGCACGCCCGGCTCTCCCACGCCGCTGGGGGCCTCGTCGCTCTTGACCAGCACGGTCTCGATCACCGGCGCCTCGGCGAGGCGGATCACCTCGTAGTCGTGGAAGTTCGACTGCACCACGCCGCCCTTGTCGATGGTGATGTTCTGCTTCAGCCCGTGCGACATCCCGTAGATGGCCGCGCCTTCGAGCTGGGCCCGCACGATGTCCGGGTTGACCACCTGCCCGCAGTCCAGCCCGGTGACGATGCGGTGGACCCGGATCTCGTTCTTCTCCACCGAGATCTCGGCCACCGCCGCCGCGAAGCTGGCGAAGGACGCGTGCTGCGCGATGCCGCGGAACACGCCCTTGGGGAGCGGCTTGCCCCAGCCGGCCGTCTCCGCCACCTGGTTCATCACCGCGAGGTGGCGCGGCGAGTCCTTGAGCAGCGCGCGGCGGAGCTCCAGCGGGTCCTTCCCGGCGGCGTGCGCCAGCTCGTCGATGAAGCTCTCCATCACGAAGCCGTTGAAGGAGTGACCCACCGAGCGCCAGAACGCCAGCGGGATGCCGGGGTCGCGCGGGTAGACCTCCACCCGGTGGTTGGGGAAGGTGTAGCCGGGGTCCGCCGCGCCCTCGATCTGCGTGGGGTCCACGCCGCTGGCCATCCCCCCGGCGATGCCGCCGGCCATTCCCTTCTTCAGCCCCAGCGGCAGCCAGTTGGGCATGGACGCGGTGACGAAGGGCGCCAGCACCTGGACCAGGATGGAGGGAGTGGCGATCTTGTGGTGCACGGCCACCACGTGCCCCTCGGCGTCCAGCCCGGCGGAGATCTCGTGGTACGAGGCCGGGCGGAAGGTGCCGTGCTTGATGTCGTCCTCTCGCGACCAGACCACCTTCACCGGCTTGCCCGTCGCCTGCGAGAGCATCACCGCGTCGCGCACGAAGTCGTCGCCCACGCGCCGGCCGAAGCCCCCGCCCAGGTAGGTGCTGTGGACCAGCACCTTCTCGTGGGGCAGCCCGGTGATCTCCACCGCCACGGCCTGGGAGATGCCCGCGGACTGGGTCGGCGCCCAGATATCGCAGCGGTCCCGGGTGACGCGGGCGGTGCAGTTCATCGGCTCCATCGGCGCGTGCGCCAGGTAGGGCGCCTCGTAGACCGCGTGCAGCTTCTTGGTCGCCCGCGCCAGCGTCCCTTCCGGGTCACCCAGGTGGATCCCCTGCTTTCCGCCTCCCTTGGCGACGTCGTCGCTCCACTGCTTGCGGATGGATTCGCTGGTGAGCGCGCCGCGCGGTTCGTCCCAGGTCACCACCAGCGCGTCCGCCGCCTGGCGGGCGTGCCAGTAGGTCTTGGCCACCACGCCCACGCCGTACCCCAGCGGCACCACCGCCTCCACGCCGGGCATGGCCTTCGCCGCCGCGGCGTCCACCGACTTCACCGTGCCGCCGAACGAGGGCGCGCGCACCACGACGCCGATGCGCATGTCCGGCACCTGCACGTCCATGCCGAAGGTGGCGGTGCCGGTGCTCTTGGCCACCACGTCCACGCGGCGCTGCGGCTTGCCCACGTACTTGAACTGGTCGGGCTTCTTCAGCGCCGGCTTGGACGGGGTGGGGACCCAGGCCGCCGACTCGGCGAGCTCCTCGTAGGTGGCGAGGCGCCCGCTGGCCGTGTGGCGGATGGCGCCGTCGGACGCCACCAGGTTGGCCCGGTTCACCTTCAGCTTCTTCTCGCCGGCGATGAGCAGCTTCTCGCGCGCCATGGCGCCCGCTTCGCGGAGCGGGTTCCAGGAGAACTTCACGCTGGTGCTGCCGCCGGTGCCCTGGACACCCATGATCGGGTTGTCGTAGGCGCGCTCGGCCGGCGCGAACTCCACCTTGATCTTCAGCGGGTCGTACTCCAGCTCCTCGCAGAGGATGGTGGCCAGCGAGGTGGAGATGCCCTGCCCCATCTCCGCCTGCGAGCAGTAGAAGGTGGTGCCGGCGCGGTCGATCTTCAGCCACGCATTGGGCATGTAGGTCCCGGCGGGGAGCGCCTCGCCCCTGGCCACCTCGGGGAGCCACATGCTCACCATCAGCCCGCCCGAGACCGCCGCTCCCATCTGAAGGAAGCCGCGGCGGCTCATGCTCTGGGGCGCTTCCTCGACATGAGCCTGTTGCTTCTCCGGGTGCCGCCGATCCATGGGGGGCTCTCCTGCGAAAGAACGCCAGAGACTACACAGCCCGATCCATCGCCCACAAGAAGCCTCGGGCGAGGTGGATGGCCGGCCACCGGATGACCGGCTCCGGTACGCTCCGTGCCCCATGACCCTCCAGGGCAAGGTGGCGGTCGTCACCGGCTCCAGCCGCGGCGCGGGGCGCGGCATCGCGCTGGCGCTCGGCTCGGCGGGCGCCACGGTCTACGTCACCGGGCGCACCGTGCGCGGCGGCCCGAAACCGGTGGACGGCGCGAGCGGCACGGTGGACGACACCGCGGACGAGGTGATCGCGCGCGGCGGCCGGGGCATCCCGGTGAAGGTGGACCTCACCTCGGAGGAGGAGGTGGCGGAGCTCTTCGCCCGCGTCCGCCGCGAGCAGGGCCGCCTCGACCTCCTCGCCAACGCCGTCTGGGGAGGCAACGAGCACGTCGACGTCACCGCCTTCACCCGCCCCTTCTGGGAGCACCGCCCCGGCGAACAGTGGCGGCAGATGATGGTCGCCGGGCCCTACGCGTACCTCCTCGCCTCCCGCGAGGCGGCGCGCCTGATGGTGGAACGCGGCGGCGGCGGGCTGATCGTCCACGTCACCGACGGGGTGATGCAGGACGGCAACCAGCCCTACGGCGGCCACCTCTACTTCGACCTCGCCCACGCCGCGGTGAACCGGCTCATCCTGGGCATGGACCGCGACCTGCGCCCGCGCGGCGTGGCCGTGGTGGCGGTGATGCCCGGCTTCATGCGCACCGAGCGCGTGCGGATGCACCTCACCACCGAGGAGCTGAAGAAGCAGACCCGCTACGACCTCTCCGAGACCGTGGAGTACCTGGGGCGCGGCGTGGCGGCGCTGGCCGCGGACCCGAAAGTCATCGAACGCTCCGGCACCATCACCTTCGCCGCCGACCTCGCGCGCGCCTACGGCTTCACCGACGTGGACGGCCGCCAGCCGCCGCGCTTCGACCCCGAGGCCCCCGTTGAGCGCTGACCCTCTCCTCCGCCCCGCGCGCCCGGAGGACTTCCCGCCGCTGGCGCGCGAGCTGGCCGCGCTCCCGCTCTTCCAGCGCTATGGCAGCACGCCCGAGCAGTTCGAGTCCTCCTGGGGCAAGGCGCTCGCCGCGGGCGAAGGGCTGTGGGTGGCCGAGCGCGGCGGCGTCCCGGAAGGGCTCTGCTGGTTCCTCCAGCGCGGCGCCTTCGGCCGCGGCGCCTACCTGCGCACGCTGGCGCTGGCCCCGCGCGCGCAGGGCGGCGGCGTGGGCAAGGCGCTGCTGGACGTCTACGAGCGCGAGACGGCCTCCGCGCCCGGCGGCTGGTTCCTCCTAGTGTCCGACTTCAACGGCGGCGCGCAGCGGTTCTACGCCCGGCACGGGTACCACCAGGTTGGCCGGCTGGACGGCTTTGTCGTTCCGGACGTCGCGGAGCTGCTCTTCTGGAAACCGCGCCTCCGTTGACTTCGGGCCCGCCGCGGACGCCACCGCGGCCGGCGCCGCCGCGCCCACCAGGTCGCTCACCTTCACGAAGGTGAACCCGCGCGCGCGCAGCCCGGCGATGATCTCCGGCAGCGCGTCGGCCGTATGGAACTTCACGTGGTTGAGGTGCATCACCACGATGGAGCCGGGCCTGGCCTGCTGCACCACCCACTCCACCAGCTTGTCCTTCGGCGCGCCCGGGTCGCCCGACGGCAGGTCGTACTCCACCGTCCGCAGCCCCAGCGCTTTGGCGATCTTCACCACCCGGTCGTCGTACTCGCCGAACGGCGGGCGGAACAGCGCCGGCTTCACCCCGGTCAACCCGGCGATCTCCTCCTGCGTCCGCGCCAGCTCCTCGCGGATGCGGTCATCCGTCTTCCAGGTGAGGTGCGGGTGCGAGTACGTGTGGTTGCCCAGCTCGAAGAGCGGGTTCTTCGCCAGCGCCTTCAGCGCCGCCGCCTCGTCCTTCGCCCAGCTCCCGCCGATGAAGAGGGTGGCCGGCACCTGGTGCTCGACCAGCGCGTGGATGACGCGCTCGTCGTACTTGTGGACCTCGGTGGTGGAGCACGCGTCGAAGGTGAGGGCCAGCCGCATCACGTCGCGCGGCCCGTGGTCCAGCACGTCCGGGTGCGCCGGCATCACCGCCGTCCCCGGCGCCGGCGGCCCCTCGCGCACCAGGCGCGGCGGCATCGGGATGGGCTCCGAGGCGGGCCACTCGCAGTACGCCGGCGCGGGCAGGTCCTCGGGGAAGGGCGCGTCGGCGCAGCCGTCCTCCACCGGCAGCTGGGTAGGCGCGCACGCGGCGAGGATGGCCATGGCGCCCAGGAGCGCGGACCGTTTCACAATCCACATTCACGCATGGCTGAGGGTCGAAACGCGAGCCCCCCGCGCGCGGATGTGCTGAGGAGATGGCCATGCAACGTCGCTCGCTCGGTCGTTCCGGTCTGGAAGTGTCCGCCATCGGCCTGGGGTGCATGGGGATGAGCGACTTCTACGGCGGCGCCCAGGAGTCGGAGTCCATCGCCACCATCCATCGCGCCCTCGAGCTGGGCATCGCCTTCCTCGACACGGCGGACATGTACGGCCCGTTCAAGAACGAGGAGCTGGTGGGCCGGGCGCTGAAGGGCAAGCGCGACCAGGTGGTGCTGGCCACCAAGTTCGGCAACGTGCGCGCGCCGGACGGGAAGTTCCTCGGGGTCGACGGCACGCCGGAGTACGTGAAGCAGGCCTGCGACGACTCGCTGGAGCGGCTGGGCGTGGACCACATCGACCTCTACTACCAGCACCGCGTCGACCCCAAGACGCCCATCGAGGACACCGTGGGCGCGATGGCGGAGCTGGTCCGCGCCGGGAAGGTCCGCCACCTCGGGCTCTCCGAGGCCGCGCCCGCCACCATCCGCCGAGCCGCCAAGGTCCACCCCATCGCCGCGCTGCAGACCGAGTACTCGCTGTGGTCGCGCGACCCGGAGGACGAGTTGCTGAAGACCGTCCGCGAGCTGGGCATCGGCTTCGTCGCCTACAGCCCGCTCGGGCGCGGCTTCCTCACCGGCCGCTGGCGCAAGCCGGAGGACATCCCCCAGGACGACTTCCGCCGGAACCACCCCCGCTTCCAGGGGGAGAACTTCCAGAAGAACCTCGAGTTGGTGGACCGGGTGAACGAGATCGCCCGCGAGAAGAAGGTGAAGCCCTCGCAGCTCGCGCTGGCGTGGGTGATGGCCCAGGGCCCGGACGTCGTCCCCATCCCCGGCACCGCCAAGCGCGCCCACCTGGAGGACAACGCCGCCGCGGTGGAGATCGTCCTCACCAGGGAAGAGCTGGCGCGCATCGACGCCGCCGCGCCCAAGGGCGCCACCGCCGGCCCGCGCTACTCCGAGCAGGGGATGCGGGGCGTGAACCTCTAGCCCCGCGCGACCAGCTTCGCCACCGCGTCCCCCGCGAACCCGGCGCCGAAGCAGAGGACCAGCGTCGCGCCCACGTAGAGCCCGGCCAGGCCGTACGCGCCCCCCTGCGCGTACTTGAAGGTCTCGTAGTCGAAGGTGGAGTAGGTGGTGAACCCGCCCATGATGCCGGTGGTGAGGAACAGCCCCAGGTTGGCCGGGAGGACCTTGGCGGTGACGGTCAGGTGCATCACCACGCAGATGAGGAAGGACCCCACCGCGTTCACCGTCAGCGTGCCGTAGGGGAACGCCGGCCCCAGCTTCGCCAGCGACCAGAGGCCCACCAGGTAGCGCGCCCCGCTGCCGATGGCGCCCCCGACGCAGACCAGGAGAAATCTCACCATGGCCGGGATTCTGGCACGCGCTCTTGCTAATCGGTGCGCCATGACCGACCAGCGCCGTCACCCCAACGTCGTCAACCTCTCCGAGCTTCAGGGCCGCGCCAGCGAGCAGGGCACGAAGTTCGGCGCCACCGTGAAGCAGCTGGGCCTCGGCACCGGCGCCGCCAAGCTCGGCTGCAGCTGGACCGAGGTCCCCCCCGGCCGCGCCGCCTGGCCGCGCCACTTCCACTGCGTCAACGAGGAGGCGATGTTCGTTCTGGAAGGCGAGGGCATGCTCCGCATCGGCGACGCCGAGGTGCCGGTGCGCGCCGGCGACTACGCCACCTTCCCCTGTGGCCCCAGGCACGCGCACCAGGTCCGCAACACCGGCCAGGGCCCGCTGCGCTACCTGGGGCTCTCCACCCTGGGCAACGCGGAGATCGTGGGCTACCCCGACTCGAAGAAGGTCGGCGCCTCCACCGCGCCCGACTACGCCGCCGGCATGCGCGGCGAGCACTGGGTGCGGATCCTCGTCAAGGAGGGACCCAACGCCGGCTACTACGACGGCGAGGACGTGGGGTGAGTCCCGCCCGCCGCACATCGGCTCGCAGACCGGCCCGCGCATCCCCGCGCGCCCGCGCGCCCGGCGGCGCCCCCACCCTGACCCGCCGCGCGCTCAACCGCGCCACCCTCGCCCGCCAGTTGCTGCTGAAGCGCGCGCGCCTCACCCCGGTGGAGGCGGTGGAGGCGCTGGCCGGGCTCCAGGCGCAGGCGCCCCGGCCGCCCTTCATCGGCCTGTGGACGCGGCTGGAGAAGCTGGCGGCGGCGGACGTGCTGGAGGCGTTCGAGAAGCGCCAGCTGGTCCGCGCCACCGCGATGCGCGGCACGATCCACTGGCTCTCCGCGAAGGACTACCGCCAGCTCCGGGCGTCGCTGCAGCCCGCGCTCACCTGGGGGATGAACGCCATCCTGCGCGAGCGCGCGAAGGCGCTGGACCTGCCCGCCCTGGAGAAGGCCGCGCGCGCCCTCTTCTCCGAACGGCCGCGCACCTTCGACGAGGCGCGGGAGGAGCTGGTCCGCCGCTTCCCCAAGGGCGACGAGCGCGCCATGGGGTTCGCGGTGCGCAACGTCGTCCCGCTGGTGCAGGTGCCGCAGGGGGCGCCGTGGGGCTTCCCCGCCGCCGCCGATTTCGCGCTCGCCGGCGAGTGGCTGAAGGGCGCGCATTCGAAGGACGACTCGCCGCTCCCGCTCGCGCGCAAGTACCTGGCCGCCTTCGGCCCCGCCACCCCGCAGGACTTCCAGACGTGGAGCGCGCTGCCGCTGCCCTCCGCGCGCGACGCCTTCGAAAGGCTCCGCGGCGAGCTGCGCGCCTTCCGCGACGAGCGCGGCCGCGAGCTGTTCGACCTCCCGGACGCCCCGCGCCCGGACGAGGACGTCCCCGCGCCGACACGGTTCCTTCCCGAGTTCGACAACCTCGTCCTCTCCCACGCGGACCGGACCCGGGTCATCGCCGACGAGCACCGCGGGAAGGTGGTGACGAAGAATCTGCAGGTGCGAGCCACCTTCCTCCTCGGCGGGGAGGTGGCGGGGACGTGGAAGGTGGAGCGGAAGAAGAAGGCGGCGGCGCTGGTGTTGGAACCGTTCGGGGAGCTGGCGAAGCGCGACCTGGCCGCGCTGGAGGAGGAAGGCGAACGGCTGCTGCGCTTCTGCGAGCCGGACGCGGAGGACTACGCAGTGCGCGGCGCGTGAAGCACAATCGCCGGCCCATGGCGAAGGCGAAAGAGCTACGGAGCAGCAGGGGGGCCGCCGGCAACCAGCTGTCCTACGAATTCCGGGTGATCGGTGCGCCTCAGGCGGACTGGCACGACCTCTACCACTGGTACCTCCGCATCCCCTGGTGGGGCGCCATTGGCGTGATCATCGCCTGGTACCTCTTGCTCAACCTCTGCTTCGGCGTGCTCTACGCCGAGACCGGAGGCATCGAGCACGCCGCGCCGGGGTCCTTCGTGGACGGCTTCTTCTTCAGCGTGCAGACGCTGGGGACCATCGGCTACGGGGCGATGTACCCCACGTCCCGGCTGGCCAACGTCCTGGTCACCACGGAGTCGGTGCTCGGCCTGCTGGTGACCGCGATCGCCACCGGGATGGTGTTCGTGCGCTTCTCGCGCATCCGCGGGCGGGTGGTGTTCTGCGAGAAGGTCGCCATCGCCCCCATGGACGGCGTCCCCACGGTGCAGATCCGCGTCGGCAACGCGCGCAGCAACCGCATCTACGACGTGGACCTCCGCCTCTCCCTCACCCGCACCATCCGCACCGCCGAGGGCGTCGCCATCTACCGCACCCACGACCTCAAGCTGGTGCGCGACCGCGCCCCCACCCTGATGCAGTCCTGGATGCTGCTCCACCGGATCGACGACGAGAGCCCACTCAAGGGCCTCACCCCAGAGGACCTGAAGAAGTCCGACGCGGAGATCTCCTGCTCGCTCACCGGGACCGACGACATCTCGCTCCAGGCCATCCACGGCCGCTGGACCTGGGAGCACTTCGACGTGGCCTTCGGCCAGCGCCTGGCGGACGTGCTCAGCGAGGACAAGGACGGCGCGGTCATCCTCGACCTCACCAAGTTCCACGCGCTGGAGCCCAGCGTCCCCATCGAGGGCTTCCCGTACCCTCGGACCTCCGCCGCCCCCGCGCTCAACCCGTGACGGGTTCGGCGAGCTTGGCGGCGATGAGCCGGTCCAGGGCGGCCTTCACCTCCGCCTTGGTGGCGCCGCCGTCCTGCAGCAGCTCCATCAGGTCGACGATGGTCCGGGGCTGGGCCTTGAGCTCCCCCAGGAAGGCGCCGTCCCCGGGCTGGAGGCCCAGCGGCGTGGCCCAGGACTTCGTCGCCTCGTCGAACGCGGCGCGTCCGCCGGCGTCGCGGGCGCCCTGGAGGACCTGCTGGTAGCCGGCCTCCGCCTCCTGTCCGAGGGGGGTGAGGCGGAATTTCTGACCCCGCGGCCAGCGGGTCCCTTCTTCACGGCCGAAAATGGATGGCATCGGAAGTCGAACGGCGCCGGTCCGTATGGCAGAAGACGGGCACCGCCAGCAAGAGGCGACGGAGGGCGCGTTCGAAAATGAAGATCATCATCTACGGAGCGACCGGGATGGTCGGACAGGGCGTGCTGCGCGAATGCCTGCTCGACCCACGGGTGGACGGGGTGCTGAGCGTGGCGCGGCGGCCGGGCGGGCAGCAGCACCCGAAGCTGAAGGAGCTGGTGCGGCCGGACCTCACCGACTACTCGGGGGTCGAGGACCAGCTCGCCGGGTACGACGCCTGCTTCTTCACCCTGGGCGTCTCCTCCGCCGGCATGAGCGAGCCGGACTACACGAAGGTGACGTACGACCTGACGATGGCGGCGGCGAAGGCCATCGCCCGGGCCAGCCCGAACCTCACCTTCATCTACGTCTCCGGCCAGGGCACCGACAGCTCGGAGAAGGGCGGCAGCATGTGGGCGCGGGTGAAGGGGAAGACGGAGAATGACCTGATCAAGATGCCGTTCAAGGGCGCCTACATGTTCCGGCCCGGCGCCATCCAGGCGCTGCACGGCATCAAGTCGCGCACGCCGGCCTACCGCGCCTTCTACGCGCTGGCCGGGTGGTGGCTGATCCCCCTCGTCCGCTTCTTCGCGCCCAACGCCATCACCACCACGGAGGCGATCGGCAAGGCGATGATCGCCATCGCCCAGGACGGCGCGCCGAAGAAGCTCCTCGACCCGAAGGACATCAACGCCGCGGCGGCGGGGTCGGCGGGTCGAGGCTGAGCAGGCCCGGCGCTACCGCTGCTCCTCCTCCACGAACCGCCGGAGTCGGTCCAACCTGAGACCCGGAGGTCAGGCGCGAGATGAGGCGGGCCCGCCAGTCATTCCGACCACTTGGCCACAGGTCGAAAAATCGAAAATGCCGTGTCGATTTCGAGGATCGAATTTCGACGAGGAAGTAGAGGGCGGGACGGACCCGACTTCCAAAACCAAGGAGACGGTCATGAAGGTCATGGTGCTGGTGAAGGCGAACAAGGACTCCGAGGCGGGCAAGCTGCCGGACGCGTCGGTCTTCGAGGCGATGAACAAGTTCAACGAGGAGCTGGTGAAGGCGGGGGTGATGCTGGCGGGCGAGGGCCTCCACCCCAGCACCAAGGGCGCGCGGGTGCGCTTCGACGGCCCGTCCAAGCGGACGGTGATCGACGGGCCGTTCTCCGAGACCAAGGAGCTGGTCGCCGGCTTCTGGCTCTGGCAGGTGAAGTCGTTCCAGGAGGCGGTGGAGTGGCTGAAGCGCGCGCCGTTCCAGGAGGGCGAGGTGGAGATCCGGCAGATCCACAGCGCCGAGGACTTCGCCTCCGTGGACCCCACCGGCGAGCTGCGGGCCAAGGAGAACGATCTGCGCAAGCAGATGGAGACCCGCCGCAACTAGCGCCTTGCGCGCGCGCGGGAAGTTGCCGTTGATCGGTGGCCGTGACGGCCACCGACCCGGCGGGCGCGATCGAGGCGGTGTGGAGGATCGAGTCGGCGCGGCTCATCGCCGGGCTGGCTCGCGTGGTGCGCGACGTGGGCGTGGCGGAGGAGCTGGCGCAGGACGCGCTCGTCGCCGCGCTGGAGCAGTGGCCCCGGTCCGGCGTCCCCGACAACCCCGGCGCGTGGCTGATGGCCGCCGCCAAGCACCGGGCGATCGACACCCTGAGGCGCGGCTCGCTGGCCGAGCGCAAGCACCAGGAGGTCGGCCGGATGGAGGCGGCGCGGGAGAACGAGGCGCCCGACCTGGAGAAGCAGATCGACGAGGACGTGGGCGACGATCTCCTCCGGTTGATCCTCGTCTCCTGCCACCCCGTCCTCTCCACGGAGGCGCGGGTGGCGCTGACGCTGCGGCTGCTGGGCGGGCTCACCACCTCCGAGATCGCCCGCGCGTTCCTGGTGCCGGAGCCCACCATCGCCCAGCGCATCGTGCGGGCGAAGAAGACGCTCGCCGAGGAGAAGGTGCCCTTCGAGGTCCCGCGCGGCGCGGAGCTGGCGCCGCGGCTGGCCTCCGTGCTGGAGGTCATCTACCTCGTCTTCAACGAGGGCTACTCCGCCACCGCCGGGGACGACTGGATGCGGCCGGAGCTGTGCCAGGACGCCCTGCGGCTGGGGCGCATCCTGGCGGAGCTGGTGCCGGAGGAGCCCCAGGTCCACGGGCTGGTGGCGCTGATGGAGATCCAGGCCTCGCGGCTGGGCGCGCGCACCGGGCCGAACGGCGAGCCCATCCTGCTGCTCGACCAGAACCGCGCGCGGTGGAACCACCTGCTCATCAACCGCGGGCTGGCGTCGCTGGAGCGCGCGCGGAAGCTGGGCGGGGAGCCGGGCACGTACGTGCTCCAGGCCGCCATCGCCGCCTGCCACGGGCGGGCGCGCACCGCCGCGGAGACGGACTGGACGCGGATCGCCGAGCTGTACGGGGAGCTGGCCCGGCGCGCGCCCTCACCGGTGATCGAGCTCAACCGCGCCGTCGCCGTGGGGATGGCGTTCGGCCCGGCGGCGGGGCTGGCGCTGGTGGACGCGCTGGTCGACGAGCCTTCGCTGAAGGGCTACCACCTGCTCCCCAGCGTGCGCGGCGACCTGCTGCTCAAGCTGGGGCGGACGGACGAGGCGCGCGCGGAGCTGGAGCGCGCGGCGTCGATGACGAGGAACGAGCGCGAACGGAAGCTCCTGCTGGAGCGCGCCGAGCGCGCGGCGCTGCTGGCGGTCAGGTCCAGTTGATCTGCCAGGAGACGCCGTACTTGTCGGAGCACCAGGTGAACTGGCGGCTGAACCCGTAGGCCGCCATCGGCATGAAGACCCGGCCGCCCTCGGACAGCTTCTCCGCCAACCGCCTCAGCTCCTCCTCCGATTCGACCTCCAGGAAGAGGGAGAACGCGGGGGTGAAGTTGAAGTCGTGCGGCACGCTGCTGTCCATGGCCATCACCGTCAGCCCGGCGACGCGGAACCTGGCCCGCATCACCGTGCCCTCGGGCGCCACCTCGTTCGGGCCGTACTTCTTCAGCTCGAGGAGCTCTCCACCCTTGAAGAGGGAGACGTAGAAGTTGATGGCTTCCTCGGCCTTCCCCTCGTGGAACATCAGGAACGGGGTGGCGGCGGTGGTGACGGGGGCCGCCGCGGGGGTCTCGGTGCTGCTGGCAGGGGGGTTCGCGGTCTCGGTCATCGGTTGCCTTCCTCTCGGCGTTTCTCGGGCTCCAGCCTATCCCGAAAGCGATACCCTACGCCGGGTTCGGTCGAGAGCAACTTCGGTCTCGCCGGGTCCCGTTCGATCTTCCGCCGCAGCTGGGCCATGTAGACCCGGAGGTAGTGGGTCTGGTCGGCGTGGCCGGGGCCCCAGACCTCGTTGAGGATCTGCCGGTGGGTCAGCACCTTCCCGGCGTGCGAGGCGAGCAGCGTCAGCAGCCGGTACTCGATGGGCGTCAGGTGCAGCTCCTGGCCGTCCAGCGTCACCTCCCGGCGCCCCAGGTCCACCCGCAAGGGGCCGATCTCCACCACCGTCTGGGTCGCGCCCCTGGCCTGCTGCGCGTGCCGGAGCGCCACCCGGATCCGCGCCAAGAGCTCGTTCACCCCGAACGGCTTGGTGAGGTAGTCGTCCGCCCCCGCGTCCAGCGCCTCCACCTTGTCCGCCTCCCGCCCCCGCGCCGAGATGACGATGATGGGCATCCGCGCCCACCCGCGCAGCTCCCGGGTGAGCGCCATCCCGTCCGCGTCCGGCAGCCCCAGGTCCAGGAGGATGACCTCCGGGTTGTGGCTGGTGGCCAGCGCCGTCCCCTCCTTCGCCGCTGCCGCCTCCACCACCTGGAAGCCGTGCGAGGTGAGCGAGGCGCGGAGGAAGCGGCGCATCTGCGGCTCGTCCTCGATGACCAGCACCAGCGGACCGGGCGCGCTCATGCGGGGAGCTCCGCGGGAACGACCGGCGCCTCGCCGGTGAGCGGGAGGGCGATCCGGAACGCCGCCCCGCCCTCGGGCCGCGTCCGGGCGGTGATGGTCCCCCCGTGCGCCTCGACGATGCCGCGGCAGATGGCCAGCCCCAGGCCCGCGCCGCGCGCGCCGCCGGGCGCCACCCGGTAGAACTTCTCGAAGACCCTGGACTCCGCGCCGGGAGGGAGCCCGGGGCCGCGGTCGGAGACCTCGATCACCAGTTGGCGGTCGGCGACGCGCGCGGAGATCTCGACGGGCGTGGTGGGCGGCGTGTGCTTGGCGGCGTTGTCCAGCAGGTTGAAGAACACCTGCTCCAGCAGCACCGGGTCCACCGAGATGAGCGGCAGGTCGGCGGGGAGCGGCGCGTGCACCGGCCGGCCCTCGAGGCGCGCCTCCAGCCGCGTCAGCGCGGAGCCCACCAGCTCCTCCAGCGGCACCCACTCGCGCTTCACCTCCAGCGCGCCGGCCTGCAGCCGGGTCATCTCCAGCAGGTTCACCACGAAGCGCTCCAGCCGCTCCGCCTCCTCGCAGATGGTGTCCGCCAGCTCGGCGCGCTGCGCGTCGCTGATGTCGCGGTGCGCCTCTCGCAGGGTGGTGGCGGCGCCGGTGATCGCCGCCAGCGGCGTGCGCAGGTCGTGCGAGACCGCGCTCAGCAGCGAGCTGCGCATCTCCTCCGTCCGGGCGCGCAGCTCCGCGGCGGCGGTGCGCTTCTCGCGTTCGGTGGCCTCGCGCTCCTGGGTGCGCACGCGCGAGGTCAGCGCGCTGACCAGGAGCCCCACCACGAAGAGCGTCGCGAAGGTGAGCAGGTACCGCTCGTCCGCCACCACGAAGGTGTGGAACGGCGGGACGAAGAAGTAGTCGAAGGCGGGGACGGAGAGGGCGCAGGCGAGGAGCGACGGGCCGCGGCCGAACTGCGTGGCGATGATGCAGACCACCAGCAGGTAGAGCATCACCAGGTCGGGCGGGGCGAGGTGGCCCCGCAGGAGGACGCCCGTCGCGGTGGCGAGGGCGACCAGCGCCACGGTCGCCAGGTAGCGGCTCCACATGGGCGCCGTCATACAGCACTTCGCTTCACCTGTTTCGCGGGAGCCCGGCGGCGATGTCGGCGGTTTCCACGTCTCGCCGCACCCGCAGGCGCCACTCGCGGAGGATCGCCGCGACGGCCGCCACCGCGCTCAGCGCCCAGGCGGCGAGCAGGGTGCGGCCCGTGGCCGGAGCCAGCCAGCCCGGCCGCAGCGCCGCCAGCCAGACGGGGAGCGCGAGGGCGGCCACCCAGTGCACCAGAAGGCTGCGGTGGTGCTGCGCGCGCTCGAGCGAGAAATGGGCGTCCAGCACGCTGCGCAGCTTGGAGCCGTCCGGGTCGCGCTCGGGGGACGGGTCGAAGACGATTCCCACGCCTCGTCCATAAACGGAGGCCGCGTCAGGAATCCCTCAAGAGTGGTCGATCTTGATGTTTCCTTGATGCCCGCCGGTCCCGTTCTTACGCCGCCTTGATGCAGCGGCCGGTATGCACGGCGGATGACCCGACTCTTGCGTCTCCTGATCGGGGAGAAGCGGGAGATCGAGCCGGGAGTCTTCCACTCGGTCTCGCTGATCGCCTTCCTGGCCTGGGTGGGCCTGGGGGCGGACGGCCTCTCCTCCTCCGCGTACGGCCCGGAGGAAGCCTTCAAGGCGCTGGGCGAGCACACCTACCTGGCGGTGGGCCTCGCGGTCGCGACCTCGCTCACCGTCCTCGTCATCGCCTACTCGTACAGCCGGATCATCGAACAGTTCCCGCTGGGCGGCGGCGGCTACGTGGTGGCGTCCCGGCTGATCGGCCACGGCGCGGGCGTCGTCTCCGGCTCCGCGCTGGTCATCGACTACATCCTCACCATCTCCATCTCCATCGCGGCGGGCGGCGACGCCATCTTCAGCTTCTTCTCGCCCCAGTGGGGCACCGCGGACGTGCTGGGGATCATGCCCGCCAAGCTGATGGTGGAGCTGGTGGCCATCGGCGTGATGATCGTGCTGAACCTCCGCGGGGTGAAGGAGTCGGTGACCATCCTCACCCCGGTGTTCCTGACGTTCCTGGCGACGCACGCGGTGTTGATCCTGGGGGTGATCGCCGGCCGCGCCCACGAGGTCCCGGTGGTCGCGCACCAGGTGGGCAGCGGGTTCTCGCACGGGATGGCGACGCTGGGGTTCGCCGGGATGGCGGCGCTGTTCATGCGCGCGTACTCGATGGGCGCGGGCACGTACACGGGCATCGAGGCGGTCTCCAACGGGCTCACCATCATGCGGGAGCCCAAGGTCCAGACCGGCAAGAAGACGATGGCGCTGATGGGGTCCTCGCTGGCGCTGACGGCGGGAGGGCTGATCGTCGCCTACCTGCTGCTGCAGGTGACGCCGGTCGAGGGGAAGACGATGAACGCGGTGCTGGTGGGCGCGTTCGCCGGCGGGTTCAAGGTGGGCGGGGTATCGGTGGGGACGGGCTTCATCTTCCTCACCCTGGTCTCCGAGGCGCTCCTGCTCTTCGTCGCCGCCCAGGCCGGGTTCATCGACGGCCCGCGCGTGATGGCGAACATGGCGACCGACTCGTACCTGCCCCACCGGTTCAGCCAGCTCTCCGACCGGCTGACGATGCACTACGGGGTGCTGCTGATGGGCGGGGCGTCGCTGCTCGCGCTGCTCTACACGCGCGGCGACGTCACGCACCTGGTGGTCATGTACTCCATCAACGTCTTCGTGACGTTCTCCCTGTCGCAGCTGGGGATGTGCCGGTTCTGGCTGCGGCGGAGGCGGAAGCGCGGGGAGGCCTGGAAAAAACACTTCGCGGTGCACGCGGCGGCGCTCGCGCTGTGCGTCTTCATCCTGGCGATGACCATCTACGAGAAGTTCGGCCACGGCGGGTGGGTGACGCTGATGCTGACGGGCGGGCTGATCGCCCTGTGCTTCGTCATCCGCAGCCACTACCGGAAGGTGCACTACAACCTGAAGCGGCTGGACGAGGTGCTGGAGGCGGTCCCGGCGTCCGGCCCCCGCGAGGCGAAGAAGATGGAGCCGATGCAGCCCACGGCGGTGCTGCTGGTCAGCTCCTACGCCGGGCTGGGCATCCACTCGCTGCTCACCGTCCAGCGCCTGTTCCCCAGCTACTTCAAGAACTTCATCTTCGTGTCCATCGGGGTGATCGACTCCGCCACCTTCACCAACGTGGAGGCGGTGGAGGAGGTGAAGCAGAAGACGGAGGCGTCGCTGGTCCGCTACGTGGAGCTGGCCGGCCGGCTGGGGCTGGCCGCCGGATACCGGATGGCCATGGGGACGGAGGCGGTGGACACCGCGGAGGAGCTGGCGCGGGGCATCGCCAAGGAGTTCCCGAGGTCGCTCTTCTTCGCCGGCAAGCTGGTGTTCGAGCAGGAGCGCTGGTTCCAGCGCATCCTCCACAACGAGACCGCGTACCAGCTGCAGCGGCGGCTGCAGTTCGCCGGGCTGAACGCCATGGTGCTGCCGGTGCGCGTGCTGGAGGAGCCCAGCGCGAAGGCCAGGGAGCTCCGCTCCCGCGCCTCCGGAGGCCCCCGGGCGCCGGGAGTCACGGAGAAGACCGGGTAGCCTTCCTCCGTCTCTTTCGGAGGAGGTCACGGATGCGCGCTGTTCGTTTGGCTGGAGGCGTGGTCGCGGTGCTGGTGCTGGGCTGTGTCGGGCCGCCGGGCCCCCAGGGTGAACCGGGGCCTCGAGGTCCCGCCGGCGCCGGGTACGTGCGGACGGTGCTGGTGAGCCCGTCCGGCACGGAGGTGCAGAACGGCGCGGCGCTGATGGCG
>Ga0134122_10000180_pt1 | contig 38178 bp, 33 predicted proteins | sample KB302_FD_96461 | JGI IMG/M metagenome (GOLD analysis project Ga0134122, IMG submission 96461) | Terrestrial soil microbial communities without Nitrogen fertilizer from Kellogg Biological Station, Michigan, USA - KB3-0-2 | ecosystem: Environmental > Terrestrial > Soil > Unclassified ... | reverse complement strand
CGGGCCGTCTTGACCCTACGCTCCGGGCTGTCGTTTGGCGTCATGGCCAGGAACGCGGGAACCGTCGCGATCGGGTCCACGATGACGAACAGCGAACTGGTCGCCAGCAGGACGAATTCGAGAAGACTCTGCCAGGCCATGGATGAGATCGATCTCCGTCGCGTAACCCTACGAGCCTGGCGGGGCCAGACTCTCCGTCGCGACCGCCGTCGAAGTGGCCCTAGGCGCCCAGGAAGCCGACAACGTGGCTACGGCTCTGGAAGCCCGGCCCGCGCCGGCGGCCGCGCCTCAGCTAGCCGCGGCGCGGCCGCCGGGCTCCTCCAGTGCCGCCAAGCGCCTTTTCAGCTCACGCTCCGCTTGCCACCGGGCCGTCACGTCTCGGATGACCGCGGCGGCACCGGTCACCTCTCCGCGTTCGTCCTTCAAGAGAGCGATCGAGAACTCGATGGAGATGCGCTGACCGTCCTTGCGCATCGCGGGCACCGCTAGCAGTCGCTGTCCGTAGCGGGTCACCCCGGTAGCCATGACGTGACGGTAACCTTCCCAATGTCGGGCGCGGAACCGCTCCGGGACGATCAATCCAGGCTCTGTCCGAGGGCCTCGTCGGCGGAGTATCCGAAAATGGTCTCCGCCGCCCGGTTCCACAGGCGGACCATCCCCTGCCGATCGGCGAAGATCACCGCCTCCGGCATCTCCTCCACGATCTGGCGAAACAGCCCGCTGCTTCTCGCTTCGCTTGTCACCATTGTTCTCTCTACCTGCCATTCGATCGTCGGTCTAGTGGATTGATGCTTCGTGAAAAGCTACGGAACACGCGCAGACTTTCTAATGGCCTAATTGTTGATCGCCACGTACAACAGAGACATGACGAACAAGGAGGTCTACCGTGATCAGTTTGGCTGAAGACGTTCGTGATGTCGCTGGATGGCCGGCAATCGAGTGGGGGATGACCGAGGAGGAGGTACGGGAGGCCCTCGCGGGCCGCGTGAGTCCGATCACGCCGACCGCGAAGTTCGCGAACTCGTACGCTCCGATCAGGGGATCGGCAACGATCGAGGGCCACCCGTTCGAGGTGGTTCCGCAGTTCTCGCACGCCACCGGTGAGCTGTGTCAAGTCCTGTTCCGTGCTGCCGATGCGGAGGCCGAGCGGATCGCGCGGATGAGTGATCTCCTGACCGCTTGCTACGGCGATCCGGTCGGGGGGAAGACGAAGCGCACATGGCGGGGGCCCGCGGCGGCGGTCGAGCTCGAGACCGTCAAGCTGTCCGCTTTCGCGGATCAGTTGTGGCTTCGCTGGTACCCCATCCGGGACACGGAGGGAGGATGACCATGCCCCCGATCGTGGGGATCGATCTTGGCACGACCAACAGTCTCATCGCGTACGTCGACTACCGGACAGGACTGCCACGGGTGATACCAGACCATCGAGGGCAGGTTCTGGTGCCGTCGGTCGTCTCGTTCAGGCCGGAGGGGCCTCTGGTCGGCGATGAGGCCAGACGTCTGCTCGCGCTGGAGCCCCGATCCACCGTCTTCTCCGCCAAGCGGCTGCTCGGGCAGAGTTACGACGACGCGGTGCCCGAGCTCGCTCACCTGCCGTTCACGGCGCTTCCCGGGGAACGGACGACTCGGCTTCTCGTCGGCGATCGTGAGATCAGCCCGACCGAGGTCTCGGCGATCGTGCTCGAGGCGCTCAGGGAGCAGGCGGATGCTCACTTCGGTGAGCCGGTCCGGCGAGCGGTGATCACGGTGCCGGCCTACTTCGACGAGAGCCAGCGACAGGCGACGCGCGACGCGGGACGGATCGCCGGGCTCGAAGTGGTGCGGCTGCTCAACGAGCCGACTGCCGCTGCCCTCGCCTACGGACTTCGACGGCAGAACGGGGTCATCGCGATCTACGACCTCGGCGGCGGCACCTTCGACATCTCTCTCCTCCGAGTCACGGACGGAGTCTTCGAGGTCCTCGCGACGAACGGGCACACCCGGCTTGGGGGTGACGACTTCGACCGAGCGCTCGTGGAGTTCCTGCTCGAGGATATCCGTGGGCGCCATGACATCGACCTGGCCGGAGACCGAGTGGCGATGCAGCAGCTCCGGCTGGCCGCGGAGGCCGCAAAGGTCGAGCTCTCGAGTCAACCCCGGACCACCGTGCGCATGTCTTTCGAGAATTTCGCATACAACCGGAAAATCACGCGCGTCGAGTTCGAGGACCGCATCGACCCGTTGGTGAAAGGGACCCTGATCCGTTGCCAGATGGCGCTCCTGGACGCTGGGCTGACGCCGGCCGACGTCGACGAGATCGTGCTGGTTGGTGGGTCGACGCGAGTGCCCCTGGTACGGCGGCGCGTGGAGAGTCTGTTCGATCGCCCGGCGCACAGCCGTCTCGATCCGGACCAGGTGGTGGCGATGGGGGCAGCCGTCCAGGCGAGCATCCTGGAGGGGGAGCGCGGGGACATGCTCCTCTTGGATGTGATGCCGCGGTCTCTCGGAATCGAGACCCTCGGCGGCAGCGTGAGTGTGGTCATTCCGCGGAATACCACGATTCCCACCCGGGCGGACGAGACGTTCACGACGTCGGTCGATGGACAGACAACCGTCACCCTCCACGTGGTGCAGGGCGAGCGGGAGCTGGCGAAAGAGTGTCGGTCGCTGGCCCGGTTTGAGCTGCGTGGGATCCCACCGATGCCCGCTGGCGTACCGGAGATCAAGGTCACATTTTGGATCGATGCCGACGGCCTGTTGCGAGTGGAGGCGACGGAGCGGCGTGCGGCCGCGGCGGCGCCGATCATTTGCAAACCAACCTATGAGCTCTACGAGGCGGAGAACACCTGCATGATGGCGGGTGGCCCGCCTGAGAGAGGGATCGAATGTTCATGACACCGGCATCGGAGCTCGAGTCGCCTCTTCATCGAACGGCACTTGCCCAGCTCGACGCAATCGCGGAGCGCTTGAATGTCGAGTCGGGTATCCACGAGCGGCTCCGGTATCCGCGACGTGCGCTGACCGTGTCCATCCCCGTGCGCATGGACGATGGACGAACCGAAGTCTTCACCGGGTACCGGGTCCATCACGATACCGCTCTGGGGCCGAGCAAGGGCGGGCTCCGGTACGACCCGGGCGTGGATCTGGGCGAGGTGAGCGCCCTGGCCATGCTGATGACCTGGAAGTGCGCGCTCATGGGCTTGCCGTATGGCGGTGCGAAAGGGGGAGTTCGCTGTGCGCCACAACGGTTGTCGGTACGGGAGCGCGAAGGCGTCACCCGTCGCTATACCGTGGAGATCATGCCGCTCATTGGACCTGACCTGGACATTCCCGCTCCGGATCTCGGGACTGACGAGCAGACCATGGCGTGGATGATGGACACGTATTCGATGACGCAGGGACGGAGCGTGCCGGGAATGGTAACCGGAAAACCACTCATCATCGGAGGATCGTACGGGCGACGGGAGGCAACCGGCCGAGGGGTCGTCTCCGTCCTTCATCAGGCCGCTCACCATCTGGGCCACGAGCTTCGAGGTAAGCGGGTTGTCATTCAGGGGTTCGGGAACGTTGGAAGTGTTGTGGCGCGTCTTCTCTGGAACGACGGCTGCATGATCGTCGGTGTCGGCGACATCAACGGAGGGATCTGGAACGAGCAGGGTCTCGATGTGCTCAAGCTCCAGGCTCATGTGAAGGAGAGCGGCAGCGTGGTCGGCTTGCCAGGCGCCGAGCCGATCTCGAACGCAGACCTGATCGAACAGGCGTGCGCGGTCCTTGTCCCGGCCGCGGTCGGATCACAGATCCACGAGGGTAATGCCGATCGGGTGAAGGCCGCCGTTATCATCGAGGCGGCCAATGGTCCCACCACTGCGGAGGCGGATGCAATCCTCCACGAGCGCGGCGTCCGGGTGATTCCAGACGTTCTGGCCAACGCCGGCGGGGTCGTGGTGTCGTACTTCGAGTGGGTTCAGGGGCTTCAGCACCACTTCTGGCGAGAGACCGAGGTCACTTCTCGCCTTCAGGAGATCATGACGCGCGCGGTCGACCGGGTCTGGGCGACTGCCGAGCGCCAAGACGTGACGCTGAGATCGGCGGCCCTGATGGAGGGGATCGGCCGCGTGGCCGAGGCGCACCGGGTCCGCGGCCTCTACCCGTGAGGAGGACTGCGGCCACCGCGGCGGAAGAGTGAAAGCCGATGAATGTCGAGATGAACCATCGCTCCGACGCTATCGTCCTGTTCGGTGCCACCGGTGACCTCGCGTTCAAGAAGATCTTCCCCGCGCTCCAGGCGATGGTGAAGCGGGGCCGGCTCGACGTGCCTGTCGTCGGCGTCGCCAAGTCGGGCTTCCGCCTCGAGGACCTGCGCGCCCGAGTCCGCGACAGCCTGGAGACGTTTGGGGGTGGGGCTGATGCCTCCGCGTTCGCGAGACTGTCGAGTCTGCTCCGCTATGTGGACGGCGACTATCGAGATCAGGCCACCTGGGGGGCGCTACGCGCGACGCTGGGGCGAGCGGTGCGGCCGCTTCATTATCTTGCGATTCCCCCGAGCATGTTCCCCACTGTGATCGAGGGGCTCGGCCACTCGGGTTCAGCGCGCGGGGCGCGGGTAGTCGTCGAGAAGCCGTTCGGACGCGACCTCACCTCGGCGCAATCGCTGAACCGAATCATCCACGGCGTGTTCGACGAGTCATCGGTGTTCCGCATCGACCATTATCTCGGCAAGGAGGCAGTACAGAACCTCCTGTACTTCCGATTCGCCAATTCCTTCCTCGAGCCGATCTGGAATCGTACCCATGTCGACAGCGTGCAGATCACGATGGCCGAGGCCTTCGGAGTCGACGGGCGCGGCCGGTTCTACGACGAGGTCGGTGCGGTCCGCGACGTCCTGCAGAACCACATGCTGCAGGTGGTTGGGATGCTCGCCATGGAGCCGCCGGCCGGGTACACTGGCCGGTCTCTGCGGAACGAGAAGGACAAGGTCTTTCGCTGCGTTCGCCCGATCACGCCCGAGAACATGGTCCGCGGCCAGTTCCGCGGCTACCGGGCCGAGGAGGGGGTCGCTCCGGACTCACGAGTCGAAACCTTCGCGGCCGTCCAGCTCTGGATCGACTCCTGGCGCTGGGAGGGCGTGCCGTTCTACATTCGGGTGGGCAAGCACCTGCCGGTCACCGCGACCGAGGTGGTGGTCACGTTGCGGCGCCCGCCGCAGATCCTCTTTCACGAGGCGCTGTCAGCCAACCACATCCGGTTCCGACTGGGCCCGGAGGTCGTGATCGCCATCGGGGCGCGGGCAAAGGCGTCCGGTGAGGCCATGGTCGGCGAAGACGTCGAGCTCTCCCTCTGCCATCAGGACCCGGAGGAGATGCGACCTTATGAGCGGCTGGTCGGCGACGCGATGATGGGCGACGCTACGCTGTTCGCTCGAGAGGACAGCGTCGAGGTCGCCTGGGCCATCGTCGATCCGATTCTCGGGGTCACGACGCCTGTCTATCCTTACGAGCCTGGAACGTGGGGTCCGGTAGAGGCCGATCGCATCATCTCTCATCATGGGGGCTGGCACTGTCCGGAGTCCGGCCAGGCGCGCCCGGTGCGATAACCGGGAGCCTCCGCACTCTTAGGGTGTGCTTCGGTGTAGGCTCGCGGCGCGGGTAAGCCCGGAGCCGCGCCCTCACAGAGCGATTCCGTGTCAGCTACGCTCCCCTCGGGCTCGCGTACGCCCAGATGCGGTCGGCGCCCTCTTTGCGAACAGCGTATGCCGTGCGGTCTCGCAGATCGCGATCGCGGCCGGATGTTTGAGCTTCCTTTCCACGGAGATCGCGTAGAAGCGAGAGGGTACGTCTGGCGCCCAGCCGATTCGCTGCACATTGTACAGCCGGGCGAGATGCGTCTCGAGAACAAGCGGAGCTGAGAATACCCCGATTCCTGTCCCGCCGAACTCCCAGCGCAGCTCCGAGTCGTCGAACTCACCGACGACGCGAGGTCGGATGCCGAGTGCGTCGAACCACTGATCCAGTGTGCGCCGCACCGCGGTGTTCGGCGTGGGCAGCAGCATCGGCGCGTCGTTCAGCGATTTCGGGAAACCGGGCCGGTACTTGCGCACGAGCCGCGGGACGCCGAGGAACGAAAGCCCCGTCTCACCGAGCAAGTGATTGTAGGCGCGGACCTTCACGGTGGGACTGATCGGCGCGTCAGCCAGCACGACGTCAACACGTTGGATTGAGAGCTCCGCGAGGAGCTGTTCCGAGCTACCCTCGCGACAGGTGATCCGGACCGGGTCCGGAAGTTTCAGGGCAGGCTCGATGAGCCACCGCGCGATGGACTTCGGGATGACGTCGTGCACGCCGATGACCACGTGCATCGGACGACCCGTCGGCCGCCCGCGGGCGGTGTCGAGGAGCTCCCGCCCGAGGGCGAAGATCTCGTCGGCGTAGCGATAGACGATCTGCCCCATCTCGGTGGGGACGACGTGACGCCCCGACCGCCGCAGCAGTTTCTCGCCGAGCTGCTCCTCGAGCCGGCGGATCTGGACACTGATGGTCGGCGAGGCAAGCTTCAGCGCCTCGCTTGCGGCCGCTACGCTGCCGGTTCGCACGACCATCCAGTAGTAGAGCAGGTGGTGATAGTTGAGCCACTCCATCGCGCGTCGATCTTACAGTAAAGCTAAGCGTGCGGTGAAACGTTTCTAATAGTCGAAGTGAGGACCGGAGGCTACAAGAGGAGACGGGAGGGACACGATCATGGTTTCGGAGCGGGAGCGGGGAGAAGGGGTCGAGTCGGGCGAGCCTGGATCGCTCTGGGCCGTGGTGCTCGCCGGAGGGGAAGGGACTAGGCTGCGCCCGCTCGTCCGCCACCTGTGTGGCGACGAGCGGCCCAAGCAGTTCTCTCCCTTGCTCGGAGCCCGAACGTTGCTGCGCCAGACCCTCGACCGAGTCGGGCGGTTGATTCCGCTCGAGCGGACCGTGGTCGTCACCCTGCAGGCGCATGCGCGATATCTGGAGCGCGAACTCGGCGAGCAACCTCGCCCGCACGTTCTGAGCCAGCCAGAGAGCCGCGGGACGGCCGCCGGAATACTCCTGGCGACGCAGTGGATCGAGACGCGGGACGCCGGCGCGACGGTCGTGTGCTTTCCGTCGGATCATCTCGTGCTGGAAGAGGACGCCTTTATGGAGCACGTGGGGGAGCTGGCCTCATTCGTGAGGCGAGAGCCCCGGCGGATCGTTCTCCTCGGGGCCCCGCCGAACCAGCCGGAGACCGAGTACGGCTGGATCGAGCCCGGTGAGTCGATCGGGTGGACCGGCCAAGGTCCGGTCCACGCGATCCGGCGGTTCCGAGAGAAGCCGTCGAAAGAGGCAGCGGAAGCGCTCTTGCGCCGAGGAAGTCTCTGGAACACGTTCGTGTTCGCCGCACGGGCGGCGATGCTGCTCTCCGCCGCGCGTGAGTGCGCGCCGGCTCTGTACGACCGGCTCGCGTCACTGCGGGCGTTCGCGGGCGGTGAGCATGAGCGGTGGGCGGTGCGCCAGGCCTACGCCCTAGCCCCTACCGTGGACTTCTCTCGGTCCATTCTGGAGGCATGCCCGCAGATGCTCGCAGTGTCGAAGCTGCCGGGGCTGACCTGGTGCGATCTGGGCAGCCCCGAGCGAGTCGTGACGATGCTGACCAGGCTCGGCGTCTCGGCGCCATGGCTGGCGACGTACCCGGCCTGACAACCTCAAAAGGAGAACACGATGAACATGATGAAACGATGCCTCGGCATGATCTCGATCCTGGCCACCGTCTTCGCGCCGGTGGTCCCCGCGCTCGCCCAACACGGAACCCACCCCATCGCTCAGGCGCCCGCGCCGGCGAAGGTCAATGAGACCGGCGCGGCGCTGCGGGACCTCTGGGTGGGCCACGTCTTCTGGGTCCGCAACGTGGTCGTCTCCACGTTCGCGGGGAACCAGCCTGCCGCCTCGGCGGCGGAGCAGGAAGTCGTTGCCAACGCCAAGCAGATCGCCGCCGCGATCGAGCCGTACTACGGCAAGGATGCATCCGAGAAGCTGTTCGGGCTGCTCGCCGGCCACTACGGTGCAGTCAAGCAGTACCTCGAAGCGACGGTTGCGGGCAACAAGGCTAAGCAGGCCGCGGCGTTCGAGAGCCTGAGTGGCAACGCAACCGAAATCGCCAGATTCTTGAGCGGGGCGAACCCGAATTTGCCGTTCGACACGCTGAACGGCTTGCTCCTCGCCCACGGCGGCCATCACGTCCAGCAGATCCAGCAGGTGCAGAGCAAGCAATACGCCCAGGAAGCGCAGACCTGGGAAGCGATGAAGAGGCACATGTACGTTATCGCGGATGCGCTCGCCGGAGCGATCGCGAAGCAGTTCCCGAGGCAGTTCAGCTAAGGGGGATGCCATGAAGATCTTTCTCGATACCGCCAACGTTACCGAGCTGCGCGAAGGTGTGGCCATGGGCCTGGTGGATGGCTGCACGACCAATCCATCGCTGATCGCGAAGGAGAGGCGCTCCGTCCGACCGCTGCTCGAGGAGATCTGCTCCATCGTGTCGGGCGACGTGAGCCTCGAGGTGGTGGCGACTGATTTCGAGGGCATGCTGAAGGAGGGCAGGGAGCTCGCGCAGGTCGCGACGAACGTGGTGGTCAAGTGCCCACTCACCCGGGACGGGCTCAAGGCGGTCAAGCACCTCACCGACGAGGGGATCCGGGTCAACCAGACACTCTGCTTCTCGGCGCCTCAGGCGCTGCTCTCGGCCAAGGCCGGGGCCGTCTACATCAGTCCCTTCCTCGGGCGCTTGGACGATATCGGGGCGGTCGGCATGGACCTGGTCCGGGACATCTGCGAGATCTACCGGAACTACGGGTTCAAGACGCAGGTGCTGGCGGCTTCGATCCGCAGCCCGCTCCATGTGCTGGACGCCGCGAAGGCGGGGGCGCACGTGGCGACGATGCCGTTCGCGGTGCTGGAGATGCTGATGAAGCATCCGTTGACGGACATCGGGCTGAAGAAGTTTCTCGACGATTGGAACAAGTCGCGCCACGATTTAGGCGGAGGCCAGGTGAGCCCCAAGGAGAATGTGCATGAGCGATCAACCGCAGACTCGGAACGGACCTGATCTAACCGGCGGCATCCCGGCGAATTCGCTTGCCGAGGGTGTTCCGTTCCTGGGTCACGTCCAGGCGGAGCCGGTCATCCTGGTGAGGCGGGGTCCGGAGGTCTTCGCGATCGGCGCGACCTGCAGCCACTACGGGGGTCCCCTCGCCGACGGGCTGGTCGTGGACGACACCGTCCGCTGCCCCTGGCACCATGCCTGCTTTAGCCTCCGGACCGGCGAGGCTTTGGCGGCACCGGCCTTGAGTCCGGTCGCCGCCTACGAGATCGTACAACGCGCCGGCCAGGTGTTCGTCACCCGGAAGCGGGCGAAGCCGGGCAGCGTCCGGCGCGGGGCGCGGCCGGGGACGGCGGCGCCGCGGTCGGTCGCGATCGTGGGTGCCGGGGCCGCAGGGAACAGCGCCGCGGACGAATTGCGCCACCTCGGGTTTGAGGGAGACATCACGCTCATCGATCGCGACCAGGAGGCGCCCTATGACCGGCCGAACCTGTCCAAGGACTACCTGGCCGGAAGCGTCCAAGAGGAGCAGCTTCCGCTCCACCCGAGCGCCTATTACGAGGAGCGCAGGGTGGAGCTTGTGCGTGGCCGGCAGGTGACCGCGCTCGATGTCGACCGGAAGCGGCTCACCTTCGATGACGGAACGACACGGGAGTTCGGCGCGATCGTCCTCGCCACCGGCGCCGATCCGGTTCGGCTCGCGATATCCGGCGAGCCCGGTCCGCCCGTTCACTACCTGCGCACCCTGGCCGACAGTCGCGCGATCATCACGTCGGCGGAGGGGGCCCGCCGCGCGGTCGTTCTGGGCGCGAGCTTCATCGGGCTCGAAGTCGCCGCGTCGCTCCGCGCGCGGAAGGTCGAGGTACACGTGGTCGCGCCCGGTCGGCGTCCGCTCGAGCGCGTGCTGGGTCCGGAGCTCGGTGACGTCATCCGCGGCCTCCACGAGCAGCACGGGGTCGTCTTCCACCTCGGCGGGAAGGCGAGCGACCTCACGCGCGGCGGCGTGGTGCTCGAGGGAGGCGAGCGACTGGACGCGGACTTCATCGTCGCGGGTATCGGCGTCAGGCCGGCGACCGCGCTCGCCGAGAAGGCGGGACTTCGGGTCGAGAAGGGGATTGTCGTGGACGCCTACCTGGAGACCGCCACCAAGGGGGTCTTTGCGGTTGGCGACGCCGCCCGATGGCCGGACCCGCGCGGCGGCGGCCTCGTGCGTATCGAGCACTGGGTGCTGGCCCAGCGGCAGGGCCAGGCCGTCGCCCGCACCATCGTCGGCGAGCGCACACGCTTCACCGACGTGCCATTCTTCTGGAGCCAGCACTACGACATCTCCATCAACTACGTGGGACATGCCGAGCGCTGGGAGACCATCGAGATCGACGGCAGCCTCGAGCAGCACGACGGGATCGTGCGCTATCGGGCGGGGGGTCGCGTTCTTGCGGTGGCGAGCATCTTTCGAGACCGGGAGAACCTCGAGGCGGAGCTGGCGATGGAGAACGAGATTGGAGGGGTTCATGGTTGACGAGTGGACGGCGAGATCTGATCGACCGGTCGAGGTGCCGCTCCTTCATCTGCAGCTCAGCGAGCAATTGGAGCGGCTCAGGCAGGAGCCCACGTGGCGTACGAGCGGACGCAACGCAATCACCTTGGCCAAGGAGCCTGCGCTTCGCGTGGTATTGATGCTGCTCGGTAAAGGAACCAAGATCTCCGAGCATCAGGCCGCCGGCCCTCTGACCTTCCACGTCCTCACTGGCTCGGTGATCTTTCGAGCCGGTGTGCGTGTGGAGAGTCTCGGGTCCGGAGAGCTCATCGTGCTGGAGTCTACCGTAGCGCACGAGGTGGAGGCCCTCGAGGAGAGCGCCTGCCTGCTCACCCTTGCCGGTGCTGCCCAAGACTAGGTAGGAGGAATGGCCATGCCAGGGGCGTTCAGGATCGGCGACCATGTGAGTTGGAACTCCGAAGCAGGGCGCGTGAGCGGAGTCATCCGGAAAAAGATCAGCGCGCCCATCGAGTTCAAGGGATACACCGTTCACGCCTCGAGGGAGGAGCCGCAGTACCTGATCGAGAGCGACAAGACCGACCACCTGGCCATGCACAAGGCGTCTGCCCTCCGCAAGCTACGGGGCCCCGCAGCGGCGCGGGCACCGTCGAGAAGACGGCGAAGCCGGCGCGGCAAAGAGTCCTGATCCGCGGCAGTGCGTCCCGGGCAGCGAGTGAGTCTGGCTCACGCAGCCTGATGGCCAGGCTTGGCAAGGAGGCATGATGGCGATCTTGCTGCACGAGCATCCGGCGCCCGGCGGCCCCGGGATCGAACCCCGATGGACGCGCAGCGACAAGCACGGGGTGGGGACCGCATACTCGGCCGTGAGCCGAGTCTGGTTTACCGTCTCCAAGGGAATTCTGAACGAAATCTACTACCCGACTATTGATCGGCCACAAGTACGCGATTTGCAGTATCTCGTCAGCGACGGGGAAACCTTCTTCGATGATGAACGCCATCTGGACAATATTCACGAGTACCTGGCCACCGACACGCTGGGCTATCGCATCACCAATGTCGATCCCCAGCGGCGCTATAGCATCCTCAAGGAGGTCATCGCCGACCCCCATCGTCCCTGTGTACTGGTCCACACCCGCCTGGAGGCGGAGGACGACGTGCTCGCCAAGCTCCGGCTCTTCGCGCTGCTCGCGCCGCACCTAGAAGGCGGCGGCTGGGGCAACAACGGGAACGTGGTGGAGACCAGCTGGGGGAAGGTGCTGACCGCGCACAAGGGCGGTACCTGGCTCGTGCTGGGCGCCTCGGTCCCATTCCGGAGCTGTTCCTGCGGTTACGTGGGGACGACCGATGGCTGGCAAGACCTGGCTCATGACTTCCGCATGGACTGGGAGTTCGACTGTGCGCCCGATGGCAACATCGCCCTGACCGGCGAGCTCGATATCCGACAGAGCCGGGAGTTTGTGCTGGCGCTGGCCTTCGGCGACAGCCTGCACCACGCCCTGGTCACGATGACGCAGGCCCTGGGCACGTCCTTCGCCGGGCACCGTACGCGCTTCGTCGAGCAGTGGCAGCGCGCCGGCCATCATCTACTGCCGTGGCCAGAAAAGACGACGGGTGACGACGGGCACCTCTACCACGTGAGCCATAGCGTGCTCCTGGCGCATGAGGACAAGACCTACGATGGGGCCGTGATCGCGTCGTTGAGCATTCCGTGGGGCGAGTCCGCGAGCGACGACAACCTGGGAGGCTACCATCTGGTCTGGCCTCGGGACATGTGTCACAGCGGTACCGCGTTGCTCGCCGCCGGTAGCAAAGAGGTGCCGCTCCGCGCCCTGATCTATCTGGCCTCAGCCCAAAACGAGGACGGCGGCTTCTACCAGAATTTCTGGATCAACGGCGAGCCGTATTGGCGCGGCACCCAACTCGATGAAACGGCCTTCCCGGTTTTGTTCGCCTGGCGATTGCACAAGGCCAAGGCGCTCCAGGACTTCGACCCGTATCCGGTCGTGCTGAAAGCGGCCGGCTATCTCATCCACCATGGCCCAGTCACTCCGCAGGAGCGCTGGGAGGAGAACAGCGGTTACTCTCCCTCGACGCTGGCCACCCAGATTGCCGCCCTGATCTGTGCCGCAGCCTTTGCGCGCGAGCGGGGCCACCGGGCCACCGCGCACTACCTCGAAGAGTACGCCGACTTTTTGGACGCCCACCTCGAGCCGTGGACGGTGACCACGGACGGGTCGCTGGTTCCGGACATTCGCCGCCACTTCATCCGCATCCATCCCGCGGACGCCGGCGATCCCCAGCCTGATGAAGACGCCAACCACGGACTCGTGGAGCTGCGAAACCAACCCCCCGGGGCGCCCACCACATTTCCGGGCAAGGACATCGTGGATCCAGGGTTCCTCGAGCTGGTCCGCTACGGCATCCGCAAGCCGGGCGATCCGCTGGTCGAGGATTCTCTCCGTGTGGTTGATGCCGTCCTCCGGGTGGACACCCCCGTCGGTCCCTGCTGGCGACGATACAACCACGACGGCTACGGGCAGCGGGAGGATGGCGGGCCCTACGAGAGATGGGGATACGGGCACGCCTGGCCGCTGCTCACCGGGGAGCGCGGGCATTACGAGCTAGCGGCGGGGCGCGACGTGCGGCCCTTCATCCGGGCCATGGAGGGGTTTGCCACTCAGACCGGGTTGCTGCCCGAGCAAGTGTGGGCATTGCCAGACCGCCCCAAGGCCCACATGAGGTTCGGCCGTCCCACCGGGGGCGCCATGCCCCTTGCCTGGGCGCACGCCGAGTACATACAGCTGGTGCGCTCCGCCGCGGACGGCCAGGTCGGCGGCCTGATCTCGGCCGTCGCCGATCACTACCGCACCCGCCCCACGGCGCCACCGTTGGAAATCTGGAAGTTCAACCGGCAGGTGCGCTCGATACCGGCCGGAGGCACCCTGCGGATCCAGGCAGCGTCCTCGTTCCGGTTGCACTGGACCGGCGACGAATGGCAGCACGCCCATGACGCAAACTCCACGTCCATTCAGACCGGCCATCACTATGTGGACATCCGAGTTCCATCTGGGCAGAAGGCTCCGGTCCGTTTCACCTTCTTCTGGACGGCCGCGGGGCGCTGGGAAGCACGGGATTTCCAGGTCCGGACGATGAAGGGAGCAGCGGAGCGATGATCCGACTGAAGCGAGTTTACGAGAAGCCCTCCCGAATGGATGGCTCGCGAATCCTGGTCGATCGCCTGTGGCCACGCGGTTTGACAAAGGAGCGGGCGGCGGTGACGCTGTGGCTGAAGGACCTGGCCCCCAGCACGGAGTTGCGCAAGTGGTTCGGCCACGCCCCGGCCAGATGGAAGCAATTCCAGGCGCGTTACCGGAAGGAGCTCCGCGAGAGGAAGGATGTCCTCGATCTGCTGAAGCGGAAGAGTAATATGCATACCGTAACCCTCGTCTACGCCGCACGAGATGAGCAGCACAACGAGGCGTTGGTCCTGAAGAGACTCCTCGAAGGCCGCCGGTGATGAGGACCCTCTCGAACGCCATCGAGCGGCTTGTCGGCCGGGGCTTCACGGCGAACTTCGGCGTGGTGGGCAATCGGCTTCGAGCGTTCGACAGCGGGAAGACATTCGGAGCACACGAGCTGATCATCCGGGAGTTCCAGCGGTTCGAAGGCGTCTCGGACCCCGACGACATGGCGATCGTGTATGCGATCGAGAGCACGGACGGGACCCGGGGGTCGTTGGTGGACGCCTTCGGCACCTACGCGAGCCCCACCGTGAGTGCGTTTCTGCATGGCGTGCCGATTCGACGGGCCGTCGAGCCGGGCCTGGCCGCGCCGGCATGAGCTATCAACCGATCGAGAACTACGGGGTCATCGGGGACCTTCACACGGTGGCGCTCGTCGGGGTGGACGGGTCGCTCGACTTCATGTGCGCGCCCCGCTTCGACTCGGCGTCCGTCTTCGCCGCCCTGCTGGACGATGAGCGGGGCGGGCGCTTCCAGCTCGCCCCCCTCCTCGAGGGCGCGCGCCAGAAACAGCTCTACCTGCCCGACACCTGTGTGCTCCTGACGCGCTTTCTCTCCGACGATGGCGTGGCCGAGGTATCGGATTTCATGCCGATCGGCGACGGTCGGCAGGCGCACGACGTCGTCCGGCGCGCGAAGACGGTCCGCGGCGAGGTCCGCTTCCGGATGGTGTGCCAGCCGCGCTTCGACTACGCGCGGGCGCCTCATACCGCCGAGCAGACCGCCGACGGGGTGCGCTTCGTCGCCGGGAGTGGGCCCGCGCTCGCCTTCCTCCTCCGGGCCTCGATCCCGGTGCGCATCGTGGACGGGGCGGCGGTGGCGGAGTTCACCCTTCGCGCCGACGAGTCGGCGTCCTTCGTATTCGAGCAGGTGGAGCCGGGTGGGGAGTCGCCGTCCGGCGCTCCCGACTACGTATCCCGGGCGTTCAAGGACACCGTCAACTTCTGGCGCGGTTGGGTGGGCCGCTCGACCTACCGCGGGAGGTGGCGGGAGATGGTGAATCGCTCCGCCCTGACGCTGAAGCTCCTGACCTCGAGGCCCTTCGGGTCGATCGTCGCCGCCCCCACCTTCGGGTTGCCGGAGTGGGTCGGAGGCGGCCGGAACTGGGACTACCGCCACACCTGGATCCGGGACGCATCGTTCACGGTCTACGGTCTCATCCGGCTCGGCTTCACCGGCGAGGCAGGGGCTTTCATGCGCTGGGTGGAGGACCGGTGTGCGGAGCTCGAGCCCGACGGGTCGCTCCAGATCATGTACGGCATCGACGGCCGCAAGATCCTGACCGAGGAGAGCCTGCCTCATCTGGAGGGCTACAGAGGCTCCCGGCCGGTCCGAATCGGCAACCTGGCTCACTCCCACCTCCAGCTCGACATCTACGGCGAGCTGATGGACTCGATCTACCTCTACGATAAGTACGGAGCGCCGATCTCCCACGACCTGTGGAGCAACGTGGTCCGCTTCATCGACTGGGTCGGCCGGCACTGGCGGGAGCCGGACGAGAGCATCTGGGAGGTCCGGGGCGGACGTCAAGAATTTCTCTACTCTCGCGTGCTCTGCTGGGCGGCGATCGATCGGGCCATCCGTCTCGCCCGCAAGCGCTCCTTTCCGGCGCCCCTCGCACGCTGGCACGAGGAGCGGGACGCGATCTACCAGGACATCTTCACCCACTTCTGGGACGCGGGCGGGAAGGCATTCGTGCAGACCAAGGGCTCGGCCGCGCTCGACGCGTCCGCCCTCCTCCTGCCGCTCGTCAAGTTCGTCGCCCCCGCCGACCCGCGCTGGGTGTCCACCCTGCGCGCGATCGAGCGTGACCTGGTGAGCGACTCCCTCGTCTCCCGGTACCGCATCGGGGATCATTTTTCCGACGGGCTCGTGGGCGACGAGGGCACCTTCAACATGTGCTCGTTCTGGTACGTCGAGTGCCTGTCTCGGCTCGGCGATCTCCAGCAGGCGCGCTTCGTCTTCGAGAAGATGCTCGGCTACGCGAACCACCTCGGACTCTACAGCGAGGAGCTCGGCCGCCGGGGCGAGCACCTCGGCAACTTCCCGCAGGCGTTTACTCATCTGGCGCTCATCAGCGCCGCCTACGACCTCGACCGCCGGCTCTCGGCCGCTGGCCACTCGGCCTGAATCCCGACTCGTCGGCTCGGGCCTATCGCGTCGTGGAGCCGTCGCTGTACGCTGGGCCAGCGTCGGCGGCTCGCCACCAGCCTTGGTGGGCGCCGGATCTGTCGGCGCTCGGAGGCATCATGCCATGGTCGAGCCGCTCAAGCGTATCCTGACCGGAATCCGTCCTACCGGGTCGCTTCATCTGGGCCACTATGTAGGTGCACTCGAGAACTGGGTGCAGTTGCAGCGGCAATATGACTGCTATTTCTTGATTGCCGATTACCAAGTCTCGGACTATGCGGACGACATTGCCCGCGTGCGCGAGGCGGTGTGGGAAGTGGCCCTCGATTGGCTGTCGGTGGGGCTCGATCCCGCGGTCAGCCACTTCGTCATCGAGAGCCTGGTGCCGGAGCATGCCGAGCTTGCCCTCTGGCTCAGCTGGTTCGTGCCGCTGGGAATGTTGCAGCGCAATCCGACGCTGAAGAAGGAAATGGACGACTTTCGCCGCAAGTCCGTGCCCGTGGCCTTCTTCACGTACCCGGTGATGCAGAGCGCCAACATTCTCATGCCCCGCGCGAATCTCGTGCCGGTGGGTGAGGACCAACTCCCCCACGTGGAGTTCACCCGTTCAGTGGCGCGCCGGTTCAACCGGCAGGTGCGTGAGGTGTTCCCTGAGCCCGAGGCCCTGGTGGGACGCGTGCCCCGGCTAGTCGGAATAGACGGTAGGGCCAAGATGAGCAAGTCCCTCGACAACGCGATCTATTTGCGGGACGACGCGGCCACAGTGGCCGACAAGGTGCGCGGAATGTACACGGACCCGACGCGACGTCGGGCAACCGATCCGGGCCATGTCGAGACCAACCCTGTCTTCATGTATCACGACGCGTTCAATCCGGACCGGGCCGAGGTCGAGGAGCTGAAGGAGCGATACCGACGTGGGGCGGTCTCGGACGTCGAGGTCAAGGCAAAGCTGACGGCTGCGCTCAACAGATTCCTCGACCCGATCCGCGAGCGCCGCGCGCGTTACGCGGGCGACCCGCGTCTCGTGCGCGAGGCGGTCTTCCAGGGGACGCAGCGCGCTCGCACAATAGCGCAGGAGACCATGAGGATCGTCCGGGATGCACTCGACCTCGGATACCTGGACGAAATCCGAGTTCCCGCAACGAGGCGGGTCAGACCGTCGGAGGAGAAGACGTGACCAAGATAGCTCGCCTACGCAAGCACGACTCGGTGCATGGCCCGCACGGACGTGACGTGCGGGGTGGAGAACGGGCGCCTCATCGTTCATCAGGCGAGCGGGCCTCGAACGGCATGTCGAGGCTGGCGCCAAGGACGTCATTCTCTCCGCGTCGATCCAAGGACGCGACGTGATGAAAGCCTTCGGCGCGAAGAGTGCAACAAAGCTAAGACGCAGGCGAAATGTTTCTAATAGTGGAATCCATGACTTGGCGGTACTAGTGAAGAGCGACGGGTGCGAATGAACAGTCTGTAAGATGCAGGACCTTCAAGAATGAGGTCGATGAACAAGATGATGGGAGCTGTACCGCTGCGTTAAGAAGACCTCGAGCCGCGACGCTGCTCTGCGGCGTGCGTGGTGGGGATCAGGAATCACAACGAGCACTGGTCTTGAAAGGCGGCAAGCGATGACGGCCGGGCCGAAGCTCGACGAGTTGGCGATCAATACCATCCGCTTCCTGTCCGTGGACGCCGTGCAGCAGGCCAATTCAGGCCACCCGGGCCTGCCGATGGGTGCAGCGGCCATGGCCTACGTCCTGTGGACACGGTTCTTACGGCACAGTCCGACGAATCCGGGGTGGCCGGACCGCGACCGTTTCGTCCTCTCGGCCGGGCACGGCTCCATGCTGCTGTACGCGCTCCTCCATCTGACCGGCTATGATCTACCGCTCGATCAGATCAAGCGCTTCCGCCAGTGGGACAGTCTGACTGCGGGTCATCCGGAGCGCAACCTGACGCCGGGCGTGGAGGCCACCACCGGCCCCCTCGGACAGGGGCTCGGCAACGCGGTGGGCATGGCTATGGCCGAGGCGCATCTGGCCGCGCGCTTCAACCGGCCCGGATACGAGATCGTCAGCCATCGTACCTACGTCATCGCGAGCGACGGCGACATGATGGAGGGGGTTCAGTCCGAGGCCTGTTCGCTCGCCGGCGACCTCAAGCTCGGCAAGCTGATCGTTCTCTACGACGACAACGGCGTCACCCTCTCGGGGACGACCTCGCTCGCCTTCCGAGAGGACGTGGGCGCTCGGTTCGCCGCTTACGGCTGGCATGTGCAGCACATCGGGGACGGGAATGACCTGATGGCGGTGGACACCGCGCTCCGGGAAGCCCAGCAGGTCGCCGACCGACCGTCGCTGCTGATCGTGCGAACGACTATCGGGTTCGGAGCTCCGCACAAGCAGGGGACCTTCCACGCCCACGGCTCTCCGCTGGGCGCGGACGAGGTGCGGGCCGCCAAGCAGAACCTGGGCTGGCCGGTCGAGCCCGCGTTCCTCGTTCCCGACGAGGCGCGGGTGCACTTCCGTGCGGCGGTCGAGCGCGGCGCCCGATTGGAAGAACAGTGGCGCCACCGTCTCGAGGCGTATGGGGTGGCCTTTCCGGATCTTGGCCTGAAACTGAAGTGGCGGCTCGCCGGCGATCTGCCACCTGGGTGGGACGCCGATCTGCCGACCTTCGTCTCGGACCCGAAGGGCCTCGCCACCCGGAAGGCGTCGGAAGCCACGCTGCTGGCGCTTGCGGCCAGACTGCCCGACCTCATGGGCGGATCCGCGGATCTCGACCCGTCCACGCTCACGGAGCTCAAGGAGCAAGGAGACTTTCAACCCCCGTCGGTGTCGCAAGACGGCGTGCAGGGGGCGGTCGGAGGCGTCTGGAGCCCTGCTGGGCGCAATGTCCATTTTGGTGTACGTGAGCACGGCATGGGCGCCATCGTGAACGGCTTGGCATATCACGGGGGCTGCGTCCCGTACGGGTCGACGTTCCTGGTCTTCTCCGACTACATGCGGCCGGCGGTCCGGCTCTCGGCACTGTCACGCCTTGGCTCGATCTGGGTGTACACGCACGACAGCGTCGGCCTGGGCGAGGACGGTCCGACCCACCAGCCGGTCGAACACTTCCTGGCGCTCCGGGCCATCCCCGACCTGCTCTTCATCCGGCCGGCCGACGCGAACGAAACGGTGTGGGCATGGCGAGTCGCCATCAAGAATCGCCACCGGCCCACGGCCATCGCGTTGACCCGTCAAGCTGTACCGACGCTCGATCGCTCGATTTATGCTTCCGCAGAAGGGCTCACCCGGGGTGCGTATGTGCTCAACGAGCACACCGAGACGTCTCGCCGGCCAGACCTCATCCTCATCGCGACGGGCTCCGAGGTCCAGCTGATTGTCTCCGCCGGCCGAGCACTGGAGGCGAAGGGAGTCAAAGCGCGACTGGTGTCGATGCCTTGTTGGGAGCTATTCGACGAGCAGACGGCCGCGTACCGAGAGAGCGTCCTACCCGCCTCGGTCACCACGCGGCTCGCCGTCGAGGCTGGGCGATCCCTGGGCTGGGAGCGCTGGGTGGGCGCCGCCGGAGCCACCATCGCGCTGGACCATTTCGGCGCCTCGGCTCCGGGCGACGTGTTGATGCGAGAGTTTGGTTTCACCACGGATCACGTCGTGCGTACGGCGGAAGCGCTACTCACTGAGCGAGCCAAGTCGTATGAGACGAACGTCCAGTAGCTCGGCGGAGGCTCGCGCTCCGGAAGGAGCCGTCATGCCGACACGCAAACTATGCACGTGATGAGGAGGAAGGCAGCCGATTCCACTTCCTCGCGCTTTAGGGGCGGGCGCTTGGTGTACCAGCTGAGCACGCGGGCCCCGTTCCATCTGGAGGCGACGGTACGCGTGCTGCAACGCCGGCCGGCGAACCTGGTCGAGGCTTGGGAGCATGAGCGATACCTGCGGGTCCTGAGGACGTCGGACGATCTCGTGTTAGTCGAGGTGCAGAACGGCGGGACGGTAGATGAGCCCGATGTGCGGTATGCCCTGCGTCACGGCGACCCTTGTACCGTAGCGCGGCGTGAACTTGCGCAAACCCTACGGAAGGTGCTCGGCCTCGATGTCGACCCGATCCCCATGCAACGTCTCGTGGAGGCCGATCGCAAGCTTCGCCCCACCGCGTTGGCGCTGCGCGGTATGCGGCCTCCGCGGTTTGCCGAGTGGTTCGAGACGTTCGCCAACGTGGTGCCCTTCCAGCAGGTGAGTCTGGATGCTGGTGTAGCGATCGTGGGGCGACTCGTCGAGCGCTTGGGCAGGCACCTCAAACAGAACGGTCGCCGCTTCTATGCGTTTCCTTCGGCTCAAGCTGTTGCCGGGGCTCGCCTCGAGACGCTTCGAAACTGCGGCCTGAGTTCCCAGAAGGCAGAATCGCTTCGCTACCTTGCTCGAGCGATTGAATCGGGTGAGCTGGCCGAAGATACGATCTCTGGTATGAGCACGAACGATGCGCTCAGAGCACTCGGCGAGCTGCCGGGCCTCGGCCCATGGAGCGCCAGCTTGGTGCTGCTGCGCGGCTTGGGTCGCCTCGACGTGTTTCCGCCTGGCGATGTCGGTGCCACGCGTGGGCTCCGCAAGTTGATGGATCTTGGACCGGCGGCCTCGCTCAGCCCCCGCGTTGAGCGCTTCGGCGCCTATCGAGGCTATCTATACTTCTACTCCTTGGGCAGTGGTCTCCTGGGAAAGGGTCTCATTCACACGGCGCCTCGATCTGTGGTGAGGGAGTAGTCAACGAAAGCGCCATTCGCCGATGTCGCGCGCCCGGTTTCACCGTTCTTGGCCGAGAGCGCGTGCCCGCCGACCGGCGACACGTGCTCACCACGGGTTGTTACTCGGCGAGCCGAGGTGCGAGAGGGCTGGCTTTTGGGTCACCGGAGACAATGCCCTTCGCCGGCCTTCCGACGTGGCTGTCCTGACGGCGGCGGAGTGGAGAGCGGCTGAGGGTACGGCCTTGTACCGCGAGGTGGTCATGCACGGCATCCGGTTCCATCTGCCATCCTGAGGCCTGTCTCCGCGTGTCCTTCCTTCAATCGAGAGCCCGCTCGGCCCGCGAAGGATTCGGCAAGCCGGTCCTGCGCAAGGAGGACGCGCGCCTGCTCGTCGGCGCGGGTTGCTACAGCGATGATGTCAATCTATTCGGCCAGGCCTACGCGTGCTTCGTGCGCTCTCCGCACGCGCACGCCCGGATCGGACGCATCGACCCCGCCGCCGCGCTCGCCATTCCCGGCGTGCTCGCGGTGCTGACCGGACAGGACGCGGCGGCCGACGGCCTCGCGGACATCCCCCATCGCCCGGTGCCGACCAACCCGAACGAGTACCCCCTCGCCGGCCCCGAGAACGCGCCGATCTTCGTCGCACCGTACCCGCCGCTGCCCACCGACCGGGCGCGCTTCGCGGGCGAGGCGGTGGCGATGGTGGTCGCGGAGACCGCGGCCCTCGCCGCCGACGCGGCCGAGCGGGTGCGCATCGACTGGGAGCCGCTTCCGGCGGTGACCGTCACCCGCGACGCGGTCGGCGGCGGCGCGCCTCAGCTCTGGGGCTCCCTCGGCGGCAACGTGTGCGTCGACTCGGTGGCGGGCGACACACGCGCCGCCGACGCCGCCTTCGCGGCGGCCGCCCACGTGGTGCGGCTCGACACCTGGGTGCCGCGCATCACCGGCGTGCCGATGGAGCCGCGCGCCGCGCTCGGCATTCACGACGCGGCCACCGGCCGTGTCACCCTCTACGCGGGCTCGGGCGGGTCGGTGCGTCTCAAGAGCGATCTCGCCGAGGTGCTGCGCGTGCCGGAGGCCAGCGTGCGGGTGATCGCCCAGGACGTGGGCGGCAATTACGGCACCCGCAACAGCTCCTACCCCGAGTACTCGCTGGTGGTCTGGGCGGCCCGCCGCCTCGGCCGGCCGGTCAAGTGGACCGGCGACCGGCGCGAGATGTTCCTCTCCGACTACCAGGCCCGCGATCTGGTCTCGATCATGGAGTTGGCCCTCGACGCGGACGGGAGCTTCCTCGGACTGCGCGGCATCAACACGAGCAATGTCGGCGCCCACGCGGTGACCTTCGTGCCGCTCAACAAGGGCCGCGAGCTGTCCACGACCGTCTATCGCCTGCCGGTCGCCGCCGTTCGAGGTCGCGCGGTGCACAGCAACACCTCGCCGCTCTCCGCCTACCGGAGCGCGGGCCGGCCGCAGGTGATGTTCGTGATGGAGCGGCTGATCGACCTGGCCGCGCGCCGCCACGGCTTCGACCGGGTGACCCTGCGGCGGCGCAACCTGGTCCCGCCGGGAGCGATGCCCTACACGAACCCCTTCGGCATCGTCTACGACAGCGGCGACTACCCGGCCGCGCAGGACCGCGTGCTCCTCCTCGCCGACTGGGCCGGTTTCGAGACGCGTCGCGCGGAGGCCCGGCGGCGCGGGCGCTATCGCGGCATCGGGCTCGCCAACTACATCGAGATCGCCACCGGCGCGCCGCGCGAGCGGGCGCAGGTCACCGCGCGGCCGGACGGCGTCGTCGACGTGATCATCGGCACCCTGTCGGCGGGGCAGGGCCACGAGACCGCGTTCGCCCAGCTCATCGCGGAATGGCTCGGCGTCGAGCCGGACCGGGTGCGCCTGATCGCGGGCGATACCGACCGGGTCGCGGTCGGCGGCGGCTCGCACTCCGGGCGCTCCATGCGCCTGGGCGGCGTGGTGATGGCCAAGGCCTCCGACCGGCTCGTGGAGCGTGGGGCCCGGCTCGCGGCGTGGCTGCTGGAATCAGCGGTGGAGGACGTGGAGTTCGCCGAGCGGCGGTTCCGCGTCCGCGGGACCGACCGCTCAGTCGATCTCTTCGCCGTCGCGTCCGCGGCGCTCCGGGACGACACGCCGGCCGACCTGCGCGGCCCCCTCGAGGGCGCGTGCGACGAGACGGTGAGCACGCCGTCGTTTCCCTACGGCTCCGCGGTGTGCGAGGTCGAGGTCGATCCGGAGACCGGCGCGGTCGAGATCGTGCGCTACAGCACCGTGGACGACGTGGGGCGCGCCATCAACCCGTTGATCGTGCACGGCCAGACCCACGGCGGCATCGCGCAGGGGGTCGGCCAGGCGCTCTGGGAGCTCTCCGACTACGACCCGGAGTCGGGCCAGCTACGCTCCGCCACCTTCATGGACTACGCGATGCCGCGCGCCGACCTGCTCCCGTCGTTCGCCACCGCGATCAGCGAGGTCGAGTCGACCTCGAACCCGCTCGGCCTGCGCGGCGGCGGCGAGGGCGGAACCACGCCCGCGCTCGGCGCGGTGGTGAACGCGATCTGCGACGCGCTGGCGGAACTGGGCGTCGAGCACATCGAGATGCCGGCGACGCCCGAACGCGTCTGGCAAGCGATCCAAGCGGCGCGGCGCCCGCACGAATCGAGCGCGTAGAAATAGGACGTGTCCATCAGCTATACCTCGAATCGTAGTGGACCTCGCCCGACTTGGACATGAACCGCCCGCCGGAGCCGTAGATGTAGCCGCCATCCCGGACCCGCTGGCTCGACTGCGTGATGTCTTGTTCATCACACCTGTCATGGGGCCGCCGACGCTGCCGGCGGCCCCGCAATCTTACCTCAGCGAGGCTAGCCCATCAGGCCTTCCGACTCGCTGCCCAGGAAGAGCACGCCGACGCCGTCCGCGTCCACGCGCCACACCATCGCGGCCACGCGAACCGGTTTCCCGTTCGGCTTGACGAACTGCAGGGTCAGCGACTGACCGGCCTGGAGCTCGCCCCGGGGCCGGAGCTTCGCGCCCCGCGCGCTGACGTCCACGGTGTGGAAACGAAGCCGCTGTCCCCGGACGCGCGCAAAGACGGTCCACGTGACATTGGCCCGGCGATTGATGCGCCGCGTGCGCTGATGCTGGCCGGGTACGGCGGGGGGCGCCTTCATCGGGGGTGGTGAAAAATAGGTCTCCATGCCGCCGGATAGAGGCAAGGCTCGGGCCACCCCGAGGAACGACCCGAAATCGGAGAGTTAGCGGTGGCCCGGCCTGGACGTGCAATTGCTGGTGGGAAGGCGACTACCCAGAGTAGGTGGGCGGCCTCTACCGGGTGGCCAACGGCAGAATACGCAAATCCTTCCGCCGCTCAGCCGGCGGTTGCCCCGCGCTCCCGCAGGAAGGCGAGCCCCTGGCGCGCATCTTCCACCGAGAGCTCGATCACGCCGGGTAGCGTCGCGAACGCGGGATGGCTCGCCACCGACGCCACCCCGTCACCGATGGTGCCCGCGCCGGGGATCGCGTGGCGATCGCGGTGCGCGCCGCACCCGAGCTGCGAGTCGTTCAGGTGAAACGCCACGACGCGCTCGAGCACGTTCTCGGCGGCGAGCGCGTCGGCCAGGCGCTGCCCCGAGTCCGTGCCCGCGAGATCGAAGCCGGCCGCGTGCAGGTGGCACGTGTCGATGAGCAGGCCGAGCTGCTCGGGCGGGGCGCCCACGTCGCGGATCAGCCGCGCCAGCTCGGGAATGGTCTGCCCGAGCTCGCTGCCCTCGCAGGAGTTCTCGATCAGGAGCCGCGGCCCCGCGGGCATGCGCGCGATCATCTCGCCGAGCTTGCGGGTGGCGAGGATCAGCGCGGCGTCCGGGCTCGGATGCCCCTTGGCGTAGCCCACGTGGAAGCACACCGCGTCGAGCCCGACCTCGGCCGCCACCTTGAGATCGGCGAGCAGGCTCGAGACCGAGGAGTTGCGGATGCGGCCTTCCGGGCTGGCCAGATTGACGAGCAGCGAGCCGTGGGCCACGCCCCAGACCGGTCGGCCGCGGAGCCCCTCGACCAGCGCGGCGCGATCGGCCGGCTCGGGGACGCCGTAGTTGCCGAAGCGGCCGGGGTCGCGGAGGACGGTCTGGTAGACGTCCACGCCCTCCGCCTGGAGGAGCGCGGGGATCGTGGCGAGCGGGGGGTCGATGGAGATGCCGACGCGCATGGCGCGTATTGTACTGGATCAGCCGCGGGCGAAGCGCGGCAGCACGGTGCGGCCGAACAGCTCCACGGTCCGCTCGGGATCGGCGGCGAGGCTCACCGTGAACATGAGCTGGGTCACCCCGGCCGCCTCGGCGGCTTGCACCTGGGCGACGCAGTCCTCCGGCGTGCCCGCGATGGCGAGGCGGCCGCGCAGGTAGTCGAAGAGGCCGAGGCGTTTCGTGAGCGCCGGGTCCATGTCGCGCCGGCGCGTGGTGTAGGTGGCCCGCAGCTCGTGGACCGCGGGCACGAGCCCGGGCGGCACCCCTCGGCCGGCGGGATCCGGGCCGAGGATATAGGCGGCCACGAACCCCAGGATGTTGCCGAGCTTCTCGAGCGCGTCCTCGCGCCGCTCGGCCACGTCGAGGCAGGCGATCGACCAGACGTCGATCGCGCTCGCCGGCCGGCCCGCTCCGGCCGCGCCCTCGGCGATCAGCTCGCGCACGCGGCGCACGTGCTCCGGGCCGAGACCGTAGTTGACGAAGGCGCCGTCGGCCGCCGCGCCGGCCGCGCGTAGCGCCGCCGGACCGGAGGCGGCCGCGTAGACCGGCACCGCGCGCCTGATCCACGAGAGGTGCGTGGGGGCACCCCGCCACGTGGCCGGCGTCCCGCCGAGCGCCGTCTTCAGGAACGCGAGCCCCTCGCGGAGATCTGCGGGGCGGCTGGGCGTGCCGCCCACGTTGGTGACGCCGCTATGGCCCGCGCCCACGCCCAGGATGGTCCGCCCGCCCGCCGCCGCGTCCACCGAGGCCGCCGCCGAGGCGGTGATCGACGGATGGCGCGTGACGAGGTTGGTGACGCAGGTGGCCAGTGTCACGCGCGACGTCGCCGCGGCGGCCAGGGTCATGGCCACCCACGGATCCAGCGCGTTGCCCGGCGTGTCGGCGATGCCGACCAGGTCGAAGCCCAGCTCCTCGCCCCGCCGCGCCAGGCGCGCCGTGTACTCCGGCGTGTACGGCCAGAAGAAGAAGCCGAAGCGCATGGAGTCCGCGCTCAGGGCTTGGCGGGGGGATAGTCGCGCGTGTAGGGCGGGGTCTTGAGGAACTCCTCCGGCTTGTAGGTCCAGAACTGCGAGACCGCCGGGTACGTGTGGACCACCGTCGTGACGAGCTTGCCGCCCACCTTCTCGACCCGCAGCATGTAGACGTTCTCGGTGGGATTGCCCCACTCGTCGAGCTTGATGGGCCCGCGCGGATCCGGCGTGGTCTCGATGGCCCGCCGGATGGCCGCGACGAGCTTCTCGCGGTCCTCGACCTGCCCTTTCAGCGCGTTGGCGGCCTCGGTGATCCAGCGCCCCGAGCTGTACATGATGGCGTGGAAGTAGGCGGGTGTCCGCCCGAGCTTGGCCTCGGCCATCTTCATGAAGGTCTGGTTGGCCGGATTCTGGAGCGTCGGGCTCCAGAGGAGCGAGCCTATGACGCCGACCGCCTCGTCGCCCATGCCGCGCAGCGCGCTCTCGTCGATCATGACCCCGGTGCCGATGAGCGGGGTCTTCTCCTTGAGCCCGGCCTCGCCGTACTGCTTCACGAACCGCACCGCCTGGCCGGCCACGAACACCGCGCAGACCGCGTCCACGTCCTTGGCCACCTGCGAGAGGTACGGCGCGAAGTCGAGCACGTTGAGCGGCACCCAGAGCTTCTGGACCACCTTGCCGCCCGCGTCCTCGAAGACGCGCTGGAAGCCGCCCGCCTCCTCGTGGCCGAAGCCGTTGTCCATCGCGATGGTGGCCACGCGGCGGTATTTGAGGGTCCGCGCCGCGTAGTCGCCCAGCGGGTGCATGATCTGGCTCGCCGAGAAGTTGGAGCGGAGGATCCACTTCGCGACCTTGCGCTTGGTGAGGTCGTCCGGAGTGGTGAGGAACAGGGTGGGCAGCCGGTCGCGCTCGATCAGCGGCACCAGGCCATTGCCCACGTTCACGAGCAGGATCCCGGTCATCACGTGGATCTTGTCGTGGTCCACCAGCTTGCGATACTTCGCGATCGCGGTGGCCGCGTTGCCCTCGGTGTCCTCCTCGATCAGCTCGATCTTGCGCCCGCCCGCCTGGTAGCTGACCTGCTCGAGCGACATCTTGAGCCCGTCGAGCATGTCCTTGCCCGCCTGCGCGAAGATGCCGGTGAGCGGGCCCATGAAGCCGATGCGGATGGTCTCCGCGGCGGCGGCCGGGCTCGTCGCGAGCACGGCCAGGGCGAGGACGAGCGCGGTGGTCAGGCCGATGCGGGGGAATCTCATGGTGGCGGCTCCTGTGAGGCGGGATTGGGGAGCGGCCGACTCCCTCACCCTGCCCTCTCCCCCGGTGGGGGAGAGGGTGAGCATGGGGAGAGGCCGGTCAGCGGCCGAGGGCCTTCAGCGCCATCTCGAGGCCGCGCTTGCCGTCGGCCCCGGTGCGGGTGAGCCAGGTGTCCCAGGCGGCCTTGGCGGCCTGGCGCGCCTTGGCCAGCTCCTCCTTGGGCGGATCCACGATCGTCATGCCGAGCTCGGGCAGCCGCTTGCGCACCCGCTCGTCGAACGCGATCGCGTCGCTCCACTCCTTCTCCTCGAGGTTGGTCTCCTTGACCGCGTCGAGCACGATCTGCTGGAGATCGGCGGGGAGCGCGTCCCACGACTTCTGGTTGGCCACGATCCACTCCTGGGCGGCCCCGGCCAGGTACCAGTAGTCCACGTACTTCGCGACCTCGAAGAACTTCATCGGCTCCGCGTTGGTGGCGGAGGTCATGGCCCCGTCCACCGTCTTCTTCTCGAGCGCGGAGTAGACCTCGCCGAACGCGATGTTGACCGGCGCGCCGCCCAGGATCCGGGTGAGGTTCGCGGAGTCGGCCCCGTAGACGCGGATCTTCTTGCCCTTCCAGTCCGCCACCGTCCGGATCGGCGCGGTGGAGAAGATCTGCTGCGAGGGCCACGTGCTCATCGCGATGAGCTTGAGGCCCTTCTTGGCCAGCATCTCGCCGTAGAAACCGCGCATCTGGAAGGCGGCCTTCTTGTGCTCCTCCATGCTGCTGGTCATGAACGGCAGCTCGAGCGGGCCCATCTCGAGCAGGACGTCGGTGAGATAGGAAGCCAGGATCGGGGCGATCTCGGCGCGGCCGTCGAGCACCGCGGGGATCAGCTCGGGCCCCGGGTAGAGCGAGGAGGCCGCGTGGAAGCGGATCTCCATGCGCCCGCCCGACTTCTCCTTCACCTTGTTGCCGAACGCGGTGTAGTTGATCGTGTGGTAGTAGGTCGGCGCCGAGATGTGCGGCAGGTTCCACACGATCGGCTTCGCCTGCGCGGTGGCCGGGGCGGGGGTGGAGGCGCCGGTCACGGTGAGCGCGAGCAGGACGAGCGCGAGCATGCTCCAGGTCAGTTTCGTCATAGGCCTCCTCGGGCGCTATTCACAGAACTTGCACGGGGGAGTGTTGCGGTCGTAGGCCGGGGCCTTGAGGTACTCGTCCTGCTTGTAGGTCCAGAACTGCGAGACGTTCGGGTAGGTGTGGGCGACGGTGTTCTGGAGCTTGCCGCCCACCCGCTCCACCTTGCGCACGTAGACGTTCTGGATGGGATTGTTCAGCTCGTCCATCTTCATGGGGCCGCGCGGGTCGTCGGTGATCGCCACCTGCCGGAGGGCGGCGATGAACTTCTCCTTGTTCTCGGCCTCGCCGTTGATCGCCTTGAGCGCCTCGTAGTAGAAGCGGGCGCCGGTGTAACCCTGGGCGGAGTAGAGCGAGGTGCTGCGGCCGAAGCGCTTCTCGTAGGCGGCGGAGAACTTCTTGTTGGCCGGGGTGTCGAGGGCGGCGCTGTAGTGTAGCGAGGTGATCACTCCGATCGCCTCGTCGCCCATCCCCTTGAGCACGTTCTCGTCGGTGAGGGTGCCGACGCCGACGAGCGGCATCTTCTCCTTGAGGCCGACGTCGTTCCAGGTCTTGATGAAGCGGGGCGAGAGGCCCCCGGTGTGGCAGGCGTAGACGCCGTCGATGTCCTTCTTGAGCGAGGCGAGGAACGGCGCGTAGTCCTGGATGTTGAGCGGCGTCCAGATCCGCTGCACCACCTTGCCGCCCAGGTCCTCGAACACGCGCTGGAAGCCCGCGTTGGTCTCCCATCCGAACGCGTAGTCCATGCTGACCGTCGCCATCCGCCGCAGCTTGAGCTGCTTGTAGGCGTAGTCCCCGAGCGGATGGGTCATCTGGCTGCCCGAGGCCGAGGTGCGCACGATCCAGCGCACCGGCTTGCGCTGGGTGATGTCGTCGGGCGCGGTGATCGGGTACACCGTGGGGATCTTGTTCTGCTCGATGTAGGGCACGATGGCGTAGCCGGTGGCGGCCAGGAGCCCGCCCGCGACGGTGTGCACCTTCTCCTGCTCGACCAGGCGCCGCACCTTGGTGAGCGCCCCGGTTGGCTCGGGGTCGGAGTCCTCGACGATGACCTTCACCTCGCGGCCCGCGACCTTGTTGCCCACCTCTTCCCAGAAGAGGTTGAAGCCGTCGGTCATGTCCTTGCCGGTCTGGGAGAAGTTGCCGGTCAGCGGACCGAAGTAGCCGATCCGGATCGGCTCCGCGGCGCGGGCTCGGGGGGGTCGGACCGCGGTGGCGGCCGCCGCCCCGCCCATCGCCGCCAGGAACTGTCGCCTCTGCATGGGAACGCCTCCTCTTCGGTGAGGGGAAACGGGTGGTCGCGCCGCTACACTAGGGACGGCCCTCTGATTTGTCAACCTGCGCGGGCTTGACAGGGTTCCGTCGAGCTAGCAAAGTCGGGCCCATGCTGAACGCCACCCGCGACCTCGTGCTGCCCACCACCATCACCGGCTCCTACCCCCGCCCGCACTGGTTCACCGAGGAGCTGCGCGGGCGGGGCTTCAAGGACGCGCTCGGCGATTCCCGCTTCCGCGAGCAGTACCTCGACGCGGTGGCCTGCCTGGTGCGCGAGCAGGAGATGGCCGGGCTCGACTTGGTGACCGACGGCGACTCCCGCTTCGACCTCACGGTGGGCGGCAAGTCGTGGTTCTACTACGTGATCGAGCGGCTGGGCGGCATCACCGGGGCCCAGGACCGCTCCACCGGCGGCGGCTGGAGATCGCTGCGGCCCGGCCACATCCTCTACGAGGTGATGGAGGCCTACCAGCCCGCGGTGGTGGGGGGTAAGCTCGCGGGCGGCGCGCTCCAGTACGCGGCCCTCTTCAAGACCGCGCAGCGGCTCGCGAACAAGCCGGTGAAGTTCGGCGCGATCACCGCCCAGTCGCTCGCCAAGATGCTGGTGGATCGCCACTACGGCTCGAATCGCGACGTGATCCTGGCCTTGGCCGACATCTTCAACGCGGAGCTCAAGGAGGTCGCGGCCGCGGGCTGCCGGGTCATCCAGGTGGAGGAGCCGCAGCATCATATCGCCGGCGCCATCGGCGCGTCCGACAAGGATCTCGAGTTCTACACCGAGTCGGTGAACCGCGAGATCGCGGGGGTCGACACCGAGATCTGGCTGCACACGTGCTGGGGCAATCCGAACCAGCAGCCGCTGCACTGGGAGCGGCCCTCCTACGAGCGGTCGCTGCCGTACCTGCTCGCCACCAACGCCGACGTGCTGACCCTTGAGTGCGCGTCCACCAACGGGCGGGACCTGCCGCTGCTCGGGCGTCACCGCACCGACAAGAAGATCGCGATCGGGGTGGTGAACCACTCCACCGCGGCGGTGGAGCCGCCCGAGGTGGTGGCGAATCTCATCCGCAAGGCCCTCGAGTACGTCCCGCCCGAGCGGCTGATCCTCAGCACCGACTGCGGCTTCGGCCGGGAAGGCCTGGCCCGCCGCATCGCCTTCTACAAGAGCGTGGCCATCAATCTGGGCGCGAACATCGTGCGCCGCGAGCTGAAGCTGCCGGAGGTGGAGATCCCTGCCGCCGATCCGCGCTTCACCTTCGCGGGCTAAGGAGGAAATCATGGCGATCATCAAGGTACGAGACCTGGCCTGGGTGCGGCTGCGCGCGCCCGACCTCGACGCGCAGGAGGAGTTCCTCACCCACTTCGGGCTCACCCGCGCGGCGCGGACGCCGAAGGCCCTCTACATGCGCGGGACCGACCCGATGCATCACATCCACGTCACCGAGAAAGCGGACGACTCCGGCTTCGTGGGCTTCGCCTACCACGCGGCCTCCGAGGCCGACCTGGCGCGAGTGGCCGCGACGCCGGGCGCGTCCGGGGTCGACGCCATCGACGAGCCGGGCGGCGGCCGGCGGGTGCGCCTGCGCGAGCCCAACGGCTACCAGGTCGAGGTGGTGTGGGGCGTGGAAACGCTTCCCGCGATCCCGGTGGAGCACACCCCGATGAACACGGGTGCCGAGCCCCTGCGGCGCGCGGGCACCCTGATGCGGCTGCGCAAGTCGCCGACGCCGATCAAGCGCATCGGCCACGGGGTCATGGGCACGCCGCGGGTGCGGGAGACCGCCCAGTGGTTCCGCGACACGCTCGGCTTCATCGGCTCCGACGACATCTACGCGGGCGCGAAGGACCACATCATCGGCTCGTTCAACCGCTGCGATCGCGGCGACGAGTACGTGGATCACCACACCCTCTTCTGCGTCATGAACGAGCGGGCGGGGATGAACCACGTCTCGTTCGAGGTGCCGGACGTGGACGCGGTGTTCAAGGACCACGAGTACCTGGCCGGGCTCGGGAAGTACGAGCACATGTGGGGGGTGGGGCGGCACCTGCTCGGCAGCCAGGTCTACGACTACTGGTGCGACCCGTGGGGCCGCGTGCACGAGCGGTGGGCGGACACCGACCGGCTGAACGCGCGCAGCGGCAGCAACCTCCTGTCCGCGGAAGAGGGGTTGGTGAGCCAGTGGGGCGAGGACCCGCCCGAGCGATTCATCAAGCACGTGACGGTGTAGCGGAGCTCGCGCGGCTGCGCGCCATCTGCCGGGCGCTGCCGGGGACGGGCGAGAAGGTCTCGCACGGCGAGCCCACCTTCTGGGTGGGCGGCCGCATGTTCGGGACCTTCGACAACCACCATCACGGCGCCGCGCACGTGGGCGTCTGGCTCGCGATGCCGCTGGGCGTCCAGGAGCTGCTCGTCCGTCAGGATCCGAAGCGATTCTTCGTGCCGCCGTACGTGGGGGTGCGCGGCTGGGTAGGGGTGCACCTCGACAACCGCCCGAGCTGGAAGCGCGTCGAGCAGGTGGTGTGCGAGGCCTACCGCTTCATCGCGGGCGCTACGACCAGACCTCCGTCGGGAAGGGCAGCCCCTCGAGATCGGCGTCGGTGAGCGGCGCGTCCTTGGCGACCCCGATCTCGTCGAGGAACCAGTAGATCTGCCGCAGGTGCTGCGCCGAGTGCCACGTCGTGCGCTCCATGAACTCGGGGGCCGACTGCGGACCGTAGTAGGTGCTCACGAGGCCGTCGCACCAGCCGGGGCGGGCGAAGTAGGCGCGGAGGCGTTGACGGACCGTCTCCCCGTAGCGCGCCACCGCCTCGCCGTCCGCCATCTCGGGCGGCGCGTTCTCCTCGAACCAGGCCCCGTCGAGATTCCCCAGCTCGCGCGTGTCCGCGTACGAGGCGGCCACCCGGAACACATGGAAGCCGAGCTGGTGCACGGTGCGATCGCGCCCCGGGTATTTCATGCCGAGGTGCTCGCGCGGGATCTGCCGGACCGCGCGCTGGGTAGCCGCGAGCACCAGGTCCATCCGCTCGGCGAGCTGGGCGGGGGTCAGCTTCTTGGGCGCCCGGTAGCGCACGCCGACCAGCTCCGCCAGCGCCTGCGGGTTCCAGCCGTGCACGATGCGGTCGCCCACGATGGTCGCGGGCACGCGCATCACCCCGAACGCTTCGAGATCAGCCCGGCGCTCCGGCTGGGCCTCGACGTCGAAGCCGTCGAAGGCCACTCCCCATGACGAAAGCAACTCTTTCGTCTTGGCGCAGGAGCTTCAGCCCTGGCGGTAATAAACTCGAGCATTTACCAGACCCTCAGTCATGGCCGATGGACCCCCTTTCCGCCTCGTGACGAAATCACCATCCGAAAGATATAAGTACCACACGAAAGTCGATGGAATTGCACTGGTAACTACTCGGTGGGAGGGACCGCCAAGGCCCTCGGGCGTACGATCCCGCCGTCCCTTCTGCAGCGGGTGGACCAGGTGATCGAGTAGGGTGTAGAGAAGGCACAGCACGGAGGCAATCATGCGCAGGCTACCCCTCGGTCTGATCGCGGCTCTCTTCGTCCTCGTTACCGTCCTCGTCATCGCGCCGCTGTCTCGCAGCCAGCCGCGACTGGATCCCAACACCGACCGCGCGGGGAATCCGCTTCCCGGCTCAAGTATCCCCTGTGCGCCAATAGCTGAGAGGCGACAGGAACTCGGGTGCTATGTTCTCGCGCACCCAGTCCTGGGCGCATTGCCGCAAGGATCACCACTCGCGTGGCATCTCGATGCGTTTGTGAATCGAGCCGCAGCCGAGGCAGCGAGAGGTCAGCACAGCACCGTCGCAGAAGTGTTCGATCGCGTATGGCTGCTTACGATCGCCGCACCGGACTGGCGACCCATGGGAGAGGAGGTGGTGAGCATGTCGCAACGGTGGGCCCTCTGCCGTTGGACCCCGCTGTAGCCCAATACGCGGCGTTCTATGTGGCGAGCACATTCCGTCCTGGATTTGCCAGCTTCGCACACGCTCATCCAGGGCCCGAGGCCTGGTTCATCCTGACCGGCGAGCAGTGCCTGGAGACGCCCGAAGGGCGGATACCGGGACGAGCCGGTGACGGGATGGTCGTACGCGGTGATCTGCCCATGATCGTTCGCAGTACTGGCAGCGAGATTCGACGCAACTTCGCCCTCGTCCTGCATGACGCGGCGCAGCCGGTGACAACGCGACTAGACCACTGGAAGCCGGCAGGATTGTGCGGCAGTTAGCCAGCACATCGACCTGTTGCAGCCGCCTACATGGAAACGGGATGGCCCTTGAGGCCCTCGGCCTCACGATCTCGCCGTCGTGCTACAGCGGGCCGACCAGTGATCGAGTAGGCCCCAGCAGAATCGCTTCAAAAAGCTGGCGCGCCCTCTCCAATGGATCCAGGTAAAAAGCAGGCGAAGTACCGCGAGGAAGAGCGGGGGTTCGATGCGGGAGCCCGACTCGCCCGCCGGGCCCGCGCGCAGTTACCCACTGTTAAACAAATACCGGCACCTTCAAAAAGGAGGCAGTGCCATGAAAGGGATTACTGGATTGGTCACAGGTGTGATGGCGACTCTCCTCGTCGCGGGGCCTGGTCTAGCCGCTGACAGTATGCGAGCGCCGACAGGGGTCGAACAGCCAGGCAAGCTCGCGATGCCTCATCGCGTAACCGGTAGCGTCGTGAGCGTAGACCAGACCGCAGGCACGTTCACGGTCCAGGATTCCAAGGGGAAAGACTACGTGCTGAAAACCGACGCGGCGCTCGGCTCGCAGTTGGGCGACGTCAAGGCAGGCGACCACGTTAAGGTCAGCTACAAGAAGACCTCAAGCGGGCAGATGGTGGCGACGAAGATCACGCCAGATGAGCCGATGAAGACGAGGACGCGATAGCGCGTTAGCCACGTAGGTCGTATTCACCCGAAGGGGAGGGGCCACCCTCTGGAGGCCGCCCCTTCGGGCTTATTTATGTGGTTCTCCCAGGCCCCTCATACCTGGTGGTCCTTCGTCCTTCCACCATACCGCTGAAGGGCTGCTTGCTGGCGAAGTCGGGCCTTCTACTCCGCCTTGGGCTGATCCGGCTTCGGAGTGCGGCGCTCTTCGCACTCGACGTCCACACTCTCCAAGCCCCGTCGGTGACGAACGACTCCGGAAGGATCGGCTTGTGGCATATCGCACATAGTGGGTTGGGTCGTGTCTTCTCCATAACGTCACCCCTGGCAGGAGGAGCGCCGTCTTGAGGGGTGCTCTAGAAAGGTCCTTGAGCGGCCCACAGATTGGGGTGTACGTTCTGGGCCGCTGGCCGCCCCTTCCCGTCCCTCCTAAACGATGCGGCCACGAGAGGGCCTGGTAGTGGACCGACGAGCGTTCATCGGCACCGTGGCTGGCGGCCTGCTCGCCGCGCCGCTAGCTGCTGAGGCGCAACCGGCGGGGCGGATGTACCGGATCGGTTACCTTGCGGAGGGGCCGCCTCCCTCATCCGTGCTCGCGGAGACTCTCCGCGAGCTCCGCGAGCTGGGTTACGTGGAGGGGCAGAATCTCGTGATCGACAGCCGCTTCGGCGCGTTCAAGTATGACCGGCTGCCCGGTCTCGCCGCCGAGCTGGTGCGGCTCAAGCCGGACGTGCTCATGGTGGCCGGCAACCCGGGCATCGCGCCTCTGAGGCACGCCACCTCGACCATACCCATCGTCGTGGCGTGGGCCATCGACCCGGTCGGTTCAGGGCTCGTTGCCAGTCTCGCGCGGCCGGGCGGGAACATCACGGGCTCGACCCTGGGCACGGGCCCGGAGTTTATCCGCAAGCAGCTGGAGATCCTGAACGAGGTCGTCCCCAAGCTCTCGCGCGTGGCCATCCTCCGAGAAAGCGAGCGGCGCGGCGCCGCCGAGACCGCTGCGCTCGAATCCGCGGCGCGGAAGCTCGGCCTGGCGCTCCTGTTTGCGGACGTCCGCACCCCCGGCGACATCGAGGGTGCTTTCGCCACGATAACCCGGAGCCGAGCCGGCGCGATCCTGATCCTCGGTGGGAACATGACCTGGGTCAGCCGGCAACAGATCGCCGACCTGACGGTGCAGCATCGGTTGCCGGGCATTCAACTTCTCCGCCAGTATGCCGAGGCTGGAATACTCCTGACGTACGGACCCAAGTTGGACGAAACGTACCGGCGCACCGCTGCCTATATCGACAAGATCTTCAAGGGCGCCCGACCTGGCGACCTCCCGGTCGCAGAACCCACCCAGTTCGAGCTGGTGATCAACCTCAAGACCGCCAAGGCGCTCGGCCTGACGATCCCGCCGTCCCTCCTGCAGCGGGCGGATCGCGTGATCGAGTGAGCCGGCAGCGGAATCGCTTCACTACCGGAAACCACGGAGTCGGTAATCAGCAGCTCGGGGGGACCGGCGGCGGAGGTATGTGGTGTTCGTGTTTGCGACGTTCTTGCTCAAACTCGTTAGGCTGGGGCGGCATTGTCCGTCGCCTGCTAATGAGATAGGCGAGTGCGGCGACTCCACTTACCACTAGAATCACGAACACCGCGAGCCACATCACGACCCTCCCGCTATACAGCCACCCGCGCAAAATATGACACAGGCTGCCTCCGAAAGCGACGAAGCCCGGCTCCACGCGCAGTAGTTGACGGTCCCCTGGAACCTGGATATGCTTCCGCCGCCTTGCCGGAACTGGGCCGCCATATCATGCACCGACTATCTTCCGCCCTTGTTGCGTTGCTGCTCGGGATATCCCCCGGATATGCCGACTCGGGCCCTCAGATCGCGCAAGCGCGGAGTGCGCCCGGCGCGGGTGATCCGACCGGTACAATTCCTGCCCTCCGGGCGACGGTCACAGGTCTCAAATTCTTCGAGAGTCCCCAGCAGCCGGCGAAGCGTCACTACGACGATCTCTTCTTTTACAACGCGGCCCGGTACATCTATTGGGAGCTTCATCTGAGGCATCCCGCGCTCGGCCGTCAAACCTCCTTCACGGTCGAGGACGTCTGGTACTCCCCGGGAGGTGAGGTCGCGTACCGAGCCACCCGGTCCTTCACGCTCGAGCCCGATTGGACGGAGTCGTTTGTCTACAGCGGCGCGCGACTGGTGGGAACCAGGACCGTCGAGAACCCCCTCGCCACGATTCCGGATCCCTCGTGTCTGGAGCGCAACCGCGAGCGGCGGAGCCAGAACGAGCCCGAGGTTCCCTGCCCAGGGGTCGGACACGGGACGGTCGACATCGAGCGATGGCGCCGCGGCACCTATCAGGTCGATATCCTGGTGGACAAGCAGAAGGTGGCGACTGGGTGGTTCGCCATGCGGGTGAAGGAGGAGATCTACGGAGAGGTCGAAGGTAAGACTCGCGACCAAGCGCCGCCGGCGGGCGGAATCGCGGCGATCGAAGCCCGAGTGGCTTCCCTGCGGTTCTTCGAGACCGGGGCGGACCTGCCAACGCAACCGGAACGCCGGTATGCGACGCGATTTCCGCCAAGGACGCGTCACATCGGCTGGGAGCTCAACCTGAGCCATGGGGTCACCCGCCAATGGGTGCCGCTGCCGATCGAAGCACTCCTGTATGTCAGCGACGCACAGGGCCAGCAGGTGATGCAGCGCAAAGTGACGCAGAGCGCGGTGCCCGCGGCATGGCGCGACACATCGCACGCAGATTCGTTCGGGTGGACGATGACTACTACTTTCAGCGTGCGGGCAACGGGCGGTCGCCGGGACGGTGGCTTCCAGGCACGTACCGGGTGGATCTCTACGTACTCAACCGCAAGATCGCGAGCGGATCGTTCGAGATTCGCTGACCCGATCGCCTGTTCGTGGGGCCGAGGCCGAGATAGTGCATCCGGCCAAGGCCTGAAGGCCGACAAGAAGATGTAGCGTACTCCCTCCGCGCGGGTGTAAGTTCACCCCGCTTGGCTGTCCCTGCGTCCAGTTGCTCCTAGACGGGCGGTCGGGCGGGGGTTCCGGTCGTGAACCGACGTGCCGTCCTCGAGACGTTAGGTAGTGGCCTCCTCACCGCCTCGCTCGTCGCCGAGATGTGGCAGGTCGGCCAGTTGGCGGCTTCGGCTTGAGGTGTCCCCGCTGCCAGGCTGAGAACGAGTCGGGCGCGCGCTTCTGCGAGGACTGTGGCGCCCGGCTCGAGGCGACGTGTCCGAGCTGTGGCACCCTCGTCACGCCCGGCAAAAAGTTCTGTCGGTCCTGCGGCGCCGCGCTCATCGCCGAGCCGGCTGGCCGCTTCGCCAGCGCCGAGTCGTACATCCCCAAACACATCGCCGAGAAGATCCTTACCTCGAAGGCCGCGCTGGAAGGCGAGCGCAAGCAGGTGACTGTCCTCTTCGCGGATCTCAAAGG